>ERZ835880.364-NODE-364-length-52239-cov-8.889660_pt1 | contig 52239 bp, 43 predicted proteins | sample MGYA00519944_ERZ835880 | MGnify/ENA primary metagenome ERZ835880 (study PRJEB31850, sample SAMEA3708787) | human gut metagenome | biome: human gut; feature: human-associated habitat; material: faeces | place: China | collected 2014 ... | reverse complement strand
TACGAGGTCGATGAAGCAGGAAGCCAATTGGCTTAAGACAATGGGTAGTTCACATGTTTACCGTTTGATAACTTTATGGTTGTTTTTTGATAAGCATTGGTCTGTATTATATATCATAAAGTGAATAAAGTTTTTGAACGATGTATTCACTTGAATCGGTACAAGCAAAATTTAATCAAAAAAAGTATTATTAGGAAGGATGAGTAATATGAGATGTAATAAGAAAATCTTAATAGTGACAACAACAGTGTTGTTTGCAACAGGATGTTTAGGTCTTATGGGAGCAATGGAATATCAAAATGTAAAAACTGAAGCATCAGACATTGAGGAAGATGATATAGCAAAAACAGGTGTTGATGTTACAAGTGAAAGTATGGAAGGTGAAACACCGACAGAAGAGGAAAAAAAGATGGATAAGGAGGTTGTAGAGACATATTCATATAAAGGTTATGAAATATCGTTTATAAGATATAAAGACACAAAAACGGGTGAATATCTTTCTGATGAAGAACAGTCAGATGATTATGGATATAAAAAGACTTTCAGAAAAATTATTGATAATTCAGAAAACAGCAGCTGGAGTTATATGTTGAATCAAATTAAAGGAAAGAAAGATAAGATAACGGCAGAAGTAGACTGGCATAGAGATTACAGTAAGATAGTAAATGATAAATATTATGGAAAATTAATGAGAATGTGCTGCATAAAATTTAAGTCTCCATATAGTATAAATTACGATGATGACAGTAGGGAATTACTGAGTATAGGTAGTTTTGCCACAGTTGCAGAAAGTGGTAAATATATATCAGGTGGAAAAGTTGTCAGTTGGAATCTTTCAGAGTATTCACAGTGGAATGTGATAGCTAAAAGCAAAAAGAATGAAATTCAAGCAAAATTAGAAAAATTAAAAGAGATTTCCGGGAATAAAGAACAGAAGAAAGAATATGTTGAAAAAGTTAAAGCTGATGCTAAAAGAGAATTAAAAGAATTGTACGGTATAAATTTTACTAAAGAAGATGATGTTTTTAGTCATGTTGCAGATGGAAATATTTTCTTTATGGGACAAACAGATGACGGTCAGAAAATAGAGATGGAATATGATCTTGTTGGAGATTATATAAGTTATTTCAGTCATATCAGATAGTTGCAGTTGACTGTACTGTTACCTGTGATTATATTAGTAATTGAAGTTGTAAAGTTGTAAAAATGTAAGAATGGAGATTATTATGAAATATGCACTTATTACAGGTGGCACAAGTGGAATAGGGTTTGCTATGGCAGGGGAATTTCTTGATAGAGGTTATGGAGTGATTCTTGCTTCTTCAAGCAGAAAAAATCTTGCCATAGCAAAAAGAAAACTTGAAGTTAAGAAGTCGAAAATTGTGAAAAGCACAAAGCAGATAATCATTGTCGAACAGGATTTGAGTATATCAGGTGGAGCAGAAAAGCTGTATCATAAGGTGAAAGCTTTGGGGACAGATGTTGAAATTGTTGTCAATAATGCAGGCTTTGGTCTGTTAGGTGGGACAGAAAGTATAAATATAAATGATGATAAAAAAATGATACAGTTAAATGTAACTACACCGGTTTGCCTTTGTAAATTATTCCTTCGTGATATGTATGAAAATGGCAGGGGCAAAATTCTCAATGTGGCTTCGACAGGGGCTTTTCAGCCGGGACCTTATACATCCACATATTTTGCAAGCAAATCATTTCTGTACAGCTACAGCAGAGCAATAAGGCAGGAAGCGGCGGCAAGAGGTGTGATTGTAAGTACATTGTGTCCGGGAACGACCAGAACAAAGTTTTTTGAAAAGGCAGGTCAAAAGACACCGATATGGGCAATGTCGGCAGAGAAAACGGCAAAAATTGCGGTTGATGGACTGATGCGGAACAGGGGCGTGATAGTGCCCGGAGTTATAAATAATATTTTAAGAATTGTGCCTTCCGGCGTAAAGATGTATTTTGTGGAGATGTTAAAGAAATAAAAAATGGGCATCAGCTTTTGCTGAATGCCCATAAATTTTTTATCTGTTTTTCGAGTGTCTCATAACTCCAAATTTTACTGCGTGAGCGGCTGTTTGGGTCATTAACTTTTATCTGTCCGTTTTCTGTTTTGGTAAGTACAATAAAATGTCCTGCTGTTGTAAAGTCTCCTGGTCTCATGCTACATATTATAGGTTCGTTGTTTTCAAGATGTGAAAATATGCTGTTTTTGCTCAGTGGGATTTCAGTGCCTGTTATACCAAATGAAGATACACCCTCGGTCATTATATTCCATGAAGTTCCCGTTCCTTCTATATAATAACCGTTTTTCTCGGCAAATTTTGCGACTTTGTAGGGTGTAATGTTTCTGTTGTCTGTAAGTCCTGAGATTACCATTGAAAGGCAGGTTGGAGCACAGCCGGATATTCCAATGTCGGAATTTCCGTAGGATGCATAGCCCCAGCGTTTATCCCACTGAATAAGGAGAGGGATACTTTCTGAAAGTTCTTTTTCGGTGATGTCTCCATGTGATTTGTTGTCTGCATTAGGATACCCCTTTACAAAGTCTATCATTTCAGGCGTGTTGCAAAGAGAAACAAGCAGACTTTTAGGGTAATCAGAGATATTTTTATAAATGGTTTTAAATTCAGGATATTTTTGTGATAGTGAATAAAGTTTATTTTTTACCTCATGAACGTTTAGTTTTTCAGGTGTTGCGGCTTTGTATTTTGCAGTCAAATCACTGCTGGAATTAAATACGGTATATACAATATCGGATGCGGTGCTTATGATTTTTGGTGCCAGCCAGAATACGGTTAAAAATAAAAGTATTGCGAGTGTAAATTTTTGAAATCTTCTTTTTCTTTTTTTGTATTTTTTTGTGTTCATAAATGCTGCCTCCCAGTACAATGAAAATTAAATCTTTGGTCAATGTATCAATTATTCGTTGTACTAAATACACTGTTGTAACGTGTTACGTTGTACTGGTATTATTTTAGAACAAATGAAAATATATTGTTTTAAGAAAAACATAAGCAAAACTTACAATATTCTTGCATTTAGTATAAAAATATAGATAAAAGTGATTTCTAATTATTAAAAACAATCTCAAAAGTTATACTTTCCTCTTCACTTTTTGCATTTATTTGTCCGCCGTGAAGTTCAACAATCTCTTTTGCAATAGCTAGTCCAAGTCCGGCACCGCCGGTTGCTGAGGTTCTTGAAGAGTCAAGCCTGAAAAATTGTTCAAATATGCGGTCAAGTTTTTCAGGTGAAATTGTCTTGCCGTGATTTTTAAAGAGAATATGTATATTGTTATTCTCAATTGTGAGTGTACAGGTGATTTTTGTGTGTTCATAGCTGTAATTTATTGCATTGCGGATAAGATTGTCAAATACCCGTGACAGTTTATCGGGGTCACACATAAAGTATATATCGGGTGTGATTTCGAGAGTCCAGCTAAGGTTGTGTTCTGACAAAACAGGAATAAATTCATTGCATATCTGCTCAAGCATACGGCTCAGATTGACTTTTTCAATATCAAGTTCAATGCTTGTGAGATTGAAACGTGTAATATCAAAAAATTCATTTATTAAATCTTCAAGACGTTCTGCTTTGCTAAGTGCTATAGAAGTATACTTTTCTCGTGTGTTGTCAGGAATATCAGGTTCATCATTTAATAGCGTAAGATATCCGATAACGCTTGTGAGCGGTGTTTTAAGGTCGTGTGCAAGATAGACTATCAGGTCGTTTTTTCGCTGCTCTGCTTCTTTTGCAAGCGTTGAATTATGAATTGCATTTTCTCTTACGGAATTAAGTTCATCCTGAATGGATTTTAAATCTTCTGACAGAACTATTGGCTGTTCGGTTTGCATAGTAAGTTTTTTTGAAGCATATAAAATTTCATTGATGTAGCGTGTCCATTTTACAAGAAAAGATAAAGTGACAATAAACCATGTTGCGAAACAAAGAAAACCGCCGATAAACCATTTGTGCGTGTCTATAAATTTAAGCAGGATATATTCGGGGTCATCGGGATACCATATTCTTCTTGAACATATGGCAGCAGCTGAAATAAATATAGCAAATACAAGGGCGATAAATCCGATTACGGTAAGCATATAACGCCTGATAAGTTTTTTGGTAAGACTGTTGTTTTTCATGTGACACCTCTGTTTGTAATAGTTTAGTTCTCAATCTTATACCCGACACCCCATACAGTTTTTACGTATTTGGGTTTCCTTGCGGGTTCATACATTTTTTCACGCAGTCTTGCAATATGCGTCATAACAGTATTGTTGCTGTCCATATATTTTTCTTTCCAGACAGCTTCAAAAAGTTCTTCGGAGGATACGACATTTCCGTTATGTTCACATAGATACCAGAGAATATCAAATTCAAGAGGTGTAAGTGAAAGCTCTTTGTCATTCAAAAATACCCGGTGGCTGCTTTTTGAGATGTTTAAACCTCGTATGTTGTATTCATCGGCAGCAAAGTTTTCGGCATCAGCTTTGTTATAACGTGTATAACGGCGAAGCTGTGTTTTAACTCTGGCGGCGAGTTCAAGTGGGTTGAATGGTTTGCATATATAATCATCAGCACCGAGCGTCAGCCCTGTTATTTTGTCGGCGTCTTCTGTTTTTGCAGTCAGCATGATAATTGGAAAGAAATGTTCTTTTCGTATCTGTTTACAAAGTGAGAAACCGTCAATATCAGGCAGCATAACATCGAGTATTGCTAAGTCGAGCTTTTCGTGCATTGCACATTCGAGTGCGTCTTTTGCGTTGTGAAATTTAAAAACATTGAAACCGTCATTTTCGAGATATATCTGAACGAGGTCTGCAATATCTTTTTCATCATCGACAATCATTATATTTGTACTCATTTATTGTTCCTCCGAAAGTGCTTGATTTAAGTACATATTAGCATTTGGATATATCAGTGTCAAAGGCGGGGACAATTTTGGTTTAGTGTTACATGAATTGGCATTGCATGAATTAGATATGATATAAAGTATGCTAATATTTTTTCGGTGGATGTAATCTTTGTTTCGTGTCTATTATTGGTATAAGGATAGCTGTGGTATATGTATCGCTTGTTAATTCTGTTGCCGTCGTGCCAAGATTTTTTTTGACGGTTCTATATATGTTGGCGGTGCCAAAACCATGCTCTAATGATTCTGTGGGTTTAAGGTTATCAGGAAGATTTTTTACACTGTTGCGGCAGTCGATACGGAATTTGTCATAATCATCTATATAGATGCGTATATCAATCCATCTGTCAGAAGCGTCTATGTGTTCGCAGGCATTAAAGCTGTTGTCAAGAAGATTACCGAGTATTATACATAAATCATAGTCTTTGACAGGAATGCGTGATGCCTCGAGATTTAAAGCAACATGAAAATTGATAGAGCGTTCTTTTGCAAGGTTTTTGTAATTGCTTAAAAAAGCATCAATTACAAGATTTCCGGTATTAAAAACGGCATAAGTGTTTTCGAGTTCTTTATATGAAACATTGACATAATCTTTAAGTTCATCATATCTTTTTTCTTCAATATATTTTGAGATTGCAAAATGATGTTTTTTGGTGTCATGTACAACACGTCGCGTGTTTTTATATGCGGCACTGAGCTGTAAATATTTGTCCTGTTGAAAGTTTAGCTGTTGTTCTAGCTGCGAATTTTTTAATTCCAGACCGTGAGTATATTTTATGCGTTCGAGAATTAAATAATTTGTAATGTTTAAGATTATGATGCATGGGAAAATGATTACATCGTATGAGGTGAATTCTTTTATGAAAAATTTTCTGGTAGGCATAATCCCAAAAATAATCAATGAAATAACAGGTGTTACAAGGCTGAACATATGATATTCAAAATTTGATTTTTTATCACGCTTAGAAAATATGGCAAAAACAAGTATAAATAAAAATAGAACCATCTTTGAACCAAAGTTTACAAGTGTTACAAGAGCAGAAGTAAGCTGATTTAAAATACCAGGGGAAGTTATTTGAATAAGTATTGTAAAAGTATACTCTGAAAGCATTACAAAAAGTTGAAAAATTACAGTGCATATAATTTTTCGATACAAAGTTGTTTTATAAAGAAAACACAGAGCAAAAGTCGAAAATAAACTTAATAACATTGTAGTGGGTATTGAAAAATGTTTGGTGAATGAGTAGAAGGAGAATTGGTTTATAATCAAAATACATTCCGTTGCTACAAAACTTGCATAAAACAGAATGGTCGGAACATTTTTGTTTCTAGTTTTTAAATTATTATTTAAATAAACTAAAAGTAACAGTAAATCAATAATAGAAGACAAAATATCAAGCAAAATCATTTAGAACCTCCCGGAATTATGTGAAATCAGTTGTCTTTGATAGGCGGTTTCTATATTCTTTTTCATACGTCTGCTCAAAGGCAACTTGTCAGCGTTATCCATAACAAGTTCAGAACCTGAAAAATAATGTATGTGTGTAAGGTTTGTAAGAAAACTGTTATGACATTTTTGAAATGGAAGTTGTTTAAGTTTTTGAGTCCATTCTTTTATGGTACCTCTCGCAGATATTTTTCGGTCTGCAAGGCAGAAACTGAGAAGACTTTTCTTTGAATCTATGTTTTCAATATATAAAACATCATTAAAATTTACTACTTCCGAAACTTTATCAATACTGTCAATTGTAAAATAAAAGTCGGTATCGTCCAAATCAAGACGAATCTCGTCAAGAACTGAAAAAAGAGTGTTGCAGCTTATAGGTTTTTGAAGATAATTGTATGGATGCACTTTAAAGCTTTCGTGCATATACTCAGGATAACTGCTTATGAAAACAATAAAAACATGGCGGTCTATACTTGTACGAATAATTGATGCAAGCTCAATGCCGTTTAATTCAGGCATTTCAATGTCAAGGAAAAGGATTTGAAAATCTCCTGAATTTTTAAAGTTAGAAAGCAGATTTTTACCGTTTTTAAACGAAGAGATAGTAAAATCGGTGTTGCGTTCAAATTGATAATTTAAAATTAATTTTGTTGTTTGTTCTATAAATAATGCGTCATCATCGCAGATGGCTATTCTGTAATTCATTAAGAGTAACCTCCAAGTTTATCTGTAGTTTGTAAATTTTCCTATAATCTGATTTGCAGCAACAATAAGTGTACATGCATTTATCATCAGGTAATATTGTGGCAAGTCGTTATAAACGAACAGTATATATATAATTGAAAGCATGCACAAATAAATAAAACAGTATTTTTGTAATTTGTGTTTGGTCTCAGTTGAAAATTTATTATTTTTATGGTCGACGGGTGCTAAAAATGTTATAGTACCAAAACATAGTATATAACATATAATCAATAAAGTTAAAGGAAAAATATGTAATGTATTATAATTTAATAAGGTAACAACAGATATGCCATATGATATAATACTGCATTTTATACGTGTAGAAGCGTGTGCACCGCCAGCCAGCATTTTCAGAGGAATAAGAATGGCACAAAATATAACAGATGGTATGAATTTGTTAAAGATAAATCCAAGAAAAATTAAGGTTAAAGGAAAGAGTATCATATCAATAGCATATTCAAAGCAATATATATAAGATTCCTTGTTTGCTTTGTCAATAATACCTGTTTCTGTAAAATAATCTGTTATATGTACTGCAGCAGTGTTTGATATTTTCATATAATCCTCCAGTGTAAGTGTTTATCTTTATTTCTCTGTATATATAAATATATTTAAAAAGTTGCATTAGATATATTGTGATTAGTAAATAACAATTATACTTGGAAAAGATATACTTGGGAGTAAAATACGGAAAAGTGGTCGAATAACATAAAAAAATGGTAAAAATATAAAAAACATGACACAAATTGACCAAATTTTTCGATTAAATGACCACTTTTCTGACTTTTAAGTTTTTTGGAAACAAAAAGTGATATGGTTTGGGGTGTGCCAAAGTTAATAAGCAGGGTACATAAAAAAAATCTGAGAATGGAGTGGGAAACCATACTCGGAGTACAGGAAAGGAGATTAGCAGTATGAATAAATTTAAAAAATTTATTGAAAAGCATGGCGAAAAAATCTGTGACATGACAGTTAAGATTGCTTCGACATCATTAGCTTCATGCAGGGGTTATTGGTATGAATCAAAGCAGCCTGATGGCTTAAAGGAGTTTATGGACAGCCATGCTAAAAAAGATGCGTAAATACATATGCATTTTTGAATGATAATAGGCAGGGATGAAAAGGAATCTCTCACTCTTATACTCTACCCGGAGTGAGAGTATTCTTAAATGTTAAGGCAGAAAAATTGGAAGCATAATATCGGAAATGAGGTATAGAATGAGAAGAGAAGTAAAAAAGTTGATGACAGCAGCATTAAGTATGGCAATCATTGTTGCAGCTGGGAATACAATTAATAGTGGAGCTAGTCAAAAAAAAGAAAAAATACCAGAAATGGCATTTTCGTTTGAATTGAAGGATAATTATTATGGGACTAAAAATAAAGGAAATACAGTTCAAAGAAAAACAAGTGATTTGAATAATGCTTGGGGTGTTCATTTTAAGACTTCAAACGAGGAAACAAAAAATAATGCAGCTACATATACTATTTTTTATATTGCAGAGGTTATTAAAAATGACTACAACAAGACTGCCTCAGCAATGCATAAAATTAAAGAGGGAACTAGATTTAGATATTATTCGGCATATAGAAACGTAAGTCCGGGACCAACAGCATTGTATGCAAAAGATAATAAAGATGGCTCAACGAGTGGATATACAGTTACAGGAATGTGGACACCTGAGGCTGGTGTAGCACCTACAAATGATGGTGACGATTAAAAAGTTTAGAGATTGTATCAGTTAAATTGGCTTATGTTGTTTTATAATAACATAAGCTGGTTTAGGAGAATATAAATGGAAAAGAATAAATTAATAAAAATAATAATTGGAGTTTTTTGTACTGTTATTACTGCAGTAACAGTGTTAAATAACTTTGGCGTGATTGAAAAGATTAAAAATGATAATAAAATATCTCAGCTGACAAAAGAAAAACGAAGCTGGGAAAGTAAATGTGTTGGCGAAGTGAAGATGTATCTGAAGATATATGATTATACAGAAGACAAAGAACTTGGAGCAAATCTTGTAGGAATTAAAGCACAGTCAAAAAAAATAAGTTCATATTCATCAACAGATACATACGTGCGTGTTGAGGATATCAGACAAAGGACATATAAAAATATTAATCTTGCAACTGCGTTTCAGGCAGGAGAAGATGGGAATATTTCGCAGAATGATTATTATTATTTTGTTTTGCCGCTTAGTTGTGATTATGTAAAGGTTGGGAGTAAAAGATATAAATCTGAGAATGGAGAAATAAACACAAAATCAAGAGGAAAGGTAAAATTTAATATTTGTTTATTTCATGATGACAGTACAATAGATGTTTTTAAAGAAGGAACTATCGTGTTCCATGATAAGAACGGAAAAGAATACAAGTATCAGACATAATATAAAAATATAAAAAGTTTGACTGATTTTATTAGAAAAATACATAAAAATGTACGGAGATGAGGGGAAATGATAAAGAGCGAATTATATAAATTTTTTAAGTCGTGGAAGTCGATAATAGTGGTGCTTATTGCTTTGAGCTTGGGTGTGCTGCATACAATTGACTCCATATTTTACACAGGAATAAGCAGCATAAAATTAAATCCATATCACCCGGCGTTTGCTTCTTTTTTAAATGGGACATCTGCCAGGGGGAATTACAGAACATATTTCTTGTGGATAATGCCGGTGCTTTTTATAATTGCATATTGTGGAAAAACTGTTGATGAGAAGAAAAAGAATATAGATTTGATTTGTTATACGAAAAAGAATGTACAACAGTATTTTTTTTCTAAGATTATTACTTCGGGAATTGTTGCGTCATTTATAAATCTTGTTCCTAATATAGTTAGTATTATTTTGACAACTGGTTTTCTGCATGGAAAAACAGGATTTATGGATTCGGAAACTTTTTCTGTTGCAGATGAAGGTATTTTTAATTATTGGTGTATACATCATCCATATTCGGCATATATGATATTTTTAGTATGTAATTTAATTGTTACAGCTTTATTGGGGATGATGTGTCAAAGTGTTGTGTTTCTGGTTGAGGATGCAAAGCTTTCAATGCTTATTGTAATGGCTATATGGATGGGATTGTATTATGGTAATAAATATTTTTTTATAGGTAGTATTATGCAGCCATTTGTTGATGAGAATACATTGAGTATATTTTTAATGTGTTGGGTTACATATGTCCCGATGATTATATTTTGGGTGGGGATAGCCTGGGACAAGGTGGTGAAAAAACGTGATAAAATCTGACATTAAAAATGAACATACTAAAAAAGTTATTTTTACTATGATTATAATATTTATTATTTTTTGGGTTGGTATGAATTTATCAATTGTTTTTGGGGAAGTTAGGATAAATTATGACAATATTACAGATATGATAAGAGATAAATATCAGAATTGTATTCAAATGCTTGGAATGATAGTGCCTATTGTATATTCGTTGGCGTTTTATGGTATGTTTACCTTTGATGAAAAACATATTATTGTAAGATATGGCAAAAGAAGATATGGTAAGCTGCAAACACATAATATTACGTTTTTTTCAGTTATATTTGCCGTTCAATATATGTTGATAGATTTGATATTTATGAGTATATTTTCGGATATTTCAGTGTTAATAAATAGTTTTTATTATGTTTTTATGTTATTGAAATTCATTATGTTAGTATTGTTTTTAAATCTTATTGGCATGACATTGTATAGTCTGAAGAATATATTATCATGTTCGAGTATATATGTTGTAATTGGTTCTATGCTCTATGTGTTATGGACAGGACTTTATTATGTTATTTATACAGAAAGTTCACCGGCATTTTATATGAATTTTGCAGAATCCTGGTTCTTGGAGCATACGTTTGACACTATGACATATATAATAAATCTGGCAAAACTTATGGTGGCATCACTTATTTTAAAGTATATTGGGCAGATTGTTTTTTTGAAGAGGGATATTATAGGAAATGAAGAAAATTAAAATAACATATATTTGTTCTGTACTAATTATTTTTCTTTCAGGGCTTATACTTAGTATTAGTTATGATGATATATATTGTGGAATAGATTTTGAAAGTGCAATGTATCCTTATATAATAAACGGTTTGATATTTATGTGCTTTGTTATTATAGAAAAAAATAGTCCGTTTTCATATTTTACACAGGATAATATTATAAAATTGGTCAGGATAAATTCAAGAAGAAAGGCACTTACTTATGATGTTATAAGGATATTTATGGCGGTTTTGTTTATGGAATGTTGTGAGTGTGCAGGAATTTTAGCAGGTTCAGTTATATATAGGCGTACTTTTATATGGGAAAGATTTGCATCATATTTTATGCTTAATTATATTATAAAACTGCTGTTGATACTGATACAGTTTTTTCTTGAAAAGAGTATTTCTTATAATTTTTCTTTTTTGTTGGTCTATACTGTGTTTTTGTTTGGTTTGTATTCAGGGGAGGATATATATCAGCGAATATTAAACACAGATAATTCTGAAAAAAGAAAGATATATGAGACTATAAATAGATGTAATATCGCAAATTATACAAGTATTCCACGTATAAAGCAGATGTGTGTCTGTGTTTATGATGCATTGCTTATTATGTCAGCATTGATATTTTTGGTGCTAATATTGTTGTTTATATATATTAAAAAAGTCGATTTGCTTAAAAAGGGTGAAGATTAAAAAGTCAGTGATATTGTAGAAAGGGCGTTGAACATGAAAGTAGAAGTAAAAAATTTTACAAAAAAAATAAAGGGAAATACGGTGATTGAGCATGTAAATTATACTTTTGAAAGTAGTAGAGTGTACGGACTACATGGAAGAAATGGAAGTGGTAAGACAATGCTTTTAAGGGCGATATGTGGGCTAATACTTCCAACGGAGGGCTGTGTAGCTGTTGATGGGAAGGTGATTGGGAAAGACATAGAGTTTCCAAAAAGTGTGGGTATAATAATTGAACATATGAGTATGGTTGAGGATATGAATGGGTTTGATAATCTTAAAGCTCTTGCAAAGATAAATAATATGGTTTCGGATGATGAGATAAGACAGTGTCTTTTTTCAGTGGGACTTGACCCTGATGATAGGAGAAAAGTAAAAAAATATTCGCTTGGAATGAAACAAAAATTAAATATTGCGCAGGCGGTCATGGAACATCCGAAATTGTTACTTCTTGATGAACCGACAAACGGTCTTGACAGGGAAAGCGTTGAAAAGTTTTCTGAAGTTATTAAAAAGCTTAAATATGAAGGAAGTCTTATTATAATTGCAAGTCATATAAATGAGGAGCTTAATGGTGTATGTGATGATATAATAGAGATAGAAAACGGAAGAATTTTAAAAAATGAAAAAGAATAAAAGTAAAAGGGTTTGCAAAAAAAACAAAAAAACAGTTGACACATAAAAAACAGTGTGATATAGTAATATCGTTGTCGCAAGACAGCAAGATTATTATATTGTATGCGCTTCTAGCTCAGTTGGCAGAGCACCTGACTCTTAATCAGGGTGTCCAGGGTTCGAACCCCTGGAGGCGCACTGAAAGTCCTCGTTTGGCAGTTAAGTCTGTTGGGTAGGGACTTTTTTTTGTCTCTTTTTTATGGTAAATTTAAGGTATGAATTAACATAAAAAAAGTGTTGATACTATATGAGAAGATTATTTTCGGGCGTACAGATTAAATTGCTCAGAAATGAGGTGGATTATGGGAATTGTAATAACTCACAAACAGATGGAGTTTTGGAAGAGAAATATTACTGCGGTTTTTGGGATGTTAGTTTTTTCGATTGGCATAAATTTTTTCGTTGTGCCTGCTGATTTGTATAATGGCGGAGTGCTTGGTGTGAGTCAGATTATAAGAACGATTTTTGTGAAATATCTTCATCTTTTTTCGGGAAGTACGGATATTGCAGGTATTATCAATATGATACTTAATATACCGCTTTTTATTCTGGCATACTTTTCGATAAGCAGAAACTTTTTTGCGAGAACTTTTGTATGCGTTCTGAGCCAGACGTTTTTCCTGAGTATTGTACCTATACCGCCACAGCCGATTGTTGCAGACGCACTTTCAGCAAGTATTATAGGTGGCATTTTCGGCGGTGCAGGAATTGGAATTGCTTTGAGGTCAGGCGGTTCAAGCGGAGGAATGGATATTGTCGGGATGTTCTTTACAAAGAAATTTAAGGGATTTTCAGTTGGAAAGATTTCGCTTATGCTCAATGCAGTAGTTTATGGAATATGTGCAGTTTTGTTTGGAGTTCAGACTGCTATTTACTGTATAATTTATTCCGCTGTAAGTATGCTTGTCACTGACCGCACACATACCCAGAATATAAATGCAGAAGTTATTATATTTACCAAAAAAGAGCCTGTGGAGATAATGGACTATATTGTAAATCAGTTTAAACGTGATGCGACATGGTGGGAAGCTAAGGGCGGTTATACGGAAGAAAAGACATATATGACGATAGTGGTTTTGTCGAAATATGAATGTGCACAGCTTAGAAGAGAGATAAAGCAGATTGATGAACATGCTTTTGTTGTTGAGAAAGATGGTCTTAATATTATGGGACGATTTGAAAAGCATCTGTAATTTGTAATAAGATTTAAAAGTATCTGCATACAAAGATTGTGCTGAAAATGAAAACAGCTTTTATTGCATCTCTTTATAAAGTTACTGAAAAATGAAGAAAAAGAGGGAGGCTCCGGCGTGGGAGAAAAGGAAAAGAATAAAAATAAAATGAGATATGAAAAGATAATTATGAATATCTCTTTAATAGGAAGTATTTTGTTTATGCTGTCAGAGGGATTTATGGCATATTACACAAAATCACATTCTTTGTTGATGGATTGTATTTTTGATGTTACGGATTTAATCATGATAGGACCGTTTATGGTGCTGGTTCCCCTTTTGTATAAGCCTGTGACAGAGAAAAGACCTTATGGATTTTCACAGGTGGAATCACTTTTCGTTGTCATTAAATATAGTGTTTTGCTGGTTATTACTGTTCAGCTTGTGTGGGATAATATGTATACCATCTTTCATGGCGGCCGCCATGTGGATGGTGGAAGTATTGCATTTTTTGAGCTTGCAGTTTGTCTGGGATGTCTTATTATTTATCTCTTAATGCATTATTTTAGCAAAAAATATGCATCTCTAACTATTCAGGCAGAAATATACATATGGAAACTTGATGTTATATCAAGTTTTGGTGTTGCAGTTGCCTTTTTTATTCAGATTATTGTAAATAAAACGAAATTTGCATGGATCGCACGTTATATTGATCCGGTTGTTGCTATTGTAATGGCGTGTTTTTTACTTATAGAGCCGGTGAAAATGATTTTTTCAAATCTAAAAAATCTGGTGCTTTTTGCTCCTGAACAGGATATAATGGACAATATAAGAATTGCAGCAGAAAAACATATGGATAAGGTGTATTGTGATATTGAATTTTTGGATGTTATCCAGACGGGTCGAAAAACGTGGGTAGAGATATATTTTAAAAGTCACAATGATATTATAAATACAAAAATTTTGCTGCAGCTTCGTAATGAAATCAGGGAGGAACTCAGGAAAGAGTTTGATCAGGTATATGTTGAACTTATTCCAAGCCTGCCTGATTAAATTGACATAGAGGAGTGAGGAATATGGGAAGAATATTATCTTACATAATGTTTGGCTTTTTTGTATGTACGACAATAATATCCGTAAGTGTTTTACGTAGTAAAGAAAAATTAAAGATGAATGATATTCTGTTTGCTCTTGTCTGTATAGGAAGCTCTATATGGAGTTTTTGTTTTGGGTTTGTGTGGGTTCAGGAAAGTCCTCTTATAGCGTATTACTGGAGATGTACAGGTATGGTTGGCACATTTATGTATATGATATGTGCGATTCTTGTTATTGCCGGATGGTGTGGTCGGAATCTGTGGTGGGTAAAGATGATAGAAATATTTCCGTTTTCTGCAATAATATTATATCCTTTTTTAATGCAAAAGGAGAATACGATATATCACAAGTCGGCAATAGGAATGACATATTTGTTTACACCGAGCATATGGAACACCTTGTATGATGTATATTGTATCGGATGTGCTGTCGGTTTGTTTGTGCTAAGTGGATATATGATGAAAAAAGGCGAAAGAAAATGGGAAAGAATTACGGGAATAAGACTTGTTTTTTGTGAATGTGTAATCGTTGCGGGCATGCTTCTTGATACAATTGTGCCAATGTTTGGAGTGAGTGCATTTCCGGGAAGTACGTTATCTCAGTTCTTTGGAGCACTTTTGGTATACAGGGTTTACCTTTTTGTAAATAAGAATCAGGTGAAGCTTGAGAATGTATCTGAATTTATATATTACTCAGTGAAACTTCCGATGATTATATATGATGACAGCAGACATTTAAAAATAGCGAATAAAAGTGCTATAGATTTTTTGAGGCTTTCGCCGTATGATTATGAGAAAGTGACACTGATGGAATTGTTTGAGATAGATGAAGAAAAATTGAGATATGGTGGATATTCAAACAAACTTGATGTAAAATGCAGGGCAAATGATGCACACTGCCGACTTGATATAAATAAAATAGGCGATGAATATGGCGAGACGATGGGATATATCATAATTATTGATGATCTTACTGATAAAATCAGAACTATTGAAGAACTTGAAGCAGCAAAGAGAAGTGCAGATAATGCTAATAAGGCAAAATCTGCATTTCTTGCACAGATGAGCCATGAGATAAGAACACCTCTTAATACCGTACTCGGTATGAATGAGATGATTTCGAGGGAGACAGTATCGGAGCAGATACAGAGTTATTCGTCTTATATTAAAGATGCCGGAAAAACACTTCTTGGAATTATAAATGATATCCTAGATTTGTCAAAACTTGATGCCGGCAAGACCAGCATAATTAACGAGGATTATAATCTTAAATTTGTTGTAAATGACATTATAAATTTGGTTTCGCTAAAAATTAAAGAAAAGGGACTTAGGTTTAAACTTGATTTGTCAAGGGATATGCCAATGTTTTTGCACGGTGATGCACTGCGTATAAAACAGATAATTATAAATATTATGAACAATGCTGTTAAATATACACAGAAAGGTTCTATTACTCTTGAGGTGGAATGGGACAAAATTGATTTGGAAAATATTATGCTTATTTTTAGGGTTACGGATACGGGACGTGGAATCAAAAAAGAGGACATCGATAAGATATTTTCACCATTTGAAAGAGTTGATGAGCAGGAAAACCATACGATAGAGGGAAACGGACTTGGTCTTTCTATTACAAGAAAGCTTGTCAATCTTATGAATGGTAAGATAAATGTCAGCAGTGTGTTTGGAGAAGGTTCGGTTTTTGAAGTGCAAATTCCACAAAGCATTGTCTGCAGTAAAAACAGGGAGGAAGATGATTTATCAAAAACGGAAAGTGAAACATATCATATTAAAGCACCGAATGCCCATATTCTTGTTGTTGATGATGTTGAGACAAACAGAATTGTGGTAAGAGAATTGCTTCGTGTTACACATATCAATGTAGAGCTTGCAGAAAGTGGCGAAAAGTGTCTTGAACTTATGAAACAGAAAAAGTATGATATGGTATTTCTTGACCATATGATGCCGGGGATGGACGGAATAGAAACTTTGCAACGGCTTAAAAAGATGGATGCGTCATTAAATAAGGATACGCCGATTATAGTCATGACTGCAAATGCCGTGATAGGAGCAAAGCGGATGTATCTTGCGGAGGGATTTGATGATTATATTTCAAAGCCTTTGGGATATGTGGAGTTGGAGAATATAATTAAGAAATATATTGATGTTATATAAAAAGCGGAAAACAAAAAAGAAGATATTGCAAAAGTAATATCTTCTTTTTGTATAAATATAAGTGCGCCTCCAGGGGTTCGAACCCTGGACACCCTGATTAAGAGTCAGGTGCTCTGCCAACTGAGCTAGAAGCGCATAGCATGTCTTTTAGCGACAACAGTTAAATTATATCAGAGTATTTTGGAGAATGCAAGTGTTTTTTGAAAAAATATAAAAAAATCTAGCATGTGCAATATAAGAGTGATATACTTAGAATAACTTATACGAATAAGCACAGAAATGAGGTTTGAAAATGATAGCAAAAAAGATGGTTAAATATGTTGAAGGAAGTTCTGTTATCCGTGCCATGTTTGAGGAAGGAAAAAAGATGGCACAAAAATATGGAGCAGAGAATGTATATGATTTTAGTCTGGGAAACCCCAGTACACTTCCACCTAAGGCAGTAAACCAGGCGATTATAGATGTTGTGAACAATGAAGAACCAAACAGGGTTCATGGATATATGAACAATTCAGGATTTGAAGATGTGAGGGATGCAATTGCAAAGTCTTTGAATGAGAGATTTGAGACAGATTTTTCAGAAAAAAATATTCTTATGACAGTCGGTGCTGCCGGGGGATTGAATGTTATACTCAAATCAATAATTGACCCTGGGGATGAGGTTATCACTTTTGCACCGTATTTTGGTGAGTACAACAATTACGTTGCAAATTTTGACGGAAAAGTTGTTGCGGTTTCTCCTAATCCGCCTACATTTCAGCCGAATATAAAAGAATTTTCAGAGAAAATTACAGCAAAAACAAAGGCTGTCATAATCAATAATCCAAACAATCCGACGGGTGTTGTTTACTCGGAAGACACAATAAAAGAACTTGCAAAGGTTCTTTGCGACAAACAGGAGGAGTTTGGCACAGCGATTTATCTTATATCAGATGAGCCATATAGGGAGCTTGCATATGACGGTGTATATGTACCGTATCTTACAAAATATTATGCAAACACAATAGTCGGATATTCATACAGTAAGTCATTATCACTTCCAGGTGAAAGAATAGGTTATCTTGTAATTCCTGATGTTGTGGACGATTTTGAAAATCTTGTTGCGGCAGCGAATGTGGCAAACAGAATACTTGGTTTTGTAAATGCACCGTCACTCCAGCAGCTTGTGATAAAGAAATGCCTTGATGAGAGTACAGATGTTTCGGTTTACGACACAAATCGTACACTTTTGTATGATAAACTTACATCACTTGGGTTTGAATGTGTCAAACCGCAGGGAGCGTTCTATCTTTGGATGAAAGCTGCCGAGCCTGATGATACTAAGTTTGCGGCAAAGGCAAAAGAATTTAATCTGCTTCTTGTTCCGGGAAGTTCATTTATGTGTGCAGGATATGTAAGAATAGCTTATTGTGTTGATAAAAAAATGATTGAAAAATCATTTGCAGCGTTTGAAAAACTTGCAGAAAGTTATAATTTAAATAACTAGATTTGCAAATTAAGTGGATTTGCAAATTAAACGGAATATATAGAATAGAATGAAAATCTGAATGGAGGATAATAAGTTTATGAGCAGTTGGAAAGACAATTTAAGAACAATAGACCCGTATGTGCCGGGAGAACAGCCACAGCTTAAGGATATGATAAAGTTAAATACAAATGAAAATCCGTATCCGCCGTCACCGAAAGTCAAGGAAGTGCTTCAAAGATTTGACCTTGATACACTCAGACTTTATCCTGACCCGGATTCGGCACTTCTTGTTGAAGCAATTGCTAAAAGATACAATGTCGAAAATAATCAGGTGTTTGTCGGAGTTGGCTCTGATGATGTACTTGCAATAGCTTTTATGACGTTTTTTAACAGCAAAAAGCCGATACTTTTCCCTGATATAACATATTCGTTTTATGATGTCTGGGCTGCACTTTTTAATATTCCTTTTGAAAGACCGGCGTTGGATGATGATTTTAATCTTGTGGCAGCAGATTATTATAAGGAAAACGGTGGTGTTGTCATTGCAAATCCAAATGCACCAACGGGAATTATGCAGAATGAGGAATTTTTGCGTGATGTTATAGAACATAACCGAGATGTTGTAGTTATTATAGACGAAGCGTATGTTGATTTCAGCGGGAAATCTGCCTTATCTTTGACAAAAGAATACGATAATGTGCTGATTGTGCAGACTTTTTCAAAGTCACGTTCAATGGCGGGGATGAGAATTGGTTATGCGATGGGAAATCCGGAACTTATCAAAGCTATGAATGATGTCAGATTTTCATATAACAGTTATCCAATGACGAGGATTTCTGTTGCACTAGGGATTGCGGCAATTGAAGATGAAGATTATTTCAGGAAAACAACCGGGCAGATTGTAGAGACAAGAGAGTGGACAAAGGAAAGACTTACAGAACTTGGATTTTCTTTTGGTGATTCAAAGACTAACTTTATTTTTGCAAAACATGCGACAGTGGATGCAGAGGAGATATTTGCAAAGCTTCGTGAAAAACATATATTTGTCAGACACTTTAATAGCGAACGCATAAAAAATTATCTTCGCATTTCAATTGGCACGAGAGAAGAAATGGAAAAATTTATTGATGAGCTCAAATGTATATTGTAGAATTATGGCAGCAAATTTGACAAGTTGCATTAAATAAAGTAATATCTCAATGTGTAAATTTGTGTTTATCATACTGGAGGGTAAAGATGAAAAAGGTAATAACATATGGAACTTTTGATTTACTTCATGTAGGTCATATAAATATACTCAGACGAGCTAAAGAGCTTGGTGATTATCTGCTTGTTGTTTTATCGACAGATGAATTTAACGCCATCAAGAATAAAAAAGCATACTATTCATATGAGGATAGGAAGCAGATTCTTGAAGCGATAAGATATGTTGATGAGGTTATTCCTGAAAATACATGGGAACAGAAAATTTCTGATGTTGTTGACAATGATATTGATGTGTTTGTTATGGGACATGACTGGGAGGGAAAATTTGATTTCCTCAAGGAATATTGTGAAGTTGTTTATTTGCCAAGAACAGAAGGAATTTCAACATCTAAGATAAAAAATGATCTGGGACTTAAAGGTCAGCAGAAAAAAGACTGATTAAACCGGAGATTTTGATGATATATTTGGGACTGTTGTTGGCAACAGTCCCTTACAAGTGTTTAGAAAGGATTTATTAAGATGTTTATAAATAAGGTGAGGGCAAAAATGGTAAGCGGATACCATGTGTTGAAGAATAATGCCAGACGAATATTGAAAAGAGCTCCTAAGATGAAGTTCTTTTACGGCAGTTATTATAAACACTGTCCGGTGGTGGAAAACAGAATTTTATTTGAGTCATTTCATGGAACAACGATTTCAGATTCACCATTTTATATATTGAAGGAACTTTTATCAAGAGATGATGCGGATAAGTATGAGATTTATTACAGTACAAATCCGGAGGACTACGAGACACATAAAAAGTTTATTGAAGCCAATGATATTCCGGTAAAGCTTGTAAGTATTACTTCATATAAATATTTAAAGGTGCTTGCAACAGCAAAATATCTTATAAATAACAGTTCTTTTCCTGTTTATTTTATCAGAAAAGATGAGCAGGTTTATCTTCAGACATGGCATGGAACACCGCTCAAAACTCTTGGAAAACAGATGCGTAAGGGTATAGAATCCATGTACAATGTACAACATAATTTCTTGCAGGCAAATTATCTCATGCATCCGAATGAATTTACAAAGGATGCAATTATGGGAGATTATAACCTTGAGCCTTTATATACCGGAAAAGTTGCACTCAGCGGTTATCCGAGAAATAGTATTTTCATGGATAGGGAAAAGGCAGAGACAGTGCGAAAACAGCTTGGACTTGAGGACAAGGTTGTGTATGCATACATGCCGACATGGAGAGGTACAAGTAATCATTCGGTAAATCAGGATGCTTACAGCAAAGAAGTTACCAAAATGATGAGTTATCTCGATAAAAATCTTAAAGATAACCAGATTTTGTATGTTAATTTTCATCCGATACTTAAAAACAGCGTTCAGCTCGGAGACTATGAGCATATCAAGAGTTTCCCGGCAGAAGTTGACAAGTATGAATTTTTAAATAGTGTAGATGCTCTTATAACTGATTATTCGAGTGTATTCTTTGATTTTTCAGTTACGAGAAAGCCTATAATACTTTATATGTATGACTATGACCAGTATATGTCAGACAGAGGAACATATTTTGATATAAAAGAGCTTCCTTTTGTAAAGTTATATAAAATAGAAGAGTTAAAAGAATGGCTTGTCAGTGAAAAAATTCTTGGTGCAAGCTATGATGACGGAGATTATTGTGAGAAGTTCATTAAATATGATTCGTTAGATTCTCCTGCAAAGATGCTCGACCTTGTTTTGTACGGCAAGGAAGACGGAATGATTGTACAGGACTACTCTGAGAACAGACAGAAACCGAGAAGAATAATTCACCCTAAGAAAGTAAAAACAGAGAGCGATTTTGAAGTTATCAAACAGTACACGAAAGACAATGATATTGTCCAGTTTGAGAAGAAGTGGTTTAAAAAATCTGTAAGCTGCAGACTTTATGACGGCTACAATTATGATTTTGATTATGTAATCATAACAAATACAACACCGAGAACATATCTGGAAGAGTTTTTATATAAGCTTGGTGTCAAATCAGTTGTGACAAGACTTCAGGAGAGAGAACTTAAAAGAACTTTCCCAAATTTGAAAGTCCAGACACCGTATCTCCGTGAATTCTATGTTGCTGCGGAGGGATGTGGAACAAATAATACACAGAGAATACCTGTTGAGTCCGACATAGAAAGCGGAACGGATGGCATTACTCTTAAGATAAGAGATAAAGAAAAATTTGTACCGCTCAGTTTTATGATTCTGGAGAAAGATTATTCCATATTATGTATGAGAGAACTTTCAGACGAAGAGAGACAAAGCGGAGTGATTCATGAGGACTTTAAACGCTGGCATGAAAGAATGTCTCCGTCAGGAAGATACCAGCTTGCCGCAGAGTTTGTCAACATGGAATCAGAAGAAAAATTCATCGGAACATTCTACTGTCCGGAACTTGCAAAGAAGGCTGACACAGGTGTAGAAAAGTATGACAAGCCAAATGCATATCTTGCACCATGTATGATTGAAAAAGTTGGTGACCCTGACAGTATCCGTTTTTATGAGGAAGGTGAAGTTGCAGTTGTACCGTATTCAAGAAACGGAGACAGAACTATCTCGATTGTATTGCGCAAGCCTGAAAGGATTGTTGATGAATATACACAGGCTAAGATTAAGAAGATTAAGTCAAGCAAAAATACCTGTACTGTGTTTATGAAAATGAGGAGACAGGAAGGTCTTGAAATAAAGGATGTTGTTTTAAGATACAGAAGTGCATTGACTTATGATATTCCGGTTAAATATGATATTAAAAAGACTGAAAAACATTATCTTATAACAGCATATCTTAACTTTGATGAGATGAATCTGAGAGAGCTTTATTGGGATCTTAGGATTATTGCAAACAAGTATGGAATTGAAAATGAGATAAGAGCAAGATTTACAAGCAACTATTGGAAGAATAATTTCTACCTTACAAACAGACAGTATTCTGCCGGTGAGGGCCATATGACATTCCCTTATTATACTAAGGGAGGATGTCTTGCATTCTTATACCGTCAGGATTCAGAATATGATGCATACTCAACAAAAATTAAGGAGATGGCAGCGAGTGCTATCTATGTATTGTTTAAACCTATCCTGAAAAGAAAGAAAATATGGCTTGTGTATGAGAAATTCTGCTCAATGGCACAGGATAACGGATATTATTTCTTCAAGTACTGTATGGAAAATCTTTCTGAAGAAGAGAAGAAAAATATTTACTATGTAATAGATAAAAAGGCTCCTGACTATGAAAAAATCAAGGAGTATGATGACCATATAATACAGTTTATGAGTTTAAAACATGTTTTATATGTACTTAGTGCAGTTTTGTATGTTGCATCTGATTCCAGAACACATTTGTATGCATGGAGATGTAAGACAAGTCTGATAAGGTCAAAGATTGACAAACGACCTATTTTCTTCCTCCAGCATGGTGTTACTGCACTTAAACAGGTCGGACCGTTGTTCGGCAGAAAAGGAAGCAGTCCTATGACATATTTTGCCACAACTTCACAGTTTGAGCAGGATATAGTAGTCAAGTATCTTGATTATTCAGAAGGCAAGGCTCCGATTACAGGATTTACAAGATGGGATGTTCTTGAGGACACTTCCACAAAGGATGATAAGCTTATCCTGCTTATGCCGACATGGCGTTCGTGGCTTGAAGAGGTAAGTGATGAAGATTTCCTGAAAAGTGAATACTACAAAAATTATTCAAGTCTGCTTCAGAGTGAGCGTCTTGATAAGATTTTGGAAGAGCATGATGCGAGAATGATATTCTATATTCATCCTAAATTTGCGGGCTATCTTAAAAACTTTAAAAAGACGGGCGAGAGAATAACATTAGTTCCGTTTGGTGAGGAACCATTAAATGAGATTATGAAAAAATGCCATTTGCTTATAACGGATTATTCAAGTGTATGCTGGGACGTTTACTATCAAAAGAAACCTGTAATTTTCTATCAGTTTGACCTTGAGCATTACAATACTGCTCACGGCAGCTATATTGATATGGAGAATGAGTTATTTGGACGACATGCATATGAGAAAGAAGAACTTATTGACAATATAGAAGAATGTATAAACAGTGATTTCGCATTGTTGCCAAAGGATGCAGAAGATCATCACCATTATTTTGAATATATAGATGATAAAAATAGTGAACGTACTTATATTTATTTAAAGAGCAAAGGTTATTAAAATATTGTATTATATATTCGCAGCGTCTTGCAGAGGTTTATTGGGCGCTGCGAATTTTAGATGTTGAGTCAACATATTATTAACATAAATATGTGGTAAACATTGTTATTGTAAATAATAATAAGAGAGAGGTAATTTATGAGTTTAAGAAAATCAATAGGCTTGTTTATGAGTTTTGCAATTTCTATAACATCAATATGTCAGGTTACTCCTTCAAATAATAATGTATCAGAAATTACAAAAAATGCAGAGGCAGCAGAAGTTGCTGTGACAAGATCGAATGAGAAAGCGACCGTTGCGACAGCGGCTGCGGCAGAAGCGGATATGAGAGTTGTATTTACAACAGATATTCACGGACAAGTAGTTAATTATGATTATCAGTCAGAGCAGGAGGTTATCAGAGGTCTCAATAAGGCATATACTCTTGTAAAAAAAGCAAGAAGTGAAGCAGGAGAGGGCAATACTCTTACATTTGACCTGGGAGACAGTGTGTATGATTTTACGACGGATTACATATACAATAATTCTCCGGAAAGCTTGCAGCCTGTTTATAATGCGATGAGTAAAATCGGTTATGATGCAATCACACTTGGAAATCATGACTTTGATTATGGTTATGACTATATTGTCCAGCAGCTTGACGCATCAGGACTGATGAACAAGTGTGTATTGTCGAATGTATATAGCGCGGTAAACGGTAAGAGTGTTTTCGGTGTAGAAAACAAAATTATAGAAAAAAAGCTGACAAATGAAAAAGGGCAGATAATGTCTGTCAAGGTGGGTATTTTAGGGGAAACGGTTCCGTCACTTTCGAGTAAAGAAGAAAAACTGAAGGGAAAACTTGTTACGGAAGATATACTTGAAAATGCAAAAAAACAGGCGGCAGCCCTTAAAAAGCAGGGAGCAGATATAGTTATAGCATTGGCTCACTCAGGCTTTGGTACAAATAATCCAAAGAAAAAGGCAGGAGATATGGCATATATGCTTACTACGGTGGATGATATAGACATGGTGCTTGCCGGACATGAGCATATTGATTTTCCGGTGGCAGATACAAACGATGCGCATTACTCGCTTCCAAATGTTGACAAAGAGACAGGACTTGTAAACGGAAAGAGACTTATCATGGTTCAGGACAGCTGTCGTGGTATCGGAGTAGTTGATTTGAACTTAAAAGTCAACAAAAAAGGTGAAATTGAGCTTGATAATTCAAGTTATGAAATAAGAAAAGTAAAGAAAGATACTGCAGTTGACAGCACAATCACTTCAACTATGTCCAAATGGGATAGTGTTTTAAAAACATATTGCAGTACAGAAATCGGAAAGATTGCTGACGGTGAGAGATGGAACAATTATTCTGCATTGCTTGAGAGCAATGATATTATGCAGATAGTCCATAATGCACAGATAGATTATGCGTCGAGATTTGTAGCCGCCAACAGTTCAAAGTATGGAAATTACCCTATTGTTTCGTTGGCGAGGTATACTAAGTACGGCGGAGAAGGCGGTGGAGATTATTCTGATATTTCGGAAAAACTGATGGAGGGTGATTTGGATTCTCTTGCAAATTACCACAGATATGTATACATATACTCCATAACCGGAAAACAGCTGAAAGAATGGCTTGAGTGGTCTGCTTCTATATATCAGACTACAGGAACTTCAAAGGATACGGAATGGAATAATATTATTATATCTAATTTTGTCAATGAAGAAGGAGGAAATTCTCTTATTCAGGAGTCATATTTTGGAGATTTGAGCCAGTTTTTCCAGTGCAGTGGTATAGAATATACTATAGACCCAAGTGTAGCACCGAGATATGATACCAATGGAAATCTTTTGAATGACACGCATAGAATTACTTCAATGACCTACAACGGAAAAGATATAAGTGATACTCAGACACTTGTGCTTGTAACGGACAAGATTACACCGCATATGCAGTGTGAGGCAAATCAGGGCGTGAGTGATAACGTGCTTCAAAGTTCACATGACAATCTTCAAGATGTTATTGAAGATTATCTTCGTGACAAGGCACAGATTAGTGATTTGAAATTAAATGTTTCCCAGAACTGGACATTGAAACTTCCTGACAATTACAATTTTGTTTTGGAAAGCGGAAAATCCGGAGAAGAGCTTCTGCTTGCAAAAGAGTGGTGTACCGGAATTTATGACTCGATGGGAGTATATAATTATTATAATTGTAGCAGCGGAAACCAGAGTACACAGGAGGATGAATCACTGCCGTCAGTTGTTGTATCTGAAACAAGCAAGGCGGACACGAAAGGCAGTGTGCCTGTTAAAGTAATAGCAAATGCCAAGTCAGGCATTACCTTGAAAAAGTATATACAGGGTGACTATGACATGGATTCGGATGTATGGAATATACAGCCAGCAAGCGGTGGAGCGGTTACAATGGATACCGATACTTTTGATGCAACGCAGAATGGTATATATTCGGTTTTAGTTCAGAGTGGAAATGGCAAGGCAGTAGTAGAAAAGGTTGCTATTACTAATATTTATCCGAAATCAATTATTGCACCGACTGTAAATACAGTATCAAATCTTGACGGGGAGGTTAAGGGAAAAGCTTATCCAAGTCTTATTGCAAATGTAAAAATAGGTTCAAAAGTTTATAAGTCGACTGTCAATGTTAAAGGAAGTTTTACCGTTAAAATTCCGGTTCAGAAAGCGGGTAAAAAAATAACTGTTTATATTGCGGACAAGAGCGGCAAAAAAAGTAAGAGTGTAAGTGTGACTGTTAAGAGAAAGGGACCAAACTGTCCTAAGATTACATCTGCAAAAAATAATGCTTTTGAGATTAAAGGAAATATAAATGATACCCATACAAAGGTATATGCGGTTATCGGAAAGAATGTGTATATTTCAAAAAGTTTAGGAACTTCTTATTATAAGAAGAGTAACGGTTACGATAAAAAACTTAAAATTAAAAAAGTAAACGTAGTAATAAAGAGTAATGGAGATTATACCATTTCCATACCTAATCAGTATTCTGGAACTACTGTTTCCGTATATGCCATAGACAGGCTTGGCAGAGTCAGCCATGTGAGAAACAAGAAAGTGACAAAGAGTGCACCGAATAAGCCGACAGTATACACTGTTTCCAGTGCCGACAGATATGTTTTCGGATATGTACCAAACAGCGGGAAATGTACAGTTGTTTTGAAACTCGGCAAAAAGCAGTATACAGCACGTGCTGATGCAGCCGGATATTTTAGAATAACAACGCCGAGACTTCATGCCAAAACGACATTTAAGGTATATGGAAAAGATAAGGTTAAGGGAAAAACAAGAGTTGGTGTATCAAAGACGAAAGTAGTAAAAACCGCTTCAGAGGTTTATACAAAACACAGAAATACAAAACTTCATATAGGAAATGTAACAAATAAGAGTTCTTATGTTACAGGAAGATGGGCAAACGGCAGGGCAACAGTTTATGTTTTTGTAGATGGAATTGTCTATGTGAGAAAAACAAATAAAGATGGTGATTTTAAGTTTAAGCTTAAGAAACATGTTGCAGTTGGGACAGGCATTTATGCGATAATAAGAACTGCCCACGGAGCATCTATAAAAGCAATGAGAAAGCGTGCTGTATCACTTGGAAAGCCGAGTGTACCGAATATCTATGGCAGACTTACGACAAGAACGAGAAAAATAATAGTTCTTACGAAGGAGAAAGTACCTAGAGTTGTGCTCAGAATCGGCAAAAACAGATACACAAGAACAAAAACAAGCGGATATTCAAAGAGAATGCACAGGTATCGTTATATCTTCAAGATAAGAAGATATCCATACAGAACGCACCTTAGAGCGTTTGCAACAAACAGTGCAGGAACAAGTCAGAGTAAATTGAGAATTATAAGATAGTAATGACGGTTACATAAATATTGTGACTGGAAGTAATCCGAAAAATCCCTATAAATAAGGGGTTTTTCGGATTATGCAAAAAAAAATTAAAAAAAATAAAAAAAGTTGTTGACAAACAGTGCAACATAATGTAATATATATCTTGCGTCACGGGAAAGCGGTTAGCGAGTAAGCGAAGCGAAAAGAAACTCGGGGTGTGGCTCAGTTTGGCTAGAGTACCTGATTTGGGATCAGGGGGTCGCAGGTTCGAATCCTGTCACCCCGACTGGTGACGCATTAAATAAAAATAAAGCGGAACACATTTGTTTCCGAATGTGCGGGTGTAGTTCAATGGTAGAACACCAGCCTTCCAAGCTGGATACGTGGGTTCGATTCCCATCACCCGCTTTATATGTGTCAGTAGCTCAGTTGGATAGAGCAACGGCCTTCTAAGCCGTGGGTCGGGGGTTCGAATCCCTCCTGGCACGTTTTAATTTTATATGGTGGGTATAGCGCAGTTGGTTAGCGCGCCAGATTGTGGCTCTGGAGGCCGAGGGTTCGAATCCCTCTATCCACCTTTTGTATCCTTGTTTGTGACAAGGATTTTTTATTAAATGAAAAAATATAGGAAAGATATTCAGAGTTTTATCTGTATATGATGATGGGCCGTCGCCAAGCGGTAAGGCACAGGACTTTGACTCCTGCATCCCGCGGGTTCGAATCCCGCCGGTCCAGTTTTTAGCCCCTTTTGATTGTATATCAAGAGGGGTTTTTGTTTTTTGTATTTACATAAACTTTATTATATGATATTCTTCAAATGTATGACAATACGAAAAAAAGTCTATATATTAGGAAAAGAGGATGGTTGAAAATGAATATTGTATGTTTGGACTTAGAGGGTGTACTTGTTCCGGAAATCTGGATTGCATTTGCAGAGGAGACAGGAATTCCAGAACTCAAAAGAACAACGAGAGACGAGCCGGATTATGACAAGCTTATGAATTATAGAATAGGTATTTTAAAAGAACATGGTCTTGGACTTAAAGAAATTCAGAGCACTATTGCAAAGATAGACCCTATGCCGGGAGCAAAGGAGTTTTTAGATGAACTTCGTTCGATTACACAGGTTATTATTATCAGTGATACATTTACACAGTTTGCAAGTCCGCTTATGAAGAAGCTTGGATGGCCTACAATTTTCTGTAATTCACTTGAAGTTGCAGATGATGGAGAAATCACAGGATTTAAGATGCGTTGTGAACAGTCTAAGCTGACAACAGTTAAAGCACTTCAGTCTATCGGTTATGATACGATTGCAAGTGGTGACAGCCACAATGACCTTGGGATGATTCGTGCCAGCAAGGCAGGATTTCTTTTCAAAAGTCCTGACAGCATCAAGGCAGAAAATCCTGACCTTGAAGCATTTGATACATATGATGAGCTTATGGCAGCTATCAGGAAAGCTTTATAATTAAAGTTAAATATTACCGGTGCAATTATCAATGATATACTACACTGGAAACATTAAAATTATTGTCATGGTATACCACGATTTTGTCGTGGCTGCTGTGGCGATTTTTGGTTTAATAAATAATGAAAAGATGGTATAATGAAATTTAAGTTAAAGGAGGAGGTTTTTTGTATGAAGAGACGAAGAAATATATCGATTAAAACAAAGCTTTTGGGGATTATAATTCCTGTAGTTATAGCTATAGTTGTGGTTCTTGTACTCGTAGCTTATGAAATGTCATCAGGTATTATTGAAAATTATTCAGAAAGTCTTTTGGAGTCTTCCGTAGTCAATCAGGCGAATGAGATTGAAGCGTGGCTTGAACAAAATATAGCCTCATTTCAATCTGCCAAGAGGACTATCGAAAAAATCAATCCAAATGACAGTGAATTACAAAATATGTTAGATGGATATTATGGATTTAATGATAATTATCCTGATGGAATATACATTGCAGATTCTTCAGGAAAGTTTATGAAAGCATCGGAATCAAAAAAAACAGAGTCTGATGTTACGCAGAGTGTATGGTATAAGGAGGGGCTTACAAGAATTAACATGAAAGTAGGCTCTGCTTATAAAAACTCAGAGGGGATAAATGTCATAAGTGCCTCGGCAATGTTGAATGATGGCAGTGATAAGGTGCGTGTTATTTCAGCAGACATGACACTTGACCGTATAACAATCATAGTAAATGCCTTTATTGAAATGAATAAGGCGGAGTCGGTACTTGTTGACAAAAATACAGGTGTTATAATTGCCAACAGGGACAGTAATCTTATCTCACAAAAAATTGGTGACGGAAATCAGAGTGAATATTACAAGAAACTTGCAAAAAATATAACTGCGAAAAAATATGATTCAACCACAATTGATGGAGAGATGACTGTTTTCAAAGAGGTAGATGGAACAGACTGGCTGTTGGTATCATATGTGCCAAAGAGTGTTATAATGTCTGACCTTGTAAATCTTCGTACAACAATGATTGTTATAAGTATTGTGTGCATTCTTTTGTTGTGTGTTCTTATTGAACGTGTTACATATGTTGTTATTAAGCCTGTAAAGACTATGACAAGTGTAATAACGAAGATGACATCGGGTGATTTCACGGTTAATATGGAAGTTAAGGGTCATGATGAAATCGCAGTTATGGGAGAGAGTGTTAAGAAATTTATTTCCACAATGAAACAAATGATACAGGAAATGGGAGATATTTCGGGAAAACTTAAAAAACAGGCAGATAAAAGCAAAGATGTTTCGGGTGAAATGAATTCAGCTGCATCTATACAGTCTCAGTCTATGGGTGAATTAAATTCAACTGTAGACCAGCTTTCTCTTTCTGTCAATGAAATAGCCGAGAGTGCTACAAAGCTTGCAGGTGTTGCATCTGATACGAAGAATGATGGAAGTCAGGTAGGCGAAAAGATGGATGAGACTGTGCGGGTGTCTGAAAAAGGCAGGGAGGACATGAAAAATGCAGGTCAGGCACTTGAAAGTATAGAGCAGTCAATACATAATCTAAAGGAAGCTGTGAATAAAGTTGGAAGTGCATCCGGAGAGATTGTTCAGATTATAAATCTGATTGGAGAAATAGCAGACCAGACAAATCTTTTGGCGTTAAATGCATCTATTGAGGCTGCACGTGCAGGTGAAAGTGGAAAGGGATTTGCAGTTGTTGCATCTGAGATTGGAAAACTTGCAAACAGCAGTACAGAATCTGTGTCGAATATTACAGTGCTTATAACAGAGATAAATAATCTTGTTGCAGATGCCGTGAAACAGGCAGGAAGCAGTGCGGAGGATATATCAGGAAGTGCCGAACTTATACATACAGCTGTTGATACATTTGATACAATATTTAACAATATACAGGATACAGGTTCATTGATAGGAGAGATGCTTGAGAAGATAAATGAGGTTGATGCTGTTGCTACAAATGTAGCAGCTATTTCAGAAGAACAGGCAGCAAGTTCTGATGAGATTCTTGCGACATCAGAGTCGATGCTGAAACAGGCAGAGAAGATTTCAAATAACAGTGATGCTGTTGAGGAGGAGGCAGACAATCTTGCATTGTCAGCACAACAGCTTGAAAATCAGGTTAATCAGTTTCAGGTTTAGGAGGGGAGGAATACTTATGAAGAGGTTAGTAAGTTTGTTTATATGTTTAGCATTAGCTATAGGTTGTATGAGTGGGTGTGGAGGCAAAACCAACAGTTCATCAGATATAAGTGCAAGCGGGATGAAAATATTATTTTCATTATCACAAGCGGATGATTTCAGAAGTGCGGTTGCAAATAAAGCAAAAGAAACGGCTGAAAAGGCGGGGGCTACAGTTGATATTGTAGATGAAGAAAATTCTATTGAAAATCAGGTAAGTGATATCAAGAAGGCTGTATCAGAAAAGTACGATGTAATAATATGTGGTCTGGTTGATATAGATACTGCTTTTGAAATTGAAGCGATAGCGGGAGATATTCCGATAGTATTCTTTAATACATGCCCTGACAGTGACAGACTTGAGGCAGATAAATACATATATGTAGGTTCAAACGAGGAAGATGCCGGTAAATATCAGGCAGAAGCGGTATTGAAGGATTTTCAGTCATCCGATGAAATAAATGTTGCGATATTTAAAGGAGCAGCATCACATGCCGCTACAGAGCCAAGAACACAGGCTTTAAAAGATGCATTAAATGCTTCAGGAAAGACCGTGAACTTTGTATTTGAGGATAATGCGGACTGGGATAAGGAAAAAGCAAAGGATATGTTTAAGCAGTTTTTAAAGACAAATCAGAAATGCGATGCAGTTGTGTGCAATAATGATACTATGGCAACAGGGATTATAGAGGCATGCAAAGAAGAGGATTTAAGTGATATAAAAATATATGGTATAGATGCAACAGCAGAAGGATGTGCTGCTATAGAAGCAGGTACTATGGCATTTACTGTTTACCAGTCAGCAACAGGACAGGGTGAGATGGCTGTTAAGGCTGCGGCGGCTATGGTAAAAGGTGATGGAATATCAACACTTAAAGGTGCTACAGATGATAAGAAATACGTGTGGGTACCATTTGAGAAAGTTGACAGTTCAAATGTAAAAGATTATGAATAATTTTTGATTTATTTTTATTATAATGTGTAACGCCGAGATTAATATAAAAAAGTTTATATTAATCTCGGCTGTTTATTTTCTATAAATATGTATCTTCAAACTGTTTGATTGGTATAGGCTTTGAAAAATAATATCCCTGATATACTTTGCATCCCATATGTGTAAGTTCTGCAACCTGTTCTTTTGTTTCAACACCTTCTGTTATAACAGCAAGACCAAGAGTTTTTGTGAGTGCAATTATTGTATTTAAAATAGACATACTCTTTTTTAAACGGTCAGGTTTTGTTGTTCTTAAAAATCCCATGTCGATTTTAATGACGTCAACATCCATATCTTTAAGCGTGTTAAGTGAGGAATATCCGCTTCCAAAATCATCAATTTCAACCTGAAAACCATATTGTCTGAACTGCTGAATAATATCAAGCTCACCGGAAGCACCTGTCATAAGTGCAGTTTCAGTGATTTCAAGTTTAAGTGTTGAAGGTATGATATGATATTTTTCAACGAGAGATGTGATGGTTTCATATACATCCATGTAATAAAAATCTTTAGTGGAGATATTTATGGATATATACAGGCTGTTGAGTCCATCTTTCTGCCATTGTGCAAGCTTTTTTACAGCGAGTTCCCAAACAAATTTGTCAAGACGGTAGATAAGACCTGTGCGTTCAAATACTTCTATGAAATCGCCCGGAAAGATAAGACCACGTTTTGGATGCTGCCATCTTACAAGTGCCTCAGCACCAAGTATTTGTCCGTCTGATGTCATCTGAGGCTGAAGGTACATACAAAACTGTTTTTCATCCAAAGCCTTTTCAAAATCACCGACAAGCTGTTTTTCAATGATAGTATCATTGAAAATTGTATCATTGTAATATGCAATAGATTTAGCGTAATTGTCATAAAGTGTTTTGATTGCCAGATTTGCCTTATCACACATTATCGAGATATCTTCGTTTATATCAGTGATTTCATAAACACCGATATAGATATGAAGATGATAAAGGTCGTTGTTGAATGTGCGTCCCATTGTGTGTATAGCGTTAATAAAAGACTGTTCATTAAATTTGGATTTTGGGATACATGCGGCGAATTTATCTCCGCCTGTTCTGCCGTAAATGATACCCTCGCCGCACTGCTCTTTGAGTAGGTCAGCTTCCATTTTTAAAACTTCATTTCCTTTTTCAAGACCGAATAAATCATTTATCAGTTTAAAATCTTTAATATTTGAACTGAGGAGCAGCCATTCTATATCCGGATTTGCCTTGAGGATTTCAGAGGCTTTTACTGAAAAATAGTTTTTATTGTACAGACCGGTAAGTGTATCATGCGTTGCGAGATACCTTTCTTTTTCAAATGCAAGATGTTTTTCGGTATTGTCAATAAGATTTAAGAAAAAACCGATATATTCTTCTTTCTTATCAAATAATTTTCTGTATTCTATGTCAAAGTAGTGTGTTTTATTATCAATGATGTATTTGTCACTACATTCAATGGAATTAAGATTGTTGATGTTATTTTTTTCTATCCACTTCAGTGCATAGTCAGAAATGGATGAAAGAGGGATTGACTGACTGTCAAACATCTTCCGTGCACGGTCATTTGCGTAGACGCACTCATTGTTTATATCAAAACATATAATAGCATTGTTCATTTCTGCTACAACAATAGACAGCGTTTTGTCTATAAGTTCATTTGGGGAACGATAAAGTGTAAAATAGCATATTATTATTGCAGCAAATACAAAAAACGGAAGTGATACATCTATAGGAAACTCTGATATATTGCATACAGAGTTTAAAAGTATTATTATGCACATTATTGTAAGTACCGGAAGATACTTTTTACGGTAAAAATATGGTATTTGTAGAATTTTTATTGTAAATGATGCAATAATACAAAATACAATACAGTATGCAAAAGCATAGTGAAGGTAGTAAAAAAGTTTTTTGTCAGCTACATGATACAATGTAAAATCCATATATCTGACTGTTTTTAAGGTAAATGCATTGTGGAGAAATGTATTTAAAAATAATGATATTCCATCCAAATATGCAATTATAAAACAGCCTGTTCTAAATGGCGTGACTTCGTTAAATACAAGTGTATACTGCTGAGAGTATTGAAGTATGTATATAAGTACCATGTCAAATGAAAACAGATAAAGACCTTCCATCAGATATGCAAATGTTTCGTTCGTGGAAAGTGCAAACAAGCCATTTCCGAGTATGGTTATAATTGCAAAAACAAGACAATTCTGAATTGAAGATGCAACTTTATTTTTGATTTTGTTGGCATATTTTATACATATCAGTATGGGTATTATCATTAGAAATAAAAATGCCAGGTATATTTTATCCATACAAATTAACCTCCATTCAAATACATAGATAATGTATTAATTAATTTATCGGTATTTTGTTTAATACTTTTAAAAATATATTATTGTATTCAATTGTACCATAAATTGGCTTGTGTTTGAATAAAATTAGCTTAATTTTTAAAGAGTTTTTGTGTTACTTTTGTAAAAAGTGTGTTAAAATGATTTCCGGTTTACCACTTTTGAGGTTTATGGAAATGAGGTTTAACAATGAAAGATTTAACAGAAGGAAAAACACTGCCGCTTATAATGGGATTTGCCATACCTATTGCTATAGGAAATATATTTCAGTTATTTTACAGTCTTGCTGATACGAGAATAGTAGGGCAGTTTCTGGGAGAAAATGCACTTGCCTCTGTTGGAGCCACAAGTTCGTTAAATAACATGATAATCGGATTTTTGCTGGGAATGACAAACGGATTTGCGATAATCGTTGCAAGGAGTTATGGTGCAAAGGATGAGATGAGAATGGAATAAAAAAAGCAGTATCGGCAACTTTTGTGCTTGGAATAGCCGTGTCGCTTGTATTTACTGTGCTTAGCGTGGCATTTTTAAGAAATATACTTGAATTTTTAAATACCCCTGAAAATCTTATAGATGGCGCATACAGATATTTCAGAATAATCCTTTTGGGAATGACCGGGGCAATGTTATACAATGTCTGTGCAGGACTTTTCAGAGCGATAGGAGACTCAATTACGCCACTTATTTTTCTGATAATTTCCACATTTGTTAATATAGGTCTTGATATTTTGTTTGTCTGTGGATTTAAGTGGGGAGTTGAAGGTGCGGCGTTTGCCACGATATTATCTCAGATTTTGTCATTTGCATGCTGTTTTGTGTATATGCTTAAGAAATATCCGGTGCTTCATTTTGGAATAAAGGATATAAAGCTTGAAAAGAGTCTTGTAAAGTCAATGTTTGCGATAGGATGTTCAATGGGATTTATGAGTTCGCTTATAAATATCGGTTCTGTGGCACTTCAGGGAGCCATAAATTCGCTCAATAATGCAAATTATATTGTTGCGCATACAGCGGCAAGAAAGATTTCAGAGTTCTTTATGCTTCCGTTTACTGTATTTGGAACAACGATGGCAACTTTCTGTGGTCAGAATATGGGTGCGAAAAGACCTGACAGAATAAAGAAAGGAATATGGCAGGTTACGATAGTTACCTGGATATGGTGTGCTTTCATGGTGCTGTTATCGTATACGGTTGTTCCATATATGGTGGAGATGATAACGGCAACAAAACAGCAGCAGGTTATAGACACGGCATCACTTTATCTAAGAGTTGATACACTGCTTTATTTTATCCCGGCTGTTATATGTATACTTAGAAATGCAATGCAGGGAATTGGTGACAGCGTTACACCAGTTGTATCAAGCTCGTTTGAACTTATATGTAAAGTGCTTGTAGCAACATTTTTAACACCGGTATTAGGATACTGGGCTATTATATGGGCGGAGCCTATAGCATGGGTTATAATGGTTATACCTTTGCTTATCGGAATAAAGAAAAATCCGGTTTTTAAGACTGTTTAAAAATATACGGATATGGTTGTGTGTTTATATATCCATTATCTGCATTTTTTATATAAAATACACCGCCCGTTTTTGCCTGCTTCCTCGACTGCCCCGGTTCGTTTCAAGACAGTCAGGGTGGTCTGGGCAAGGCGGAGCGGAATTTTTGCACATTTTGAGAGGTCTTTCGAGGTGAAAGTTTCTGCCAGATTATCAGGCAGTATCAGACTGTAATCACTTCCGCCGGAAATATAGAGTTCATCATGGAGTGCGACAGGAATGCGGTCGTATCGTGATGAACCTTTTTTTCGAGTTTCATTCCATCCGTTTAAAAGTCTGTATTCTTCCATGTCAACGAGAACAAGACAGATATGCAGGTTTGGATTTGATAAAAACATACTTATCTTATACAGTTCAATAAAAGCGTCGAAGAAAGTTCCTGTTTTAGGAGATTTTCTTTTTTTGGAAATCTCGCCTGTATTTTCGTCTATCCAGTAAAGCCACTTGTTGTGTGGAATAGGATAGACAATGGTAACGGGGTATTTTTCCAAAAAGACACTCAGTTTTTTTCGCATGGCGTTGAAACTTCTTGTCTGTATTTCTATAATCTCGTTGTCACGCAGAATATCGGCGACAAAACGGTCAACTTTTATCTCCTGATGTGAAACGTCAGGTTCATAAAAGTTTTTTAGAACCGCATGCATTGTTTTTTCTTTTAAAGTGCCGATTCCGTTAGTTTCACGTTCTTTGGCGATGATTTTTTGGCAAGCATCGGCAAAAAGCTGTTGGTCGTATGTTGTGATTGGCATTTGAGTCTCCTGTCTGAAAGGTAGAGTTAAGGATTATTCTACATCATAGTATATTTTACTGTTTTCTGCAAACAATAACCATTGTGCATTATTAAATTTTGGAAAAAATGGAGGCAGTCTGAAAGATGAGCAGTCATATGCAGCAAAACAGTACAGATAATACAGGACAAAAAAAAACCGGCATTTTTGGAAGCGATTTCAAGATGCGTCAGCAGGAAATAAGCAGAATATTTAAATTTGATGAGAATTTTGATTTGCTTCATCGTGAAGCTGAGATTGGCGGCAGAAAAGTTTCGATTTATTCAATAGACGGTTTTCTGCCCGGAGATACCATAGAAAAACTTATGCAGTTTTTTTATTCAATAAAAGATGAGGACATGCCGGAAAATCTCGCAGATTTCATAAGCAGAAGTACGCCGTTTGTCGATATTATGGAGATAAAAACGGAACGGGATTTTACGGATAATTTTCTTGCCGGACTTACATGCATGATGATTGAGGGATATGACGGTATTCTTGCTCTTGACCTTAGGGAATATCCCGGAAGATCAGTGCAGGAACCTGAAAAAGATAAGGTTTTAAGGGGCTCGAGAGATGGATTTATTGAGGCACTTATTCCCAATATGGCACTTATCAGAAGAAGAATAAGAGACAAAAATCTTGTATTTAAATTTGCAAGGGTAGGCAGAAGTTCAAGAACAGACATAGCTGTTGCCTATATGTGTGGCAGAGTGAACGAAAAAGACATAAAAAAAGTTATGGATAATATAAATTCGATGGATGTCGATTCGCTTACCATGAATCAGGAAAGCCTTGCTGAAATGCTTTTTCCGGGAAAGTGGATAAATCCTTTTCCAAAATATAAGTATACGGAGAGACCGGACACGGCGGCGGCAAGTCTTTTGGAGGGAAGTATAGTTATACTTGTCGATAATTCTCCTGCCGTTATGATTTTACCCACATCATTATTTGGAATTGTTGAAGATGCAAATGATTATTATTTTCCGCCGGTTACAGGGACATATTTACGACTGACAAGAATGCTTACAAATATACTTGCGGTTTTTATAACACCTTTATTTCTGCTCCTGATTGAAAATCCGGACTGGGTGCCTTCTTGTCTTGAATTTATACTTATTCGTGACGACATAAATGTAGCACCGATATTTCAATTACTTATACTTGAATTTGCTATTGACGGATTAAAGATGGCGGCAGTCAATACGCCGAACATGCTTACAACGCCGCTCAGTATAGTTGCGGGTATTGTATTTGGTGATTATACGGTTGATTCGGGGTGGTTTAATCCGGAGATAATGCTTTATATGGCATTTGTGGCAGTCGCAAATTATACACAGAGTAATATGGAATTGACATATGCGGTCAAATTTCATCGTATAATTCTGCTTATATTAACAAGTATTTTTGGAATATGCGGATTTATAGTGGGAACGGTTATTTTTGCCATATCGCTTCTTATGACGCATACATTGCTGGGAGAGGGCTATCTTTATCCGATTATACCGTTTGACGGAAGATGTCTGATGAGGAGGTTTTTCCGAATGAGTCTGCCTGCTTATGAGAAAACTCACAGGTAGGATATGGCTGAATTTTAACAGTTCCGCCATAAAAATAATAAAAATTATATAAAAGTTTTATTGCTTTTTTATGTCCTCTGTACTATAATAACCCGGTATGCGAATAATGTTATATTTAATAAGTAGAAACAGTGTTATTTTACACAGGAGGCGTAAGAGTATGAAAACAGTAAAGAATAGCTTTTTTGCGATTGTGTCGATGCTTCTTGTTGCAGTTGCCGTAAACCCGGCAGTATCATTTGCAGCTGAAAAGGGAGCTGAGCAGGAGCTTGGTAAAAGTCTGTCGCTTGCGTACTGTATTCCGTTTGTTGGAATGCTTCTATGTATAGCGATATGTCCGTTGGTCATCGGAGAGTTATGGGAAAAATATAAAGCAGTAGCAGTAATCTTTTGGTCACTTGCGTTTTTGATACCATTTGCCATAGGTTATGGCGGAAGTAAAACTTTTGAAGAATTTCTCGAAGTTATTTTCGGAGATTATATTACATTTATAGTGTTGCTGTTTGGTCTGTTCTGCGTTGCAGGAAATATAGCACTTGAGGGAGACCTTGTCGGAACACCAAGGGTAAATATTTTAATGCTTCTTATCGGTACGATTTTGTCAAGTTGGATTGGAACAACAGGAGCAAGTATGCTCATGATAAGACCGATAATAAGAGCAAATAAATGGCGTAAGAGAAAAGTACAGATAATAGTATTTTTTATATTCCTTGTTTCAAATATCGGGGGATGCCTGACACCTGTTGGTGACCCACCGCTTTTGATGGGATTTATGAATGGTGTTGATTTCTTCTGGAGTTTACATCTTCTTCCGATATTGGTATTAAATATAGTACTTCTTCTTGCACTTTTCTTTATAGTTGATACACATGCGTATAAGAAAGATATTGCAGACGGTCTTAAACCGGAAGTTCTTGAAAATAAGACACCTATCCGTCTTGTGGGAGCAAAAAATATTATTTTCCTTGCGATGATAGTCGGAGCCGTTATACTCAGTGGTGTACTTCCGCAGATAAGTCCTTTCTTTGCGAATAATATTCATATATACGGTGAGGTAGAGTTTGGTTATGCATCACTTCTTGAAGTTATCATAATACTTGCCGCAGCGTTGCTTTCGTACAAGACTACTGATAAGGGCATAAGAGAAGACAACCATTTCACATGGGATGCGATAGAGGAAGTTGCAATACTTTTCATCGGTATATTTATAACAATGATACCTACACTTCTTATTCTTGAAGTAAAGGGTGGAGAACTCGGAGTTACAAAGCCTTGGCAGTTCTTCTGGATAACAGGATTTTTGTCAAGTTTCCTTGATAATACACCGACGTATCTTGTATTCTTTAAGACAGCACTTTCACTTGGCTTTAAGGATGGAATACAGGTTACGGGAGGATTTGTTCCGAAAATTCTTCTTATGGCGATTTCGTCAGGTGCCGTATTTATGGGAGCAAACACATATATAGGAAATGCACCGAACTTTATGGTTCGCTCAATTGCCGAGGAAAACGGTATCAAGATGCCATCATTCTTCGGATATATGCTATGGTCATTAAGCTGCCTTATACCGGTATTTTTGATTGATATGATTGTATTTTATTTATAGAATATCGGCTGACAATGTGACATTGTATTTTAATAAAAAATCCGCTATACTGATAAGCATGTTGGTATAGCGGATTTTGGATTTTAGGAGATATAAGATATTATGATTTTTGATACACATGCTCATTATGATGATGAGAGATTTGACGAGGACAGGGAAGAATTACTTCTTTCGCTGAAAGATAAAGGTATTGGAAATGTTGTAAATGTAGGCGCAAGTGTGGCGTCTACCAAAAAGACATTTGAAATTGTTAAAGAACATGATTTTATGTACGGTGCGGTCGGTATACATCCGGAAGATGTCGAGAGGCTTGACGAAAGCCACATGGAATGGCTTAAAAGTCTTGCCGCCGATGAAAAGATTGTTGCGATAGGTGAGATAGGTCTTGATTACCATTATGATGAGCCGGAAAGAGATGTACAGAAGAAATGGTTTGCAAGACAGCTTGACCTTGCCTATGAGCTTCATATGCCGATTATTATTCACAGCAGGGATGCGGCAGCAGATACACTCGATATAATGAAAGCACACCACGGGGACGAGCTTAACGGAGTTATTCATTGTTTTTCGTACAGTCCTGAAATGGCGCAGATTTATCTTGATATGGGATATTATCTTGGAATTGGCGGAGTGGTTACATTTAAAAACAGTAAGAAACTCAAGGAGGTTGTTAAGATGACCCCGCTTGAGCGTATTGTTCTTGAGACGGACTGTCCTTATCTTACTCCTGAACCTCATCGTGGAAAGAGGAACGATTCATCTTACCTTACACATGTGGTTGATTGTATTTCCGAACTTAAAGGAATTTCGGCACAGGAGATAATCACTGCAACTTACGAAAATGCGATGAAGATGTATCGTATTGGGAGATAAGTATGGTACATAGGAATTGAAATTCTAATTCAGTATTTGTGTTAAACAGAGATTTTAGTTTCTCAATTCTGTAACGTACTGTATTTGGGTGCTGAAAAAGTGATTCGGCAGTTTTGTTAATATCAAAACCATTATTTACAAGTGCAGATATTGTGCTGAATAATGGTTTATTTTTTTGCGTATTAAAAACGGCGGACTTTTCTTCAAGATATTCATGTGCATATCTGTCCTTGCTCAATGTAAAAATAAAATTATAAAGTCCTAGATTGCTGTATTTGACAATTTTTTTTTGATTTTTTAATGCAAATATACATGAGTTTATACTTCGTTCAATACTTATATCAATTTTATTAAGAGGTAGTGCAAAATCGCTGAAACCAATAGTATATGATGACAGAGATAATTCGGATATTACCGTTTTCCGGATATTCTCGTAATTTGTAGTTTCATTGCCAAAACACATTAAAAGAATTCCTTTTTTATATTTTAGTATTTTTATGGAAACGGCAATGCTTAAATGCTTTGCGCGCAGAGTAAGTTTATTTATATTTCTTTGAAGTGTAAATTCGTCAGTTTCGTTTTCTGACATCAGGTACAGTGTTGTCACAAGGTTTTCGGATTTAAGGCTGTCAGAATCAGGTGAGAGTGAATTAACAAATTCCTTTATGTTTGATTGCTTGGATGGAGATGTAAGAAATGAATCTATGAGGTTTTCATAGTAATTGTAATTTGATGATGAACGAAGGTGGTCTGTTATGCTGAGAATTACATCCTCTATGTAAATGTTGTTGAACAAAAATACGGGTACTTCATTTTTTTCAGTTAATTCTAAAATATCGTCGGGAAGTTTATCAAAAAAGACAGTTTTAATCGCAAATGCAGACACACCGAGTTTGATAAGTGCTTCAAAAGCAGGATAAATTTTAGAGATGTCGTTTTTTGCAAAGAGCAGATTTGTGATGACGAAATCGCCCTCATGAAATCCGCTAAAATCGCCTTCAATTCCCTCATAGTCGAGAATAACGACATTTGTTATGTTGCGGTATAATCCGTTTGCACCTGATACGAGTCTAAGTTTATTTAATAATTCAAATTTTTCAAGAGAAGCTACATCTAACATTTTAATCTCCGTTTCTTTCTTTTGCTGAATAATAATTTTGTCGTTTCAAATGAGCTGTTTTAGTTCAAAAATTTTGATATATTTTAACATGATTTTGTAATTTTTACAAAAAATTATTATAAAACTTTGTTTTTTATACATTGAAAACTAAAAAAGATATTGATATAGTAAGTGACATAAAGCAAAGGAGCTTGTAGGATTTAATTCTGCAGGCTCCTTTTTTCTTTAATTGACAGCTTTGAAGGGGGCATTAGATGGAAAAAGAAATGTTGGAACTGACAAAAAGAATGGTTGCGGTTTCGAGTGTCAATGGAACAGAGGGTGAAAAAGATATTGGAATTTTTATAGAAAATTATATAAAAGACATTCCGTATTTTAGAGAGCATCCCGAATTTGTTATCATACAAAAATTAAAGAATGATAAGTTGGAACGAAGAAATGTGTTTGCTTTACTAAGGGGTGAAAAAGTTGAAAACCCAAATACAGTAATCTTTCACGGACATACAGATACAGTTGGAGTTGAAGATTATGGAAGTCTTAAAGAATATGCTTTTGATACGGAAAAGCTTGAACGGAAGTTAAAGGATATAGAACTTCCAAAAGAAGTTAAAGAGGATTTGCAATCCGGGGAGTATCTTTTTGGCAGAGGTGCATGCGATATGAAAAGCGGTGATGCTGTTTTTATGGTTCTGTTAAAACACCTTGCAGAAAATGTAAAACAATTATCGGGAAATATTTTACTTTCTCTTAACCCGGTTGAAGAAAATCTGCATACCGGCATTATAGAAGGGATTGAAGTTCTTGAAAGTTTAAGAGAAAAATATAATTTAAATTATGTGCTTGCAATCAACAATGATTATACATGTCCGATGTATCCGGGTGATAAACATCAGTATATTTATACCGGAGTTGGAGGAAAAGTTCTTCCGTGTTTTTACATAATGGGGAGAGAAACACATGTGGGTCAGTGTTTTGAAGGATATGATTCGTGTACTGTGGCTGCAAATCTTACAAGCGAAATAAATCTCAATCCCGCATTTTGTGATGAATATAAAGGAGAGTATTCACTTCCGCCTGTGGCATTAAAAATGAAAGATTTGAAAGAATGGTACAATGTGCAGACGGCGAAAGAGGCATTTGTTTATTTTAACTATTTTGTTCATGATGCGGACATGAAAGTGATAGTAAAAAAACTTTCGGATGCAGCAGTAGAAGCGGTTAATAAGACAATGTCGGATGCAAACGAAAGATATAAAAAGTTTTGCAAACTCTCTAAAAAAGAGTACAAAGAAATTTCAAACGAATGGTCAGTAATGACTTATGATGAACTTTATATGCTGGCAGAAAAGAAATGCGGCGGTCTTAGAGAAATTCTTGCAGATGATACAAAGAAATATCTTCAGGAAAAAAAGGATAAGAGAGAAATTCCGATAGAGCTTATCAGAAAAATGACTGCGATTGCAGAAATTTATCATCCGGTTGCAGTGCTTTATTTTGCAGCTCCGTATTGTCCACATAATACATTAAAAGATGCGGATGAGCAGACGTTTTCTAAGATAAGGATGGCGGTAAAAGAAATGGAGGATGAGACAGGTCTTTCATACAATATATGCCGTTTCTTTCCAAGTCTTTCTGACAGCAGTTATCTGGCAGTTGATGATGAAGAAAATTCAACAAAGTTGTTAGAGAAAAATTTCCCTCAGATGGAACAGTTATATCCGCTTCCGTTTGAGAAAATGAGAAATTTAAATATAAAAGCAGTCAATTACGGAGTGTATGGAAAAGATGCACATAAATGGACAGAGCGATTATATATTCCATACAGTTTCGGGGTACTGCCAAAACTTATATTAAAAACATTGGATAATTTTTTGTAGGAAGGAAGTGTTTTAAATGTTTGTAAAAAACGGAACAGATAAATTGAAAAAAGTTTTGGTTTCAAGACCACAGTTTTTAAAACCGGCACCAATAAATGAAATAGCAAAAATTTGGAAAGACACAACAATGGATGTTGAAACAATGCTAAGAGAACATGATGAATTTGTTGAGGCATATAAAAAAGCGGGAGTTGAAGTTGAATTTCTTGAACCTGATAGTGAAAGACCGAATTCTGTTTTCGCGAGAGATTTTGGAGGGTGTGTAAAAGAGGGGTATATACTTGGAAGATTTAAACTTGATATGCGTTATAAGGAACACATTGACTATAAAAAACGCATGGAAGAGCTTGAAATTCCAATGATAGGTGAAGTAAAAAAAGGACTTTTTGAGGGCGGTGACTTTATGTTTATGAATGAAAACTGGGTTGCCGTAGGAATGGCTGACAGAACAGATGAAGCCGGACTGACTGAATTAAAATCAATTCTTGAGCCGCTTGGATATGAAGTTACGGGCGTTCCGTTAAAAAGAGAATATCTTCATCTTGATATGTGTTTCAATCTTGTAGACGAACATCTTGCAGTATCGTATAAAAAGGGTCTGCCTTATGATTTTAGAAAAATGCTGACAAAACATGATATAGAAGTGATAGAGGTTGATGAAGATGCAATATTTCAGCATGGCTGCAATCTTCAATCGCTGGGCGAACACCGGGTTATGTCGCTTAAAAGAAATGAGGCAGTAAATGAGAAACTTGCGGCGAAAGGCATGGAGGTGATTGAATTAAACATTACTGAGATTTTGAAAGCCGGCGGGGGACCACATTGTATGACATTCCCTATATTAAGAGGATAGAACTTGATATTTTATTGTACAGACACATTAGACAGCATGGTAAAGAAAGGACATTATAGGTGAGTACATGAAAAAGAAAATAAGAATATTTTTGATGGCGTTGATGTGCATGGCATTTCTGACAATGTATGTAAAAGCCGATGCACAGGCAAAGAGTAAAACAATCAAAACAGTTGATGATTTGAAAGGGGCAAAAATAGGTGTTCAGCTTGGCACTACAGGTGATATTTATTCATCGGATTATGAGGGGGACAAAGAGGGGACAACAGTAGAGAGATACAACAAAATGGCAGATGCAGTCCAGGCGCTAAAACAGAATAAAATCGACTGTGTCATTATAGACGAACAGCCGGCGCTTACTGTAGCCAAAGATAACAGTGATTTAAAAATTCTCGAAGAAGAATTTGTATCGGAAGAATATGCAATATGTATTGCAAAAGGGAATGATGAACTGACAGATAAAATTAATTCTGCATTGGAAGAATTAAAATCTGACGGAACAATAAAAAGCATTATCTCAAACTATATAGGTGAGGAAAAGGGAAAACACCCGTATAAGACGCCGGCAGGAACTAAATATTCAGGAAAAAAACTGGTTGCGGCAACAAATGCGACATTCCCACCATATGAATATTATGAAAATGAAAAAGTTACAGGAATTGACATTGATATTATTACTGCAATAGGTGACAGGCTTGGCATGAAAGTTGAAATAGCTGATATGGAGTTTGATGCGATAATAAATTCTGTAAGTTCAGGAAAAGCAGATGTCGGAATTGCGGGTCTTACAGTGACAAAGGACAGGCTTAAATCAATAAATTTTTCAAATTCTTATGCTAAATCAAAACAGGTCATTATCGTAAAAGCAGGCAAAGAGGGAAATAAAATCGGAATTGTAGAAAAGTTTAAAAAGAACTTTATAAAAGACAACAGATGGAAATATATAACAAAAGGATTGAAAAATACACTGATAATAGCAATATTTTCAGCAATACTTGGAATAATTCTGGGATTTTTAGTGGCATTCGTGAGAGTTACACATGACAGGACAGGAAAAATAAAATTATTAAACAGAGTGTGTAAACTTTATCTTACTGTTGTGAGAGGAACACCGATGATGATACAGCTTTTAATTATGTATTATGTCATATTTAAATCGGTAAATGTTGACAAGGTTCTTGTAGCAGTTCTTGCATTTGCGGTTAATTCAGGTGCGTATGTTGCAGAGATACTTAGAAGCGGAATTATGTCGGTTGACAATGGACAGTTTGAGGCAGGCAGAAGTCTTGGTCTTACATATAAGGTTACAATGATGTCTATCATTTTGCCGCAGGCAGTTAAAAATGTACTTCCAGCATTATGCAATGAGTTTATAACACTTTTGAAAGAGACATCTATCTGCGGTTATATAGGACTTAACGATTTGACAAGAGGTGGAGATATTATAAGAAGTAACACATTTGATGCCTTTATGCCTCTTATATTGGTAGCAATTATTTATTTGTTTTTTGTACAGCTGTTGACTATGGGAGTTGCAGCAATGGAAAGGAGCCTGAGAAAGAATGAGAGATAATATTTTATTAAAGGTTAATGGACTTACAAAGTCATATGGTGACAGAGTTGTTTTGGAAAATATTGATACTGAGATAAGAAAAGGTGAAGTGGTTGCAATCATAGGACCTTCAGGCTGCGGCAAATCTACGTTTTTAAGAAGTTTAAATCAAATGGAAGAGATTTCATCGGGCAGTATCTTGTTTGATAATGTTGAAATTACATCATCAGGTGTTGATATAAACAATATAAGAAGAAAAATCGGTATGGTATTTCAGCAGTTTAATCTGTTTCCACATATGACAGTCAGAGAGAATATCATGTTTGCACCTGTAAAGCTTAAGATAATGTCAAAAGCAGAATCTAAAAAGAAAGCGGATGAGCTGCTTGAAAGAGTAGGACTTAGCGATAAGGCAGATATGTATCCGGATATGCTTTCGGGTGGACAGAAACAGCGTATTGCAATAGCAAGAACACTTGCGATGAATCCGGAGGTAATATTGTTTGATGAGCCGACATCAGCACTTGACCCGGAAATGGTTGGAGAAGTTTTGTCACTTATGAAAGAACTTGCAAACGATGGAATGACAATGATTGTTGTCACACATGAAATGGGTTTTGCGAGAGAAGTTGCAAACAGGGTTATGTTTATTGATGAAAAGAAAATAAAAGAAGAGGGAAAACCGAAAGAAATTTTTGAAAATCCAAAGAGTCCGAGACTGCAGGAATTTTTATCAAAAGTTTTATAGAATTATAGACAGATGGAGGGATAAAAATGAGTATTTTTTTAGTAGATGAATATAAAGATATGGAACCGTATGTACCGGGCGAACAGCCAAAGGACAAGCCTTATATAAAACTTAATGCAAATGAGACATCAATGCCGCCGTCACCAAAGGTTTTTGAAGCAATTTCAAAGGCTGAGATATGGAATATGAGTTATTACGCTGACCCGCATTGTCATGAGTTCAGAAGAGCTGTTGCAGAAGTTTATGGTGTTACTGAGGATGAAGTTTTTGTCGGAAACGGTGCTGATGAGGTGTTAAGTTTTGTGCTTATGAGCTTTTTCCGGCGTGGAATGAAGATTTATTTTCCGGATATTACATATGGATTTTACAGGACGTATGCAAAAACTTATGGTCTTGATATGGAAGAAATTCCGGTAAAGGATGATTTTTCAATTGATATAAATGATTATATGAATCTTGAGGGAGATATTATATTTGCAAATCCAAACAATCCGACAGGACTTACTGTTCCGGTAGCGGACATTGAAAAACTTGTAAGAAAAAATCCAAACAGAATGGTGATTGTTGATGAGGCATATGCAGATTATTCTACAGAATCATGCATAGGGCTTGCGACAAAATATCCTAACCTTGTTGTGGTAAGAACATTTTCAAAATCACGGAATATGGCAGGGACACATATAGGCTTTGCGATAGCGTCAAAAGACATTGTATCAGATATGAATAAAATAAAATTTTCGTTTAACCCGTTTAATCTCAATTCGGTGACTATGGCAGCAGGAATTGCCGCAGTTAAAGATACGGATTATTTGAAGGAATGTGTAAATACTATTATTAAAAATCGTAAATGGTTTACGCGTGAACTTGAAAATATAGGATTTGATGTAATTCCTTCAAAAGCCAATTTTGTATTTTGTTATCATAAGAATGTAGAGTCGGAAGAACTGTGCAGAAAGTTAAAAGAAGAAGGAATATTGACACGTCACTTTGCGGATGAGAGATTAAAAAAATATCTGAGAATAACAATAGGAACAAGACAGGAAATGATAGCGGTGGTTATTGCCATAAAAGAAATATTACTGGAGAAAGCTGGTGTTGATGGTGAAACAGAGAGTTTTGATTTGCGATTATCGAAATGTGTTGGAGCATGATTATGAGCCGACAAAACAGAGTGTTCTAAAAGCGTATGCAGATGGAATGAATTGCAGTGTGCCGGATATAAAAGATAAGATTGAATTTGAGATATACCCATATAAAAATGATGAAGAGCTTATAAAAAAACTTGATGGAGCAGAGGGGATTATAACCGGATTTTTGGAAATAGGAGAAAAAATTCTCTCAGCGGCAAAAAGTCTCTCTTTTATATCGGTGAGTGGAGTAGGTTATTCAAATGTTGACATGAATGCGGCAGGGAGATATGATGTAAAAGTATGTCATATCAGGGAATACTGTACACAGGAAGTTGCGGAGCACACATTTGCGCTTATCTGTGCATTGAATAGAAATCTAAAATATTATACATATAGAATAGAAAAAGAACATGAGTGGAAATATCATACCATAAATGCCGAAAAGAACCTGTCAAGTCAGATTCTTGCAATATTTGGCTTTGGAAAAATAGGAAAGCGTGTTGCATCAATAGCAAAAAGTTTTGGAATGAAAGTTATTGCGGTTGACCCGTATCTGCAAAAAAATGAAAAATTGAGAAAAGATATTGAGAAAAGCGGAGTTGAGATAGTATCGTCTGATAAAGCATTTGAATGTGCTGATATTATTACAAATCATATGAATCTGAAAGCAGAAAATTATCACTTTTTTAATGAAGAAACTTTTAAACTTATGAAGAATAGACCGATATTCATAAATGTAGGCCGTGGAGGGAGTGTGGATGAAACTGCCCTGGAAAAAGCGCTTAATAGTGGAATTATAAGGGCGGCGGGTCTTGATGTTTTAGAAGCGGAAGAACCAAATCTTGACCTTTGCGGACTGCTAGGGAGAAAGAATGTCCTGATAACACCGCACAGTGCATTTTACAGCAGTGAATCTATTGAAAAACTCCAGACGATAAGTGGTGCAAATATGGGGTATTGCCTTTGTGGAAAATATGAAAAGACCGAAGAAACAGTAAATGTATAAGTCATACAATCTGGTAATGAGGAGAGAATGTAAAGGTGAATCTTGTAGTTGGACTGACGTTTAAAATATTTATAATAATGGCAATAGGTTTTGGAGCAAAAAAGTTTGGCATAATAGATGAGCAATGCAAAGATAAAATGTCATCGCTGCTTGTAAATCTTCTTTTGCCTGTGAGTATGCTGGCATCGTCACAGCAGGCATTTAATATGGAAAATTTGAAGGGCGTTGTGCTGATTGCGGTTATTACTGTTTTATACTATGTCGTAACAATCGTGGCGGGTGGTTTTGTCGGAAAAATATTTGGCATGGATGACGCTAAGTCGGCAATGTTTACATTGCTCGTGGCATTTGCAAATACAGGATTTGTCGGACTTCCTATACTGGGAACTGTTGCAGGAAAAACAGGAACATTGTACGGAGCCGTATATAACAGTGTGTTTGACGTTTTATATTTCACATATGGAATTTATCTTTTAAGCGGTGAAAAAAAAGATGGAATAAATCTGAAAAAAATTCTTTTAAATCCAATGATAATGGTTGCAGTTATAACTATAATTTTGTATGTAGTTCCATTCAGAATGCCTATGGTTGTTACGGATTCACTAGGTCTTATAGGAGATTGCATGATGCCGGTTTCCATGCTTTTGATAGGAGCTGAAATAGCATCGATGAATGTAAAAGAGATATTGTGCGACAGAGATTCATATATAGTAAGTTTGTTTCGTATGTTGATTATTCCGTTTGTTATGTATATACTTATGGTATCATTAAAAATTGAACATCAGGCTGCTTCTACAATAATAATTCTTTCAGCTATGCCATCGGCTACACTGAATGTTATTATGGGGCAGAAATATGATAATAATCCTAAATTTGCGGCGTGTGCGATAATGCAGAATACGCTTATAATGCTTGTTACACTTCCGCTTTTTGTATGGATTTGCAGTAAGTAAAACGCTTTTGGTCTGCATATAGGTGCAGACGGCGGCATAAAAGGTGCAATGGCACAGAAATGAGGGAAAATGGCAACACTTGGAATACCACAGAATACGATAGAAATTTTACAAAAGTACAATTTTAGATTTCAGAAGAAATTCGGTCAGAATTTTCTTATAGATACACATGTTTTGGAGCGGATAATAAGTGAAGCGGGAATTACGAAAGACGATTTTGTCTTGGAGATTGGTCCCGGAATAGGAACGATGACACAGTATCTTTGCGAGAATGCAAGAGAAGTTATGGCGGTTGAGATAGATGACAATCTCATACCTATACTTGCAGATACTTTGTCTGCTTATGACAATGTCACCGTTGTAAATGAGGACATACTTAAACTTGATATTGCAAAAGTAGCAAAGGAGCATAACGGCGGCAGACCGATAAAGGTTGTCGCAAATCTTCCATATTATATAACAACACCTATCATTATGGGATTGTTTGAAAGTCATGTGCCGCTTGAGAGTATAACAGTCATGGTGCAGAAAGAGGTTGCAGACAGGATGCAGTCGGGACCGGGAACAAAAGATTATGGAGCATTGTCGCTTGCCGTACAGTTTTATTCAAAAGCGGAGATAGTTGCAAATGTTCCCGCAAATTGTTTTATGCCACGCCCAAATGTCGGCTCTGCTGTAATAAGGCTCACATGCCATGAGGAAAGACCGGTTGATGTGAAAGACGAGAATTTTATGTTTAAAATAATAAGAGCATCATTTAATCAGAGAAGAAAAACTCTCCAAAACGGATTAAATAATGCTTCAAATTTAAATGTAAATAAAGAACAGGTTGTCGCAGCATTAGAAAAAATGGGACTTCCTGCAACGGTCAGAGGTGAGGCGTTAAGTCTTGAACAATTTGCCGCACTTAGCAATCTGTTGAAAGCTTAGACTGCCTGAAAGGTCTGATATAAATAATAGTGTAGTAAAAGGCAAACAATGCGCAGCCTCCGACAAGGTCTAAAAATGAGTGCTGTTTAAGTGTCAGTGTTGATATGCATATAAGAATACAGAGTATGAGCGATGAAAGTCTTATGATTTTTATCGCTTTTCTTATTTTGTCGCTTTTAACAATATTTGTATTATCAACATTTCTAAAATAGTAGCTTCTGCTTATGCCAAAATGGATGGCAACAGAGTTAAAAACGTGAATGCTCGGAAAAACATTAGTATCTGTATCGGTGCGGTAAAGTATATCAATGATTGTCGTAAATATATTGCTGTGGTCAAATGTTTTTGGACGCATTGTTTGCGCATTTGGAAAAACAGTGTAAATAATAAGCGAAGTTGTCATTCCAAGCAGCAACACAGCACAGCACCTGTAAAAGTCATCGAGGTGCTTTGTCTGAAAGAAGAGATAAAGCAGACTGACTGCGACATATAAAAACCATAAAAGATATGGAATTATGAAGATTTCACAAAACGGAATATAGTCATCTATTTTGCAATGTATTTCGGTAAAATGTACATTGGTTCTTTTTTCAAGGGTCATAAACCAAAAAAGATAAATTGGCATATATAAAATAATAATTGCATGTTTGTACTTAAAAAGAAAATCTTTTAATCTAGTCATAAAAATCCTCGTTCTGCCATTATAGTGTAACCATATTCATATTTAATAAATACGGTTGATAATAAAAATGCCGTTGCACTGTATGCTGTGGCATGGATTGGTATGTGAAAATGGTTTGCATATGCTGAGATACTTTCGGTCAACAAATGTAATGAATAGTTTAGCATAAAAAATTGGATTAAACAATAAACCATATCTGAATTATTTTCGCTGTGGCCACTTTAACGCAGAGATTGATATAAACTTTCCGACTCATGGACGGCTCTCGCCTC
>ERZ835880.356-NODE-356-length-52936-cov-8.156975_pt1 | contig 52936 bp, 43 predicted proteins | sample MGYA00519944_ERZ835880 | MGnify/ENA primary metagenome ERZ835880 (study PRJEB31850, sample SAMEA3708787) | human gut metagenome | biome: human gut; feature: human-associated habitat; material: faeces | place: China | collected 2014 ... | reverse complement strand
AGTTGGCTAGAGCACACGGTTCATACCCGTGGTGTCGTGGGTTCAAATCCCTCTCCCGCTACTTCAAATCCTCTGAATATTTTCAGAGGATTTTTTGTGTAACAGGAAAAGATGTGAACTGCAAATAGTTTTTAATAAAAGGAGTTAAAATATGAGAGTTGGAATGGGATATGATGTTCATAAATTAGTTGAAAATCGTGATTTGATACTTGGCGGCGTAAAAATTCCTTATGAGAAAGGTCTGCTTGGACATTCTGATGCGGACGTTTTACTTCATGCCATTATGGATGCATTGTTGGGTGCAGCGGCACTTGGAGATATAGGAAAACATTTTCCAGATACGGATGACAGATATAAGGGAATTTCAAGTATTAAACTTTTAAGTGAAGTCGGAAAACTTCTCGATGAAAAATGTTATATTATAGAAAATATAGACGCTACCGTAATTGCTCAGCGTCCGAAATTAAGAAATTATATTGACGAAATGCGTAAAAATATCGCACAGACACTCGGAATTGATATAGAGCAGGTCAATGTCAAAGCAACGACAGAAGAGGGGCTTGGATTTACAGGAAGCGGAGAGGGAATATCTTCTCAGGCAATATGTTCATTGTCTTCTATGTATGACTATTCTGTTGATATGACAAAAACGCACCCGACAGGATGTGCCGGGTGCAAGGGCTGTACTAACAAAAATTAGTCTATTGCATTATTTAATATGCGTCTGAAAACAGGTGCAATCTGGGCGGCAACAATGGCTTTTATCGTGTCAAGCACTATGAATGGTAAGAAGCCTGCGATAAATGCCGCCTTTAAATTTATTCCGCCGATAATCATTATCCATATAGAACCAAAAACATCAACAAATACAGCCGATATAATTGCTGCTATGGTAAATGAAATTCTGTTATATTCGCGCTTGCAGAATATAGGTAAGAGAATTGCAATAATAACAAATGCGAAAGAGTATCCGCCGTACTGGCCAAATAAATAACCTATACCGCCCTGACCGCCTATAAAGACAGGAACACCTACAGCACCGAGAAGAAGCCATACAAGAGATATGAGGAATGATTGTTCAAGTGCAAAAACCAGTCCAATCAATGTTACGACAAAGTTGAGTGCTGTGATATGTGAACCGTTTGGAAGTGGTATGCTTATGTAGGCAGATACACAGAGTACTGCGGCAAAAAGTGCCATAAGTACGAGATTTTGAGTTGCAAATGTGTTTTTTGTTTTAGTAATAGAATTGTTCATTTTTATCCTCCGATTTATACAATTATTTATTTTTAACTGCAAATGAAAGTATATATTTAAAAAAAAGAGTTGTCAACCTTTATTTGGATATGGTTGACAAACAAGGTGCATCAAATATATACTGTTATAGTAGTTTTTTAGAAAAAGAAAAGAGGTTTATCGTGCATAAAAATTGTGGAAGAATAAGAAATTACTTTGCTGCTTTGTCAAAGCCTGAAGGTTTTGAAAATTGGGTGATAGCAAAGGTAGAGATAAAAGCGGCTGTCACTGCCGATGAATTGGATAGCAATGTAAGCAGTAATGAAATTAATGTACAGATAAAAAAGAAGAAAAAGAATTATGCATTGATTATTGTTGAAGATAATATTGTAAGTTTTGAAGTTTATCTAATCAGAATAATGAACAAAAGCAATGACGGATTTAATATGTCCTCATCTGGAAGCGGTAAAAGGAACAAAGCAGATTTTTGGCAATATCTCTCCGATGAAAATATGTTTTTGGATAATACAATTTCCTTTAATAAAGATGAGATAATGGAATTTGTGTGTGATGTCGGGGACAGCAATCCGATTCACAGAACCGAAAATGCAGTTGTTCCGGGACTTTTAATGTTTGATGGGTTATTAGAGTTGTACAGTGTATTATCGTGTGAAATTAAATATATACTGCCTGTTTTTGAGGGGGAAAAGATTGAAATTTACAGGAAAGCTGACGGACTGGAAGCGTGGATATGGCGTGATGCCGACAAAAAAGATGCGGGATATGTAAAGGTGTTTGAGACAAAATATTAGGCAGAATGTCAACAGTTTGGCACACAAGGTACAAAAGATAAAATTCAGAATAGAGGGTTAACTTATTATGGCTTATATATTAGATGGATTGAGAAGTTATATAGGAATAGAAAACAGTATGTATCGTCATGTATCTGCTGAAGAACTGGGAGCAAAAGTTCTTGATGCGTTGTCTGATAAAAAAGGGATAAAAAAGGCAGATTGCATAATAGCCGGGAATGGTGTCGGTGCAGGAGGAAATATATCAAGAGTAATGTCATTATCTTCTGTTTTCGGTGTCGGGACACCGGCATTTACAATAGACCTTCAATGTGGTTCGGCTTTGGAGAGTATTGCAGTTGCGGCGGCAAAGATAGATTCAGGACAGGCAGACATAATAATTGCGGGAGGATTTGAAAGCAGTTCTACTGCACCTAAGAGAGCATACAATGAGAATCATCCTGACTATGAAAAATATGGGGACGATTGGTATAAAGTTGCCAAGTTTGTTCCTGATGAACACAGGCAGCAGGCTATGTTAGAAGGTGCGGAAAGAACCGCAGTATCAGAAAAGATTACAAGGGAACAATTAAACAGGTGGGTTTTAAGAAGTCACGAACTTGCAAAAAAAGCAAGGGAAAGAGGTGTTCTTAGCGATATAACCGTGGAAATTCTTGAAGGATGTAACAGGGATGAGGGAATAAGAGACAGAATGAGCGAGAAGCTATTAAACCGTCTGCCGGCAGTTTTGAAAGAAGGAAAGATAATTACGGCAGGTAATGCCTGTCTTACAAATGATGGAGCAGCTTTTCTTGTGTTATGTTCGGAGAGATATTTGATGGAAAATAAACTTAAACCGATTGGAAAATTTGTTGACATAGCCGAGGTGGGAACCAACCCGGGGCAGAGTCCTAAATCATGCATAGCTGCCATAGAAAAGCTGTTGAAAAAGAATGATATGTTGCCCGGTGAGATAGATATATATGAGTGTAATGAGGCTTTCGCCGTAATAGATGAGTTGTTTGCAAGAAAATATCCTGATGAGATTGAGAAATACAATATATTTGGAGGTGCTCTTGCGTATGGTCATCCGTATGGTGCATCGGGGGGAATAATAACGCTTCATGCTTTGAAAGCACTTGAAGAAAAAAGCGGTAAGTATGCGGTTTGTGCTGTGGCGGCAGCAGGGGGAGTAGGAAGTGCGATATTGATAAAGAATGTAGAATAAATAGAAAGAAATAAAATTAAAATATGATATTGTCAGGGAAAGGGCAGTAATGAAGTGAAATGAGGATTATTATGAATTATTACAAAATGATATGTGAAAAAGAACCGGAGAAACTTGCTATTGTTGAAGACGGAATACCATATACATACGGTGAACTTATACAGGTAATCGATGAGGTTTCTGCAAATCTGTCATTAAATGAGGATAAAATGTATGGTTTAGTCAACAACGGAACATGGAAGAAAATCGGTGAAGATGAAAAAAATGGGAAAAAAGTATATACAATAAAAAGCAGGTCATTTCTTGAGCAGTTGATATTGTTTATTGCGTGTAATAAAATCGGAATTATACCTATGATTGTTCAGCACGACATAACAGAACTTCCCAAGATAACAGAAATACCGGATGAAGTCTGCATGGCTGTTATGACATCGGGAACGACAGGAATACCGAAAATTCTTTATAGAACTTATGAGAGCTGGTGTGATTTTTTTCCTATTCAGAATGAAATATTTGGGATAAATGAAAAAAGCAGGATGTTTGTTCAGGGAAGCCTGGCTTTTACCGGCAACCTGAATCTTATTATGGCTCAGCTTTTTGCCGGTGCAGTTACTATTGTGGAAAACAAGTTTAATCCTAAAAGGTGGGAAAAAGCTGTAAAACATTGGGATGTGGATGTTATTTATCTTATTCCGTCAAAACTAATGTGCATACCGGATTGTTTTAATGAGAAGAATGTTAATATAAAAATGATTTTGTCAGGTTCGCAGAGTCTTGGAAAAAAAGATGCCGAAGCATTAAAAAAAATTTTTCCGAATACTAAAGTCATTTTGTATTATGGTGCAAGTGAACTGAATTATATTTCGTATGTGACCGATGAAAATATGAATACAAAGAGGAATCTTATCGGAAAACCATTTCCAAAGGTCGATGTGAGTGTTAAAGACGGAGAGATTTATGTTACAAATGATTTCCATGTTTATGGAGTAAAATGTCCGTTTTCTCTAAAGGATAGAGGATATTTTGATGATGACGGAAATCTTTATTTTGAGGGGCGTTCCGATGATATAGTAGGAATAAGGGGGAGAAAGGTTTCAAAGGCGAAAATTGAGGCAGCTATATGTGAATATGACAATGTAAGTGAAGCGGCGGTTGTTTTGGAGAAAGAAAAGGATATACTTACCGCATATGTTTCAGTCAAAGAGGGCGTAAGAGAAAGTATTTTTAATAATGAAAAATCATGTGCAGAGTTTGAGCAGGGGATATATAGATATATAAGGAAAAAACTTGCACATTTTGAGATGCCAAGGAAGATTATTATTCTTAAAGAGATGCCACATAATGTGGATACAGGAAAAATTGATATAAAATCATTGAAGTAGATACAAAGTTTTTTATATTTGTTCGCAGCCTTCCTGATATATAGTTTTTTATAAAGCAACGTATTGGTTGATAACAGTTTACTGTATCATCACTGTTTTGGTTTCATGAAGTTTTATGGCAATGAAAGTTAAGTTTATTATTTTTGTTTTACGGTTACGGTGCAGATTGCCTTGGCACCATCTTCAGATACAGTAATGATGGCGGTACCGGCTTTTTTCGCTCTGATTATACCTTTTTGGCTGACAGCAGCAACAGATGTTTTTTTAGAAATCCATTTAGGAGTGTTGCCTGATGATACATTGGCAACTAAAGTTATTTCATCACCCGGTTTTAGTGTTACGGATGTTTTGCTTAATTTTATGACAGGCGGTTTTACAGTTACTTCACATATTTTTTTGATACCGTCTACAGTTGCCGTTATAAGTGCCGTACCGTGTTTCAGTGCTGTGACATATCCGTTTTCATCTACATTTGCAACACTTGTTCTGTTTGATTTCCACACAGGATTTATTTTTGATGAAACTTCAGCGGTTATTTTTGCGGATTGTCCTCTGTACATGCTTAATGAAGAAGGATTAAGTTTGACAGTCGGAGTTTTAACTTTTACTTTGCATTGGACTGTTGTGCTATCTGCCTTGACAGATATTATTGCATCGCCCGGTTTGCAACCTGTGACGGTACCGTTTTCATCGACAACAGCAACACTTGTCTTATTGCTTTTGTAAGTTATATCTCCTTTAGTTGAGGTTGTGACATTTAACTTGAACGATTCATTATGTTCAATGGAAATTGATTTTTCAGATAAAACTATTTTTGTTTTTGTCACCGTGATTTTACAGCTTATCTCAGTTCGTTTATCCTTTACATTTATTTTGCATGTACCGGGGGACTTTGCCGTCACTTCGCCTAATGATGTGACTGAAGCGATTTTACTGCTTGTACTTTTAAATGTCGGAATACTGCCGTTTGAAGAAACAGCGGCAAGATAAAAAGAGTCACCTATTTTCAATGTCTTTTGGTAACATGAAAGTAAAATAATGGGGTAGTTTGATGCAGCGTTTACTTTTACATTGTATGGAATACAAGAAATTAAAATAGCTGCAAGAGTTAACAGGTTTAAGAATTTTTTGTTCATAGTCCCCTCCTTACCGGAAGGCTGCGATAAATGTATCGTAAATGCCATTTATGAAAAAGTCAATGCGTGAATTGAAATATTGTAGGAATTTACAAAAATGTTTAGTTGATTTTGTGGAAAATAGACAAGTGTAAGAAAATGTGATACAATTATTCAGAGCATTTAAATGTATCAGTAAATGTATCAGATATAAATGACAGAAATCGGAGGGCTAATGATGGACAAAATTAAAATGACAACTCCACTTGTAGAGATGGATGGGGATGAAATGACACGCATACTTTGGAAGATTATCAAAGATGAGCTTTTACTTCCATATATAGATTTAAAGACAGAATATTATGATCTTGGTCTTGAACATCGTAATGAGACAGATGACAAGGTTACAATAGAGTCTGCAGAAGCTACTAAAAAGTATGGTGTTGCAGTAAAATGTGCAACTATCACACCAAATGCTGCCAGAATGACAGAGTACGATCTTAAAGAGATGTGGAAGTCACCAAATGGTACTATCAGAGCTGCTCTTGATGGAACAGTATTCCGTGCACCTATTCAGGTTAAGGGAATTGCTCCTTGCGTAAAGAACTGGGAGAAGCCTATCACACTTGCAAGACATGCATACGGTGATGTTTATAAAAATACAGAGATTAAAGTTCCGGGAGCCGGAAAAGCAGAGCTTGTATTTACAGGTGAGGACGGAAAAGAAATCCGCAAGACAATTCAGGAATTTACAGGTCCCGGAATCATTCAGGGAATACATAATACAGACAAATCTATCACAAGTTTTGCAAAAGCATGTTTCAATTATGCTCTTGATACAAAACAGGATTTATGGTTTGCGACAAAAGATACAATTTCAAAGATTTATGACCACAACTTCAAAGATATATTTAATGATATTTATGAAGCTGAGTACAAAGATAAATTTGAAGCAGCCGGCATAGAATATTTCTATACACTTATTGATGATGCGGTTGCCCGTGTTATGAAAGCAAAGGGCGGATTTATCTGGGCATGTAAGAATTATGACGGTGACGTTATGAGTGATATGGTATCATCAGCATGTGGTTCACTTGCCATGATGACATCTGTACTTGTATCACCTACAGGAGTTTATGAGTATGAGGCTGCTCACGGAACAGTTCAGAGACATTATTATAAACATCTTAAAGGTGAGGAGACATCTACAAACTCAGTTGCAACAATATTTGCATGGTCAGGAGCACTTCGCAAGAGAGGTGAACTCGACAATATTCCTGAACTTATGACATTTGCAGACAAACTTGAAAAAGCAACACTCGGAACTATTGAGTCAGGAAAGATGACTAAAGACCTTGCGCTTATCACAACACTTGAAGATGTGACAGTATTGAACAGTCAGGACTTCATTAAGGCAATCAGAGAAAATCTTGATAAAGAACTCGCTTAGTATAAACTATACTAAATAGTATATATATCATACGGTTTTAGGTAGATTGAACCGGATGAGACAGCGGTTATTATTGAAAATGTGTTATTGATATGAAAAACGGCACCCTATGAATTTTTGTGTTCTGAGGGTGCCTGTTTTAAAAGTAAAGGAGGTTTTTTTATGAGTTTTGGTGTGGATGAAAAAATATTTGAGGGGAAAGTTGAACTTCCTTCATGTGCGTTTACTCATGGGGCAAAATTTCATTCAGATGATGTTTTTGCAACAGCATTTCTTCAAATGATAAAACCTGATATACAAATTATAAGAGGGTTTGAGGTACCAAAAGATTTTGACGGAATAGTTTACGATATAGGAAGAGGAAAGTTTGACCATCATCAGGATGACAAAGAATATAGGGAAAACGGCTGCCCTTATGCAGCGTTTGGTCTTTTGTGGAGAGAATTCGGAGCACAGTGTATTGGTGAGGAAGAGGCGCTAAGATTTGATGAGAAATTTATACAGCCGCTTGACGAATCAGATAATACAGGCTGCGACAATGACATAGCAAAGATTATTTCTGAATTTAACCCGGGCTGGGATTCGGAGCCGGATTATGACAGTTGCTTTGAAAAAGCCGTTGAATTTGCAAAAGTTATTCTTGTAAATCACTTTAATGCGGTTGCGGGGGTTTTAAGGGCAGCCGAACTTGTCAAGGCTGACATGGAAAAATGTGATGGTGAGATACTTATATTATCAAAATTTGTACCGTGGAAAAGTGTTGTTATAGACAGCGGTTACAAGTACGTTGTATATCCGTCAAATAGAGGTGGATACAGTATTCAGGGGGTGCCGGTGAGCACTGAGGATAATACTTTGATATGCGATTTTCCAAAATCATGGTGCGGAAAGGAAGCAGATGAGCTTAGAAAGATAAGTGGCATAAAAACACTTAGATTTTGTCATCCAAATGGTTTCCTGGCAGCAGCAGAAACTCTTGAAGACGCTGTTAAGTCAGCAAAACTTTCATTGGAAATTGGTATTGGCGGCATAAATATTTTAACACAGGAATAAATAGGGCAAATAAGCATCAGTATAAATTGTAAATATAAAAAATGTCAGGGTCAAATTAATGATTAGTTTTGACTCTGACATTTTTATTTATTTTGTTGCGTTTACAATAGCATCTATTGCCTGGTCAAACCAGTTTACATCAAGGCTTTCAACATCACCGGCATCACTTGCGGCAGCTATTGCAGGTGTCATAGGTATCTGACCGAGTACAGGAAGTTTGTACACGGCTGCTACTTCTGCAAGGTGGCTTTTTCCGAATACTTCTATGTGTTTGCCACAATCAGGACATTCTACATAACTCATATTTTCGATAATACCGATAATAGGAACATTCATCATCTGTGCCATTTTTACGGCTTTTGCAACTATCATTGAGACAAGTTCCTGAGGAGATGTCACAATAACGATTCCGTCAACGGGAATTGATTGGAATACTGTAAGTGCTACATCGCCGGTTCCAGGAGGCATGTCTACAAACATATAGTCTACATCAGTCCATATTACGTCCTGCCAGAACTGTTTTACAGTACCCGCAATAACAGGACCACGCCAAATAACAGGGTCAGTAGCATCATCAAGGAGAAGATTTACTGACATTGTCTGGATACCTGTCTTTGAATACACCGGATAAATTCCGCTTTCGTCACCTCTTGCACGCTCGGTGATACCAAATGCTTTAGGAATTGAAGGACCGGTAATGTCGGCATCAAGGACAGCCGTATGGTAGCCTTTTTTTTGGAAGTTTGCGGCAAGCATTGAAGAAATCATTGATTTGCCAACACCGCCTTTTCCGCTGATAACACCAATTACTTTTTTAATTGAGCTTTTTGGATTTGGTTTTTCTATAAAACTTTTTGGGTCGCGGCTTGCGCATGCTTCACCGCAGCTTGAACAGTCATGATTGCAATTTTCACTCATAATAATCCTCATTTCTGCACACATATCTGTTTGTTTATGATGTTGTCAGGAATGTGAACGAAAGTAAAGTCGTATCGCTTTATATCTGTGCTGTGTGCTTTATTCTAGATATAAAGTTCCTGAATAACTAACTATGTGATAAAGTATATCATTTTAAATTTTAGGTGTCAAAAAGCTTAAAAAGTCATAAAAACGGTGTGTGCATCATATATTTATATCATGATGCAAGGGGCAAAAAATAGATGGCGATGTATGTTTTGGCAGGAATTGTTATCTGAAGGCTTGGCAGGATTGCAGTGTATACGTATAAATGTGATCTATTGCAAAAGCTATTGCTGTGGCATGTGGCAGAAGGAGCGTGGATGTCACAGCCGACTCTGATTTCAGTGACTGGGAATATTTGATTGATGGAGGCAGGTTATGAGTCAATATAAAAGAATGGTTTCTTATTTATACAAATACATAAATGGTGCAAAAAGCCAAAATACAGGATTTGTAAGGATAGAACTTATGGATAAGCAGTGCCGTTTTACAGTTCAGATGCGTATGATACCGTTTGAAGTATATCCAAAAGTGTATCTTTATATTCAAAAAGAGCGTGGGGCAAAGTGTATAGAAGTTTCTGACATGGGGGTAAAATCAGGAAATCTTGTAAGCAGATTTATGCTGAACCGGGAAAATATTGAACAGACAGGGTATTCATTTGATGATATTGATGGATTGATAGTGTATATCGGTAAAGAAATGTTTTTTGCAACTTCCTGGGTGAAAGACGAGGTAAAATTAGGTGAGATGGAAATTTTTTCACCGACAGGAAAAAAGGAAAATATATTTAAAACGGACAAATCAAGAGAGGATGCTTTTAACAGTGAGAAAATTGAAAAGGACAGTAACAAAGAGAATGGAACTGTCAGTCTTTCAGGTGAAACAGCAGAGAATAATAATGTTGAAGTCCATAACGGTAACGTAGCAGATATAAATGACAGTGCCGGAAGTGTGAATGGGGCTTTTGAAACTGAAAAATTTAAAAGTGATAACAATGAAAGTGCTGAGTCAGTGGATTTTGTGCAGGATGTTTCTAAAAAGGAGTCTGATGAAGAATTTGACCCCGAAAAAGTTATTATCAAGGCAAGCGTGTATGATGAGGGGGAAAAAGATTTTGGAGAGAGAATACTTAGTACGTTTCCGATAATGTATCCTTTTGTGTCAGGAATAATTGAGAAAAGTGTGCGTATAGAACTTAAAGATATAGGATGTCTTCCAATAAAAATGTGGGTGCTCGCCAATAATGCCTTTTTGCTTCACGGATATTGCAGTTACAGACATATTATTTTTGCAAAAATAAATACAGATGAAAAAGAAGTACAATATGCAATAGGTTCACCGGGCATTTATAATGAGTATGATGAGAAAATAGCCAGACAGCATGGTTTTATCTATTTTCAGCCGATAGGTGATGTCAAGGATGTATGCGGGGCATTTGGATATTGGATTCATCCGTTAAAGTAAGTGTACAAAAAGTGGTCTTCCCATGAATTGTTTATTTTTGCAAATTCGTGAAGATAACCTTCCTGTTTAAAACCGAGTTTGTTTAGCAGGCGTATTGAACTTGTGTTGTCAGGCATAACATATGCTTCTATTCTGTGAAGCGGATAGTCAAAACAGACCTCGTGAAGAAGAAAATTTAATGCTTCTGTCATGTAACCTTTTTTAGTATAGTCTTTATCAAGCTTGTATCCGACCATACAGCTGTTAAAGGCACCTCTTAAAAAATTGCTGAAACAAATAGTCCCGATAGGAAAATCGGGATTTTTTTTATCGAACATCCAGTAACGCATATAATTATTCTTGAAAAAACTGTTGTATTCAAGAGAGAGATTTGCGCGTTGAAATGATTCGGTATAAAATCTGTCACTTCTTGCAGGCTCAAGAGGTTCAAGGACATCCTTATTTTTCTTATAAAAATTTAAAACTGTGGGAGCCCATGAAGGTTGCAGTATATTTAAAATTAGACGGTCGGTCTGATAAAATACATTCATAATTAAACCTCGTTTTAATTGATTATAATTGCTTATATAATAAATATATTCTTAATTATAGAATAATGAATGTAAAAATGGAAGAGAAAAAGAATAGATTTTGCTGTGCATGTTCTAAAGCAAAGTTTATATCAATCTCTGCGTTAAAGTGGCCACAGCGAAAATAATTCTGGTGAAAAAATGGTTGACAGTTATATGAATACATTGTATAATAGTGAAATGTGGCGTGTGACATGCTGAACCAAAGCCCCGGTAGAGCATCTACGCGCAGTATATTTAATTTATGTAGTAGATAAGATTCTAAGTGAATAAGTTAGGAGGTACTGGGATGAAGAGTTATATGGCTAGCCCATCCACAATTGAAAGAAAATGGTATGTAGTTGATGCTACAGGACATACATTAGGACGTCTTGCAACAGAAGTTGCAAATGTATTAAGAGGTAAGAATAAGCCTACTTATACACCACATATTGATACAGGTGATTATGTTATCGTTATCAACGCTGATAAGATTAAAGTAACTGGTAAGAAACTTGACCAGAAGATTTACTACAATCATTCAGATTATGTTGGTGGAATGAAAGAAACAACACTCAAGGAAATGCTCGCTAAGAAACCTGAGTATGTTATAGATCATGCAGTAAAAGGAATGCTTCCAAAGGGACCACTTGGTCGTCAGATGTTTACAAAACTTCATGTATATGCTGGTGCAGAGCACGGACATGAGGCTCAGAAGCCGGAAGTATTAGAAATCAAAGAGAGAGCATAATTGAGAGGAGGAAAATACAGTGGCAAACGCAAAATTTTATGGAACAGGTAGAAGAAAAAGCAGTATTGCTAGAGTATATTTAGTACCGGGTACAGGTAAAATCACAATCAACAAAAGAGACATTGATGAGTACTTTGGTCTTGAAACATTAAAAATTATCGTTCGTCAGCCACTTGAGGCTACAAACACAACAGATAAATATGACGCTATCATTACAGTACGTGGTGGCGGATTTACAGGACAGGCTGGAGCTATCAGACATGGTATCTCAAGAGCTCTCCTTACAGTAGACGGAGACTTCCGTCCAGCACTTAAGAAAGCTGGTTACTTAACTCGTGACCCACGTATGAAAGAGCGTAAGAAATACGGTCTCAAGAAAGCTCGTAGAGCACCACAGTTCTCAAAGAGATAATATTTACGGTTGTGGCAACTCAGAAAAAATACAATACGCCAGGGAAATGCTTACATTTCTTTGGCGTTATTTTTGTTTTATTTTAGCTAACTTAAAAATTTAAATAGATTTTAAACATTGTTCAAGAAATAATTGTTATAGTGAAATTTAATTGGCATAAAAATTGATAGTAAACAGGAAAAAAATATTGTATAATTTATTATGGTTGAGTTTACGAGGAGGAAATCATTATGAATCCAATGATTAAATATAGAGGTGGTAAATCGAAAGAAATATCTCATTTTATTAGCAACATGCCAGAGAATTATAATAGATATATTGAACCTTTTTTTGGTGGTGGTGCTTTATATTTTTATTTAGAACCGCAGAATGCAATAATAAATGATGTTAATACGAGATTATATTCCTTCTATAAACAAATGAAAGAAAAATATCCTATAGCAAGAGGGCAATTAGATGAGATTCAAATAATATATGAACGAAATCAAAAAGAGTATGAAGCGATAAAAAAGCAACATCCAGAGGAAAGAGTGGAAAATAAAAATGAAGCGTTATACTATAAGATGAGAGATATGTTTAATCATAAGATAAAGTGTGAATATTTGGATTCTGTAGTGTATTTTTTTATTAACAAGACCGCATATTCAGGAATGATTAGGTACAATGCTAAAGGCGAGTATAATGTTCCTTTTGGAAGATATAAAAATTTTAATACAAAATTAATCACAGAAGAACATTATGAATTATTAAAAAGGACAAAAATTTATAATTACGATTATTCAGAAATATTTAATATGGCAGGAAATGATGATTTTATATTCTTGGATCCACCATATGATTGTGTATTTAGTGATTATGGTAATGAAACATACAGAGATGGATTTGGGGAGGATGAACACAGAAGATTGGCAAATGATTTTGCAAATCTACCATGCAAGTCGTTATTGGTAATTGGAAAAACAGCATTAACTGAGGAATTATATGGAAAATGTATTGTTGAAGAGTATGATAAATCCTATGCTGTGAATATAAGAAACCGATTTAAATCAGATGCAAAACACATAATTGTTACTAACTATTAAAGGAGGTAGAAAAGTGGCATATTTAAAAAGTAAGACTTTATTTTTTACAACATCCCCAAGAACACCTTTAAAAATGATTCCAGAGATTCAAGTATTATATAATAATTTTGATGGTGAGAAATGGAATACAAATACACAAGTTGAGTTTATCAAAAAGCTTGCTGAAGGAAGTGATTTCGCAGGTAAAGGATCAGAAAAAAATATGGCTTTTAGTGCAAGAGACAGAATTAATAGAGCACCGAAATCATTAGGGTTTGTAGATTTAAAGCCATATATAAAACTTACAGAAGCTGGTGAAAATTTTATAAGTGGAAAACGAACAGAAGAAGTCTTACTTAGGCAGTTGTTGAAATTTCAATTACCATCGCCATATCATAAGGAACCAGAGGAATTCAAGGGGATTTTTTGCGTAAAACCATATCTTGAAATTTTTAGGTTAATATATGAATTAGGAACAATAAGTTATGATGAATTAATGATATTCGGTATGCAATTAACTCATTATAATAAGTTCGATAGTATTGTAGCAGAAATAAAAACATTTAGGCGTATGAGATTATATGCTGAGATGAGTTATAAAATGTTTAGGGGAAAATATCTCAAAGAACAAGTAGAAAGAATTTATGCAGATGATATTAACGAAGGTAAAACCAAGACAAGAGAATCAAGAGATAAGTCCATAGATAAGTTTGTAACAACGAAATCACGAAATCTGAGAGATTACGCAGATGCATGTTTTAGGTATTTAAGAGCAACAGGTATGGTTGAAATATCGCAAAGAGGACATTCAATATCAATTATGCCAGAAAAACGTAAGGAAGTTGAGTTCTTTCTCTCAATGGTTGATAGAAAACCTATTTATATTGATGATGAGGCTAATTATAAAAAGTATTTATTTGATGGTTCAATACCTGAATTGTATAGTGATAATCGTTTGAGATTAATAGAACATGTACAAGAAGTAACGGGAAAGAGTAGTGGATTAGAAGAGCAGACAACGAATGAGTTAAAAGACATTCTTGAAAATGCTATAGCAAATAAAAAGAAAAAGATTATTAGTAAACAGATAAAAGAACTTAAGGAGTATAAAAATTATGCAGATGTAATGGATACATTTGGTGACATAAAAAACAATGTGTTATATGATGCACCATTAATGCTTGAATGGAATATCTGGAGAGCTATGACGATGTTAGATGGTGGAGAAATTAAGGCTAATTTAAAATTTGATGATAAAGGACAACCAATGTCTACGGCTGCTGGAAATATGTCTGATATTGTATGTGATTACGGAGATTTTGGACTTGCTGTAGAGGTTACAATGCAGTCAGGGCAGAAACAGTATGAAACAGAAGGGGAACCAGTATCCAGACATCTTGCAAAATTGAAGAAGGAGACTGGAAGGGATGCTTATTGTTTATTTATAGCTCCTAAAATTAATGAATCTTGTATTGCGTATTTTTATGCATTACATACAATGAATATTGCTTTTTATGGAGGAAAGTCTGTTATTGTACCGCTGGAGTTGGATGTATTTATTAATATGGTTGAGCAGTCATATAAAGCTGGATATGAACCTAATTCTCAACAAGTAAAAAGTATATTTGAATATTCTTTAGAGCAGGCTAAAAAGTCTGTTGACGAGAATGAATGGTACGCAAAAGTGAAAGATAAAGCGTTGAATTGGCTGTAATGGGTATATAAGTAATATATATGAGCATAATTATATATTAGAGGTGATATATAATTATGTATACTTATTTTGTAAACGAAAGAAGGATTGAAAGAATGAAATCATTTAGAATAAAGAACATAAAATCTTTTAAGGATTCAGGAAAAATAGAGATAAAACCGATAACTATTTTTGTAGGAAAAAATAGTTGCGGAAAAAGCAGTTTGCTTAGATTTCCAATAGTATTAGCTCAAACAGCGACATATAACACAGATAGTCCAATTATGTTTTATGGAAAAATGTTAGATTATGGAAATTATGAAGATGTAGTTTTTGGGGGAAACAAAGAGAATATTGAATTTGCAATACATTATGATATAGATATAAATGATTTGCAAGATGCAAGGTATAGGGTGGAAGAGGAAATGATGACATCCAATACAGAAGATATAAAAGATACTTGGATGAAGGTTTGTATTGGAAAAAAAGATAATAAAATGTATGTTGATACCGTTGAATTATATGTGGAGAATATACTTATTAGTGGATTTTATTATAATAATAGCTCGTATATAGTAAAATTAAATTCATTATATGTTGAAGGTATATTTCTTGAAGAAAGGTATGAATTGAATTTAAAAAGTGTGGCTTTTGATACTTTTTTTCCTATATATGATTCGAAAGAAAAATTTTCGGCGATTGTAGAATTGGTTTATGCTAAATTAGCTGAACATGTTGAAGAAAAGAAAGTACAAGAATTATATAATAAGTTATATAATAACGTTAATCCATTTGGAGATGATGATTACACAAATCAAGAAAAAAAAATTATGAGAATTAGTGGTGGATTTGATTATGCGTCAACATTAATGAGTCATATATATCAAAGATTCCAAATTGAATCAATTATTACAACTTATATAGGACCATTTAGAGAAAATCCAGAAAGAGTATATAGAGATTCAGAATCCCAAAGTAGGGATGTTGGAGTTAAAGGGGAAAATGTAAGTACTTTATTAATTAGAGATTTTCATAAGAATAACAAACTTATAGAAGCAATTTCTGAGTGGCTTAATAAAACTATGGGATATAAATTACAAATAAAAGATATGGGAAGTAATTTATTTCAAATAATGCTGGTAAATAGTGAAGGCGTAGAGTCTAACATTCTTGATGTAGGCTTTGGTATTTCACAAGTTCTACCTATTGTTACACAAATAATTAGAAGTTCGTTTTGGTCTCAGAAATATATTATGGGAAAAGAAATACATGGCGAAACTATTTGTATTGAACAACCAGAGTTACATCTTCATCCCGCAGCGCAAGCGGATTTAGCAGATCTATTTGTTGATTGTGTTTTAGAAAGCAATAATGGAAAAAGAGTCGTCATAGAAACACATAGTGAGCACTTAATAAGAAAATTGCAAGTATTAATAGCTGATAAAAATAATATGTTCACAAATGAAATGATAAAAATATATTATGTTGATAAGGATGAGCAAGGAGTTGCAAGCGTAGAAGAAATGAAAATATTACCAAATGGTAAATTTCAAAAAAGATGGCCATCGGGATTTTTTGACAAGGCACACGAGTTGGCAATGGAATTACTGAAAAATTCATAAGATAATTAGGAGAAGAATATGTATAAATTGAATTTAGGTGTAGGATTTTCGATTTTTAAATTAGCGTATTTGCCGTATAATGAAAAGACGTTTATCATAGATATTATTAAGCAACATAGACTTATTTTATCTGACAAAATTATTAGTTATTATATAGAGATGGCAGGCGAAGAAAATTCCGATATAGTTGAGACATTTTTAGATACACTTATATATAATGATGAAACACATATTTATTACAAATCAGAAAATAATATTTCGGCAAAAGAAGAACTTATTGAATTTGTAAAACAAAATCCTATGAAGGTGTTGGTTTCGGAGAAAGATGAATTTCAAGATTTTACATTAAATAAAATTAATTTAATAAATAGTAAAGATATTATTGAAAAGAAAGTTAATGTTTTGTTTAAATATTCTTTTCCGATTGTTAATTATTATGTGGGTGTTGGGGAAATTTGTGAGGGGTATGCAACATGGTTTGGTCATTTATTTGAAAATGAAGATGTGATACAAATCGTAGATAAATATATTTTGACAGAAAGAGGAGTTAGTATATTAAAGAAGTATTATTTTCCTAAAATACAACATAATACAGCAATTGAAATATATAGTGAATGTTTAGGAGAGTGTGATGATAATATGATAAAAAAAATGTTTCAAGATGCGTATTTTAACCAGTGGGATATAAGTATTTATATTTGTAAAGGCATGCATGATAGATATATATTATTTGGAAAATACCAAATGTCAATAGGAGCGGGATTGGATTTTTTACACTATTCAGGTGTTACTAAAAAAGCATGTACAATTAATATAACATGTGGTGAAAAGAAGATACCATTGCCGTATATAGATCATTTATTGCTATAATTTCTTTATAAGAACTGGATGGATTAATTTTCACGAAACGGTAGTGAACATTTTCAAGGAAGAGTTCAAGAATTAGGGCGTAATGGGCGGTTGATTCAAAACCGTTTTCTATATCTTTAGATTTGGAGAGAGAATTAAGAGAAGCGAGCAGTTTTTTAAAATTAACTTTATAGTTAGTTAATGTAAATAAAAAAATAATCTGACGGTCAGCTGTGGAAATGATGCAGTAATCGTGTTTACAAAATGTATTTTATTGCGATTATCCTTTTTGGATTATAGTAATGAGTAGATTTTCGAGTGTTAAATGTAGGACAGTGTGATTTAAGAAATAATATTTGAAAATAAATTACATAAGACTAAACCAAAATAATAAATATTAGCATATATTACAAATTTCGACATATTTTGCATTTCTTTAGTGATAATATAATTTTATGAAAATATTTATAAGGAGATGCATAAAGATGAACAGTGAATATAATGAACAAATGTTGAATAGGGATAAGGCTATAAAAGCAGGAAATGATTTGATTGATTGTTTAAAAAAGGCAACCCCTGAATTTAGAAAACTAATAAATGATGATATGATGGGATTGCTTTTTGTAAAAGTAAGAGATAATGAAGAGTTAAATAATGCATTGAAACAATTTATGGAATTAAAAACCGATGGGAATTTTATGCGAATTATGTAGCCAAATTTTTATGTGAGTAATAGCAGAATCTGTTTAGGATGTTAAGTTTCTAAACAAATCCTGCTATTTTTATTTTAAATAAATTCAAATAAATAAATTTAATACTGTTACGGCTTAGGAATATACTTGTCGTATAAATATATTTTATTGTTTTTAAAATATTATGCCACCGACAATGTTTACAACAACGGCTGCCAGCCATGCAATAGTGCATTGCAATAATATAACAAGTAGTGCCCATTTTCCGCCAAGTTCACGTTTTATTGATGCGATGGCTGCAACGCAAGGTGTATATAAAAGGCAGAATACGAGAAGTGCCATTGTGTTAACGGGAGAGATGATTCCAAGCAGAAAGGATGTTTTCGGTATAAGCACTGAAAGTGTTGATACAACGCTTTCCTTAGCCATAAATCCGCATATAAGAGCTGTACAAATACGCCAGTCTCCAAATCCGGCAGGTGAAAAGACAGGAGCTATAACACCTGCAATTGAAGCTAGGATGCTTGATTTTGAATCGTCTACTACATTGAATCTGAAATCAAAATTTTGCAATATCCATATAATAATGGTAGCAAGGAAAATTATGGTAAACGCTTTTTGGAGAAAGTCTTTGGCTTTTTCCCACAAAAGTTGTGCTACGTTTTTTATACCGGGCATACGGTAGTTTGGAAGCTCCATAACAAAAGGAACAGGCTCTCCTTTAAAGAGAGTTCGCCGGAATATTAAAGCAGCAGCAATGGCAAACAGTATACCAACAAAATAGAGCAGTATCATGACAAGAGCAGCAGTGTCCGGGAAAAATGCTGTTGCAAAAAATGCATATATAGGCAATTTTGCGGAACAGCTCATAAAAGGAGTAAGGAGTATAGTCATTTTTCGGTCACGTTCCGAAGAAAGTGTACGACTTGCCATTACACCGGGAACAGTACATCCAAAACCTATAAGCATTGGAACAATACTCCTTCCTGATAAACCTATTTTTCTCAGAAGTTTATCCATGATGAAAGCTACTCGAGCCATATATCCGCTATCTTCAAGCAGAGACAAAAATAAAAATAATGTTACTATAATAGGAAGAAAGCTTAATACGCTTCCTACGCCATTAAAAATGCCATCAATAATAAGTGAGTGAAGCACTGTGTTTACATGGAATGCTGTGAGTGCATTATCGACAGCATTTGTTAAAAATTCGATGCCTGTTTCAAGAAGATTTGAAAGCGCAGCACCTATGACATTAAATGTAAGATAAAAAACAAGTGCCATGATAATTGCAAAACTTGGAATTGCAGTATATTTTCCAGTCAGTATTTTATCAATATTGCGGCTTCGCGTATGTTCCTTGCTTTCGTGTGGTTTGACAACTGTTTCAGCACAGGTTTTTAATATAAAATGAAATCTCATATCGGCAATTGCTTCTGCACGGTCAAGTCCTCTGTCATCTTCCATTTGTTGTATTATCTGCTCTAATATATTTGCTTCTTTTTCACTAAGGTTTAGAGCTTCTTTTATGAGAGAATCACCTTCGGCAAGTTTGGATGCTGCGAAACGAACCGGAATATGAGCTTTTTTAGTCTTATCTTCTATAAGATGCATGATACCGTGAATGCATGCGTGAACAGCACTCCCGTTATCATCAGGGGAACAGAAATCAGTTCTTATAGGTGTCTCCTGATATTTTGTTACATGGAGTGCATGATCGACAAGTTCTTCTATACCTTCGTTTTTGGCAGCGGAAATCGGAATTACAGGAACTCCGAGTAGTTTTTCAATTTCATTTATATGTATTGAGCCGCCGTTTTCTCTGACTTCATCCATCATATTTAATGCTATGACCATTGGAATATTGAGTTCAAGAAGCTGCATAGTCAGATAAAGATTTCGTTCAATATTCGAGGCATCAACAATATTTATGATTCCCTTTGGCTTGTCTTTTAAGATAAATTCTCTGGTGACAATTTCTTCACTTGTGTAGGGAGACATTGAATATATACCGGGGAGGTCTGTTATAAGGGTATTTTTGTGTCCCTTTATCATACCGTCTTTTCTATCGACTGTTACACCGGGAAAGTTGCCTACATGCTGGTTTGAACCTGTAAGCCTGTTAAAAAGTGTTGTTTTGCCGCAGTTTTGATTGCCGACTAATGCAAAGGTCAGAAGTTCATCATCAGGCAGAGGTGTACGGTGTTCACTTTTATGTTCTTTGTTGTATTCACCGAAACCGGGGTGTGGGATTGATTTGTGTGCTTTTGATTTTTTAGCTGTTTTTTCGGTTAGAATAGGTTCAATTTCAATTTTTTTTGCGTCATCAAGCCTTAAAGTTAAGTCATAGCCGTGAAGCTGCAATTCAAGCGGGTCACCCATAGGTGCGAGTTTTATGAGTGAGAGCGTAGTACCTTTTATAAGTCCCATATCAAGAAAATGTTGCCGCAATGCACCTTCTCCGCCTACAGATACTATTTTTGCACTATCACCTGCTTTTAAATCGCCAAGGTTCATTTTTGTACTCATGTTATTTCCTCTTTTCTGTCAGTATAAAATACAGTAAAAAAGCTAATAAATTATTTTGTTACTGATAAATATTATCAAAAAGAAAATGCATGTGCAACACAAATATAAAAGTTTAAAAGAATAAAATGAAATTTTGTGTTTAATTTATTTTGAATTTGTGGTATCATGATTAGACAAGAAATAAAGATCAGGAGGTAATTCTTATGGCAGATATTTATCAGGAGATTAAGGAACTTAAAGAAAAAATCGAATTTTGTTCATATGCCATGAAGTATGGAAAAATGCTTGACATGTCCTCTGATCAGACAGTTAAGGCATTCAAAGTTAAGGGCGAATTGGAAGATGAGCTCAGATTCATGGAATTAAAAAACAAAAATAAGGGCTAATAGGGATTTGTACAGGGTTACTGGAATTGAAAATTTAAGGAAAAGAAGTTGTATTGAAGTCAAAAAGTGAGAGTGATTGATAGTGTTTATTAGTCATATAGAAATTATTTTTTGGCAAAGTATAATTTGATAATAATTCATATATTATAAAACAACCGGATTTATAAGTTTTCATTTAAAATATGTTTATCTTATAGATTCGGTTGTTTTATATTTTTTGGGCTGAGCAAATTATATGGGTTGTATAAATAAGGTTAAATTTAAGCTATAAAGCCAAGTTTATACAATCTTTACACCATATGGTTTTAAAGTAACCTGTGTATTGTCAGTCATATTAAAAGTGATTTCATTTTCAGTTACATTGAGGTAAAATTCGATTGCTTTACCGCTTTCATCCTCTCGTTTATGGTATTCTATTCCGGCAGGAAGAGTAAGATATGTTGTGTTTGTTTCTTTAAGCATTGTCTTAAATAAACTGGACATTGAATCCATATCGATGCGGGCACCAACATAATATGCTTTTCCTTTTCCAAAGTTTTTGCATGTTATTGCAGGTGTTCCGGCATAAAAGTCTTTATCATATTTGGCGAGAATATCGGTATCAGATACACGCAGTATTTCAGCGTAGTCATGAATTATTGCTTTATGACCGTCTGTGAATGTTGCAGAATTTTCATCACTGTCATAATATGTATCAATTTCTTCACTTATAACACCAAAAAGTTCACTTAGTCCGTCACCCGGGAAACCTCCGAGATAGCAAAGAGTATTGTCATCCACATAGCCTGTAAGATATGTTGCCATAAGCTGTCCACCACGTTTTACAAATGCCTTGAGATTGTCTGATGCGCCTGGTCTAAGCATATAAAGCATTGGAGCGATGACAACATTATAGTCATCCAGGTTATCATCAGATGCGACAACATTCATATCTATTCCGAGTTTTAAAAATTCATGATATATTTGTATACATGTTTTTGCGTAATTTTTAGTTTTATCTGAAAGACCACGCATATTATCAATTGCCCACATGTTATCCCAGTCAAATATAAGAGCAGCTTTTGGTTTGACAATTGTGCCTTTCACATTTGAGAGACTGTCGAGCATGGCACCGACTTCGGCCACTTCTTTAAAAACTCTTGTATCATCAGTACCGATGTGGTCTACAACTGCTCCATGATATTGTTCAAAGGAGCCACGGCTTTTTCTCCACTGGAAGTACTGTACTGTATCAGAACCGCATGCCACAGCTTGTGTGCTGAACAGTTTGTGTACTCCCGGTCGTTTGAGTTTATTGTATTCATGCCAGTTTACGAGTCCCGGTGCACATTCCATAAGCATAAACGGCTGATTCTTTTTTAAGGAACGCATAACTGCATGGTCAAAAGAGTTATGCGCCATGGTATCTGCCATTGTCTCATAATTATTATGAAATACCGGGTATGAATCCCAGGAGATAACATCCAGTTCTTTTGCCATTACGCGATAGTCAAGTCCAGGAAAAAGCTGCATGAAATTGGTGGTTATAGGAATATTTGGAGTTCTTTTTCTTATGATGTCAATTTCAGATTTCATATAATCTGTAGTGTTCCATGTAGTAAATCGTTTCCATTCAAGGTTTAATCCCATAACGCTGAATTCACCATTTAAATAAGGCGGTTCGATTTGTGAAAAATCATTGTATGTGTGGCTCCAAAAACCTGTCCACCATGCTTTGTTAAGCTTATTTATATCGTTATCAAATTTATTGGCAAGATAGTCCTGAAATTTCTTTTTGCACAGCGGACAGAAACATTCTCCGCCAAATTCATTAGATAAATGCCACATTGCAAGCCCTGGGTGTTTTCCAACGGTGTCAATTATTTTGTTTATTATAATACCGGTTTTTTCTCTGAATTTTGGTGATGACATGCAGTGATTGTGGCGTACACCGTGATGTGCACGGTGGTCATCTGCTCCTACACGCATACATTCAGGATATTTTTCATCGAGCCATGCAGGACGGGCACCTGATGGTGTGGCAAGAATTGTATAAATTCCGTTTTCATATAACTTATCCATTATGTCTTTGAGCCAATCCATATGAAATTCGCCCTCTGTAGGCTCATAAGCTGACCATGAGAATATGCCGAGAGACATGCTTGTCATTTTGGCTTTTTTCATGAGTTCGATGTCTTTTTCAAGAATATCCGGTCTGTCAAGCCATTGGTCAGGATTATAATCCGAACCGTGAAGTATACCGTTTACCTGCGGGAAAAAAATTTTATTATTCATATACGACCTCCATAGTTTTAAAAATATGTTGCTAAAATTATATCATCCGGCGGCATGAATAACAAATCTATTTTGTAATCTTTTAGAAATAGAGGCACATGGCAAGGTAGCCGCAGCACCAGTGAAGAATTACGCATCCCCATATATTCTGCTGGCGTTCATATATATAACCTAAGGCGAGGCTTAGCATGAATGCACCGAACATAAAATAAAATCCGAAAGGCATATGCATAAGTGAAAAGAGCAGAGATGTAAGGAAAATACTGAAAAATTTTTGAAATCTTACTTTCATCAATGATTTTACACTCGTCTGTATTACGCCACGTGCCAGAAATTCCTGAACAAATGCCGTGAATATATATGTGTATGCTCCGTGAAGTGAGCCGCCGATATAGTAGGCTTTTATCTGATATCCAAGCAATGACAGAACCGCTTTGCTCAGAAGGAGAACACAACAGGCAATCAACGCCGTCACGACAGTCTCTATAATATTTTTTTTCAATGTCGATATTTTGGGGATTAGACCTATATCACGCATTGAAAAGCTTGTCAGGAACACAATTTCCAAAAAGAGCAGGAAAGTTATAAATTCTATTATTTGTGTATAGACTGATGATTTAAGGTATATATGCAGTGTAAAACGCATAAGGCTCCATGACATCAAAAAAACGCTTATACATAAGATAAGACCTGCAAATATGAATGCACAATCATGTTCGTGTTGTCTTAGATTAAATCTGTCAGTATCATCCTCAATGAGAATGACCATGCCATTGAACGCTGTATTGGGATTTTTATATGGTGAATCGGGATTGAATATTTCGTTTTTTGGCGGATTTAAAAGACTTATATCAATATTAAAGTGGTGAAGTTCTTTTTCCTTTCCAAAACGGTATCTTACAGGTGTTTTTGGGAAAACTTTATGCTTTTCCATACTGTCACGAAAAAGTTTGTTGAAGGCTCTGTTTTTTTTGTTCTGTAAAAAGAGTTCCGGAAAGGATTGTCCTAAAATATCAGATATTGCTGATATTTTAAGTATTTTACAGCAGGCAGAATTGCAGTATGTTATTCTGCCTGAGGAGTCTAAAGTTATTACACCGTCAGACATGTTTTCAAATATCATATTTTTTTGTTCGGCTGATATAATATCAGGTAATTGTGAAGTCATAGTACCCCTCATTTCTTGTTGGTTTATTTAGTGATGCAAGGGAACAATCCGTGGCATCAGTTTTCGTTATTAAAGTATATCATATTTCTATAGCGAAATTTTATCAAATTCGTATTGTTTATATTGACTTTTTTATAAAAGTATACGAAAATAGGCGTGGTGTTTAAAAATAAACATAAAATTTAGAAATGGAGATGATTAGATGTTTGGTTTTGGTCAGTTGATAGGCATTTTAAAAAAGAGTCCAAAGAAAATCGTTTTTACGGAAGGTGAAGATTCGCGTATCCTTGAAGCGTCATCACGATTGCTTGCGAGCAATTTCCTTCATCCTATTCTTATCGGCAATGAAGAAAAGATTATGAATGCAGCAGAGGAAAGCGGATTTAATATTCGTGGAGCTGAAATTATAGATCCTGAAAAATATGAAAAAATGGATGAGATGGTTGAAATACTTTGTGAGCTCAGAAAGAAAAAGGGCATGACACCTGAAAAAGCAAGACAGGTTCTTTCACAGGCAAATTATTTTGGAACTATGCTTGTAAAGATGGGAGTTGCAGATTCACTTTTGGGAGGTGCAACATATTCAACAGCAGATACTGTTCGTCCGGCACTTCAGATAATAAAGACTAAACCCGGACATAGTATTGTTTCTTCATGCTTTATACTTGTAAGACCAAGCGCTACAGGTGAGAATGAAGTTATTGCTATGGGTGACTGTGCAATCAACATTAAACCATCAGAGGATGAACTTGTCGAGATAGCAGGGGAAGCTTCAAAATGTGCAAAGATTTTTGGCGTTGATCCACAGGTAGCTTTTCTGAGCTATTCTACACATGGTTCCGGAAAGGGAGAGGATGTAGACAAGATGTGCAATGCTGCACGCAAAGCAAAGGAGAAATATCCGGATCTTCCTATAGATGGAGAACTTCAGTTTGATGCGGCAGTATCACCTAGAGTTGCAAGAACAAAATGCCCTGACTCAAACGTTGCAGGTCATGCAAATACATTTATATTCCCTGATATAAATGCAGGAAATATCGGATATAAGATTGCACAGCGTATGGGTAACTTTGAGGCATATGGTCCGATATTACTTGGACTTAATGCTCCTGTAAATGATTTGTCAAGAGGCTGCAATGCATCGGAAGTATATTCTATGGCTATTATTACAGCAGCATTGGCAAACAATATTTAGTATTATAGATAATAGGACTGTTTTATATGAAAGATAAATTTTTCCTGACACATATGTTACCTATATTAAATGCTCATATTGCAATATTTGATGAAAACGGAATACTTACAGAACAGCTTTCGGATTCGAGAAAAGAGGATATTATGCTCTATTCACAGATAGTTAAGGAAGCAGGAAAAGATTTTCCGTACATAGTTGTTGTAGATACAGGTATTGTGGTGTGTGCTATGTGGAATGAGGAGGAATCTGAGTTTATAGTTATAGGAAAGACGGCAATGTTTTCTTCATTTGAAAACAAAGGTTCAGATATACGTGTATGCTCAAAAGGAACCTACACATCGGCGGTTATTCTTATATGGAATGAGCTTACTGGAAAAAAGATTGGAAAGTATGATTTGTGGAAAAATAACATAAGCTTAGATAAATCGGTGGAGGTTTATGTTACAGAAAGCATATTTGAATATCAGGAGAACGGCAGTATTCACAACCCATATGCACAGGAACTAAGAGAACATGACAGCATAAGGCGAGGAGATCTCAAAGGACTTAAAGAGAGTATAGATGAAGTTTATCCGGGAGAGCTTGGAAAACTTGCTGAAGATCAGGTGAGAAGCTTGAAAAATATTGCTATAGGAGTTATTACATGTGCCTCGAGATGTGCTATAGAGGGCGGCATAAATGCAGAAGCGGCATTTTCAATGGCAGACGGATACATCAGATATCTTGAGGAAGAACTGGATGATCCGATAAAAATTGAGCACCTTGTAAGAGAAGCCGAATATAATTTTACAAGAGATGTTCGTAACCTGAACAATAACGATATAAATAATCCATTGATACATCAGGTTAAAGATTATATATTTGCGCATATACATGAGCCTCTTATGGTGAGAGACATAGCAAAATATATAGGTGTGTCACCGAATTATCTTTCAGAACAGTTTAGTCAGTTTGAAGGAGTAACCTTAAAACAATATATAATTGACGAAAAGATAAAATCCAGTGAGTATCTTTTGAAGTATACGGATTATTCTTTGCAGGAAATAAGCAGTTATTGTGCATTCAGCTCTCAGAGCAGATTTAGTGTTTATTTTCAAAGAAAGAATGGAATAACGCCAGCTAGATATCGAAAAAAGTATCAAAATGGGAGAAAATGAGAAAGCAGAATAGAAAATGTAGTAAATTCATTAAAAAAAGTATATATTTAAACACTCAATGGTGGTATAGTAGCGTGAAAGCTGTTAAAAGTTTTTTGTATTATGAAAAGGAGTGTTTATTATGAACAAGATTAACATTAAGTTTAATGATGTAACTGATGTAAGCAAATTTGTTCACATTCTCTCAAAGTATGACGCTGATTTCAATCTGTATTGTGGAAGCTATTGTGTAGATGCAAAGTCATTACTTGGTATTATGACTATGGATCTCAGAAACAGCATGTGGATGACAGGAAACTGTGAACCAAACGAAGCAAGCCAGATTATTCGTGAATTAGGGGACGTTGTTGCAGCATAATATATTTTGAAAGATAGTATTAAGAAGATATGAATATAGATTAAAAGCGGCAGGAGACTCCGTATACATTTTTAGTGTATACGGAGTTTTCTTTTTACAAATGTAAAAAACTGTGATAGAATAAAAAGAAGTTTTTTCATTGAAAAAATTGAGTATTCGATTATTGTGCAAAAGAAATTTGCAAAGATAAAACGGATATAACGTACAGAAAGAAAAATCGGCATGGAGGATTAGAGATACTATGAAAAAAAGGTTTTTATCGGTTGTTTTGGCATTAATATTATCGTTGTCATTTGCCGGCAATGCATTTGCAGCGAGTTATCATGAGAATGATATCGAAAAGTATATTATCGGACAGCTTTCCAATGCAAAAATTCCCGGTGGAGAGATATCTATAGTAACTTCGGGGAAAGAAGTGTACAGTGCTTCTTTTGGAGATGTACCCGAAACAAATTCAGATTTGAAAATAGGTTCATTGAGTAAAATATTTACATCTATCTCAATTTTACAATTGATTGATTCAAATAAGATTTCGCTTGACACAAATATTGTAGATGTTATATCAGGTTCAGGGAATGTGCCTGACATAACGGTTGAGGAACTCTTAAAGCAGACAAGCGGATATACAACAACTCAGAAAATAGAATCAGGAAATATTCCGGAACCTCTTGGCAAAAAAGGAGAGTATCAGGAAGCAAGAATAAACTATGCGATTTTAGGAAAGATTATCGAGGAGGTTTCGGGTGACAGTTATTCAGATTATATTCAGAATAAAATTTTGAAGCCTTTACAGCTTGAATCGACGTACACAACTGATGATATGTCGGGAAAAGATGTTGTTTTGGGTCATGACAATTTATTTGGTCTGCCAATCGCCAAAAAAGCTGAAAAGACAGATAATGATGAGTGGGATGCGGTGCCTGCGACAGGAATTGTTTCCGATGCAAAAGACATGGGAAGTGTATTAAGCATGTTTCTTGCAGCCGGAGGAAAGACATTGTCATATGACCAGATAGAAAAAATATATGCTGATGGTACTGATTGCGGCAATACAATTTTTGCCACTCAAGGAACATCAGGTCTTGGCTGGATAAAGACAAAAGTAGGAAAACAGGATGTATATTATGTTTCGGGCGCGATTGACGGTTATATATCTTCTGCATTTCTTGTTCCGGGACAGGATTTGGGAATTACTATGCTCTTTGATACATCGGATGTGGTTTCGGGAAATGATGTTATTGAAGAACTTATGTCAAATGTTATATGTCTTGCAATAGGAGAAAAAGCAAGAACAATTGATTCAAAAGCTGTTATGATGCCGCATATTGAATTTGACATAGTGTACGTTATTGTATTTTTGGCATCGCTTGTTCCATTTCTTATGATGAGCTGGTGGTACAGAAATACAAGAAAAAAAGGTATCGGAATTATCAGAACAATTGTTGATGTGGTTGTTCATATCGGACTGCCTATAGCAATATACCAATATGTTCCGGTGATTATAGAAAATGTACTCGGGGATGACCTTGGTTCATGGTTTATGATAAAGAAGTTTCTTCCTGAGTGTTACTATGTAACACTGCTGGTTATGGCAGTTCTGTTTGCAGGAATTCCGGTAAAAGTGATTTCAGCTATTGTTGCAATAAAGAAAGGACCGTTAGAGGAAGAAGAATATTTATCAGAAGAACTTGGAGAAGAAAACTCTGAAAGAGAAAACAAGGATGATTCTTTAGAGGAAAAACAGGAAGATAATAGTGACGTCGGTGAGGATGTTTCAGAAGATACTGAAAATGCCGAAAAAACTGATTCAGAAGATATTGAAGATGTTGAAAAAACTGATTCAGAAAGTGCTGAAAATGACGGTGACAATGTTGAAAGTCAGAAAGAAAATCAGGCTTTAGTTTCAAAAGATGAAGATGAGTCTGAAAAAGTACAGGATGACACAGAAGAGGCAGCAGCGACACTTGAAGAAGAGCCGGAAGAAATTGTTAAAGAAGAAAATGAGACAGTCGAAGAAACAGAGTCAGCCGAAGTTGTAAAAGAATTCAAGACAAGAAGACAGAAAAAAGAAGAATATGAGAGCAGTTTTGAGAGAGAGGCAGTAAAAGCTCTTGAAAACAACAGCTCTGATGAGAATCAGACAGATATTGATAAGGATTTATCAGGTATAAAAAAGGATTCTGACATGCAGACTGCTGTTCCGAAGATTAAAAAAAGATATAATCCTCAGAAAGGAATGCCTGTCAAAATAGTTGTAGAGCCTGATGATGACCTTGACAACTAAAAAAGATTGTGATAATATCTTTTTCAATTAAGCAATCCGTGGCATTAGTTGGGGGCAAAATATCTTTTGACCCCAACATCATATTATCAAATAATAAAAGGAATGGCTGTGACGAGGAGGAGTACATATATCAGAGACTCTGTAGAGAGAGAACGGATGGTGAAAGTTCTTGTGTCTTGTATATGGAAGTAGCCTTTGAGCTTTGGACTGAAAGCGGAATTTATTTTGTGTGCAAGTAGGCTTCAACGGATTTTTCCAACGTTATATGGAAAACGATATAAAAGATATGTGTTTTATAGATTTATAAAACTATAGTCTGAGTATCGGCAGAGTGCAGATTTCATCTGAAATTAGGTGGTACCACGAAAATATTCGCCCTAAATTGACATTTGTCAGTTTAGGGCTTTATTATTTTATAGGAAACTTCTCGTTTCCTGGTTTTGTTGTTATTACATTTAATGCACACTTTGGTGTACAATGAAGATTTATTATGAAAGGTTTGGTGTTTAAATATGATTAAGGGAACTGAATTATTTGTAAAAGCATTGAGAGAGGAAGGAGTAGATACTCTTTTTGGTTATCCGGGAGGTCAGGCAATTGATTTATTTGACGCTTTGTATGACCAGGATGACATTGAAGTTATTCTTCCGAGACATGAACAGGCACTTATACATGCGGCAGACGGCTATGCAAGGTCAACAGGAAAGACCGGTGTTTGTCTTGTGACGAGTGGACCGGGAGCGACAAATCTTGTTACAGGTATCGCAACGGCAAACTATGACAGTGTTCCGCTTGTATGTTTTACAGGACAGGTTCCGCTTAATCTTATGGGAAATGATGCGTTTCAGGAAGTTGACATTGTAGGTATAACAAACAGCATATGTAAATATAGTGTAACTGTCAGAAAGAGAGAGGATCTTGGAAGAACTATCAAGGAAGCTTTTTATATTGCGAGAACCGGAAGACCGGGGCCTGTAGTTGTTGATATTCCAAAAGATATACAAGTTGCAATGGGAAGCGAAGAATATCCGGCGGATGTAAACATAAGAGGATATAAACCTAGCGAAGGTGTTCATGTAGGTCAGATTAAAAAAGCCGTGAGCATGATGAAAAAAGCAAAAAAGCCATTGTTTTTGCTCGGTGGAGGTGTAAATCTGTCGGGAGCAAATGAAAAAATGAAAGAGCTCGTTGAGATGACAGGTATACCTGCTATAACAACTATCATGGGGAAAGGTGCGATTCCTTCAAAACACAGATTATATCTTGGAAATATCGGAATACATGGCAGTTATGCGGCAAATCATGCGGTAAGTGAGTGTGATCTTCTTATTTCCATTGGTACAAGATTTAATGACAGAATAACAGGAAAGATAAGCGAGTTTGCAAAAGGCGCGAAAATTGTTCATATAGATATTGATTCAGCTTCGATTTCAAAGAATATTGTTGTAGATATTCCTATAGTTGCCGATGCAAAACTGGCGATAGAAAAGCTTATAGAATACGGCGCACCGCTCAAGATAGAAAAATGGGTGGCACAGACTCTTGAATGGAAAGAAAAGTATCCTATAAATATGAACAAATATGAGGGACTTACACCTGAAAAGGTTATAAAATATATAAATGATAATTTTGAAAGACCTATTGTAAGTACAGATGTAGGACAGAACCAGCTTTGGACAACACAGTTTTTTGATATTGAGACACACAGACAGCTTCTAACGTCAGGCGGACTTGGAACAATGGGTTACGGATTTCCGGCTGCAATCGGTGCAAAGATAGGAAATCCTGAGCGACCTGTTATTGCAATATCAGGTGACGGTGGAATGCAGATGAATATTCAGGAATTTGCAACAGCTATGGTCTATGAACTTCCTGTCATCGTTGTGGTATTTAATAACGGGTATCTTGGCAATGTAAGACAGTGGCAGCAACTTTTCTTCAATAAGAGATATTCAAGTACATGTCTTACATACAGAAAAAGCTGCAATCGTGACTGCATGAATAAAGATAAATGCTGTCCGAAATATATACCTGATTTTGTAAAACTTGCTGAGAGCTATGAGGCGAGGGGAATAAGAATAACCAAAGAGGAAGAGATAAAGAAAGCATTTGACTATGCACTTGAGTTTAAAAAAGGTCCTACACTTATTGAGTGTGTTATAGAGAGAGAAGCAAATGTTTCACCTATGGTGCCTACAGGAAAGACACTTGACGATATGATAATGGATTGTTAAGACTTGTAAAATTAGATTTATGTTGTGTTGATTGTGCAAATATAACAAATAATACCGCCGGCACGCTCTCGCTATGTTGTCGCTCGTAGCAGTACATAAGTCAGTAAAAGACACTGACTAAGTACTGACGGCGACAAGAATGCCGGCTAACATTATTCGTTATATTTGCGCAATCCAATAGCATTTAATGATAATTTTACAAAATATGGTTTGTATATTAACTGATAATAAAAAATAAGAAAAAATAGAGAAATAGGAAGGATGATAGTAATATGGAAATGAAAAAACGTTGCATTTCACTTTACGTTGAAAATCAGATAGGAGTTCTTGCAAAGATTTCCGGACTTTTTGCGGGTAAATCTTATAACCTTGATACACTTACGGTAGGAGAGACAGAAGACCCTACAGTTTCAAGAATGACAATAGAGATGACTATGGATGACGTAACTTTTGAACAGGTAAAAAAGCAGCTTAACAGAAATGTCGTTGTAATAAAGGTAATGGATTTTTCTGATATTCCGATACAAAAGACAGAGCTTTTATACATAAAAATACACAGTTGTACTGAGAAAGATAAGACTGAAATATTTAGAATAGTTAATTCATTTGACCACCTTGAGATAGCTGACTACGGAAAAAAAACCGTTATTGTCAGATATGTAGAGACAGAGGGAAAAGTAAATGATATAATAGAGCTGTTTAATAAGACTTTTATAAACAGAATAGAAGTAGTAAGAGGCGGAAGTGTTGCAATAGAATCGGTTTCTACTACGACTAAATAAGGAGAGTGAAGGATGTTAGGTTCAGCTTTGGGGAATGTAGTGGGAACATTATATTTTTTGTTATACCAGTTTGCAGGAGTGTTGATTGCATTTACCGTTTTTAAGAGGGAAAACAGATGGTTTAAAGTACTGTTTGGCAGTGTTATGGGAAGTTTTTTAATTCACTGGCTGCCTACGCTCACGGCATTTGTGATGAATTTTACGCTTGCAGCACATATAAGTGCACTAATGCTGCTCGTTCTTATTTTGGTGGCAGTATTATATTTTGACAAAAGATTTTTTAGTAAAAATAGTGAAGTTTCACAGAATAATATATTGTCAGGAAAAGACGGCAATTCAGAGAAAACAAATCTTTGGCAGCGTATTATAAAAACGATAAAGGAAAAACCTGTACTGGCAGTTTTCGTTGTGCTTTACTGTTATACCGTAAAGGTGTGGAGCCATCATGTACTTACATTTAAGAATGGTGCAGTATATGCGGGCCAGTGTACTTATGGTGACATGAACATGCATTTGGGGTTTATAACAAGCATTGCGAACCAGAAGACATTTCCTCCTGATTATTCGATACTTCCTGGAACAAAGCTTGCATATCCGTTTTTATCGGACTCTATATCATCAAGTGTGTATATATTTGGTGCATCACTTAAATGGGCATACATTCTTCCGATGCTGTTTGCACTGATGCAGGTAATGTTTGGAGCCTATGCACTTATGGATTATATACTTTCTGATAAAAAGAAGGCATTTCTTTCATATATACTTTTCTTTTTGAATGGTGGTTTTGGATTTGTATATTTTATAAACAAAGGTTTTGCAAGTCAGAACTTTAAGAGAATATTTACGGAGTTTTATCAGACACCGACAAATTATACTGCTAAAAATATTATGTGGCATAATGTCATAGCTGATATGCTCATTCCGCAAAGAGCAACATTGTTTGGCTGGGCTATGCTGTTTCCGATTTTGTATCTTATCACGAAAGCAGTCAGGGAAGAAAAAAGACAGTATTTTTATGTGGCAGGCGTGATTGCGGGAGGATTACCGCTTATACACACACATTCGTTTCTTGCACTCGGAATACTTTGTGCAGGATTTGTATTACTTGAATTGACGAAAAAAAGTGATAAACAGTTTCCGGTACCGGTGCGTATAGCTGTTCTTGCCGGAGTGCTTTTGGGACTTGAATATATAAGCCGTAGAAAGACTTCGCAAAATCCGTTATCAGCAAATGCACTTTTTGCTATAGGAATAATTGTTATAGGTGTATTGATTGCTGCTATTGTTTATCAGGTAGTGCATAGTATCAAACAGAATGGAGAGCTGACTGGGGATTTGAAAAAGCTCATAAAATGCTGGGGAAGTTTTCTTGTTATTGTACTTGTGCTTGCTCTTCCTATATTATTCAAATTTACATTTAGTCAGGCGACAGGGGAACAATTTACAAGGGGAAGTTTCAATTGGGCTAATGGCACAGAGAGCTATCTGATGTTTTCAGTCAAAAACTTTGGAATTATGTTTATAGGAATGTTGTTAGTATATGCATTTGGCAATAGAAAGCAGCTTCGGCTTGTAATTCCTCCTACATTTCTGTGGCTTATGTCAGAATTTATAGTATTCCAGCCAAACACATATGATAATAATAAGCTTATGCTTGTAAGTTATCTCTATTTTTGTATAGCAGTTTCAGATTTCCTGTTTGATATTCTTGCAAAGATAAATATAAAAGCGGTAACAGCAGTAGCAGGAATGGCAGCAGGCTTTGTGGGAATATTTGGAGCCGTACTTACACTAGGAAGAGAGTATGTATCCGAATATGAACTTTACAGTAAAGGATATCTCGAAGTGGCAGAATATATTGAAAAAAATACACAGCCTAAGGATATGATACTTACGGCAACGAATCACAATAATGTGGTAGCGTCACTCACAGGAAGAAACATAGTTTGCGGTTCAGGTACATTTCTCTATTTCCACGGTGTTGATTATGCCCAGAATGAGGCAGATGTAAAAACAATGTACGAAAATCCGTCTGAGAGAGAAAAACTTTTAGATAAATATAATATAAAATATATTGTATTAGGCCCATATGAATATGGATATAGTATACCTGATTATGATGAAATTATTAAAGCACATAAAATTGTGTTCGAGAGTGACGATGTTATTATACTAAAGAGATAAGTTGCAGGGGTGTTGTCTGCGATAATACAAGAGGTTAGAATATGGAGGAAAATAGGATAGTATGGTTTTTGTATGCACGTCATTGATGATAATTTTTGCAATTTTGTGGGTGATAACATTTATTACTAAACTTGCAGGAGGAAACAATATACTGGCAAATACTTTTGTGCCTAAGGGTGAAAAAGCAACAAAAGAAGAAATCGTAAAAGTATTTTTGTATGCACTTTTATTCAGAATAGGAATTTATATTGTCGGTGTAGTAATATCAATGATGTTTTCAGAAGAGATAGGTTTTACATTTTCTGATTTTTTGTCAAGCTGGAACAGATGGGATTCACAGCATTATATTGATTTGGCGAGTAAAGGTTATGCAGACTGCGTGGAAAACGGACAGCATCTTTTTCTCGTATTTTTCCCGCTTTGCCCGTGGTTTCTTAAAATAATTCATTTTATTATAAGAGACTGGCAGCTTGCTTTCATTATGCTTTCGACAATAGCATATTGTGTGGGGGCAGTATTCTTTTATATTTGTATTTCGGAGGAATACGGAAAGAAAACGGCACAGAGGGCACTTACACTTGTGAGCGTGTGGCCATTTGCTTTTTTCTTTGGCGGAATGATGACAGAAAGCCTGTTTTTTGCAACACTTTCGATAGGTTTCTATTTTATAAAAAAGCACAATTGGTTTGCTGTGGGTTTGACAGGTCTGTTTTGTTCTCTTTGCAGAGTGCAGGGAATACTGCTCTTAGGAGTTGCCGGTGTTGAATTTCTGCAGACATATTCACCGGTAATTATGTGGAAAGAGAAAAAAATCGCTCTGTTTTTTAAAGAGGTGTTTACAAAGGGAATGTATTTGTTATTGATACCTGTAGGAAATCTGATATATTTTTATCTGAATTATAAAGTAGAAGGAAATCCGTTTAAGTTTCAGGAATACCAGAAAAATCACTGGAATCATGAGGTTACATCTTTTTATAAAGGATTTGGGGATGTGTGGAATTATTTTAAAGATGCAGGTACGACAAACAGTATGAAAATGAGCATATGGCTGCCGGAAGTTATCATAGTTATACTTGTTATTGTGGTATTGTTTTATGCACTTAAAACACAGCCGCTTAAGTATACGGCGTATCTGTGGGTGTATACTATGATTTGTTATGGAGTGACTTTCCTTATAAGCGGTGGAAGATATATGCTTTGTGCACTTCCGATATTTATCATTGCAGGTGATTTCTTTGAACAGCATGAAAGGCTTTACAGGCTTGCGGTGATATTGTCAACGGCATTTATGGCAGTTTATATGGCAGGATATTTTAATGGAAAGCAGATAATGTAAGAGTACAAAATAAAAAATCCTTGACAAATCAATTTACAAGGGTATATACTTTTAAACAATTAAATAAATTGAAACCGTTGATGTGGAGATAAAAATAAAAGAGGCGCTTACAGAGAGCAGGGGATGCTGAGAACCCGCAGAAAGCTGTTTATTAAATGGACCACTGAGGGCATAGTCAAAGGAATTTTATTCCGAGTATTCTATGACGTGAGGGCATGCGTTAGTTGCCGGGAATATGTTAGTATTTCGCTAAGAGTGTGGGCAGACCATAAATCAAGGTGGCACCGCGGTATTATTATTGTATAACCGTCCTTGGATATTATCATAATTATGATAATATCCAAGGACTTTTTTGATTACCTTGAATGAAAGCTGTTAAGGAGGAAAAGCATGATTACATTTGAAGAAGCAAAAGAATTATCAAAGGGGTACAAAGTTGTACCAATCAGCATGGAAATTATGTCGGATATAAGAACACCGATGCAGGTGCTTCGTATTTTGAAAGGTGTAAGTTCACACTGTTATATGTTGGAGAGCGTGGAAAATCAGGAGAAATGGGGAAGATATACATTTCTTGGATATGACCCTAAGCTGGAAATTACATGTACTAACGGGGTGATGAAAGTTAAGAACGGAAAGACTGAGATAAGCGAAGTTAAACACCCAGGTGAGAAGATAAAAGAGATTCTAAAAGAATACACAAGTCCTAAGATAAAAGAACTTCCGACATTTACAGGTGGTCTTGTAGGTTATTTCTCATATGATTACATAAAATACAGTGAGCCAAAGTTAAACCTTGACGCAGATGATGAGGAAGGCTTTAAAGATGTTGATTTGATGCTTTTTGACAAAGTTATAGCATTTGACAATTTCAGCCAGAAGATAATTGTTATAGCAAATGCAAAAACTGACAATTTAGAAGAAGATTATAACAAATGTGTTGATGAGATAAATAAGATAATAGAACTTATAAAAACAGGAGAGATGGTTAACGTTAATCCGGGAAAGATAACATCTGAGTTCAGACCGTTATTTACTGAGAAAGAATATTGCGAGATGGTTGAGAAAGCAAAGCATTATATATATGAAGGAGATATTTTCCAGGTTGTACTTTCAAACAGACTGGAGGCAGATTATGAGGGAAGCCTGCTTAATGCATACAGAGTATTAAGAACAATAAATCCTTCTCCGTATATGTTCTACTTCAGCAGCGATGACATAGAAGTGGCAGGTGCTTCTCCTGAAACTTTGGTAAAACTTGAGGATGGAGTTCTTCATACATTTCCTCTTGCCGGTACAAAACCGAGAGGAAAGACTAAGGAAGAGGATGATGAGCTTGAAAAAAAACTTCTCAGTGATGAGAAAGAGAGAGCTGAACATAACATGCTTGTTGACCTCGGAAGAAATGATATAGGAAAGATAAGCAGATTTGGAACTGTGGAAGTTGAAAACTATATGGATATATTGAGATATTCACATGTAATGCATATCGGCTCAACAGTAAAAGGTGAGATAAGGGACGACAAAACAAGTCTTGATGCCGTAGATGCCGTACTTCCGGCAGGAACACTTTCGGGAGCACCAAAAATTCGTGCGATGGAGATAATAAACGAACTTGAAAACAATAAGCGCGGAATTTACGGCGGTGCGATAGGATATATAGATTTTACGGGAAATCTTGATACATGTATAGCAATAAGAACAGCTTTTAAAAAGAATGGAAAAGTTTTTGTACGTTCGGGTGCAGGAATTGTTGCAGACAGCGTACCTGAGAGTGAGTATAACGAATGTATAAATAAAGCAAAAGCAGTTATGAATGCTGTTTCAATGGGACAGGAAGAAATGTAAAAACATATGCGTGTTTTTTCTTGTATGCAAAAAAGGAGGTTTATATGATATTACTTATAGACAATTATGACAGTTTTTCTTACAATCTGTTTCAGTTTGTGGGAACTATAAATCCTGATATAAAGGTGATAAGAAATGACGAGATGACGGTTAGTGAAATAGAAAAGCTTGCACCAAGTCATATACTTATATCGCCGGGACCCGGAAAACCTTCTGATGCAGGGATATGCGAGGATGTTATAAAATATTTTAAGGGAAAGATTCCGATTCTTGGTGTCTGCCTTGGTCATCAGGCAATATGTGAGACATTTGGGGCAGAGGTTACATACGCACCGAAACTTATGCATGGCAAACAGTCAGAGGTTAAGCTTGATGATACCTGTAAAATTTTTAATGGAATAGGAGAGAGAGCAAAAGTTGCGAGATACCATTCTCTTATCGCCAAAAAAGATACAATACCTGATGAACTTACAGTTACGGCTGTCACCGATGACGGAGAGGTTATGGCTGTAAAGCACAGGGATTATGAGATATATGGTGTTCAGTTTCATCCTGAATCAATAATGACACCTGATGGAATGAAAATGCTTAAAAATTTCTTTGAATAAAAATGTTTTGAATAAAATGGAGGGGTATTATGATTAAAGAGGCAATAAATACACTTGTAAATGGTGAAAATCTTAATGATGAAGTAATGACACAGGTAATGGAAGAAATCATGACCGGAGAGGCAACAGACGCACAGAAAGCATCATTCCTTACAGCACTCAGCATAAAGGGCGAGACAATCGACGAGATAACAGCAGCAGCCAAAGTAATGTCATCAAAATGCACACCTTTTCACAATGATGGAGATGCACTTGAGATAGTGGGAACAGGCGGAGATAAAGCTAATTCATTTAATATATCAACACTTTCGGCAATAGTGGCTGCGGCAGCAGGTGTTCATGTCGCAAAGCATGGAAACAGAGCTGCATCAAGCAAGTGCGGAACAGCTGATTGTCTTGAAGCACTCGGGGTAAAGATTGATATTGAACCAAATCAGAGTGAAAAATTGTTAAAAGAAGACGGAATATGTTTCCTGTTTGCACAGAAGTATCATCCGGCAATGCGTTTTGTCGGTGCAGTAAGAAAAGAGATGGGAATCCGCACAATGTTTAATGTACTCGGACCTCTTTCAAACCCTGCAAGAGCAAATATGCAGCTTATGGGTGTATATGATGAAAAACTTGTAGAACCGCTTGCACATGTACTTAAAAATTTAGGTTTGAAAAAGCTTATGGTTGTTTACGGAATGGATTGTCTTGATGAAATTTCACTTTCTGCACCTACAAAGGTATGTGAATATAGAGAAGGTGAGTTTAAAAATTATGAGATAACACCGGAGCAGTTTGGATTTAAGCGTTGCACTAAAGATGACCTTGTCGGTGGGGAGCCGGCATTAAATGCACAGATAGCAAGAGAGATTTTAGATGGAGTGGAAGGACCAAAGATGGATGCGGTTCTTTTAAATGCAGGAGTGGCAATCTACATTGCAACAGATGGAATTACAATAGAGCAGGGAATTGAAAAGGCAAAGGAAATGATAAAGAGTGGAAAGGCTAAAGCTAAACTTGAACAATTTATAGCTGACAGCAACAAATAAAACAGTCTGAAAACAAGACATACTTTTTAATTGAAAACAGATGCTTAGAAAGTGTTTAACAGACAAAAAAAGAAATGGAGAAAACATTGAATATATTAGAAGAGATTGCGGCAAAGACAAGGGAACGTGTAGCAGAGGCGAAAAAGAAAATTTCACTTGAGGACATGAAAAAGAAAGCAGAGAGCCTTGAAAGCAATACGGGATTTCCGTTTGAAAATGCCATTAAAGAGGGAAGTCTTTCTTTTATATGTGAGGCGAAAAAAGCTTCACCGTCAAAGGGACTAATAGCAGAAGATTTTCCTTATGTCGAGATTGCAAAGGAATATGAAAAAGGCGGTGCAAGTGCCATATCGGTACTTACCGAACCGTTTTGGTTTATGGGAAGCAATGAGTATTTAAAGGAAATAAGGGAAGAAGTAAATATTCCTATTATAAGAAAAGATGTCACTGTTGATGAGTATATGATATATGAAGCCAAGGTTATCGGTGCAGATGCGGTATTGCTCATATGTGCCATACTTGATGATGAAAGCCTTAAAAAGTATATGCAGATAGCAGACAGTCTGGGACTTAGTGCTCTTGTTGAAACCCATGACGAAGAGGAAGTAAAAAGAGCAGTAGCGGCAGGAGCAAGACTTATAGGTGTAAATAACAGGGATTTAAGGAATTTTACCGTTGATATAAACAACAGCTTAAGACTTAGAAATCTTGTGCCTGAAGATATTACTTTTGTTTCTGAAAGTGGTATAAAAGGCGAGAAAGAGATTAGAGAGCTTGCCATGGGAAAGGTTGACGGTGTACTTATCGGTGAGACGATGATGCGTGCCGGGGAGAGCCGTATAGAGACTTTGAAATCACTTATAAAAGCAGGACATGTCTAAAATTGATATGATGAAAACCGGCTGAAATATTCAGTCAGATTATGGAGGATAAAAAGGATGAGTAAAGGAAGATTTGGTGTTCACGGTGGGCAGTATATACCTGAAACACTTATGAATGAGATACAAAAACTTGAAGAAGCATATGAATTTTATAAGAAGGATGAGCAGTTTAATAAAGAACTTGATACACTTCTTAGAGAATATGCAGGCAGACCGTCACTTCTCTATTATGCTGAGAAAATGACAAGAGATTTAGGCGGAGCAAAGATTTACTTTAAAAGAGAAGATTTAAATCATACCGGTTCACACAAGATAAACAATGTACTTGGTCAGGCACTTCTTGCAAAGAAGATGGGCAAGACAAGAATTATTGCAGAGACAGGTGCAGGTCAGCACGGTGTCGCAACAGCGACAGCAGCAGCACTTCTTGACCTTGAATGTGAAATATACATGGGTAAAGAAGATACAATTCGTCAGGCACTTAACGTATATCGTATGGAACTTCTTGGAGCAAAAGTTCATCCTGTTGAAACAGGAACAAAAACTCTTAAAGATGCCGTAAACGAATGTATGAGAGAGTGGACTAACAGAGTTGATGATACTCTCTATGTTCTCGGTTCGGTTATGGGACCACATCCTTTCCCTACTATAGTAAGAGATTTTCAGAGTGTTATAAGCCGTGAAGCCAGAGCGCAGATACTTGAAAAAGAAGGCAGACTGCCTGATGTCGTAATGGCTTGTGTAGGTGGTGGAAGTAATTCGATGGGAATGTTCTATGAATTTATCAATGATAAAGATGTAAAGCTTATAGGGTGTGAAGCGGCAGGGCTTGGAGTTGATACTGACAGAACGGCTGCGACAATGGCAACAGGTACAGAAGGAATATTTCATGGAATGAAATCATACTTCTGTCAGGATGAGTATGGACAGATAGCACCTGTTTACTCAATTTCAGCCGGACTTGATTATCCGGGAGTAGGCCCTGAGCACGCATACCTTAAAGATATAGGAAGAGCTGAGTATGTTCCTGTAACTGACGAGGAAGCTGTAAATGCATTTGAATATATTGCAAAAGAAGAGGGAATTATCGCAGCTATCGAGAGTTCACATGCGGTAGCACATGTGATGAAGATAGCACCAAAGATGGATAAAGACCAGATAATAATATGTTGCCTTTCAGGACGTGGCGATAAGGATGTGGCAGCAATTGCAAGATACAGGGGGATTGATTTACATGAATAGAATAAGTAACGCATTTGAAAATAAAAAAGCATTTATACCTTTTATAACAGCAGGAGATCCAAACCTTGAAAAAACTGAGGAATTTATTCTTGAGATGGAGAAAGCAGGAGCAGCACTTGTTGAGATAGGAATACCGTTTTCAGATCCGATAGCAGAGGGACCGGTTATTCAGGATGCAAATATAAGATCGCTTTCAGGCGGATGCACAACAGACAAAATTTTTGAAATGGTAAAGTCACTTCGTACTAAAACAGACATACCACTTGTATTTATGGGATATGCAAACTCACTTTACAAGTATGGTTATGATAAATTCTGTGCAAAGTGTCAGGAAGTAGGAATAGACGGACTTATAATACCTGACATCCCATACGAGGAAAAGAATGAACTTGCACCGATAGCGGAAAAATACGGAATGTATCTTATTTCAATGATAGCGCCTACATCAGAAAAACGTATCCGGATGATTGCAAAAGAAGCAAAAGGATTTATCTATGTTGTGTCATCAATGGGTGTAACAGGTATCAGAAGTGAGATAAAAACTGATATTGAAAGTATAGTTAAATCAATAAAGGAAGTTACGGATACACCGGCAGCAGTAGGTTTTGGAATAAACACACCGGAGCAGGTAAATAAATATACAAAGATAGCAGACGGTGCGATAGTCGGAAGCGCAATAATAAAAATTGTGGCAAAATACGGAGAAGAAGCAGGAAAGCATATCTATGATTATGTAAAAGAAATGACAGGCGGACTTGCGCAGCAATGAAGCAATCCGTGGCATTAGTTTGGGTCAAAATAGTTTTTGACCCAAACATCATAATATAAGAATTAAATTAATAGATTTATAAAAACCGGCAGGCTAAAAAACAGTCTGTCAGTTTTTTTTGTATATTTATGATATAATTATTTTAAAAAACATATATGAAATGGAGCTGAAAATATGTCTGATTTACATGTAATAGTTATGGATATGGATGGTACACTTCTTAATGACAATAAAGAAGTGAGTGAATATACAAAAAATGTTTTGCGGCGACAGAAAGAAAAGGGAATGAAGATTGGCATTGCATCGGGGCGTCCTATACTTGGAGTCAGGAGAACTGTAGAGAATTTAGGGCTTTCTGACATTATACAGTTTATGGTTGCGTCAAACGGGGCGGAACTTTATGATGTTTCCGACGGAGAAGAAAGAGGTTTTTTTAAACTCGATGTAAATACAATTTTTGAGATAATTGATACATATAAACATTTTGATTTAAATCCCTATGTTTATCAGGGAGGGGATTGTTATGCGGTAAGAAACGATTCTACTATTGAGAGGGCGGCGAAAAATAATTTTCTTGGTATTCATCTGTGTGATATGAGAAAAGAGGTCACAACCCCTCAAAGTAAACTTGTATTAAGCACGCCACCTGAAAAAATGAGTGATGTGGAAAAATTTTATGAGGCACATAAATCTGAAAAGTATCGTGCATTTAAATCACAGACTGATATGTTTGAATTTGTCCACTCGGAGTTGTCAAAAGTATATGGGATTAAATATTATTGTGAAAAATATGGATATGATATTTCAAAAGTTATTGCATTTGGAGATACTACAAATGACCTTGAAATGGTTGACGAGTGCGGTGTCGGTGTTTGCATGTGCAACGGGACTGATGATGTGAAATCCGTTGCCGATATTATTACTGAGTTCAGCAATGATGATGACGGACTTGCAAAGGAACTTGAAAAATTATTATGATGCAAGGGTTAAAAGCAGATGTAATATTAGGAGTGTATAAAATTTTTTGGATAGAGAAAAGAGGGATGGTATGGTTTGTATAAAGGCAAATGATGAGATTGTTAAAGTTTACCAAAGAATAATAACAGCGATGAGAGAGCGCGTAGAGTGGAACGGGGACATTATTATACGAAAGAATACTATGATACTTGTAGGAAGAGTGCGCTCAATGTATTTTGAACTTGCGACAAGAAGAGTTTATTCGGATATTGAAGAATTGGACTTTGACATGGCAAATGCATTTGAAATGGGAAATAATAAACTTATTACCAATATTATAAATATGCTCTTATATCCGTTTGGCAAGTGGGGAGCTATAAAGGGACTGAATGTTGAGCAGGATTACATGGTTCTTGCTGCTCTTTTTTCGCAGATTTATAAAGAGATAGATGTAGAGACATATTTTACAAAGACAAGTTTTAAATTTTTTATAAACGGTATTCAGATTACATTTGAAGATGCAATGGAAAAGTGTATTGATTACATACAAAAACAGCGTGATATAAAGAATGAAGCCGAAAAACCAAAAGAGGGCAGCGGTAAAAACGAGACAGAAAAAAATACTAAAGAGGGTAGCGGTAGAAACGAAACAGAAAATAATGTTAAAAAGGATGGAGGCATAAACAGGGCAGAGGAGGACAACGAAGATACAGCCGGAATAAATGTTGAAGAGGAAAGAAAAGGTGCGGGTTTGTGGCACAATATGAAATGGAGTTCTGGAAAATTTCAGTTTAACCGTGAAGATGTTGATAAAAAATATGCAAATTCCCACAGGATAGGAAATAATTTTTACATGGTTCCGTATGAATGTCCGGATTGTGGGGAACATCTGCATATGGTTGTCTATCCTCAGAGAAAAGAAAATGTCATAGATACTGATGACGGACGTGTTTACATAACAAGAGCTTATACATGTGACAACTGCAAAAAATTTTATACGGCAAAGCCGGGGAAACTTTTAAGAGAAGGTGATGCATATGTTCTTGATTTTGACAATGATGAATATGCGGCAAGAGATTATGTACTGCTTTTAGGAAAAAAAGGTGCAAAAACGGGAAACTGCAATTTTAATATGTATGAGGCAGATTATGAAAAGAATGTATCGTCATTGGGAAAAAGACTTAGTGAGAGATGCAGAAAAATGGAGCTTTTGACAGATGAGGAACTTGAACAGATACTTGCCCAGATGGATGAAGGATTCTTTTCTGATTATGAAAAGGAGAGATTTCTTGCGATAATAGAGCAGGAACTTGAGTATCGTGAAAAGATGCGAAATAAAAAAATGGGAGAGTTTGGCAGAAGAAGCGATGAGAGGGAGGATGATGAAGAGGAAAATGAAGAGGAAAATGAAGAGGTAAAGGATGATAATTCGTTTGCCGGAGAAGGTTTATCAGAAGAGAATACAGAAAAAAGTAAAGGCAAGGGTATATTTTTCGGAAGAAATGCTAAGAAAAAGGAAAGTAAAACATTGTCTGAGCCTGATTTAAAAAATAAGGATACTGAGGAAAGTAAAACCGGCAGTGAAGAGAAATCAGTATTAGGAACAGAAAATAAAACGATAAAAGAATGTGATAAAGAAAACATTAGGAAAAATGAGATAATAAAGGATAATTGTAAACGTGATAATAAAGAAATTGAAGAAACAAAAGAAAACGAAACAATAAAAGAAAATGACAGTCATGAAGATAATGCAACTGAAATAAAAAGAACAGAGCAAAATCAAAAAGAGGAAAATGTAAAAAACGGTGAGTCTGCTAAAAAGGAGTCTAAAGAAAATGATAAAAAGCCGGCAGACAGCAAAGCGGCAGCCAACAGGGCATCATTTTATGACAGGATAACAGATGAGAGCAGGACAGCAAAGTATTCGGAGATAGTTGAAAATATTAAAAAGGTTAAGGCATCAAATGGAAGTGAGCAAGAGAAAAATCATTATATTGAAGTGCTGACAAAGCTTTGCAAGGCGGCAGCAAAAAGAGAAATAGAATATATGCTTTCACATCTTCCGGGAAATATAAATTTTGACAGATATAAAAGAACAAAAGAAAAACTTATGACATATACGCAGATAGATGTCAGTCCATATATAAAAATTGTTGATACAAAACGTGATAAAGTTGAGTTTGATGAATTAAATAAGCTTGTGGGCAGTGTTGATAGAGATAACAGGAATGATTTGCTGGAAATGATGGAGAAAATAAAAAACGGAGAGTACGAGAAACGTAATTCTGACAGATTTGTGGAGGGACTTAGAAAGCGTGTTTATGCGATTGATGAGGCAAAATTCAGAGGAATATGTCCAAATCCCGATAATATAACATTTGATGAGGGCGTTAAGGCACTTAAAGAGATTGAAAAAGGAATTTTTCTGCCTGAACTCAAATCAAATATGCTCCAGCTTATAGACAAGAAACTTACGGCATTAAAAACGGAGGAATGTGAGCTTCTTGTAAAAAAACTTAAACGTGATCTTGAAGGAAAAATATCGGACATGTCAAAGCTTCATTTTTATGACATCAGGAAAATGAGGGAGGAAGATAAAGGTGATAAGGAAATTTCGTTTGTAAAGGTTGCAGTAAGCACATACGCTTATGCGACAGGCACATATGAGTATCCGGTTGTCATATGTGATTCATCAATGTTTGGAAGCGGAAAAGAGGGATTTATAATTACACCTGACCATGTATTTTACAAGGGACTTATAAAATCAGGTTCTATAGATGTGAAAAATATAAATAGGGTATTTTCAGAAAAGAAAGGTCTTATGATTGAACATTCTTCAAAAGGAAATGTAAAAATGCCGTGTACACTTAATAAGAACGATGAAAAAAACATGGCAGAGGTACTTGATGGCTTTGTTGATTATCTGAAAATGAAACCGGAATCAAGAAGTATTGAATATATGTCAAAGCAGGAGCATGAGGTGAAGTGCTGTTACCGCTGCGGCCACGTATTTACAAAGGGTAACATATGCCCAAAATGCGGAAGCAGATTTGAACAATAAAAGGACTTAATCGGTTGACAATCGTCATGAATATGGTACAATGTAGTAATGAAAACTACATGAGATGGAAATTGACACAAAGTCAATTGAAATTTGAATAAATGACTAAAACGGATTTGCCGTTTAATCAATAAGTTGAACAAATCGGAATATGGAGGATTTGCCATGGATTATCAGATAATCAGTGACAGCTCTTGCGACCTGAAGCAGAGTTTAAGAGAAAAATACGATATAGAAGTTGTACCTTTTTATATATCATTTGACGATAAAAATTATCAAAAAGAAGTGGAAGAAATTGCAATAGATGATGTTTACAGGAAAATGGTTGATTTTCCAAAACAGTATCCTAAAACTTCACTGCCATCAGTACAGAATTATGTGGATGCTTTTACTCCTCATGTGAAAGAGGGCAGAGCTGTTATTTGTGTATGTATTACGACATCTTTAAGCGGTTCATACAATTCAGCGTGCAATGCAAAAGAGATTGTTTGTGAAGAATATCCCGATGCAAAGATTACGGTTATTAACTCACTCGGTGCGACTGTATTGCAGGGGCTTTTTGTAATAGAAGCGGCAAAATTAAAGAAGTCCGGAGCGACTTATGAGGAAGCGGTAGAAAAACTTACATCACCGGAGTACCTTGCAACAGGAAGAATATTTTTTACCGTAGGAAATACGGATTATCTTAAACATGGCGGAAGAATAGGGAAAGTGGCAAGTGTAGCGTCAAGCGCATTGAATTTAAAACCAATAATTACGCTTAAAGACGGTTCAATAGACGCATCCGGCATAGCGAGAAGCCGCAAGAAATCAATACTTAAAACATATGATTTATTTAAAAACTATTTTGCCGAAAATGGCGAAGACCCAAATGATTATGTTTATGCTGTAGGGTATGGATATGACAGGGAAGAGGGACTTGAATACAAGAAAGAGTTTGACAAAGTTATGAATGAATTGGGACTCAAAGAGGAAACTAATATCGCACATATCGGTGCAACAATATGTGTTCACACAGGGCCTTATGCCATAGGTGCAGGTCTTATTAAGAAAATTATTTAAAAAAATTTAGGAATATTATTTAAGAAAAAAAACTTGAAAAAATCCTGACATGATGTTATAGTGTGTTAGGATTTTTTTGATACGGAGGTGAATTTCATGGACAGTAATGACAGTTTTGGACGAAGTATTAACAACAGTGTTTTATATCGTGAGCAAGTGGCATGGCTGTCGCATGAGATTTTTAGCCATGTTTATAAATGATGCACATTTTGTTGAAATAGTGATGTGATTTCATAAATATTGTTCATGTAGAAAGCACTGTTTAGGGTGCTTTTTTATGTTATAGAAAACATACGTTTTGCGGAGGTGTTACACATGAACAGAAAATATTTTGATATCATAAACATTATAAGAAAGAATAAAAATGACAATGAAATTTTGGAATGTCTGTCAAATTATCATGAAAATGATATAGCGGATATAATAGCACAGCTTACAGCAGATGAGCGAAAAAGAATATACGGTCTGCTTGGTTTTCAGAGAATGGCAGAGATATTTGTATATCTGGATGAACCGGAAAGATATTTGGAAGAAATTTCGATTGAAGATGCGGCAAAGATAATCTCATTTATGGATTCGGATGATGCGGTTGAAATTCTTGAAAAGCTTGATACAGAGATAAAAAATGAGATAGAAAAAAGACTTGATGATGACGCGGCGGCAGACGTAAAAATGCTTCTCTCATATGATGAGGATGAAATTGGCAGATACATGACGACAAATTATGTATGCATAAAGAAAGGGCTTTCGGTAAGACAGGCGATGAGTGAACTTGTCCGTCAGGCCGGTGAAAATGACAATATAATGACTATTTATGTTGAAGACGAGTTGTCGAGGTTTGCCGGTGCAATAGATTTGAAGGATTTAATTACGGCTAGGGAAAATGATAACCTTGAAGAGATAGTTATCAACTCTTATCCTTATGTGACAGACCATGAGTTGCTTGATGAATGTATAGAACAGATTGTAGATTATTCGGAAGATTCAATTCCTGTATTGTCAAAGGAAAAACAGCTGTTAGGCGTAATAACATCGGAAGACATTGTTGATATTGTCGATGATGAAATGGGAGAAGATTATGCTAAACTGGCAGGTCTTACAGCAGAGGAAGATTTGAAAGAGACAACTGTTCAAAGTATGAAAAAGAGACTGCCATGGCTGATAATACTTTTGTTTTTGGGTGTTTTGGTATCATCAGTTGTGGGAATGTTTGAAAATGTGGTAGCGGTACTTCCGATAGTTATATGTTTTCAGTCACTGGTACTTGACATGGCGGGAAATGTCGGAACACAGTCACTTGCTGTTACTATACGTGTTTTGATGGATGAAAATCTTACCGGAAAACAAAAACTGTTTTTGCTCGTTAAGGAAATGAGAGTTGGTCTTTTAAACGGTGGAATACTCGGTGTTATGGCACTTACATTGCTGGGAGTATATATCCATATGTTTAAAGGATATAGTCTTATGGGAGCGTTTGCAATTTCAGGATGTGTAGGTGTTTCACTTATGGCTGCGATGTTGATTTCAAGTATGGTGGGGACTGTAATTCCAATGTTTTTCCACAAGATTAAAATTGATCCGGCAGTAGCATCGGGTCCACTTATTACAACGGTAAATGACCTTGTTGCCGTTGTAACTTATTATGGTCTTGCGTACATTTTTTTGATACAATTGTAATATATAACAAGTATCCGGATTTGGAAAGAAGGTGAAAATTTTGACATTACAGCAGCTAAGATATGTGACTATGGTTGCAAAAACGGGAACGATTACCGAGGCAGCAAATAAACTGTACATTTCACAGCCAAGCCTTACGAGTGCGATACATGAACTTGAAAATGAGATGAATATTGTCATTTTCAGAAGAACCAACAAAGGTGTAAGCGTAACAAAGGAGGGCGAGGACTTTTTGGGATATGCCAGGCAGGTGCTTGAGCAGGCAGCAATTCTCGAAGATAAATACAAGAAAAATTCAGGCGGGAAAAAACAGTTTTGTGTTTCAACACAGCACTACTCATTTGCGGTAAACGCATTTGTGGATTTGATTAAAAAATATGGTCAGGATGAATATGATTTTTCGATAAGGGAAACCCAGACATATGAGATAATAGAAGATGTTGCGAAAATGAGAAGTGAACTTGGAATACTTTTTCTGAATGATTTTAATGAGACAGTCATAAATAAAATTTTAAAAAGTCATGAACTTGAATTTACGCAATTATTTGTGGCAAAACCGCATGTGTTCATAAGCAGAAAACATCCACTTGCAGATAAAAAGATAATTACGAACAGTGAACTTGAACTGTATCCGTATCTTTCGTTTGAACAGGGAGAGCATAATTCATTCTATTTTTCGGAGGAAATTTTTTCGGCATCTGAGAGAAAGAAAAATATACGAGTGAGGGACAGAGCAACACTGTTTAATCTGCTCATAGGACTAAACGGTTATACAGTTTGCAGTGGAGTTATAGACAAAAAGTTAAACGGTAAGGATATAATAGCTGTACCGTTAGCGGATGAGGGGGATATGCGCATAGGTTATATTATGCATAAGAAAGGTATGCTTAGCAGGCTTGGAAAGACTTACCTTGAGTCTTTGAAAAAATATTTAGGATGATTTTTTATCACTTGATATAGTTTAAAACTATGGATAACCTCTTTCTTTATGTATTATACGATTGCGGGAAACTTAATTATAATAAACGTACTGAAAAGAAGCTGTTTTTCTCAGAGATTGAGGGGGAGCAGTTTTTTGGAGTATTTGGGATAGAGATTGCTTAAATGGAGGTTAGAGATGAAAACATCAGTTATTGGTTTCCCGAGAATCGGAACATTGAGAGAGCTTAAATTTGCTTCTGAAAAATATTTTAGAAATGAAATTGATGAGGAGCAGTTGAAACAGACAGCGGCTGAATTGAGAAAGACACACTGGAACCTGCAGAAAAGTGCAGGCATTGATTTTATTTCAAGTAATGATTTTTCATTTTATGATATTGTGCTTGACACAGCAGTATTGCTAAATATTATACCGAAGAGATATAAAGAACTGGGGTTGTCAGAACTTGATACATATTTTTCGATGGCAAGAGGATACCAGGGAGAACATGGTGATGTTAAAGCACTTGCAATGAAGAAATGGTTCAATACAAATTATCATTATATTGTGCCGGAAGTTGAGGATGATACACAGATAAAACTGTCAGGCGACAAGCTTTGGAATGAATATGACGAAGCAGAGGAACTTGGAATTGTAACTAAACCTATGATTACAGGTGCATATACAATGTTAAAATTGTGCAGATATACAGGAAATAAATCGGCAGCAGATTATGTAGACGATATTGTGAAGGCATACAAAGAACTGTTACAGACATGTGGGAAAAAGCAGATTGCATGGGTTCAGTTTGATGAGCCGGCACTTGTACTTGACATGAGTGACGAGGATAAAAAATTATTCCATGAAATTTATGATGCGTTGCTTGCTTGCAGTACAGATACAAAAATATTACTGCAGACATATTTTGGAGATATACGTGACATTTATGAGGATGTTATAAAAATGTCATTTGCAGGAATCGGAATTGATTTTATTGAGGGAAAACAGTCGTATGAACTTGTTTCAAAATTTGGTTTTCCAAAGGATAAGGTGCTTTTTGCAGGTCTTGTAAACGGTAAGAATATCTGGAAAAATCATTATGACAAAACATTAAAGATTGTAAATGAATTAGCAGATAAAGGTATTGACACAGTGATTTCAACATCATGCTCGCTACTTCATGTGCCATATACATTAGGGAATGAAGAAAAGCTTTCAAAAGAGTATACTGCATATTTTTCATTTGCTAAGGAAAAGCTTGTTGAACTTAATGAGCTTGGAAAGCTTGCAGACAAGAAAAATTATTGTGATGATGAGGTATACAAGAAAAATCATGAACTTTTCAACGGAAACAGAAATTGTACAAATGCAAATGTAAGTGAGCGTCTTTCAAAGGTTAAAGAAGATGATTATATAAGACTTCCAAAGAGAAGCGAGCGTCAGAAACTTCAGAAGGAAGAATTTAAGCTTCCTGAACTTCCAACTACTACAATAGGTTCGTTCCCGCAGACAAAGGATGTAAAGGCAAACCGTTCTGCATTTAAGAGAGGGGAAAAGACAGAACAGGAGTATATTGAATTTAATAAGAAGAAGATTGCCGAATGTGTAAACTGGCAGGAAGAAATTGGAATTGATGTACTTGTGCATGGCGAATATGAGCGAAATGACATGGTAGAATATTTCGGAGAGTCGCTTGGAGGATTTTTGTTTACGCAGAAAGCATGGGTTCAGTCGTATGGAACAAGATGTGTTAAACCGCCTATCATATGGGGAGATGTGTACAGAGATAAGCCTATAACAGTAGAATGGTCAGTCTATGCACAGTCGCTTACAAAGAAGCTTATGAAAGGTATGCTTACAGGGCCTGTTACAATACTTAACTGGTCATTCCCTAGAGAGGACATATCTATAAAAGAGTCAATATCACAGATTGCGTTAGCAATAAGGGATGAAGTTCTCGACCTTGAAGCAAATGGCATAAAAGTGATACAGATAGATGAGGCGGCTTTAAGAGAAAAACTCCCACTTAGAAAAACAGACTGGTATAAGGAATATCTTGATTTTGCAATACCTGCATTTCGCCTTACACATAGCGGTGTAAAGCCTGAAACACAGATACACACACATATGTGCTACAGTGAATTTACAGACATAATTCCTGCGATTGATGATATGGATGCGGATGTAATTACATTTGAGGCATCACGCTCAGACCTTCAGATATTGGATTCACTCAGGGAAAACAATTTTGAGACAGAAGCAGGTCCCGGAGTCTATGATATTCATTCACCTAGAGTACCGTCAGTCGAGGAGATAACAAATGTATTAAAACTTATGCTCACAAAGATAGAAAGAGATAAACTCTGGGTAAATCCTGACTGTGGATTAAAGACAAGAGGAGTGAAAGAGTCGGATGCAAGTCTTAGAAATATGGTGCTTGCAGCTGAAAGATTAAGAGAAGAAGCATAAAATGATTTGATGTAACAGTAAAAAAGTATATAAAAATAAAACTGCTTGGGTTGTTTGGAATGTAGGAAAGATTGTAGTGTGGCAGAGAGTTTCGCTTGCGGAACTCTCTGTTGATGTTTATAATAAACATAATTTAAGTTACGGATATTCAGGAAAATTGTATGATACATCTGATATTACTAATGATAATGTATTGGGAGTTTTTGATT
>ERZ835880.352-NODE-352-length-53233-cov-6.344503_pt1 | contig 53233 bp, 38 predicted proteins | sample MGYA00519944_ERZ835880 | MGnify/ENA primary metagenome ERZ835880 (study PRJEB31850, sample SAMEA3708787) | human gut metagenome | biome: human gut; feature: human-associated habitat; material: faeces | place: China | collected 2014 ... | reverse complement strand
ACTCTTTTACCATTCCTGCTGTGATTGCCATGATAATTTTCCTCCATTATTCATAATGTGTATGTCACTGTAAGCAGTAACATATGCTTTTCTCTATAGAACTATTTCTATAAAGTAAAATGCTTCAACCTGATAATCAGGCTGAAGCATTTTCTTTCATATCAAGAACTGATATTACTCTTCTACAGCCTCTTCAGCTTCAGCTGCTTCTGCAGCCTCCTCGTAATACTCATCCTCAGCTGCACCCTGGTTTGCTTCGATAACAGCGTCTGCCATCTTAGAAACGATCAGTTTTACAGCTCTGATTGCATCATCATTACCTGGGATTACGTAATCCAGTTCTTCTGGATCACAGTTTGTATCACAGATACCGATCAGCGGAATTCCGAGTGTGTGTGCTTCCTGTACACAGATTCTTTCTTTCTTAGGATCTACGATGAAGATAGCGTCTGGCAGTTTCTTCATGTCTTTGATTCCGCCAAGGTTCTTCTCAAGCTTTGTCCACTCTTTTTTGATTTCGATAACTTCTTTCTTCGGAAGTACTTCGAATGTTCCATCTTCTGCCATTCTCTCGATGTCTTTCAGACGTTTGATACGGCTCTGGATTGTCTTGAAGTTTGTAAGCATTCCTCCAAGCCATCTCTCGTTTACATAATACATTCCGCAACGCTCAGCCTCAGCTTTGATTGCATCCTGTGCCTGTTTCTTTGTTCCTACGAAAAGAACTGTACCGCCTTCTGCAGCGATGTCAGAAACAGCCTTATATGCATCGTCAACCATTCCTACAGATTTCTGCAGGTCGATGATGTAGATACCATTTCTCTCTGTGTAGATGTATGGAGCCATCTTAGGGTTCCATCTTCTTGTCTGATGTCCAAAATGAACACCTGCTTCCAATAACTGCTTCATTGAAATAACGCTCATGTTATTCTCCTCCATTTGGTTTTTTTCTTCCGTATGTTTTACTCTCCTTCACAACCGGACGAAACTCCTGTCTCGACTTAGGCACCTTGGAAGGAATCCACATACGTGTTTTTTAGCAACGTTCGTAGTATAGCATAAAACAAGGGACGTTGCAAGAACTTTTTCCCACAACACCCCCATTTTTCAACATTTTTTGTTATTGTTCGTACTATGTGCGACCACCAGCCATTTTTATCCTCCTACGCAACAAAATGTGAATTTCCTATTCCTATACCAGCTGAAACACTTTCAGCACATACAGCCATCCTGTCAACGTGAATGCACTGAACAATGTTGTCAGCATCACTACACTTGATGATAAAACTCCTTCATGTCCCATATTCTTTGCCATAACAAAACTGCTTACTGTTGTTGCGGATCCAAGCATTACAAGGATTGCAATCAGTTCTTCCTGACGGAATCCCAGTTTCACAGCAATCGGAAGAAAAATTGCCACAAATACGATCAACTTCATAATTGTTGCTGTCACAGCCGGATTGATCTTTCCAAGTGCTTTCCTAAAATCAAAGGTAGCTCCCATTGCCATCAGCCCCATTGGTGTAGACATTCCTCCAATACTTGTCACCGCTTTATTAAGAATTGCCGGCATTGGGATCTTGCAGGCTGACCAGATCAGACCAGCCACGATTCCAATGATGATTGGATTGGTTACGATTCCCTTTAACGTTTTCATCCATACAGCTTTATCAATTGCCTTTCGTTCCGGATGGAAAAAGGATAACACGATAACTGCCATCACATTATAAAGTGGTACACTTCCAATGATCATAAGTGGCGCCATCCCTGCATTTCCATAAATATTCTGGATAAATGCAATTCCAAGAAGTGCTGCACTGCTCCGGTACGAAGCCTGAATAAATTCACCCTGGATTGAACGGTCTTTCCAGATGCAAGATACCAGTGCAGCAATTGTAATACAGATAAATGTTACTACAAAGCAGAAAATCACAAATTTGATATTCCACACTTCTTTAAAATCAACCTTTGCCAGGTCACCAAACAACAATACCGGCAATGGAATCAGAAAGACAAATTTATTCATCTTTGCTGCAAACTCTTCATCCATCCAGCCAAGCTTTCTGAACAGCATTCCCAGTACCATCATCAAAAAGATCGGTACGGTTGCATTCAGACTAAAAACTAAATTTTCCATTCTTCTCACCAGTCCCCTACTCTGTACGAAGCGCTGTCACAGGATCACTCTTTGCTGCTTTCTTTGATGGGATCAGTCCACCAAGTAATGTAAGGACAACACTTAATAAAATCAGTATGATTGCCGGAACAATCGGCAAAACTGCATTTACCTTCGCATTATCCGCCACACTGTGAATAATCGCATTTCCCGGAATCAGAAGTAATAAAGTCAGTCCGATTCCGATCAATCCTGCACAAAGTCCGATAATAAATGTCTCTGCATTAAATACCTGTGATACATTTCGCTTTGACGCACCGATTGCTCTTAATATTCCAATTTCCTTCTTCCGCTCAAGCACACTGATATAGGTAATAACACCAATCATAATGGAAGATACCACAAGAGAAATTGCTACAAATGCAATCAGCACATAACTTATCGTATCTACGATTGTTGTGACAGAGGACATTAAAGTTCCAACTACATCGGTATAAGTAATGACCTGCTCATCCTTCCCTTCTGCCTCCATCCTGCTATTATAATCGTCCAGAATCTTTACTACTTGTTCCTTTCCTTCAAAATCCTTTGGATAAATGTTAATAGCAGACGGGACTGCAAAATCTACATATCCCAGTTTCTGCAGATTACTATCATAAGAAGACAAGCCTTTCCCACTCATCGACATCATAAGCTCTGCCAGATCATCTTCCGTCATATTCATCTGAAATGCATCTGCAAATGCTGTCGGATCAATCTGCATTGCATTTCCGAGGCTGTTCTGAAGCTGCGTTCCTACGTTGGTCATCATCTGCTTCATTGCAGATTCAAGCCCTGTTGTCATCTGACCGATAATCTGTGTCATTGCAGTGGACACCTGTGTCTCAAGTGTCTGACCAATCGTATTTCCCATTGCCCCCATTGCCTGATTCATATAGTTTCCGATGATTTTTGACACCTGGCTCTCCAACTGTTCCATATCGATCATTGCTGACAGACCTTCCTGAAACTGCTTCTTTCCATCATCTGTTTGCAGATAAGCCATGAAATGTTCTCCCATCTTAGACGGATCCGGAAGACCATTCTCTGAAGCATATGCCAAATAGCCTTTCACAAGGTCATCTGATAGTTTCTCAAGCTGTTCCGGTGTTATCTCAATCTTCGGATCTTCCGGCATAACTTCTGACATCCAATCTGAAATTATTTTCTTCGCTTCATCCGTCTGAAGATATTCCATCAAATATTCATCAAATTGATCCGGATCTGTATATCCTTTTTCCGTAATATACTGTTCGTATCCGGCCATAATATTTTTGATCAATTCCTGTATTTTCTCAGTTGTAATCGTCACAGTTCCGCTTGATTTTATAATATCTTTTATATTATCAGAAATAATCTTTTTTGCTGCATCTGTCTTAAGAAATGCTGTAAAATCCTCTCCAAGACCTGAATAATCTGCCTCTGGATGTGTCTTTGCATACTCCTGATATCCCGTCAGCAGTCCACAAGCCATCTGTTTCATACCATCCGGTGATACCTTCAGATCCAGATTCGAAACGATCTCTCCCAGATTCATCTGCGGCATTCCGGAAAGATCTAAGTTCAGAGAATCTGGATTCACAAGTCCCGACAGATCCAGCGTATTACTTCCTGTCTGAAATGCTTTTGACAGATCCATAGATTCACTGAGATTTAACGAATTTCCAAAATCCAGAGAATTTCCTAAATTGTTCATCGCACTTGCGTCAAATCCAAATGCTTTCTGTAGTGCTGCTTCGTCAACCGTAAATAAAGAATCCATGGCGAATCCATTTTCACTGTCTTTCTCTCCGAATTTTTTATTTGTAAATACATTAACATCCGGATTTGTCAGCTGCTGTTTCACAATCTCACTTTTTGCTGCCTGTTCTGCCACATGTTTCGTCAATGATGTCGGATATGCAATTCCCGGACTCAGAGAGGAGGCTTTCGCATCTTCAGCGGGTTTCACAATTCCAACCACGGTAAGATCTTCCCCATTCGCTACAAGTGATTTCATATAATCTTCATTATCCGTCTTATCTTTCCAGACCTGATACTGACTGTCATACTCATAATAATCAGAACTGTTCACAAGCTTGAACTTTGTTCCGATAATATCATCATAAGAATAGGTTCCCAGATCATCCGGTGTAGTAACATTTTCCTCTTTCATAAAGGACTGGATCATCTCATCAAGCTCCAGCGGATCACGAAGTCCCAATGTATAAAGCATAAAATCACTCATTCCGCCATTCGAAGTCAGAACCACAACACATTCATTATATTTCTCTGGCCAATGCCCCTTTTCCACTTCATACTGATTTTCATAGAGTTTACTACTCTCCGGCATCTCATAAAAAACATCTGTACTCATCATAGATGACATCATACTGTTCGTACTTATAGAAGAACCCAATCCCATAGCAGAAAAGGATTGATCTGGATTCACCTGACGAATACTGTCTTTATTCTCTTTATAAATCTGCGGAGAAACGCTATACTTATATTCTATAGCATTCGTATATTGTTCCACTCCACTCTTGCCAGTATCAAGATACTTCTTCAAAGCACCAAGGTCATTTGAATCCATTGTGGAAAACATATTCGTCACCATCTGAATTACTTTAACCTGATCCTTTGACTTTTTCTTTGTATCTGACTTCTCTTTGTCTGTTTTTTTATCATCCGCAGAAGCACTGTCCATCCCGACCATCATGGATGTCAGATCAAAGCCTGTACTTTGTATCTGCAGAGGATATTCTGAAAGCGTCTCTTCCTCTACGTTCTGAATATATTGATTCACACCTGTAGATAGAGACAGAATTAATGCAATTCCGATAATTCCGATTGAACCTGCAAATGAAGTCAGAAGCGTTCGTGCCTTCTTTGTCTTCAGATTGTTAAAGCTCAAAGCTAATGCTGTCAGAAATGACATCGAGGATTTCCCCATATTCCTGTGTTCTGCCACTCCCATCACCGTTTCATCTACTTCAAACGGATCTGTATCTGAACGGATCACACCATCTTTTAATGTAACAATTCTTGTCGCATACTGCTCTGCAAGCTCCGGATTATGTGTAACCATAACAACCAGACGGTCTTTCGCTACTTCCTGAAGAAGATCCATGACCTGCACACTTGTATCACTGTCCAGTGCACCTGTCGGTTCATCTGCAAGCAGGATATCCGGATCATTCACTAATGCCCGGGCAATCGCAACACGCTGCATCTGTCCTCCGGACATCTGACTTGGTCGCTTGTGAAGCTGCGCACCCAGACCAACCTTTTCAAGCGCTTCTGTCGCACGTTTCCTTCTCTCGGACTTGCCAACCCCCGAAATCGTAAGTGCCAGTTCAACATTTGCCAGAACAGTCTGATGCGGAATCAGATTATAACTCTGGAAAACAAATCCTATCGTATGATTACGATAAGAATCCCAGTCTCTGTCTTTATATTTCTTCGTTGATATTCCATTGATGATCAGATCTCCGCTGTCATATCGGTCCAAACCACCAATGATATTCAGAAGCGTTGTCTTTCCCGAACCACTCGGTCCCAGAATAGCAACAAATTCATTATCTCTGAGATTCAGACTGACATCATCCAATGCTTTCTGTATCAGATTACCTGTTCGATATTCCTTGCAAATATGTTGTATCTGAAGCATGCCTTCTCTCCTTTTCCAATCACTATTCAGCCATTATTTTACTATTCTACACCCTGCTTGGATGAATTGTCATTCACTTTATAAGGATTTTTCTTGATTTCTATACATTTTTTCCATTAATGTGGTTAGATAGTATGTAATACACGAAAGCATTGAAGGAATTTATCATGAAAACATATAAAAGACCTGTTGTTTCCGTTGATACAGGCCTTGCTGAAGGAGTATACGCTGCAAGTGGTGCAACTATAAAAACTGCCAGCAGATAAATTTCTACTGGCAGGAAAAATTTATATTTTTTCAATTGTCTACTTAACGGGGAGCAGTTCCCATTCCAATCTCCATAGCTCCCCAAAATGGTTTTAGATCATCATTCAATACACCACGTGTAAGTAGTTGATTGATAAATGCTCCTGTCTTCTTAACATAATCCTTTAATTGCTTCTATTGTTCGGGTATATTCTCGTTCTACTTCTTTAAACATCTCTGTAGTGTTTTCTTTGATTTCTTTGTCTCGAAGCTCTTCTGTTAATGCTGAGCTGACCTCGAATAACTTTGTAAATCCAAGATTCATGCACACGCCTTTCAATGTATGTGCACTTCGGAATGCGAGTTCTGCATCCTGATTTTCAAGTCCTTCTTTTAATCCCCGGAAACTTGTATCATCCAAAAACTTCAATACAAATTTACGAACCAGTGTTTCACTTCCAAGTCTTCTCATCACATCATCATAGTCACTATCTATTGCTTCATAGCATTCTTCTAAATTCATTTTTGTTTACTCCTTAATTTTCTTTTATTTCAATAGTCCCATTAATTCTTCAAAACAGACACCATCCGTCAACGGAATCTCCATTTCAATTGACTTTTGTATGCACTTCTTTATAAATGCGGATGCCTTTCGGACAGATTTTGTAAATTCCACTCCATTGACCGCATCTGCTGCAATGATTGCAGAGAAAATATCTCCCGTACCACATCTGGAATGTCCTACTTTATGTGTACGGATCATCTCGTATCCTTTGCCTTTTTCATAGCACAAGTTGGATACATACGTTTTCTGTGGAATTCCTGTAATCACAACTTTTTCTGGTCCGGTCTGCACAATCTGTTCTGCCATCTTTGCCAGCTCTCTTGTTGTCCACCGTTCCTTATACGGTGTTCCTGTCAGGATACATGCCTCTGTCACATTTGGAACAACTACATCCGCATAGCGGACTAATTGAATCATCTGTCTGCACATTTCTTCCGTATAAGTCGAATATGCCTCCCCATTGTCCCCCATCACCGGATCGATCACAGCCACTGTATTCTCGTCTCTAAAATACTGGATAAACTCACTGACAATCCGAATTTGTTCTGCTGATCCCAAAAAACCAGTACAAATTCCTTCAAACTTCAGATCCAGCTTCTTCCATTGTTCAATATATGCTTCCATATTTGATGTATAATCTGTAAAATAATAATCTTCATATGCGGTATGATTTGAAAAAATCGAGGTAGGCACTGCACAACACTGCACTTTCAGCATTGAAATAATCGGCATCTGTACCGCAATTGAGCATCTGCCAAAGCCTGTAAAGTCATTGATCAGCGCAATTTTTTTCTGTTGATTATGATTCTGCATCATTCTATTCCCTCGTTTCTTCTATATAAATAGACATACTAATTTAATTTAATTACAATATGTCATAGATGTCAATATTTCTTTTTACTATTCTCTTTCGCCTTCTGTGTAACTGCCTTTTCTACTATAATAATTTCTTATTAAATAATATCTGATTTGTTTATGATACCTCAAAAACATTCTGTTTTTTTTACTTTTTACCCAACGTATTCCACAATCACTCTCTTTATTTTTCCGTTGTTTTTATACAAAAAACACAATTTTCCACATTTTTCCTTCTTCAATGATTTTTCACACCTCTCTTCCCACGTTTTCAGCCCGCTTGACAGTTTCCCCTAAAAAGTGTACGGTTACGTTGTAAATTCTAAGAAAATTCTATGAGGTGAAAAAATGCAGGAATTAAAACCAATCAAAGAAGGTAAAGTTCGTGAAATTTATGATAATGGAGACAGCTTAATCATGGTTGCTACAGACCGCATCAGCTGCTTTGACGTGATTCTCAACAATGAAGTTACAAAGAAAGGAACTGTCCTGACTCAGATGTCCAAATTCTGGTTTGATCTGACAGAAGACATTCTTCCTAACCACATGCTCTCTGTTGATGTAAAAGATATGCCGGAGTTCTTCCAGCAGGAGAAATATGATGGAAAATCTATGATGTGTAAGAAACTCGAAATGCTTCCAATCGAGTGTATCGTTCGTGGTTATATCACTGGAAGTGGCTGGGAAAGCTATAAAGAAAACGGAACTGTTTGTGGAATCACACTTCCGGAAGGATTAAAGGAATCTGACAAACTTCCTGAACCAATCTATACACCTTCCACAAAGGCTGAAATCGGAGATCACGATGAGAACATTTCATTCGAGCAGAGCGTTGATCACCTTGAAAAATATTACCCTGGAAGAGGACGTGAACTCGCTGAGAAACTTCGCGACAACACAATTGCTCTCTATAAGAAATGTGCCGAATATGCTCTGAGCAAAGGTATCATTATTGCAGATACAAAATTTGAGTTCGGACTTGATGAAAATGGAAATATGGTAATTGGAGATGAGATGCTCACTCCTGACAGCTCCCGTTTCTGGCCTGCTGACGGTTATGAAGCCGGACATGGACAGCCATCTTTTGACAAACAGTTTGCGCGTGACTGGCTGAAAGCAAATCCAGACAACGACTGGACACTTCCACAGGAAATTGTAGATAAGACGATTGAGAAATACCTTCAGGCATATAAGATGCTGACAGGAAAAGATCTGGATAAATAAGATTTCATAAAACAAACAGGGACGAAATGAACCGCTTAACAAGCTTTTCATTTCGTCCTTTTTTACTACATTTCTGTAAAAAGAAAACGAGGATCAACTCCTCGCTTTCTCCCTGGTTTTTAGTTTGTTGTTTTCACCCTACCTGTGTGATCTTTTGTGATTGCTTTGATTGCAAGCAGAACTCCAATCTGCAGAGCAATTCCGATCACGAGACAGATGACTGCATTCTGCAAGATACCTGCGATCACATATGTAATGCAGGAAACCGCTGCTACAGTCATTGCATATGGAAGCTGCGTGGATACATGATTCACATGATTACACTGCGCTCCTGCGGATGCCATGATTGTTGTATCTGAAATAGGTGAACAATGATCTCCGCAAACTGCTCCGGCCATACAAGCTGAGATTGAGATGATCATCATTGTCTCGTTCGTACCCTGGAATACTGCAACTACGATTGGAATCAGAATTCCGAATGTTCCCCAGGAAGTACCTGTTGCAAATGCAAGGAAACATCCTACAAGGAAGATGATTGCTGGGAGAAGGTTCATCAATCCGCCTGCTGCTGAATTCATTACAGAAGCTACGAATGGAGCTGCTCCGAGACTGTCTGTCATTGCTTTCAGAGTCCATGCGAATGTAAGAATCAGGATAGCCGGAACCATTGCCTTAAATCCTTCCGGAATGCAAGCCATAGAATCCGAAAAACGAAGAACTTTTCTTACTACATAAAAAACAATTGTAATTACCATTGCAAAGAAACTTCCAAGCATCAGTCCAACCGATGCATCACTTTCGGAGAAAGCCTCTACAAAGCCTGTTCCTGAGAAGAACCCACCAGAATAAATCATACCAATGACACAGCATACAATAAGTGACAGAATCGGGAATACAAGATCGATTACTTTTCCTTTATTGTAAATCGCATTTTCGGATGTATTTTCAAATGGTCTGTCTCCTGTTGTAAAAAGATCCCCTTCAATCGCATTTTTCTCATGCGCCTTCATCGGACCATAATCTTCTTTTGCAAGAACCAGTGTTACCATCATTATAACTGTAAGAATTGCATAATAGTTATATGGGATTGCACGAATAAAAATTGAAAATCCATCCTCCCCTTTAACAAATCCTGTTACTGCTGCTGCCCAGGAAGAAATCGGTGCAATAATGCAGATTGGTGCTGCCGTAGCATCGATCAGATATGCAAGTTTCGCACGGGATACATTGTGGCTGTCTGTTACAGGACGCATAACGCTCCCAACTGTAAGGCAGTTAAAATAATCATCAATAAAAATCAGCACTCCAAGTGTGATTGTTGCAAGCTGTGCACCCGCTCTTGTCTTGATATGCTCTTTCGCCCAGCGTCCAAATGCTGCGGAACCACCGGCTTTATTCATCATACATACCATAACACCAAGAATTACCAGAAATACTAGAATACCCATATTGTAAGAATCTGTAAGTACTCCCACTACTCCATCCTGAAATACATGTAAAATTGTAGCTTCCGGTTTAAATCCTGACCAAAATGCACCTCCGATCAAAATTCCAACGAATAAGGAGCTATAAACTTCCTTTGTAATAAGTGCCAGTACGATTGCAACGACCGGCGGCACCAGAGACCAGATTGTTGCATAGAGCTGAGGTACATACTCGGCAGATGTATCTGCGGCAAATACTGTTGTTGAACTACAGCACAGAATGAGCAGAGACATCAGAAACACATACCCCATTTTTCTTTTGTTTCTCATTTCCTTTTTTCCTTTCCTGTAAACTTATGTTTGTTAAGTTTGTGTGTAAGCATAGTGGGTTTTGCTTGGGATTCTCTAAACGCAAAAAATGCCATAGACACTCTCTGCTGGTGAGTCACCCATGGCATAATAATTCTAGCGTCATCGATAGCTCTCCACACCTGTGACAGTCCGGCGTATCTTCTACATCCGGCCCAGGAATCATATCTGGGAATATCATTCCTTCGGCGGCTTCTCCTTTCTCTCACTGACAGTCTTCCCAAGACTCTCGTCAGCGGGTACTCATATCACCGCACCTCTATCAAACGTCACTATATTATCACATTCTATTTAAAAAAGCTAGACTTATTTTATAATAGTTTTCATTTAATCATTCCAAGTAAAATTCCGAATGCCATACTGAGAACAACTGATATCAGGCTGATTGCTGAAAACACACTGGTTTCTTTTAATAAGAAGATGATATTTGCAACAATCGCCGGTACACTGATAGAAAATGCCTGTGGAAGAATCACAGACCGAAACATCTGCAAACGGTTCATTCCCAATGCCAGTGCCGATTCCATTTGCAGCACCGGCACTGCCTCAAGCTCGCTTCGAAAACTCTCTGCCATGTAGCTTCCACCCAAAAGCCCTAATCCCACAGCTCCGCATACTTCCGCGGATATAGACAATCCAACCTTTGGGAGTCCAAAATAGATAAAAAATAGCTGCTTCCCCCACTCAGAGAAACAGCTACTATAATCACTGAAAGATGATTCATCTAAAATCTGATTTTTTAGTTGTTAGAATAGAATGAACCCATATAACGGATATATTCATCATCTGTTTTATTTGCCTGCCAATTATGAACATTTGCTTTATTGTGCTCACCTGCAATAACAGAAAGAGATTTGCCAAGATTGTCAAATGCTTCCTCTACACAAGCTTCCGGTGTCATAGCTGTCTTCATAACAGCTTCTCCTGCTGGACCGCCTGGAAGATTGCTTAACAAACTTGGTGTAATTGTTGTTCCTAACGTGATAACCTCAACGTCTACATTTGTACTCTCACATTCTGCTGCCACAGCTTCTGTCAGTTTCTTAATGTAAGATTTTCCTGCACCATACTGTGCGTTATATGGTGAACTACTGATTGCTGTCAAAGAAGATACATTAATTACAGCTCCACGATCCTGCTTTGCAAAGATTCCCATGTAATGATAGAAGCATTTCAAGAATGTCATAACATTAACATTGATCATCTGCTCATGCTTCTCCCATGGAGTATCCTGCAATTTTCCAAATGTATGGAAACATGCAACATAACTCATGAATCCCATATCAAGGTCTTTTGTTGCTTCAAAAATCTTGTCAGTACAGTCGGACTGTGCAAAATCTGCACGAATAACCATGTGATCCACACCATATGTTTCGCTGATACTCTTTCCAAGCTCCTGAAGTTTCTCTTCTCTTCTTCCTACCAGGACAACACTCATTCCCTCAGATGCGATTTTCTCTGCAAATGCTTTTCCAACGCCTTCTGTTGCTCCAAGGATGATACCCCACTCACCGTATTTTTCTCTTAAGTTCATTGTTTTTTCCTCCTGATTTTTTCGATTCACAACTAAAATATACTATAACACGCCTTAAGGAAAATAACAATATGATTTTGATATATTTTTAACAAGCTATGCCGATCTGTTCGCTTACCTTATAACTTCTTTTACAAAGTGATGTATTCTATTCATTATTACTTGAAAAGATATCCGCCACCTCACTGATTATAATAAATGCGGCCGAATCAATATCATGAACAATGTCCTTCATCCGAATCACCTGGTATCTATTGACAACAAAATACAACATCGCTTTATCTCGATTAGAGTATCCTCCTTTTGCACTGACGCGCGTAATACCACTTCCAAATGTTTCAGTCAACGCCTTACATATCTCATGTGGCCACTCTGTCACAATAATTGCACACTTTGCTCTGTCGTGCTCTGTCGATACCTTCTACAATAAAGTCAACCGTCTTCAATGCTGCGGAATACGCAACGATCGAATACAATGGAAGCACCCAGCTCTGAAGTACACATCCACAGATAATATATAAAATAATATTATATACCATAACAAATGTTCCTACCGTAACGCCTGCACGTTTTGCGAAAATAACCGCCATAACTTCGATACCGTCCATTGCACCGCCATAGCGAATCGCAAGACCGCTTCCGATTCCGGAGATCACACCTCCAAACAGCGCACATAACAATAAGTCTGTTCCTGCAAGCGGTGAAGCAATACTGACATCAATTGGAAAGATATCTGTGATCAGCCATGCAAACAAAGAATAGATAACGACAACGATAAGCAGGAAGGTGTTGTCTGTTCTTCGTACAGAGAACAGGTCAACAGCTATTTTTTGCCTCGACTAATGACCCAACTCCCATGCACTCGACCTTGGCAAGCTAAAAATTTCAATGGCGAGGCTACTACTTCTTCGCATTCTCTTCCAGTTCCAGCATGTACTTATCAAAGTCAGACATAAATAGCCTATCCTGAATAATACGATATTTTTCAAATTCAGTTTCGGCTTTTGCCTTGGCAATCTCAGCAGTGATTTTACCTGCATCCTGAAGGACCTCTCTGTCATCAGCCATCAGGAATAAATCTAGACGCTTTGCCCAGTCCTCCATTGTCATTGGAATGTGACGTTCCGCACGGTCCTCTGCCAAATCTAAATAAGCGGATACAATACGCTCTAATGAACGCATTTCTTTCTCTGAAAGATAATTCTTCGCAACACTCACATCACTTTTTACGATCTTTCCTTCCGGTGCTGCTGCCCAAGTGGTTAATCCCATATGAGGCTTATCTGCATCGGCTCGCTCATAAATCAACTCCGCTGCTGTATGTCCATGAACCGCATAATGCATCTTGTTTTGAACCTTTGCAAAGAACTGCTTTGTTGTTTTTGCTGTTCGATCATAATCGAGAGCTGTAGCATAGATGTCCGTTATCTTCTGATAAAATCTACGCTCAGACAAACGAATCTCACGAATCTGCTCAAGCAAACGGTCGAAGTATTCTACTGTAAGCACAGATCCACCATTTTTCAGACGTTCATCATCCATGACCCAGCCTTTAATAGTGTAGTCCTTGACAATACCATTGGCCCACTTGCGAAATTGTACAGCTCGCTCATTATTCACCTTGAATCCAACCGCAATAATCATTTGAAGATTATAATGCTTTGTATCACGAGTCACCTGACGGGAACCTTCGGTTTGAACTATTCGGAAATTCCGAATAGTTGCAGACTCTTCTAGTTCACTATCAGCATAAATCTTTTTAATATGTTCATTTATCGTTGGCAAACCAACACCATATAATGTGGCCATCATTTTCTGTGTCAGCCATATATTCTCATCCTCATAGCGCATCTCAATACTGTCCTGCTGTTCCCCCACAGAGGCAACATAGGTCAGGTATTCCGCTGCGCTAGAACGGATGGTAATTTCGTCTTTTTTCTTTTTCAAATAGGAGGCCTCCTTCTTCGATAAATCACTCTATAATAAACAATGAACGAATTTCTGTACACTCGCATCGTCCATGACAACGCTTATAGTGCCCTCAGACGATACAAATATTACAAATGACTTCTATACCAATCAATTACCGCATCCCTGTCTGAATCAAAGAACTGTGTTGATACATAAATCTCACTTCCATTAAAATTGATAGCCTTTGCTCTATATCTCTTTTGGAGAGAATTACCCATATTATCCGTTCTATTATTTGCAATTGCTGGATAATCCGTAGCTTGGAAAAGCTTCTTTGTATATTCCTTGGTTTTTAAATTTTCTAATTCAGCAGAATCAATCAATTCTTTTTCCACCAAATTTTCAACAAAATTATAAAATAGTTTTGCTACTGGAATTAAACCCTCTGCCCAGGTATCTTCATTATCAATATCAAATGGCACCTCTGATAAAGAAAAGCTAAAATCGTCAGTATCTAACTGCAGTTTCGCCAACAAATCTTTTATAAAAGAAATGATTCCATTAGCTGATAAGTTTGCTTCAAAATAGATGCCACTATTATCTATCTGCTTTGGTTTACGAATCTTTCTTTCATCATTGGAAATATAAATTCGAGTCGCATACGGAATAGAATAATCCTTTGTTGCAAGATCCGTTATGGTTTCTGCATCAAGATCAAATGCCGTATTCATCGTCTTTGCCAATAAATCTGCCCAACTAGAAACTTTCGTATGCTCTCCAACAAATATCATTTCTCCTGGTTTTGTATTGGAGAAATCGAAATTGCTATTCACATCAAAGGTTAATTCTGTACTTTCATTGGTATCCGAATGAATTTCAATGTACTTAAATTCTTCTATTAGGATATCCGCCAATATCTCTGCTCTATGTAAAATAGATTTTTCCGTCCATGTATCAGCCGACAGCACTTCTCTGTTGAGAATATTAGCCTTAGAATTTTGCCTGATTATCTTCTTTTTCTCTTCGAAGGCCTTAGTTCCAAGTTCGCTGTTATGTCCTGTGATTGTCAAGTTTCCAAGAGTATGAAGATATGTTTCATATACACGACCGTAATCCGCTCCAACCTCTTTTTTCCATACTGCTGCATTTTCCTTCTGAGGAAGAATATGCTCAATCGTTAAATTGCTGACATCAATATGCTCCTTCGTTGAATTCTCAATTACAGACAGCAGATATTTACAGATGTTCTTTTTATATAGAGGTCTATAGATTAGTGCTTCTCTAAATTCCTTATCAGTAGGCATTCTATCGTTAGCACGGATATCATTAAGGAACATCACAAAGCGCTCATAGTAGTGTTCATAATTACCATCAATTACCCTGTCATAGAGCGACTTCATGAATTTTGCCATATTCTTGTTAATCTCACAAGCATTCGTTCTTACAAAATAAGTAAGCAGGCATTCCAACACGCTACATAATGTATTCTCATCAATATTTCTCGCCTCATAGTCATCAAATACCCTAAATAATAATGGCAAAACAGTTGTCTGTTTTATCATATTAAATGCATTCAGATATTTAGTCACCCTTGCACTATAGCATTCAATTTCTCCAATAAACGCACCATAATATTTTGATGTTCCTCTAAGAGCAGTAAGCACATCTTTATGGCTAAGTCCATTGTTCTGGCAGTGTTCCTTGAACAGACGATATGCATTCTTACTGTTGACTGATCCAGTTATCTGAGAATTCAAGAAATTGATTACAAAATCCCCAAGATTACGGTATCCAACATTTTTTTCGATTTCGAGCCAGTATTCCTCATAAAGTTCATCTTGGTTTTCATCATCCATCAGCAAATAATTTCTAATCAGATCCGCAAGCGAAAGTTCCAGTCCCGTGGAGTTGATGGACTCAAAAATTTTCTGGGGCTCGTCTCCTTGAAGCTTATCCAAAATAATCTCTACAATTTCAAGCTTCTTAATTCCCTCTAAGATATCATTAAGCTCATGTCCCTTGGCAACGGTTGCTTCTATAAGATTTTTGAAGATCACGTAGTTTTTATAGACATTTGAATTTCTGTCCATTTTATCGACTTTATCTTTTATAAGGAGCATCAATTGCTCATTATCCGTTTTTACTGGTTTTAATTTTACTTTGTATTTTTCATCGCAATGTCGATTAAACATTACCTCTTGAACTTCATCCTCAATTCTTGCCGACACCCCTTTAGATGCATCGTAAAGAGCCTTAAGAAGAATATACATTGTAGTAATTCTCTGCTGACCATCAATGATTAAAACTTCATTTAGTCCGCTGCCACCGTTGACATCATCAATATACACAACTGTTCCGGTAAAATGCTGTCGATTGTTTTCTCCGGCTTTCATGATATCTTGGAACAGTTTTTCACACTGTATGTTTGTCCAATCATAATTTCTTTGGTAAACAGGTACTTTAAAAACTCTTTTGTTCTTCTCTAGAACATCGGAAAAGAGCCACATTCTATTAGCTTTCATTTGCAGTTCCTCACAATATCTTATTTATTCATTAGATGATTTTCATCTTGACCTTAAAGCAGACCACAAACTTATCCTCATAAATCTGTATCTGATCAATGTACTTCCTAACTAGCTTATCATCATACTCGGTTATCTAAGCATCCTGTGTTTTGACATATGCTACAAGTTCATTGATTCGTTGTCTTTAACACCGAGTTTAAACACTTCATAATACGATTTGTAATTAAGTATTATCTTCAACCAAATTGTCTCCTAGTTGGATTATTATAAATCCAATCTTTCCATATCCATTTTACTTCCTGAAAGATACAAATCATATGCCATTGTTGCAGGAATCAACCTAATTTTTATATCTTGAAGTCCCAAATTAGAAAGCATCTCCATTCGAACTTCACCCTTATCCTCTATCTCATTGTTTTCTGTTGGAAGTAGAAAACAGTTCTTTACAGAAGAGAAATTATGGTCTTCAATAAACTGTTGATATGCCAATTGGTAAAGATACTGTTTGGTAATAGATTCTATGCCGGGCTGTCCTGTCGGAACAATTCCCTTTTCCAAATGGGCATTATAATATTTTGCATCAAATATAATAAATTGATGCTGATCATTAACCTTACAAATAGAAACTAAATCTGGTATCAATGTATCTTTTGCACACTTTCCGGTAATCGTCCACAATGGTTTCTCAATTAATTCAATCAGCTTCTGTCTTCTGTTATAATCTTCTTTCAATGGCACAGGCAATTTTAAAATGCCAAGAGGGACATCTAACTGATTATCCATAATTTCTGCACAAATTTTCTCCCATACCAGGTTGAAGCTATTTGTTCCAAATAATGACAAACACTCTGTATCGTAGAGACTTCCACTTCTATCGATATAGGCATACATTGTCTTCAAAACTAACTGCTTTCTTGTATTAAACTGAGTATTAAGTTCGTTTTCAATTCGATATAAAATATATTCTTTATCCCCGAAATCATCCAACTCTTCATCAGTAAGATCAACACCTGTCATCTCAAATAAGTCAAGTAACGCTGCATCTTGAAGTTCTTTTGAAGCCATTGTTACTAAACACTCATGGAGCCGCTTGAAATAATCAAAATCATTGGTGACTCTTTTACGAGTTTGTAATTCTATATAATATGGGCGGTTCTCTGACAGAAAAGTGAAGGTTTCATTGATAGTCTTATCCCACAGTATTTCACCAGAACCATTACATTCAATAATATCTTCTGTATTGGTATATACATCATTTTCAAAGTAATCCTGTAACAAAAATAACAGCACAGCCAACAGATTAAATGAATTACTTTCACTGCTATCGTTGAACATACGAACAATCTGTTCTTTGGCATTATATTTTTCCAAAACCTTTATAACCTTTCGTAGTTCATCCGTAGGTTCCTTTGCGTTCAAAAGATATTTGGGATAACATTTCAGAACTCGTCCGGCTACAACAATAACTCCAACGAAGGTGAACACATAGAAATATTCATTTTCTCCTACTTCTACATCCACCATCTCGATATCCTCTTCTAACAGATCCGCCATATTTTTCTGAATATCAGAAGCCTTAACAGCCTTTAATACACCGAACTCCTTTAGTTTTCTGATTAACGGAATCGCATGTTCTTCACTACACTTTAAAATGTGACACAATTCATTTTGTGTATATCTTTTTTGTTCTCGTACAAATTCAGAGATCATAATCAGACCTCCTTATTCTTGTGTGGTATCACCGTATTTTACATCCTCCACTTCACAATCTAACTGAATGTCATGATTAAAGATTCCGACACCTTTTGCTTCGAATTCTCTACAGATTTCTGAGTATCTACTACTATTTAGGAAACATCCCTCAAATAGTCTAGGTCTCTTCTGTTTTGCAGCATCCTCAAACAAATACATTATCACCTTGTTCTTAAATGTATTGATAAATCTGTCTCTATCAATCTCTTCACTATCGTTAGGAACAACAATGCTTCGTGATATAAAATAAGGTCCTAACTGCTTATCTTCGTTAATCTTCTCTTTGGCAAGAAAGTTATTGATGGCCTTTCTCAGCTTATTCCACTCCACTTTTTGGGATTTGTCATCAGCAAGATATACATATTTACCTTGGAGATCCTGGTCGTTGTCATCAATTCCAAGATAAGTAAAATTCCATCTTCTCTTAAAAGCTGTATCCATCGGGAATACACCTTGGTCAGCGCTATTCATAGTTGCCCAAATAAACATGTTATCAGGAATTTTTATTTTATTATAATCACAAGGATCCCCACCCAGTTCTTTTGCAAGATATTTTTTAACATCTTCGGTTGCCTGGATTGGATACTCGCTGACAAAATCATCACCTCTATCAAGCAATTGGAAAATGTCTCCGAATACAGCGGCTACATTTGCTCTGTTGATTTCTTCGATAATTAATAGGAATGGTTTAATATTATCCGTTCTGCTATTCTTCAGTGCCTTAACATACATACGCATGAAAGGTCCGGGAACATATTCATAAGAAATATCCTTCTTGCCACTTGATGGCTTTGAAAGATTTACATATGGTCTGATTGCTCTTCCGTGATTGCGTTCTACACTATTATCACCTGCTGCGTCTGAACCATCAGCTTTTCTTGTCTTGAAACTTTCATCTGTATAAAGCCCCAACAAAAGTGGAAGTCTTGTTAATCCATCACCTTTAAATCTGTCATAGAGCTGATCATACTTTTCTTGTGCAGACTTTGTTTCATCAGTTAATACCGCCAAGACATCTTTTTCTGTTGCCAAAGAAATAACCTCTGCAGAATCATCAATCATTACCGGTTTATATGTTCCTACAAAATTTGCATAAGAATAATCTGGGTGAAAAGTTACACGTTCATAATCATCCTCATTGTCCTTGCCTAACAACTCCACGCGGTCGCTATTGATAGTAAAACTCTTACCAGTTCCCGGTGCACCGAAAAGAATTCTGTTTCTTGGAAATGGCGATTCGTAACCAGTCTTAAAAGGATCTTCCCGTTCCACATATGAATCATCTACAACTAATTCATCTAAATTTGCCAAGGCAGAATTTTCCATATATGGTCGATTGTCATAATATGTAAGGTAATCTAACAAATTATCCTTGTGAACTGCCGTGATATAAATTCCGAGTTTATTAGCAATACGTTCTATCCCCTTAGATGGCACATAGTCATTTGGAATAATTATTTGATTTCCAGACCCATTTCTTGATCCATTTAAAGTGCCTGATATTTTTTCAATATCAGATTCATTACACTCTAAACTAAATGAATAATCATTATATTTGTCTACCGTATCGTTAACACCTATACAAAAGTATTTCATGTTGTTTGTAATCGCATAATTCCATGTTACTCCTCTTTCATAAGCACCACTATCTCTTGTATCAAAATAATTCTTTGTATTATCTTGCTTATGAACCAAGGGATAAACAAAAACTGCGGCCTTTTCACCATTTGGCAAAGAGAATACGAACCCTCTGCGCTTTGTATTCTCTATTATTTGTTTTTCATCATCAGTTATTCCTAGATAACGATTTAGGGTTTCTAATGCTTGGTTTGTAGTGTATGCCACTTTTCATTACCTCCTAATTTCCATTCTCTGTGAGAATATCATAGACTGCATTTGCACAGCATTTTGCGGCAAGTGATGGAACTGCATTTCCTATCATTTTGTATAGTTCCATGTTACTACCTTCAAAAATATAATCATCTGCGAAGGTTTGCAGTCTAGCGGCCTCTCTAACCGTAAGGGTTCTGCATTGTGATGAATCTGGATGAATGTGTCTTAATCCATCTTTATATAAATGTGCAGGTATTAAATTACTTGGTTCATCCCACTTGATGACATGATATTTATGAACATTTGAATTCTTTCCTGTCATCTTTGTATATAATTCTTTTAGTGCAGAAATCGATACATATTTATTTCTTCCGGATTCAATATCCTCTGTCAAAAGTTTAAAAATCCCAACATCTCGATCACTCTGCCATCTAGCTACATGATTTGCAACCATGGGATCTGGTAATGAATGTCTTGTTCTAGCCCCATTATATTTCGAGTCTTCTTCCTGTGGGTATAATTTAGGCAAATCACCAATAGCATCTCTTACCGTTATTTTTCTAGAAGATTTATATTTTGGCAAAACAGAAAAATAGAAAGATTTCACAATTTCCTCACTATTTTCTTTAAATAAATCTTTTCGCACACCAAAAATGATTACTCTCTTACGATTCTGAGGAACCCCATACTCAGTAAAATCTATAACAGCTTTTCTCAAATCTTTCATGATATGATAGCCAACTGTTTCAAAACTCTCTTGAATAATATCAATTATCGGCCTATCTCCAGGTTTTGCACTTAATATTCCTGGGACATTTTCAAATAAAAATGCTTTAGGTTTATATCTTTCAAGAACCTTTATATAACTTTCAAAAAGGTAATTTCTGTAGTCATTTTTCATTCCATGTTCGTCCCGTACTCTTCCGGCAATCGAATATGCCTGACATGGAGGTCCACCAATAATCACATCAATCCCATCTGCATCTTCAATGAGTTTATCCAAGCCTATAGATGAACCATAGACTGGATCATCAGTCCACCCTTTAAATAAATCATCAGTTCTTTGTATGTCAAACCTTAGGACTCTCTGATCCGCATCCGAATACTTCCATTTTGTTCTTAATCTATTTTCGAGATTTTGACATGGCACCTTTTCCCATTCAACTGCTGCAATAGTATCGTAATGCCCTGATTGTTCAAAGCCATCCATAAGACCACCACATCCAGCAAATAAGTCGATTGCTTTAATCTTAGCCATTATTTTTCTCTCCTATAATTTCTAGTATAGCTTTTCCTAATGCTTCACCTAACAAAGGTGGAACCGCATTTCCAACCTGTCTATCTTGCTTTGTTCTGGTTCCTGTAAACACAAAATCATCTGGGAATGATTGAATTCTTGCACTTTCTCTTACAGTTGGGACACGGTTCAATTCATAGTGGAAAAGATTTCTATGTCCTGTATCTACAGTTCGTGCCGGAGCATTACCATCCAATCGTGTCCAAGCCATATGAAATTTTCTGCTCTCTCCAACCCCTGCAGGCAAGTCCTTATAATTACCACCTTCCGGAACTAATGCGATAGTTTCTTTCACAAAATCTTTATGATTTGTTGCAACATGGTTTGAAAGAACCATACAGTTCTTCCTCATCATTTTCTGATACTCTGTAACTGCATCTTGCGAATAAACATCTTCGTTCGTGCCTAATTCATTATGTCTTGTAGGTAAATCCGATATTGCCTCACGGCAAGTACGATAAGGTCTATCTGTTCCCGGGCCAAACTGAGCTTCTGGAAAACAAGGTTCTCCTAAGTCTTTTCTAATTCCCATAAAAATCAGACGTTTTCTCATCTGTGGCACTCCATAATCACAGGCTTTTAATACTTCACAATCAATATTATATCCCATATCTCGAAATCTCTTGAGAATTTCTTCCTTGATTTGACCTTTATATAAAGTTGCCATTCCCGGAACATTCTCAATAATAAAAGCTTTAGGCTTATACTGTTTTACCATTTCAATTACAGCTAGATATAATTTATTTCTCTCGTCATCAAAATTACGAGGTCCTGTTAATGAAAATCCCTGGCAAGGTGGTCCTGCAATAATTACATCTATTGTTTTATCTCCAGCTATTTTCTTTATCTCATCAAACGTTTCCTGCTTGGATAAATCTGCATTCAACGGCTTTGCACCATTATGGTTAAGTGCGAATGTGTTAAGGGCATCTTGGTCATTGTCAACGCCAACAATGATATCAAATCCCGCATCCATAAATCCTTTCGATAATCCACCGCATCCTGCGAATAAATCTATTGCATTCATTTATTTGTTATCCTCCGTTAGTTTTTCTTGTTTAAACTCACAAATATCAGAAATATCGCAATCTAAACTTGAACATATTTTCATTAGCACTTCCATGCTAACAACTTGATTTTTACTTAACTTTGCAAGTGTATTTGTCCCAATACCCGTAACTTTTCTCAAATCACTCTTATTGGACATTCCTTTATCAATCATTAATTTCCATAATTTATTATAGCTTACTTCCATCTCTTTCCTCCGATTCAGATGCATAATCAACCCCAATTTATATTATATAGAGAGAAATCATTTTTATCAATGGAGAAATAAAATATTTCGCCCTTTATATATTTAAGACTGAACCCCTCTAGGGTTCAACTTCTTGTTATCTATTTCCTAGTGTCAACCCTGCTGAGTAAACCAATCCCCACTCAGCTATCTGCAAGCATCAAAAAAGGACTTTCCGCAAGACTTCATATATCTTTTAACGATAGTCTTTGAAAAAGTCCTTTGTTTTGTACATTATATTTACTTGTTAGGGTTCATCTTTGACATAAAAACTACCGTTTCAACATGAAATTATTAGGTATTTCATACAAATCAGTAATAGTCCTATTTTCCAATATTTTTACAGTCTATTCTTATTTATAATCATCTGCGCTATCCTTTTGCGAAAGTAGGCTATTTTATTAGATTATTCATTTTAAAAGCCTTTTCAATTCTGGATTGAAATTCTTCCTCTTGTTCAAGTTCATAATCCTCTTCATTCTCTGCTTCACATTGTGGACATATGTAGTCTTTCAAAAACACATCATCAAACGAAAAGTCTGATAAATTGTCAATGCCATAAAAATTTCCACACACTTCGCATTTATAATACATTTCATCAGGGTTCAAAGGATAAAGACTGATTATTCCATTTTTAACCGATGTTTTTAAATAAAGCATATAGATAATACCTCCGTTACTGTTTTGGTACTACCATATATCACTCGTTTTCTCTATATTATCAAGTAATATAGAACACAAAAATTCATCTAATTTTCATCAACTAATTGTGTTAATTATGCTTTTTAAACTGTACTCGGTTTTCTTTCTTTTTTAGCCCCCCTCCGTTCGCTCCACATTACTGCGTTTATTTTTTCACACATCACAAATAAACATTTCTGTATAATCGACCCAATCTCAATATTCCTGTCTATCCAACCATAAAATTTCCTAGATTTTTAAAGGCTTTTAGGACATTTTTTGCGGTATTATTTCCAGTAACCAAAACTATCGAAATCCCCTTATTTCAAGCCTTTTTCACACTATCAATTATGTACTTTAGTCAACAGAACAACCGTCTCCACGTGAACTGTCTCACAGAACTGATCCACCGCCGTCATCTTCTCCACGCGATATCCCGCCAGCTGCATCATCTCCAAATCTCTTGCCAGGCTTGTCATCTTACAGGAAATATATACAATCTTATCCACCCCATAATTCAAGATCTTCGGGAGTGCCTTCGGATGAATTCCGTCTCTCGGCGGATCCAGTACGATCACATCCGGCTTCTCTTCAATCTCATCAAGTACCTTAAACACATCTCCGGCAATAAATCTGCAGTTGGAAAGTCCGTTTCGGACAGCATTTTCTTTTGCTGCCTCGACTGCTTCTTCAATAATCTCGACACCGATCACTTTCTTCGCAACCGGAGCAAGCACCTGACCGATTGTTCCCGTTCCGCTGAACAGATCGAATACAACCTGATTATCAATATCTCCAATGTATTCTCTTACAGTCTCGTACAGCACTTCTGCACCTTTTGAGTTTGGCTGGAAGAAGGAAAATGGTGTAATCTTGAATTCCAGTCCGAGAAGCTTCTCATAAAAGAAGTCCTGTCCATAAAGAATTCTTGTCTCATCACTCTTCACGACATCGGACAGAGAATCATTCAATATATGAAGGATTCCAACAATCTTTCCTTCTAATTCTAATGCCAGAAGTTCTTCTACTAATGGAGTCAAGTCATATTCTTCCTGCGTTGTCGTTACAAGATTCACAAGAATCTCGCCTGTTGTATCGCCTCGTCTTAAAAGAAGATGGCGGAGATAACCGACATGCTGCATTTTCTTGTAATAACTTACATTTCTTTCTTTGAAATAATTCAGCACACAAAGGAGAATCTTATCCATATCTTCATGGACAAGCTGACAGTCTCCTGCTGTCAGTACATCATAAGTACTTCCTTTTTTATGAAGACCGAGAGATAACGGACCGTCTTTGAATTCATCTCCAAAAGAAAATTCCATTTTATTACGATAATGGAATTCCTTCGGACTGTGCTTCACACCTTCAAAAACATATTCACCTTTTACTACCGGATCCATGATTCTGCGGATCTGTCCTTCTTTCATCTTCACCTGCTCTTCATATGGCATTGTCTGATACATACAGCCACCACAGGCCGGAAAGATACTACAGACCGGCTCTCTTGTCTCTAATGGAGATTTCTCCAACACTTCAAGAAGTCTTCCTTCTGCATTTCCTCTTTTAAATTTATTTATCATAAAACGGATCTTCTGTCCCGGAATCCCATTTTTCACAGTAACATACTGTTCTTCCTCCGGAACAAATACAATCCCCTTGTTTGGGAAATCTACACGTTCAATAATACCCTCGTAGATCTGACCTTTTTTCATCCTAATCTCCTATCAATTCTAATCTATTTTAACAGAAAAACAGACAGGATGGTTTCTTCTCTCACCCTGTCTGCACTTTTGCAATTCACTCAAGAATTATACCTGATCATCCTCGCTGAAGTAATCATCAAAATCGTCATCAAAATCATCTTCAAAATCATCAAGATAATCCGGTGATACAAAACGATATACTGCATAAGCGATTGCAGCTACTGCTGCTACTGCTCCGATGATAGCCAGTGTCCAGATTACTGTGTTCTTCTGCTTCTCAGCCTCATTCTTATGAAGAATCTCGTTCAATCTTGTTTCTGCAATGATATCTTCTATTCTCTTGTTCATATTAACACGTCCTTTCTTCACCTTTTGCGGTGACAGATAATCTGTGTTTATTATAACACCTGACGATTCATATTACTACTGATTTATCATTTTTTTATAACTTTCTCATACCTTTACAAGCCTGGCAAATTTTGCAAACATCTTGCGTGTTCCGACACTGTCAAATTCAATCGTAACCTCGTGATCTCGTCCACCTTCTTTGATATCCGTTACTGTTCCTTCCCCAAACTTCACATGACGTACTCGGTCTCCGACCTCATAACCAAGTGGACCATTCCCACCTGCTGCCAGCTGACTTCCCTTCTGCAGGGATGCCAGTGCCTGACTTCCTGTAAGCGGCTTACCCGCCCCCTGATTCTTTGCAGGTGTCATTCCGCCAAGTGCTCCTGCGAATGCCTGTGCCCGAAATGCTTCTCTGGCACGTGCATATGTATTCTGCTGTGCTGGCATCTCCGTCTCCTGGGTAAACTTCTTGTTTCCTGTATCAAGCAGTTCCCTTGGAATCTCTTTCACAAATCGTGACATCGGATTGTACTGTGTCTCACCGTGCACCATTCTTCTGCGCGCACTTGTCAAAGTCAGTTCCTGCTCTGCCCTTGTGATTCCAACATAACAAAGTCTCCGCTCTTCTTCCAGTTCTTCTCTGTCTCCTGCATTAATACTCATATATCCCGGGAAAAGTCCATCTTCCATCCCTGCAAGATAAACACGTGGAAATTCAAGTCCCTTTGCGCTATGTAAAGTCATCAGAACAACATATTCCTGGTCTTCATCCAGACTGTCAATATCCGCAACCAAAGCAACTTCTTCAAGGAATCCGCTCAATGTTGCCTTTTCATCTTTATCCTGACAACTTTCCTCATAAGTTGCCGCTTTACTGATCAGCTCGTCTATATTCTCTTTTCTTGTTTTCGCCTCTTCTTTATCTTCATTTTCAAGGCTTTCTACATATCCTGTCTTCTCAATCACTTCCTGTAAAAGATCTGTGATGTTCATCTCTTCTGCCAACGTCTTAAAATACTCGATCAATGCCGCAAAAGAGTCCAGTTTTGTTGCACTTCTTCCCACTCCTGCGATCAGCCCCGGTGCCAGTAATGCCTCATAAAAACCAATTCCACGTTCTGTTGCAGACTCCTGAATCCGGTTAATTGTTGTAAGACCGATTCCTCTCTTTGGGACATTAATGATTCTTCTAACCGCAACATCATCACGTCCATTGTCGATTGTCTTGAGATAAGCAAGAAGATCCTTAATCTCTCTTCTCGCATAGAAATTCACTCCGCCGACAATCTTATAAGGAATATTCATGGCAATAAATTTCTCTTCCAGCAGACGGGATTGTGCATTCGTACGATAAAGAACTGCACTGTCATTATAGGAACCTCCCTGTCTGACAGCACTTTTGATATCTTCGCCTATGAAATCCGCCTCATCAAATGCAGTATCAAACTGACGCAGACGGATCAGTTCACCTTCTCCGTTCTCCGTCCAAAGTGATTTCTCCTTTCTTCCGCGGTTATTCGCGATCACACTGTTCGCTGCATTCAGAATATTCCCTGTAGATCTGTAGTTCTGCTCCAGTTTGATCACCTTTGCATCCGGAAATTCATGCTCAAAGTCAAGAATATTCCGGATATTCGCTCCACGGAACTTGTAGATTGACTGGTCATCATCTCCAACGACACAAAGATTCTTATATTTTCCTGCAAGAAGGCTTACCAGCTGAAACTGGACTGTATTTGTATCCTGATATTCATCTACCATAATATAGCGGAATCTTTCCTGATAACTCTCAAGCACATCCGGCTGTGTCTGCAAAAGCTGTACTGTCTTTACAAGCAGATCATCAAAATCCAGTGCATTATTCGCTCTCATCTGCGCCTCATACTCACGGTAAACCTTAGCAATCTTCATCTTTGCAAAGTCTCCTCCGGCATTCAGTTCAAATTCATCCGGAAGGATCATCTCATTCTTGGCAGATGAAATTGCTGAAAGCAGACTTCTTTCTTTAAACACTTTCGTATCCACATCTACTTTCCGACAGACTTCCTTAATTAATGTCTTCTGATCATCTGTATCATATATCGTAAAATGATTCTCATACCCTAATCTGTCAATAAATCTTCTCAAAATACGCACACATGCAGAATGAAATGTGCTCACCCATACACTTTCTGCTCCAAAACCGACAAGATTATCCACACGTTGGCGCATCTCTTCTGCCGCTTTGTTCGTAAATGTGATTGCAAGAATATTCCATGGGTTCACGCCACGTTCTCCGATCAGATATGCGATCCTGTGCGTCAGAACTCTTGTTTTTCCTGAACCGGCTCCGGCAAGGATCAGAAGAGGGCCGTCCGTATGGTAAACAGCCTCTCTCTGCGGTTCATTTAATTTATCATAAATGCTCATCTTTCCACTCCTTTAAAGTTATAAAGATATCTGTAAATGTATTCCCATTATCAAACACACGTTCCTGTTTGTCAACTACATTTTCCGGCCTTCTTATCTTTTGCTTGCTATCTAGTTTTAAATACTATATAATAAATGTATTGAGGTGATAACATGAATATAGACACAAGTAATCTGTTAAACAGCATTTTAGAAGAACTTTCTTCTTTAAGTTATGTGCATCCCGGCGATGTTCCGAATATTAATCTTTACATGGATCAAGTAACTACTTTTATGGATGAGCAGCTGGCTTCGACCAAACGTTACCCTGATGATAAGATCCTAACAAAGACCATGATCAATAATTATACGAAGAACAATCTTCTTCCACCCCCGGTGAAGAAGAAGTATTCCAGAGAGCACCTGCTCCTTCTGGTCTTCATTTATTATTTTAAAAATATCCTTTCAATCAAAGATATTGAGACAGTTCTTGCACCGCTCACAGAGAAATATTTTCCGGATGGAAGCTCTTTTGAATTAGCGGATATTTACAAAGAAGTCTGCAAGATTGAAAAAGAACAGCTGGATTCCATCAAAGAGAATGTAACTGCTACTTATGAGAAATCTGCTGAGACTTTCACTCATCTTACTGATGGCGAAGATAAGGAGATCTTACAGCAGTTTGCATTTATATGCAGCTTGAGTTTTGATGTATATATCAAGAAAATGATCATTGAACGGATCATTGATGACCTCTCTTCCAAGTCTTCAAAAAACGAAGAGAAAAAGAAAGGGAAATAAACATTTCTGTTTAAAACGAGATACAGCCTGCGAAAGACTTTATCAGGATCTTCCGCAAGCTGTATCTTTTGATTAATAAAAGGTATTTTATTGTAAGCTTAATTCTTAAGTGTTATTCTTCCGTTCCATTCTCTTCCTCAGCAAGCCCTACACGTTTGAAAACCATATCATATCCGTCATTCCCATAATTAAGAGAACGGTTCACACGACTGATTGTCGCAGTGGATGCTCCTGTCTTCTCCGCGATCTCCAAATATGTCTTCTGTTCACGGAGCATTCTTGCCACTTCAAATCTCTGTGACAATGAAAGCAGCTCATTGATCGTACAGATGTCTTCAAAAAATGTATAACACTCTTCTTTATTCTCAAGGCTTAAGATTGCCTGAAACAGATAATCTACTGCCTCGGTTCTGATCTTCTTACTCATACGAAACAATCTCCTTCTCAACCGGCTAATTATATGATGGCTTACGGCATACCATAAACCATAACAATACCTTTTGCCTTCTCAGGCCACTTTTTGATTTTAACACATTAAATTTTTAAAGTCCACCATTTCTTATGAATTTAAACTAAATTCTTGCACAATTTTGATTTTTTTCTAAAACATTTTATGTAAAACACACTTTTTTCGTTGTTCTTCCTCTTTTAAGATGCTATAATAAGTCTGTTATAAATATTTTGATACAAAAGAGAGGAGTACATGATTAATATGAAGTGCCCAATATGTGGAAAAGACCTGGATTTGCAGAATAAGCAGATTGGCACCAGCGAAAACGGGGATCCAATCTTTAATGAATATGCAATCTGCCATAGCTGTAAAAAGCAATGGAACCTTGATAAACAACGTGCAAAGAAGATCGCTGCCAAGAAAGCTGCAGAAGAGAAAGCAAAAGCTGAAGCTGCCGCCCGTGCTGCTGAAGAAAAAGCGAAAGCTGAAGCTGCCGCCCGCGCTGCTGAAGAAAAAGCGAAAGCTGATGCCGCCGCCCGTGCCGCTGAAGAGAAACGAGCTGCCCGCAGAGAAGCAAAAGCCCGCGCCCGCAAAGAAGCGATTGCCCGCCTTGCTGCTGACAAAGGGATTTCAGAAGAAGAAGCTGAACGTATTCTTAAGGAGAGAGCCAGAGCCCGCAAAGCCGCTGCACAGAAAGCTGCCACTGATGCCACTGCCACTGATAATTCCGAAGAGCAGAAATATGGGAACATTCCAGCGGAAGAAATCCGTGATAAGCGTGAAAAAGCAGTTCGCAAGGGATACGAAGATATGCTTGCAACTGACCCTGACAGTAAAGCTGCCAAGAAGAAAAAGAAAGAGGAAGCCGAAACTGCGAAAGCAAAAGAAGATGTAAAATCCAGAAAAATGGATGACTATGATGATGAGAAATCCTCTGATGATGAAGATGATGATGAATATGAATATGTAGACGAATATCCACGTTTCAGACCTGGACGCATCATCCTTGGAATCATTTCCCTGCTTGCATTTGGTTTCTGTATTTATAAAGGTTTCGTAACAGGACTCAGCACATCAGGAGCTGACGTGACTTCTGCCCCTGGCATGAATTATGTCATTGTTGCTCTTTGTATGCTTGTCACTGCACTGTTATACTTCATCATGAATAACCGTGATACACTTTTTGCATTCCTTATCCCGATGATTCTCTATATCGGTTGTGCTGTTTTTGCTTTCCTGAAACATGGAGATGAATTCGAGCTTCTGATTTTAGCCGGTGTAAGTGGTGTACTTGCTGTTATTTCACTGATTCTCGCAATTGCTTCCCGCGGTGGAGATGATTACGATGATGAAGATGATTACGACGATCCATTTGAAGAAGAACACGATAATTAAAATCGCGTTGTAAATCTTTTTGGTTTCTAAGAACAATTTATATAAGATAATTACAAGGGAGTATCATTTTGCGGTACTTCCCTTTTTTTGTCCTGATATGCATTTTTTATATCATATATCTAAAATATTTTTAGGTGTCAAAAACTTTTTTAGAATAGTTGTTGCTTTTTGTTGAATATGTGATAAAATATAACCATAGGTATCTTTATATAATTAAAAATACACAACAAACACATACTCCTCAAAGATTTTTCTTTGGGGATTTTGTTACAAAGAAAGGAGTAACTGACATGGCATCATTTATAGTAAATGGTCAGGAAGTCTCACCTTCAAAGAATCAGAAACTGTTACGGTTCCTGCGTGATGAACTGCACATTACCTCTGCAAAGGATGGTTGCAGCGAAGGCGCTTGTGGAGCCTGTACTGTTATCATTGATGGACAGACTTGCAAATCCTGCGTACCTGACACAGATTCATTGGCCGGAAAGAATGTCATCACAGTCGAGGGGCTTTCTGATTGGGAACAGAAAGTTTACACTTATGCTTACGGGAAGGCAGGCGCTGTACAGTGCGGATTCTGTATTCCTGGTATGGTTATGTGCACAAAAGCACTTTTGGATGTAAATCCGGAACCAACCGATGATGAGATTCGCTATGCGCTGCGCAACAACTATTGCCGCTGTACAGGATATGTTAAGATCATGGACGCGGTACGTCTGGCAGCTAAGATTCTGAAAGAAGGAGTTTTACCAGATGACGGAGATCCTAGCTGGACTCTTGGTTCCCGTGTTTCTCGTATAGATGTTGAAGAAAAAGTGCTTGGAACAGGTAAATATCCGGATGACTATTATCCGGAAGGAATGCTCTATGGCGCTGCTCTTCGTAGTAAATATCCACGAGCTCGCGTACTTTCTATTGATACCTCTGCTGCCGAGGCTCTGCCTGGCGTAGAAGCGGTTGTAACAGCCGATGATATTCCTGGGGAGAATAAGATCGGACACTTAAAACATGATCAGTATTCACTGATTCCGGTTGGCGGACTGACTCATTATCTCGGAGATGCAATTGCCCTTGTAGCTGCAACTGACATGGCAACTGTAGAAAAAGCAAAGAAACTTATTAAAGTTGAATATGAAGTACTTCCTCATGTGCATACAGTGGAAGAAGCTGCTGCTCCGGATGCACCTCTTGTTTATGATGAAGAAGAGACTAACGTATGTGCTTATAAGCACATCAGCCGCGGAAATGCGGAAGAAGCAATCAAGAATTCCAAGTACGTGATCTCACATCACTTTGAGACACCTTGGACAGAGCATGCTTTCCTTGAACCGGAATGTGCTGTTTCTTTCTATGATGAAGACGGTGACATTTTCGTATATTCAACAGACCAGTCCGCTCACCAGACATTGCACGAAGTTACGCTTATGCTTGGAACAGATAAAGTAAAAGTTCAGAACGCATTAGTCGGCGGTGGTTTCGGTGGTAAAGAGGACATGACTGTTCAGCATTTAAGCGCATTGCTTACTTACGTAACAAAGAAACCGATCAAGATGAAATTATCCAGAGCGGAATCCTTGCTTGTTCATCCGAAACGTCACCCATTCTACATGGACATGACAATGGGATGCGATGAGAATGGAGTGATCCAGGGTGTAAAAGCGATTGTTAAATCTGACACAGGTGCATTCGCTTCTCTTGGCGGCCCGGTTCTTGAACGTGCATGTACACATGCAGCAGGACCTTATCATTATGAAAACTTTGAAATTGAAGGAACTGCTTACTATACAAATAACCCACCTGCCGGAGCATTCCGCGGATTTGGTGTTACACAGACTTGTTTCGCAACAGAGACACTTCTGAACATGATGGCTGACAAGGTAGGCATTACGCCTTGGGAGATTCATTACCGCAATGCGATCCGCCCAGGCGAAGTACTTCCGAACGGACAGATTGTAGATAACTCTACAGGTCTTGTAGAGACACTGGAAGCTGTCAAAGAAGAGTATGATGCTGCACTTGCGGCCGGTAAGGCTGTTGGCCTTGGTTGTGCTATGAAGAATGCCGGTGTTGGTGTTGGTATCCCGGATACAGGACGTGTAAAATTAATTGTTGAAGAAGATGAAAAACTTCATATCTTCACTGGTGCTTCCTGTATCGGTCAGGGACTTGGTACTGTACTTGTACAGATGATCGTTACAAATACAGATCTTTCCCATGATGATATCGTCTATGAGCGAAGCAACACATGGATTTCACCTGATTCCGGTACAACTTCCGGTTCTCGTCAGACACTTGTAACTGGTGAAGCGTGCCGCAGAGCATGTGAAAAATTCATGGAAGCGAAAAACAGCGGTAAGTCCATGAAAGATATGATTGGAGAAACTTTCTACGGAGAGTATCTCGCTAAGACTCATCCACTTGGTGCAGATGTGCCTAATCCGATATCTCACGTTGCTTATGGATATGCAACTCAGGTCTGCATCCTTGATCCTAAGACAGGTAAGATTGAGAAAATGATTGCCGCACACGATGTTGGTAAAGCTGTCAACCCACTTTCCTGCGAAGGTCAGATTGAAGGCGGTGTTGTAATGTCTATGGGATTCGCACTCAGAGAGCAGTATCCAATCGATGAAAATTGTAAACCAATTGACAAGTATGGTTCCTTAGGACTTTTCCGTTCTCACGAAGTTCCTGAGATTGAAGCAATCGTTATTGATAAACCTGGTCTGGATGTTGCCTGTGGAGCAATCGGTATCGGAGAGATCACATCCATCCCTACTGCTCCTGCAATCGCGGATGCATATTGCAGATTTGACGGAGAAAGACGCTACAGCCTTCCTCTTTCTAACACACCATACGAAAGGAAGAAATAATCATGGCAATTAAAAAGAGATTTCCTTACCGGGCAGCTCTGGTTGCCTGTAACGGTGGCTGCCGCGCAGCCGGCTCTGAAGACGGTGGATGCAAAGATGGCTGCATCGGATGTGGAGCCTGTATAGAAAAATGTAAATTCGGCGCGATTTCCATGAATGAATATGGAGTTGCCGAAGTAGACGAAGAAAAATGTATTGCCTGTGGACAGTGTGCAAAAGTCTGTCCGCAGAACCTGATCAAAATCCACGACTGTGCAAACTACATTGTAGTAAAATGCTCTAACAAAGAAAAAGGAGCTGTTGCACGTAAGCAGTGTGAAGTCAGTTGTATTGGATGCGGTATTTGTGAAAAAACATGTACTGCAGGTGCAATTCATGTAGAAGATAATTGCGCAGTAATCCAGGAAGACATCTGCTTAAGCTGTGGAATGTGCTCTGTAAAATGTCCAAGACATGTAATCCATGATCTCCGCGGAGTATTTACAGCAGTAAGATAATACAAAAGCTATCGACTACGATAACAACACAGATATGTGTTAAGTTATTGTAATCGATAGCTTTTTTATCTACTCATCTTCATCCAGAAACTCGATATCATCATCGTCATCAAGATAATCTAAATCATCCAGATCATTCAAGTCATCTAAGTCATCCGGATCTTCATCAAAATCATAATCCTCTGTCACATCTGCCTCATCAGCAGTTACTTCAATTTCGACGTCTTCCTCCCAATCTTCCTCGTCTACATCAAACTTCTCTTCTTTAAAGTTCTCCACTTCATCCTCTTCCAGATCATCTTCAAGATCATCAAATTCATCCATGCTGACAACTGTTGTGCCCTTGTCTTCTTTCCGGACATTTTCCGGAAGACTCTCTATAATCTCATCCAGCTCATCAAAATCATCCAGATTCTCAACCAGTGCCCTTGCCTTCTCGACTTCATTTTCTGTAGAATGTTCTTCACGGATCTCTGCGGCTTTAAGTAAATTCTTTTTCTTACGTTTTCCGGATTCCAAAAGAAGCTGGATCCAGATACTAAGTGCACCAATTGCAGCACAAAGTGCCACATGAATCATTCCGTTTTTATATGGCTGCAGATAAAAGATACTGCTGCCCGCTGCCATTGCTCCAAACACAGAAGAAGAAGCAATCAGCATAAAGTTATGAAACTTAATAGAAAGCAATGCACACACAAGACCGATACCCGCACAGATTCCATACATAATAAAATCCTGTGGTTTCATCAAATGTACACTGACAACAAAGACGAGTACCGCTACTGTCACAAATCCACCAATCTGCTTCTTCCATGCACCAAGCACCGCCAATACAAGTCCCACACCTGCTCCTGACGCCAATGCGATCGTCTGATCCAGACCTGCAATCGCTCCGACCGCAATTCCGGCTGCGCATCCTGCTGACAATCCTGCGATCACAGACCAGAAACGTACCAGTTTCAGCCCCGTCAGACATAACAGTACCGCTCCGGCCGTTATAACGATCAGAGAAATAAATTCCATCTGACTCAAATGATGACTGCTTTCATTAAGTCTAGCCAGAACAACATCCAGGTCAAAATTCAGAATTGTATCAATCATATCATTTACATTCATTATTTACACCTTCGTCCCTTACTATTTATTACTCACTACTGCTCATTTTAGCAATTTTTTTTACTGATTACAAGTGTTCATTTCACCTTTCCATTGACTTCTTATTCTTCTCCACTTAAAATAGAAGAGAAATGCTATTGCTGACCGCATAATACTGTGAACAGCAATAAAATGCTAACATAAAGGAGTTTATTATGGAACAGTTAAGAATACCTGCTGGCTATCATTCCCCTCTTACAATTCGTGAGACAGAAGTAGCCATCAAAGAAGTGAAAGACCACTTCGAGCGTGCTCTTGCAAAGAATCTCCACCTGACACGAGTGTCAGCACCACTGTTTGTCCGTCCGGAATCCGGTCTGAATGATAACTTAAACGGTGTGGAACGTCCGGTTTCCTTTGACATCAAAGAACAGGATGGTTCTGTTGCAGAGATCGTTCATTCTCTTGCAAAATGGAAGAGATATGCATTGAAGAATTATAATTTCCATTCCGGCGAAGGGCTTTACACAGATATGAGTGCGATACGTCGTGATGAAGATACAGACAACATCCATTCTCTGTATGTTGACCAGTGGGACTGGGAAAAAGTAATTTCTAAGGAAGAACGTAACACAGAGACACTTCAGTACACTGTCCGCAAAGTCTACCGGGCTCTGAAAGATACAGAAGAATACATTTCCAGACGTTACAACTATATTGATCCTCTTCTTCCTGATGATATCTTTTTCATCACTACACAGGAGCTGGAAGACCTTTATCCGGATCTTACTACCAAAGAACGTGAAAGAGCGATTGCGAAGGAAAAAGGCGCAGTGTTTATCTCCAAGATTGGTGGAGTACTTGCTTCCGGCGAAAGACATGACGGTCGTGCTCCGGACTATGATGATTGGGAGCTGAACGGTGACATTATCGTTTACTATCCGGTTCTTGACATCGGTCTTGAACTCTCTTCTATGGGAATCCGTGTTGACGAAGACTCATTAAAGGCACAGCTAAAAGAAGCCGGATGTGAAGATCGTGCAGAACTTCCATTCCAGAAGGCACTGCTGAACGGCGAGCTTCCATATACAGTCGGCGGCGGTATTGGACAGTCCCGTATCTGTATGTATTACTTAAGAAAGGCTCATATCGGTGAAGTACAGTCTTCCCTCTGGCCTGAAAATGTAGTTGAAGCTGCTGCTGATGCCGGCATTCACCTTCTCTAAACACAAGACAGACCAGTCAATTATATGATAAAAAGCAGATTCGAATTCTACTGGAGCATCTCTCCTTTGAATTCGAATCTGCTTTTTTCATTCTCCTCTTATTCTACAATCAGCAACTGTTCTTTCTCTTCCTCAGACACCCTGTTCCAAAAAACATTAAAATCATCAAATTCCGGCAAATAGATATCTGCCGTATTCCAGATCTGCGCCAGATTCTTGTCATTTGCCTTATCATAAACTGCTACTGTCTTAAATCCCGCATGCTTTGCCGTTCTCAAAGCCTGATAAGTATCTTCAAACACCCAGGTCTGTTCCGGCTCCGTATCCAGCTGCAAAAGTGCTGCAAAATAAATATCCGGCTGATCCTTACCGCTTCCGATCTCAGATGCTGTAAAAACTCCTTGAAAATAAGGTAATACCTTCAATCTGCTCAGAGCTGCTTCTGCATTCTTCCGGTCACCGGTTGTTGCGATCACCATAGGAATCTTCCGCTCTCTGAATTCCTCCAGATACTGACGAACCCCTTCTTTCAATGGAACTCGTTTTGCATAATAGTCTTCCACTTCCTTATTCAGTCCCTGTACAACCTCTTCCACTGTCTTCTCCAGGTTATAATGTGAGATCAGATAATCTGCCGCCTCCTCCAGGCTCATCTCAAATAATGTCTCCCCCAGGTTCTTCTCGGCCTCAATTCCCAAATGATCCAGATACAATTCTCCAAGATTCTCCCAGACAGGCATGGAATTGAGAAGGACACCATCTACGTCAAATATTACACCTTTTATCATGTCATTCCTCTTTTCTGCTATGCACTACATTATAATCTCCCTGGAAACGCATGTCAACCGTTACTGTTCACACGATGTGTGACCAGTAACGCATCTCGCCATTTTAAATCGCCTTTGGCGATGGGGCGAGATGCATTCAAGCCAAAACACGCATTCTCCGTGTCAATCAGCGGAGTGATTGACACGGGAGTGAACAGTAACTGTCAACCATCAGAAAAAGACCTTCTGCCGGCAGATCAACCACTTGCAAAAGGTCTTTATAAAATGCTGTTATTTATTTTGTCTCAAGGATCTTATCAACACTTGCCAGTTTTACACTCAATACAAATACTTCAGCGGCAACTGCAAGTTCTTCCGGTGTTGGATAAGACGGTGCGATACGGATATTACTGTCATGTGGATCTTTTCCATAAGGGAATGTTGCTCCCGCTCCTGTCATAACAACGCCAGCTTCTTTCGCCTTCGCAACAATCGCTTTCGCACATCCATCCAGCGCATCAAAGGAGATGAAATATCCTCCGCGTGGCGCGATCCATGATCCAATCTCAAGTCCGCCAAGTTCTCTTTCAAGAACTTCAAGAACAGTCTCAAACTTCGGACGCAGGATATCTGCATGTTTCTTCATATGTTCTACAATTCCGTGAATATCTCCGAAGAATCTTACATGACGCAGCTGATTTACCTTATCATGTCCGATCGTCTGCACACGCATTGTGCTTCTGATATCCTCCAGGTTCGCATCAGATGCTGCCATTGCTGCAATTCCTGATCCTGGGAAACTGATCTTGGATGTAGAAGAAAACTTGTAAACCATATCCGGGTTACCTGCCTTCTTACACTCCATCAGAATCTCAATCAGATAATCCTGTTTATCTTCATATAAATGATGTACGCAGTAAGCATTATCCCAGAAGATACGGAAATCTTCTGCTGCCGGCTTCAGGTTCGCAAAACGGAACACTGTCTCATCAGAATATGTGATTCCCTGTGGGTTAGAGTACTTCGGTACACACCAGATTCCTTTGATTGCCGGATCACTGCTTACAAGTTTCTCAACCATATCCATATCCGGTCCTGTTGATGTCATCGGTACATTGATCATCTCAATTCCGAAATGCTCTGTAATCGCGAAATGTCTGTCATATCCCGGAACCGGACATAAGAATTTTACCTTATCAAGCTTACACCATGGAGTACTTCCCATGATACCATGTGTCATTGCACGTGCTACCGTATCATACATCACATTCAGACTTGAGTTTCCGAAAATGATCACGTTATCTTTCGGAACTTCCATCATATCTGCAAGAAGCTGTTTTGCTTCATCAATTCCATCAAGTCCGCCATAGTTACGGCAGTCAACACCATCTTCACAAGTCAGATCAACACCACTTGTCAGTGTATCCATCATCCCCATTGACAGATTCAGCTGGTCTGCTGACGGTTTTCCTCTGGACATATCCAGTTTCAGACCTTTTGCCTTCACTTCTTCAAACTGCGCCTCCAGGCCACTCTTTAATTCCAATAACTCTTCTTTGCTCAAATCTTTATATGCAGTCATTGCAGGAATCCTCCACTTTCTTTATTTTTTCACTTTTGTTATTGTATATAATTTTTGACGTTTCGTCAATGGGTTCTTGCATTCTTTTTTATTTTTTTGTTTTTTTCAGCTTTATTTCCACATGTTTTGCATTTCAAAAATGTTTTTCATTCATTTTTTCACTATATTTTGTGTTATCACTCTATCCCATCAGGTTTTATCTATGCATTATTGATTTTTCCTCCCCTCCTGTGATATCCTTAGAAAGTAGATTCCAGTCATCATTCCACTTGACTGTGAATAAAAACCTTATAATTCTATGGAGGTACTAAAATGAATTTTACATTTGCACACAATAACCTGAATGTATATGATCTTGAAAAATCACTGGATTTTTACCAGAAAGCTCTGAATTTAAAAGTAGAACGTGAAAAACTTGCCGATGACGAAAGTTTTAAGCTTATATATCTCACAGACGGTGTGACCCCGCATCTTTTAGAGCTCACCTGGCTGCGTGATATGGATCGACCATATGAACTGGGAGATAATGAGATCCATCTCGCATTTGCTGTCGATGATTTCGATGCTGCTTACAAAAAACATAAAGAGATGGGATGTATCTGCTTCGAAAATCCATCTATGGGAATTTATTTTATTGAAGATCCTGACGGATACTGGCTGGAAATTGTACCGGGCAAATAAAAAAGTTTTAAAAAAAGGAATCAGCATCACTGATTCCTTTTTTTGTTCTAATATCTTACATAATATGTAACACGTACAGAACTTACCTTAACCGGTACTCCTGTCTGCTGTGCTTCGATCATCTGTCCGCCGCCAATGTAAATCGCTACATGTCCCGGTGTCCAGCAGATATCTCCCGGCTGAGGATTGCTTACAATTGTTCCTGCTGCAAGAATATCTCCACTTGTTCTTGGAATTGAAATTCCTGCCTGTCTGTAGCAATACTGTACAAGTCCTGAACAGTCAAGTCCAACTCCCGGTGTAGATCCGCCCCATACATATGGAACTCCGATCTGTGAATAGGCTGCATTTACAATAATGCTCCCCTTATCTGCACTATAGCTTGGACTTGATGAGGAAGAACTTGAGTTGCTTGAGCTTGAACTGCTGGAAGAACTACTGCTTGAGCTACTGGAGCTTGAGCTGCTTGAACTTCCTGAGCTTGAGCTGCTTGAGCTTGAACTACTGGAAGAACTATTACTTGAGTTATTTCTATTAGAAGAACTACTGCTTGAGTTATTCTTCTTAGCTGCTTCCTCGGCAGCTTTCTTTGCTGCTGCTTCTGCTGCCTTTCTCTTAGCTTCTTCTTCCGCTGCTTTCTTTACAGCTTCATCAATCTTAACATCGAGATTTGCGATTTCACTACTCTTCTCTGTGATTGTTGTATTCAGTTCATCCTTCTGCGCATCATACTCTGTCTGTGTCTCCTGCAGATCAGCCATCTTTGTCTCAAGCGTTGTCTTAAGATCTTCTACTTTCTGAACTGTCGCAACATACTCTTCGAGCTTATCTCTGTCATAAGAATGTACCTGTTGGGAATATTCTGCCTGTGTCAGTACACTGGAAATATCTCCGGATGTCAGTACCTTCTCCACTGTAGCAGTGCCTGTTCCTTCTTCATACATGTACTTAATACGAAGCTTCATGGCTGCATACTGCTGTTCCTGTTCCTCCTGCGCTGTCTTCAGATCTTCCTCTGTCTGAGAGATTTCCTCACCTGTTTCGATCAGATCATTCTCAAGATCAGAGATCTTGGTCATAAGTGAATTCAGCTGTGTCTGAAGATTACTTACCTGATTCTGTGTCTCCTGCTTCTTCTGCTTCAGATCACTGACCTCGTCAGCAAGTACCGGTGTAACAGTCATTGTACATGCAAGTGTTACTGCAAGAATCATACTGCTTACTTTTTTTAACTTCATCTTTCCACCTATCCTTATTTTTATCTAGTCCCCCATGTGATGCATTATAATTTTCGTATCATAACTCGTTGTAAATAGTTACATTATAATTCCACATACTCATATGTTATAATACAACATCTATCACTTTTTTTCAACATATTTCTCGTAACAAGAGGGTATTTTATTTACATTCTACGCTCAATATTATAGCGTATTTATGTAATATTTTCAATAGTTCTCCTTACTTTTTTCATTTTTTCGTAACATTTTTGTAACAAAAAAATCTGGAAAGTTCTCTTTATTCTTAGATAAACTTTCCAGATTTCTGTTTCACTGTATGATCTTTTATTTTCTACTGAATATATAAGTTTGTATATCCCATCAGGCTTTCATCTACTTCTCTTGCCACTTCACGACCTTCACGGATAGCCCATACAACAAGAGACTGTCCTCTGTGCATATCCCCGGCTGTAAATACATCCTTCACATTTGTAGAATATTTTCCTGCCTCTGTCTTTACATTTGTGCGTTCATTCACTTCCACACCAAATGCTTTTGTTACATAATCCTGGCTTCCAAGGAATCCTGCTGCGATCAGAACAAGATCTGCATTTACTGTATACTCGCTTCCTTCTACCGGAACCATCATTTTCCGTCCGGTCTTCTCATCGGTCTTACTCTCAAGTTTGATAAGGACTGCCTTACAGAGATTCCCTTTCTTGTCTTTTACGAATTCTTTCACTGTCGTTGTGTAAACACGAGGATCAGAACCAAACACAGCGATCGCTTCCTGCTGACCATAATCTGTCTTGCAGACTCTTGGCCACTCCGGCCATGGGTTCATCGGTGTCCTCTCGTCCGGTGCTTTCGGCATCATCTCCAGCTGGAGAACGCTCTTTGCTCCATGACGGATAGATGTTCCGACACAGTCATTTCCTGTATCTCCGCCTCCGATTACAATTACATTTTTTCCTTTTGCAGAAATGTAGCTTCCTGTTTTAAGCTTCATGTCATTTGCCCATAGTGCTTTCGTTGTTGATTTCAGGAAATCTACTGCAAAATAAATTCCCTGTGCATCTCTTCCCGGTACTTTGATATCTCTTGGATTTGATGCTCCACATGCAAGGATCACGCGGTCATATTCTTTCAGGATATCTGCCGCCTTCACGTCTTTTCCAACATTACATCCAGTCTGGAAGATAATTCCCTCTTCTTCCATAATCGCAATCTTACGGTCGATAATCTGTTTCTCCAGCTTCATATTCGGAATTCCGTAGCGAAGCAATCCACCCGGTTTGTCCTCACGTTCAAAAACAGTTACCTGATGACCTCTTCTGTTCAGAAGATCTGCTGCCGCAAGTCCGGACGGACCGGAACCGATCACTGCGACTTTCTTTCCTGTACGCACTTTCGGTGGATTTGCCTTTGCATATCCCATCTCATATGCATTTTCAATAATTGCATATTCATTACTTTTTGATGCAACTGCTTCCTGATTCAGTCCACAGGTACATGCATTTTCACACAGTGCCGGACATACACGGGAAGTAAATTCCGGAAAATTGTTTGTCTTTTTCAGACGTAAATAAGCTTCCTTCCAATTTCCATTGTAGATCAAGTCATTCCACTCTGGCACAAGGTTGTGCAATGGACATCCACTGGCCATTCCTACAAGCGGCTTTCCAGACTGACAGAACGGAACTCCACACGCCATACAGCGTGCGCCCTGAAGCTCCTGTTCTTCTTTGCTAAGAGGCGTATGGAACTCATTGAAATGTTTGATGCGTTCCAATGGGCTCTCTGCCGGTTTATCCTGTCTTTCATAATCCATAAATCCTGTCGGTTTTCCCATCTCTATGCCTCCTATCTTCCGTTCTTGATCATATTAAATGCTTCGATTTTTGCTTTTTCTCTACTAAGTCCTTTTTCTTCCATCTGGATGATCGTGGACATCATTCTCTCATAGTCTTCCGGAATGATCTTCTTGAATTTTGGCAGATATTCTTTGAAATTATCAAGAATCTTCTTACCTACCTCAGAGTTTGTATAAGCAACATGCTCCTGGATCATTCCTTTTAATTCCTGTACATCATACTTATCTGTGACACGTTCAATGTTGACCATTGCTTTATTTACTTTACGATACAGGCTGTTATCGAGATCGATTACATAGGCAATACCGCCGCTCATTCCGGCTGCAAAGTTCTTTCCAACCTGTCCAAGTACAACAACACATCCACCTGTCATATATTCACATCCGTGGTCTCCGACACCTTCTACAACTGCGCGTGCACCAGAGTTTCTTACCGCAAAACGTTCTCCGGCAACACCTCCTACAAATGCTTTACCACTTGTAGCTCCGTAAAGAGCAACATTTCCGATGATAATGTTCTCATCTGATTTAAATTTCACACCTTTCGGCTGGCAAACAACCAGTTTTCCACCGGAAAGTCCTTTTCCAAAATAGTCATTACTGTCTCCTGTCAGTTCCAGTGTCAGTCCTCTTGGGATAAATGCTCCAAAGCTCTGACCGCCGGCACCTTTACACTGGATCACATAGCTGTCTTCTTCCAGTCCTTCCGGATATCTTCTTGTGATCTCAGATCCGAAAATTGTTCCGAAAGTACGGTCTGTATTTGTAACATCTACTTCAAGTCCTCTCTTTTCTCCTCTTTCAAGGGCTGGAAGAAGCTGTTTCAATAGTACTTTTTCATCCAACGTCTTGTTAAGTTCAAAATCATAGACTTTCTTTGGATTAAAGATAACACCTTTCTTCTCTTTCGCATATGGATTGTACAGAATCTGTGACAGATCCAATGTTGCGGCACGCTCTGATGTCGGAACGTCTTTTACTTTCAGAAGATCTGTACGTCCTACCAGTTCATCCACTGTGCGGACACCAAGTTTTGCCATATATTCTCTTAATTCTTCTGCAATAAAACGCATAAAGTTGACAACATATTCCGGTTTTCCGCTGAAACGTTTTCTAAGCTCCGGATTCTGAGTTGCAACACCAACCGGACAAGTATCCAGGTTGCAGACGCGCATCATAACACATCCCATTGTTACAAGCGGAGCTGTTGCAAATCCAAACTCTTCTGCTCCAAGAATTGCTGCAATCGCAACATCACGACCACTCATCAGCTTACCATCCGTCTCAATACGGACACGCTCACGCAGACCATTCTGAATCAATGTCTGATGAGTTTCTGCAAGTCCAAGCTCCCACGGAAGTCCTGCATTCTGAATCGAGCTTCTCGGTGCTGCTCCTGTTCCTCCGTCATATCCTGAGATCAAGATAACTCCGGCTCCTGCTTTTGCAACACCAGCAGCGACTGTTCCTACACCTGCTTCTGATACCAGTTTCACTGAAATTCTAGCATTTTTATTTGCGTTTTTGCAGTCATAGATCAACTGTGCAAGATCCTCAATCGAATAGATATCATGATGTGGCGGTGGTGAGATCAGGCTCACACCAGGTGTTGAATGACGAGTCTTGGCGATCCATGGATATACCTTTCCACCCGGAAGATGTCCTCCTTCTCCTGGTTTTGCTCCCTGCGCCATCTTGATCTGGATTTCCTGTGCACTGACCAGATATCTGGATGTAACTCCGAATCGGCCGGAAGCAACCTGCTTGATTGCAGAGCATCTGTTTGTGTCAAGACGTTCAATATCCTCTCCACCTTCACCGGAGTTTGATTTACCATGAAGCATATTCATGGCGATCGCCATTGTCTCATGTGCTTCTTTTGAAATAGATCCATAGGACATCGCACCTGTCTTGAATCTTGTTACGATTGAATCTACGCTTTCTACTTCATCAAGCGGTACACTCTTCTTCGGGAAATTGAAATCAAGCTGACCTCTCAGATTGATCTTCTCGCCTTCCTCATCAACCATCTCTGTATACTGCTTGAACATTTCATAATCACCACGTCTTGTGGACTGCTGAAGCATATGGATTGTCTGTGGATTATAGAGATGTTCTTCTCCGCCACTTTTATATTTATGTTTTCCAACACTGTCCAGTGTCGTATCAACCTGCAGTCCAAGCGGATCAAATGCTTCTGTATGGAATGCTGTGTAATCTTCTGCAATTTCTTCAATACCGATACCACCAACACGGCTGACTGTATCTGTAAAATAGCGGTTAATAAAATCTGTCTTGAGACCAATTGCCTCGAAGATTTTTGCTCCCTGATAGGACTGGATCGTTGAAATTCCCATCTTGGATGCAATCTTAATAATTCCATGAATTACTGCTGAGTTATAATCATCTACTGCTGCATAATAATCTTTGTGAAGCAGATTAGACTCAATCAGCTGACGGATTGACTCATGCGCAAGATATGGATTAATCGCACATGCTCCATATCCAAGCAGTGTTGCAAAATGATGAACCTCTCTAGGCTCTCCACTTTCCAGAATCATCGCGACTGAGGTTCTCTTCTTTGTACGTACCAGATGCTGCTGCAGTCCGGATACTGCCAAAAGTGACGGGATTGCAACGTGATATTCGTCTACCTCACGGTCTGTCAGAATCAAAATATTAGCACCCTCACGGATCACACGGTCAACTTCAATAAACAGATACTCGATTGCCTTCTCAAGACTTGTGTTTTTATAATAAGTGATCGGAATCTCTGCAACTTTGAATCCATCCACTTTCATATTTTTAATTTTCAGAAGATCTGTATTTGTCAGGATCGGGTTATTGACTCTGAGCATCTTACAGTTCTCTTCCTTCTGCTCCAGAAGGTTACCGTCTGTTCCGACATAAATTGTTGTAGATGTTACAACTTCCTCACGGATTGCATCGATCGGTGGGTTTGTTACCTGTGCAAACAACTGTTTAAAATATCCGAACAGTGGCTGACGTTTCTGCGAAAGGACTGAAATCGGTGCATCCATTCCCATTGCTGCGGTTCCTTCGGCACCGTTCTTTGCCATTGTCAGAATAGAAGTTTTCACGTCTTCATAAGAATAGCCAAATGCTTTCTGAAGCTGTGTACACTCTTCGGCAGTATACTTTGGCACATCCTTATTCGGGATTTTCAAATCCTTCAGCTGAATCAGATTACTGTCCAGCCATTCTCCATATGGGAACTGATTTGCATATTTTTCTTTTAATTCCTCATCATCGATCACACGTCCTGCAACAGTATCAACAAGAAGCATTTTGCCTGGATGAAGTCTTTCTTTCATCACGATCTTGGATGGATCAATATCCAGAACTCCAACCTCTGAAGAAAGAATCAGATTGTCGTCATCTGTAATGTAATATCTGGAAGGGCGAAGTCCGTTACGGTCAAGTACTGCTCCCATAACATCTCCATCTGAGAACAAGATTGACGCCGGTCCATCCCATGGCTCCATCATTGTTGCATAATACTGATAGAAATCTTTCTTGTTCTGGGACATCTCTTTATTGTTGATCCAAGGTTCCGGAATACAGATCATAACTGCAAGCGGAAGATCCATTCCACTCATCACCATGAATTCTAATGCGTTGTCAAGCATTGCGGAGTCAGAACCTGAAGTATTGATTGCTGGAAGTACTTTGTGAAGTTCGCCTTTCAGACATCCTGCCTCCATCGTTTCCTCACGGGCACGCATCTTATCTGCATTACCACGGATCGTATTGATCTCTCCGTTGTGGACCATAAAGCGGTTCGGATGCGCTCTCTGCCAGCTCGGTGCAGTATTCGTACTGAATCTGGAATGTACCATTGCAATTGCAGAAATAAATTCTTCATCCTGCAGATCTTCAAAGAAAAGTCTCAGCTGTCCTACAAGGAACATTCCTTTGTAAACGATTGTTCTGCTGGAAAGTGAAACAACATAAGTATCATCACTGCTCTGTTCGAAGATTCTTCTGACTACATACAGTCGACGGTCAAAGTCGATTCCTTTCTCGTATTTTGCAGGACGTTCAATAAATGCCTGCATAATACATGGCATGCAATCTACTGCTGTCTTTCCAAGAATGTCCGGATGAATCGGAACTTCTCTCCAGCCCAAGAACTTCAATCCTTCTTTTTTTACAATAACCTCGAAAATCTTTTTCGCCTGATTACGTTTTAATTCATCCTGCGGAAGAAAGAACATACCTACACCGTAATCTCTTTCATCTTTCAGCTTGATCCCAAGTGGCTGACAGACTTTTTTGAAAAATCCATGAGGAATCTGTGTCAGAATACCCACGCCATCTCCTGTCTTTCCTTCTGCATCTTTTCCGGCTCTGTGCTCAAGTTGTTCTACAATACTCAAGGCTCCTGCCACTGTACTATGTGTCTTTTTGCCTTTGATATTGACAATTGCACCAATACCACAGTTATCATGTTCAAAACTTTCGCGGTAAAGACCACGATTCTGACTTTCCATTTCTTTCCTCATAGTCGCTATCCTTTCTTCCTGTAATCTAAAGTTTACTTTAAAATCTTCTTTGTCCGGCGCATTCAATCATTTCTTTCTCACGTCGTGTAAAACTTTTTCTAGAATATACACCCTTTTACCCAGGCTGTAAATAGGTAAAATGCTTTAAATTGTCTGATTATTTGATTTTTTATTGTTTTTCTTTGAATAGTCAGATTTTTCTTGTTTTCTTATAAAAATAATATTAATTATCAAAATTCCTGTTTTTCTTTGATTTTATTTAATAAAATAGTAAATTAAAAAGAAAAAGCGCGACAAGGTTTCGCACCTCATCGCGCACAATTTAAGATTGTATTTTTATTAATACAATTTATTTTTTTGTATTTCTTCACTATTCTTCTGTTTTCTGAGTACTCACCGGATCCCCGCTTCTCTGAATCCACACAAAACAAGCTGCACAGATAAATGTGCTGATGATCACTGCCACTGCCATTTTAAACGGTTCTCTGGCAAGCCAGTTAAATACTCCGATATCTGTAAAGATCAAAGAGCCCAGATTCAAAACAATGTGAAGCATAATCGGAGCTTTCATTGAACCAAATTTCTCATAAACATAGCATAGAAGAATTCCTAAGAGGAAAGTGTAGATCATCTGTACCGTGTTGGTATGTGTGACTGAGAAAAACAGTGCTGACCAGATTGCCGCATAATAAAATCCTCTGGTCTCCCGGTACCTCTGATAGAGTACTCCGCGGAACATAAATTCCTCTGCAATTGGAATTACAAATCCAAATACAATAATCTGGACCACAAAATCTGCTGAATACATATTCTGTGCGGTCTGGATATACTCCGGATCAACCAAAACGGCCTGTGCCATAGCGGACAGACATGTAGCACCAATACTTCCGATCACTCCCATCACAAGAAGTGACCAGTAATTCTTCAGTGGCTTTTGAACCCCCATCCGCTGTATCCCTGCAATCTGCTCTTTCTTTCGATCGATAACAAACAATGTAACTGTCAGAAACAACGTTGCTGCTGTAGCAATCCCTGCAATCGCAGTCTGACCTCCTATGATTTTATCAAACGCAGGACTTAATACTTCATAGTACTTATTCATCATTTCCTGATAATTAAGAACTTCTCCACTTTGTGTCATCCTGGAAGATGCTTCCCCCATAAAAGGAAGAATGATTATAAACTCAATCACAAATTCCATCACCAGCTGGATTCCCCAGAATCCAAGTAAAGGACCAGCAGCTCTCCAGAAGGAGCGTCTCGGATCATTTTTCATAAGACAATTCCTCCGCTATCTTCTGAATCCACTCTCTGATCTTTCCGGCTTCACCTTTTACAGTTCCCTGAACCATCTCCGGCTTTCCGCCTCCCCGTCCTTCGAATGCAGCATTTAACATTTTGGAAAATGCACGAAGATCCTGGGTTCTGCTTCCGATCACATAACGGTATCCCGCTGCATCATTTCCATAAAACACAGCACAAAGAATTCTTTCTTTTTCAAGCACTTCATTCACATACTGACGCATGGCATCCGCACTGATATCCTCTGAAAACATACAGACCGTTTTTTCTTCTTCCGGAACAGACTGCGCCCAGACGTGTACAAGCTGGCGTTCTTTCTCCACCAGTATCCGTTTCAAAGAATCCAGCTCTTCTTTCAAGTGTCCCACTGCCTCTGCTGTCTCATATTCTTTCGCACAGAGCGACGCTGAAATTTTCCTGTTCTGTTCCTGCTTCTTCTCATAATCTGTAAGTGCACGGCTTCCACAGAGCATTGTCACACGAACGCCGCCTTTGTATCGCTGCATATTAACAAGCTTGATCATACCGATCTCTCCTGTGCGTTCAACATGCGGCGCACAGCACGCACAGATATCATATCCCGGAACCGATACGATACGAACCTGTCCCTCAATCTCAATCTTACTGCGGTAATCCAGTTCTTCCAGCTCTTCTTTGGATGGATAGGACACTTCTATTGTCAGATTCTTCCACACTGCACGATTTGCTTCAAGTTCAATCTCCTGCAGTGCTTCTTTTGATATCTCTCCATCAAAATCCATCGTACAATCTTCTGTTCCAAGATGAAACCCGACATTGTTGAAACCGTATCTTGCATGCACGATTCCGGAAACAATATGCTCTCCGGTGTGCTGCTGCATCTTCATAAATCTGGTCTCCCAGTCGATCTCTCCTTCAACAATCTCTCCTGCTTCAAACGGCTGATCTGTAATATGCAGAATTCTTCCATTCTTTTCCCGAACATCAGATACCTTCGCATCCTTCAGTTTTCCTGTATCTGCATACTGTCCGCCGCCTTCCGGAAAGAATGCTGTACGGTCAAGTTCTACCGCATAGCATCCTTCCTTTTTCTCATACGGCTCACATTCCAGAACCATTGCAGTAAATTTTGAAAGATGGCTGTCATTGTAAAACAGTTTTTCTGTTCTTGTACCATCCATCAATCCATTTTCTGTCATAATTCGTATTACATCCTTTCCGGAGCTGTAAATCCAAGAAGATCAATACAAGTCTCAAGCACTTTTTTCGCAAGTGTAAGAAGTGCAAGATAACCTTTCTTCTTCTCTTCGTCTTCTTCTGCAAGAATCTTTGTCTCATGATAGAACTTATTAAAGTCGTTCGCAAGATCATAGATATATGCACACAACTTATGAGGAGCTGTCTCTTTATATACATTATCGATCACTTCATTGAATTTCACTACCTGAAGCATCAGAGACTTCTCTGCATCATTCTCAGCCGGTCTGATCGTTCCGTCAAGAACTCCGCCATTCTCAGCATATTTCTTGAGAATAGACTTAATTCTAACGATTGTATAAAGAATATACGGTCCTGTATTTCCCTCAAAGGAAGTAAATCTGTCAACATCAAAGATATAATCTTTAGAAGCCTGGTTAGAAAGATCTCCGTACTTGATCGCTGCAAGTCCAACTTCTTCTGCTGTACGTCTTGCATCTTCTTCCTCTACTGTACGGTTGTCCATGATCTTCTTATACATCTCTTCATCAATCTCACGGATTAGATTCTCAAGACGCATAACACCGCCTTCTCTTGTCTTAAACGGCTTACCATCTTTTCCGTTCATTGTACCAAATCCAAGGAATGTAAGTTCTGTCTCCGGTTTTACAATTCCTGTCTTCTTCGCACAACGGAATACCTGCACAAAATGCAGTTCCTGACGCTTATCAACAACATAGATCACCTGATCTGGATCATACAGTTTCTCACGTTCTACCAGTGTAGCAAGATCTGTTGTATCATACAGCGCAGCTCCATCAGATTTCAGAATCATACACGGAGGAATCTCTTTCTTATCTGTCTCTTCTGCAACGTCTACTACAAGCGCACCCTCATCATAATGTGCGAATCCTTTCTCCTTGAGCATCTCAACCATATCCGGAATATATGCCTGGGCATCTGCTTCACCTTTCCAGAGATCAAAATCTACACTCAGTCGCTCGTAGTTCTTCTTCAAGTCAGTTACAGACACATTCATGATATGTTTCCAGATTGCACGATATCCTTTATATCCATTCTGTAACAGATAAGTTGCATGAAGTGCTTCTTCTCTATAATCGTCGTGCTCTTTTGCATAAGCACTTGCTGTAGGATAAATCTCTTCCAGTTCACTGATCGTAAATGGTGCTTCTTCCGGATATTCTCCTTCAAAACTCTCATCAAAATACGGGAGTTCCGGTTTACGTTTTTTCAGCTCTGTGATGATCAGGCCCATCTGATATCCCCAGTCTCCCAGATGGATATCTCCTGTTACATCATTTCCTTTAAAACGGATAATACGTTTAATGCTCTCTCCGATAATCGCAGAACGAAGATGTCCGACATGCAACGGTTTTGCCACGTTCGGTCCGCCGTAATCAATAATAACTTTTTTCGGATTCTTTTCTTTTTCAACACCAAGATTCTCATCTGCTGCCATCTCATTCAAATACTCTGCAACAACTTCCGGTGCCAGCTTCAGGTTGATAAATCCCGGATTCACCGCTTCTGCTGATGCAAAATACTTGCTATCTGCAAGTTCTTCCACAACTGCATTCGCAATCATGATTGGAGCCTTCTTATATTTCTTCGCACCTGCCATTGCACCATTACACTGATATTCACAGAGATCCGGGCGGTTGGAAAGCGTAACTCTTGCAAGCTCTTCATCATATCCTGCTGCTTTGAACGCTTCTTTCATTTCTATTGTGATCATTTCCAGTAATGTCTTCAAAGTTTCACACTCCTCTTTACTTTTCGTTTGTCTTTTCTGCCTGACGGCAATTTTATTAAAACAAGTCTGCCTCCCAACTTTTCTGGAGACAAACAGCCACTATCTATTCTATCATGTATCCTGCGGAACAGCAAGCGTTACTGTAAACAGAGATTAACAGAGATTAAGTGCAAAGATAATGAAACCAGTCGCAAAACTGATTGACATAAAAATATCGAATACTTATAATGTAACCAAAACTTTACACATACTGTTACCTGTATGATGTAACATCAGACAGAAAGGATATCCAACAATGTTAAAATTAGGTTCACACGTTGGCATGAATGGAAAAGAAATGCTTCTTGGTTCTGCGAAAGAAGCCGTTTCTTACGGTGCCAATACATTTATGTTTTATACCGGAGCCCCACAGAATACCCGCCGAAAAGAAATCAGTGAATTGAATATCGAACCAGCATGGAAATATATGAAAGAACACGGAATTGATGAAATTGTCGTTCATGCACCTTATATCATCAACCTCGGTAATTCAGTAAAACCAGAGACGTTCTCTCTTGCCGTAGAATTTCTGGCAAAAGAAATCAACCGCACGATTGCCTGCAGAAGCCACACTCTGATCCTTCATCCGGGTGCTCATGTAGGTGCCGGTGTCGAAATCGGAACTGCACAGATCATCAAAGGACTTAATGAAGTTCTCACTGCTGAGACTGACTGCTGTATTGCCCTTGAAACAATGGCCGGAAAGGGATCAGAAATCGGACGGAATTTTGAAGAACTTGCCCGGATTTATGATGGAGTTGTCCAGAATGATAAATTGAGAGTCTGCTTTGACACTTGTCATACAAGCGACAGCGGATATGATATCATCCATCATTTTGATGATGTTATGGAGTCTTTTGACCGTCTGCTTGGAAAAGATCAGATTGCAGTCTTCCACATCAATGACAGTAAAAATATTCCAGGAGCCGCGAAAGACCGGCATGAAAATATCGGCTTTGGAGAAATCGGTTTTGATGCAATTTCTACAATTGTCCATCACCCGGATTTCGAATCTGTACCGAAGATCCTTGAGACTCCTTATATTCCTTCTGTAACAAAAGCAAAGAAATCTTATGCCCCTTATAAGTATGAGATTGAAATGCTAAGAAACAACCGGTTTGATCCTGAAATGAAAGACCACATCCTTGCAGATTGTGAATAAAAAACTATATGAAAAAATCCTGTTATTATCAGCCATCTGAATGCGCTGAAATAACAGGACTTTTTTATCCTATAGCGTCTGAGCGGAGTCGAACCGCCGCACATGCCTCCGGAGGGCATCGCTCTATCCACTGAGCTACAGACGCATAATCTTTTGTGTCCTTTGAATTTCAACCGGACACTTTATATATCCTAGCACAATTTTACAATCTTGTAAAGAGCATTTCTTTCAAATTTCTCATTCCATCTTTTCTTTTTAAAAGGCCATTTGTATTTTCCCCAATCCTCTTTCATAAAGATATGCATGATCACTGAGCACTTCTTCTGTGTCTACCTGTGTATGATTGATATCCTGTATCATAGCATCCAGTTCCTCTTTTGCAATTTCTCTTGATTTCGGCAAAATGATCACTTCATGGATACTGCTCGGGAGAATATAAAAATCCTCTTTCAAAATTTCACCGATCATCTCAAGAACATGCGGATAAAACATACAGGCTGCCCCCTGGATCTTGCTGGAATTCGTCAGTACATACATCTGACATTCTCTCTGCATGCCGCGGATTGCCTCCACTTCAATTCCGGTTATCCTGCGGATCATATCGGGAAGTGAGCAGAATTCCGCCGGAAGCAGTCTGACAGCACTTCGCATGGCCATTTCATATAATTCCTCTGTTTCAAGATTCCATTGCCTCATATACTCATTTGTGATCTGCATTGTTGCGCTTCCCTCACATTGCCGGTCTAAAATGACATAAAAGGTCAGCGAAAGATCCAGCACATCCAAATGCGGGATTTCTTCCAGTAATTCCCTGTTTTTCTCCGTTTTTATCACTTTGATCCCCAGCTTATTCTTCCATGATTCCAGATTAAAAAAAGAATCCACATCTATGATATTTTTTGCCTTGATCTTTTGATAAAGCTGGCTGATCTCCGACACAATCTGTTCCAGAGTTTCCCCTTTTTGAAACTTCTCATAATATTCCTCCAGATAGATTGTCGGAAACAGATTGGATCCCGTTTCCTGAAGCAACA
>ERZ835880.339-NODE-339-length-54265-cov-17.875540_pt1 | contig 54265 bp, 42 predicted proteins | sample MGYA00519944_ERZ835880 | MGnify/ENA primary metagenome ERZ835880 (study PRJEB31850, sample SAMEA3708787) | human gut metagenome | biome: human gut; feature: human-associated habitat; material: faeces | place: China | collected 2014 ... | reverse complement strand
ATTATTTTACTGAGAAGTATCCAGTAATATCCGGAACCTCTACAGCAAGCCATACTGGCACATCATCTGTACCAACGTTTACCCATACAGTAACCTTTGTAACTGTGAATCCTTCACCCTTACCAATTACTGTATCCCATGAAATGTCAGTACCATTATTCTTTTTGCCTTCAACAGTGCAAACTTCAAATGTATCATGTGCATCTGTATAATCTTTAAAGTTAGTATAGGTATAATCACCATATTTTGCAACTACAGAATCAGCTAAAACAGCCTCTACTGCAGAACCAGTAGTAGCTCTTGCATCAATACTATTAGTTTTAACTACCGCTGTAGCCTTAGCCTGTGAATCCTTTACAGTAAATGTTGTTGTAATCTTTGGTGTAAATTTAGAATTATTGTTATCTACACCTTCAGCATATACAGTGTAAGTACCTGCCTCAAGATTCTTAGTAATTTCATAATTGGTTTTTCCATTATCTGTCCAAGTATTAGACTGCTCTGAAACTTTAATACTTAATGCACCGTTGGAAACAGTGAATACTCCAGCCTTTGGAGCTTTTGCAGAAGTGGTGCCGGCAACAGTACTGAAAAGAACAGTTCCATCAGCCTTCTTTACCACATAGTTTACATTTGTAAGACTATAAAGATCTGCACCATCAGCAGAGCCGATAATTTCAGCAGTAACAACCTTGTCTGTCTTGTTATCCTTATCAGCTTTGATATCAACATTATCATTTGTGATATTTAACTTCCAAGAATCAGCATTTGCAGTTGTAGTATTCTTAACAGATACAGAAATTGTTCTAGCAACAACTTCTTTGCCATCTTTATTCTTATAAGAAATCTTAAATGTGTAATTTCCTGCTACATCACCAGTAGTAAATGTGATCTTCTTTGTATGATCGCCACTAAAATGACTTCCAGCCGCCTTATCAGGTTTTGCTAAGCATTCTACATTGATTCTAGCTGCCTCAGCATCTGTCATATCATTACCATACTGATCCTTTAATGTAACGTTTACATCTACTGATCTTCCAATCACATTAGAAAGTGTAACACTGTATTTGTCTAATTCCAATGATGCTACAGCCTTTTCTGCAACAACTGTAATAGCAACAGATCCAACTACTTTGTCATCTTTCTTGATAAGAAGATATGCGGTACCTTCTTTTACACCAGTAACAGTAACAGATTTTGCATTGATATTGCTGTTAGTACCTACCATTAATGTTGTAGGATCAGAAGATACTACAGAATACTTACTGTAATCAGAAATTTCTTTTCCATCAGCATTCTTAATCATGAAGTAAGCTACCTTTGTATCTTTAGCAGCAATCTTCTTCTCATCCTTAGCCTTGTCATAAGACTTGTTACTATCATCAATTCTTACATCAAAGTTATTGATAGCAGACTGATCTACAGCAGTAATTGTAAGCTTACCAGAAGTAACGTTTCCTTCTGCCTTACCATTCTGATCATACTTACCAGACTTGTAAGTGATCTCAACCGTAGCTGTATTACCAATCTTATTCAGATATAACTTGGTTCCGTTTACATATCCATTATTTGTTGTAAGAGTGAAATCATACTTGGAAGCATCCTGTTTTCCATAAGCTGCTTCATCAATGATAACGCCGTTAGCATCCTTAGAAACTAACTTGATCTCTGTCTCAGTCGCATAAGGAACTGTCAGAGTATTAGGTGCAACTGAAGCAACCTTTCCGTCAGAAGCTACGAATGTCTTTGTAATTCCATCAAGAGTTACATCATATGTAGCTGCATCCTTTGCTTCACTGAACAGAGTTAATGTAACCTGAGAAGCATCCTTAGAATCAACTGTCACCTTGGATACAGGATAAACAACGTTTGTTGTCTCATTCTTTACTGTGAAGTCAGTTGGTTTCAGGTTCTTTGTATCGCCAGCAACAGTAGCTTTAAGCTCTGTTAACTTGTTCTGTGCTACTGTAGAAAGAACATGGTTCTTCACTTCTACATCCTTAGTAGTTGTGGCAGAATCCTTACCAACGGTAATCTTAGCCGTGATTGTTGCCTTACCAGCCTTAACACCTGTAACAACACCTGTTGCAGCATCTACTTTTGCAATGGTATCGTCACTAGATGTGTAAGTAATCTTAGCTCTTGAAGAATTTTTCTTAGTATTTGTTAACTTAGTTGTGCTTCCAATAGCTACTACTGAATCTCCAGATAAAGCAACGCCTACCTTAGCAACTTTCAGTGTGTAAGTAAGTTTCTTTGTCTTTGCCTTAGCACTCTTCTTTGTAGAAGTCTTGTAAGTTACCTTAACCGGAAATACGCATGGTATTTTGCGTGGAAGTGTTGGAAATACTGGATTTGTAAATAGAGTTTGGGGCAAAATCACTTCTACAAGTAACACGCAAGCAACATACAAGAAGCGATTAAATCTGATTAATGGCTTCGACCAGCGCAGGTACATCCAGATGTGTGTAAATTCGTTCTGTCAGGGACATAGCGCCGGAATGACCGACAATTTTTTTGATGGTAGTCTGATCGACATGTGCTTCGGCGAGCAGGGAAATCGTGGTGTGCCGGCAGCAGTGAGGTGTATGATCGATGTGCAGACGAAACATCAGAGGCTGGAAAACATTGTGGTAATACATATAATAGGTAAAATGCTGGCTGTCCAGAGTATGGATGAGATATTCACAATCAGAACAGTCATGAAGCCAGCGCTGGTAAAAGGGGAGTACTTTGTCAGCAATCGGAACTTTTCGAATGCCGTTTTCGGTTTTGCTGTCAATGACATCAAAATATTGTTCGGACAGATGAACATTTTCTTTTTTCAGATCTAAAAGCTCTGAGACACGGACACCATTGTATATCAGCATGAGGACTGTCTGGCAATAGGGATCGTTTTTGTGTTTCCACAGGAGAGCAATTTCAGAAGTGGAAAAACAGCTTCGTATGATTTTATTAGGATTTCGGTCTTTGTATTTCGAAATATTTACATAGGCAGAATAATCTTTTGAGACAATTTCGTGCTTCATGGCATAAGAATAGAGCTGGTTAAAAAGAACACGGATTTTTTTCAGGGTAGGATAGTTCTTGCCGCTGTGATCAATCACCTGCTGTAAATCATTGAGTCTCAAATTGTGAAATGGCATATCAGCAATGTTTTCACAAGTGGCATAGGCTGCCCGATAGCCTTTGATGTTGGAGTGGGAGATGGTAGGAAACTTTTCTTCGGACCATCGGAGATAAATTTCCCGGAAGGTTAATTTCAGCGTTTCCCCATCGATGGGATAATTGTTGTAACGTGCCAGAATCTGCAGAGCTTCTGATCGGGTAGGAGCGTAGCCCAGAATCTGATAGTGCTGGATGCGCTTTCCAGAGATGTCATTGATGTGCCAGCCCGTAGTGATGCGTGCTGCATAGGGTCTTCTTCTGTTGCCGGAGAGTTTTACGACTCCGCCGTATCCGTTTGGTAATCTCATTTTTCTTCCTTTCGTGTGTAAAAATTTATATTATCGTGTCAATCATACACATTTATTTGTAAAATTTTTAAGTATCACACAAGTAACAAAAAAGAGTTTTTACTTATTATATATATTTTACGTGTTGAAAAAACGAAGGTTTAGGGGTATTATATTCTAGAAAAATTGTTTACTAAGGAGAGAAAACTTTGAGTGAGAATGGATATCGAAATTTAAAAAAGACGAATAAGCTGATGATTCCCGTCATTTTGATGATGGGGTTTGTGCCATTGCTTGTACATATGTATTCCTATAATTCAAATCTGTCGCAGTTTGACTGGTTTCCGGCCAATTCAGATACACAGACAGATTTCTTTTTTGCATGGAAGATGATTGCGATCGTAATCATTGGAGTGGTGATGGCTGCAATTCTGTTGTATCGGCATTATGTGAAGAAAGAGACCCTGCAGTTTGAAAATTCTTTTTATTTTCTGATGGTATACGGACTTTTTGTTCTGATGTCAGCACTTTTTTCAAAGTATAAGCATTGGGTATCCGGTGGAACTTATGAACTTTTTGAGTCTGTGTGGGTAGTTTTTGCGTATATGCTGCTGTGTTATTATGTATATAATTTTGTGAATGAAGAAAAACATGTGGAATGCATTTTGAAAATTTCGGGCATTGGCATGGCTATTGTTACAGTGATCGGCGTATTTCAGTATTTTGGACTGGACTTCTTTCAGTCAAATTTTGGAAAACATTTGATCACAAATCCTGGATGGTGGAAGAATTTAAAAGAGCTGACGTTTAATTTTGTACCGAAAACTTCTTATACGACATTATACAATCCGAACTTTTTATCGTTTTATTTTGGTATGCTCATTGTGCTGGCGGTATGCCTGTTTATTGCGTCAAAAAAGATATGGCATCGGATAGTGCTGGCAGTAGCGGTAGTATGCTGTGCTATCTGCTTGAAAGGAAGCGGCAGTGCGAGTGGATGGATGGCTCTTGCATTGGCAGCAGTGGTACTTATACTTGTGCTTTTGAGCCGGAAGAAAAAAATGTTTGTTGTGGGTGCTGTTGTAGTGGTAATTGGGATTATAGCAGCAATCGTACTTGGAAATACCACCTCAGCAGGTGAAAGTATAAAAAATACAATTGTTGGTACATACCGGATGAGTGACAGATGGGCTCTGAATGGAGTAGAAACCAATACGGATGATGTTGTGCTTGACATTCACGGGAATAAACTGAGTGTTTCTTATACCGTGGGAGAGGATGGAACAACACAGATCAGTTGCAAAGATTCGGATGGAAATGAGTTAAGTCAGACGATAGTGGATGCAGATAACCAGGTGACAACGATGGATGACAGCCGTTTTTCTGGGGTACAGCTGCAACCGGTATCTTTTGGAGATAGCTTGCCCGGAATTTGTGCAACGATTGATGGTGTGCAGTGGAACTTCATAAATACCGATGAGAATGGATATGAGTATCTGAATCCAGCGGGAAAATTGGTGAAGTTTGAGAATCCGAAGGTTTCAAAAGTATTTTTGGATGATGCAATGAGTAATCGAGGACATATCTGGAATAAAACAATTCCGCTTCTAGGAAGGCATGCTTTTATGGGGAGCGGGGCAAATACTTACATGTTTGAAGTGCCACAGAATGATTATATCAGTCAGAACTATGTCTACGGCGCGAACAGCTATGACGTAAAAGCCCATAGCTGGTATCTGCAGCAGTGGGTAGAAACCGGATTACTCGGTACCCTGGCACTCCTGGTATTTCTGTTCTGGTACCTGGTACAGTCGGCACGCATCTATCGCAGAGTGAATTTACACAAGAGTATCAGCTGGGTTGGATTTGGATTATTTGCAGCAGTGCTGGTATATATGTTTGCAGGGATTGCAAATGATTCCAATGTATGTACCGCTCCGGTATTCTGGGGCATGCTTGGCCTGGGACTTGCAGTGAACCGGATGCTGGTTAAGAAAGAAAATCTTTTCGCAAAGGAACCGATTTCTGAGAAAAATGATGTTGTCGTGGAACAGAACGACCTTAAAACGGAAAAAGCAGTGACAACAGAAACTTCTGCAAAGAAGCAGTCCGGAAAGAAACAGTCAAGAAAACAGAGAAAATTAAACAAGTCATGAAAATGAGCACATTATAGGGAGTAAGTTTGGCATGCAACAAATGAAAAACCGGTTTCGGGGGGAAACGGCAAAATATATACGAATCGTATTGTTGGTAATTTACGATATATTGGCAATCTTTCTGGCGGAAATTCTTTCTATCTGGACACGTTTTGATTTCAGTTTAAAGAGTGAGCAGGGAATTCCTTTTTTAGAGACAGCATTGCAATATTTCTGGGTAAATATGATTGTAACCATTGTGATATTTTTTATTATGCATCTGTATAATAGTCTGTGGGAATATGCGAGCGTACAGGAACTATTAAATGTAGTGATTGCGTGTCTGCTCAGTGCTGCAATACAGAGTCTGGGGATGCATATGTTCCAATGGAACATGCCGCGTTCTTATTATATTTTGTATTTTTTCTTTTTGCTGGCACTGGTGTCCGGAAGCCGCTTTGTATACCGGGGACTGCGTATCATACGACACAGTTATCTGGGAGATGCATCCAGACATGCCATTGCTACCATGGTGATTGGAGCAGGAGACAGTGCAAATTTCCTGATAAAAAATATGGAGAATAGTCCGCTGATCCGCAATCGTGTAGTATGTGTGATCGATGCAGACAAGAATAAGATAGGAAGCACCATTCTGGGAGCTCCGATTGTGGGAAATGACAGCAAGATTCCATGGGCAGCAGAAAAATACGAAGTGCAGGAAATTTTTATTGCTATCCCGAATTTGCCGGGAGATCGAAAGAAAAAGATTCTGGAATTGTGTAAAAACACGGGATGTAAAATTAAAATTCTGCCTAGTATGGCGCAGATTGTGAATGACGAGGTAAGCGTCTCAAATTTCCGTGAGGTGGAAATCGAAGATTTACTGGGACGGGAGCCGGTGAAGACAAATCTGGATGAGGTCATGGGATACATTGCTGGAAAGGTTGTACTTGTAACCGGTGGCGGTGGTTCCATCGGAAGTGAACTCTGCCGCCAGATCGCGGCGCATCATCCTTCGCAGCTGGTGATATTTGATATTTATGAAAATACCACGTATGACCTTCAACAGGAACTGAAAAAGAAATTCCCGAATCTGAATCTGGTTGTGCTGATTGGATCTGTGAGAAATACCCATCGTGTGGATACCGTATTTTCGGATTATAAACCGGCGATTGTTTTTCATGCAGCTGCACATAAGCATGTGCCACTCATGGAGGACAGTCCGAATGAGGCAATTAAAAACAATGTATTCGGTACTTATAATGTGGCTATGGCAGCAGGAAGAAACGGAACGGAGCGCATGGTATTGATTTCTACGGATAAAGCCGTAAATCCGACCAATATCATGGGAGCGTCCAAACGTATCTGTGAGATGATTATTCAGGGAATACAGCATCGTTTTCCGAAAACCAATTATGTAGCGGTTCGCTTCGGAAATGTACTGGGAAGTAACGGAAGTGTGATTCCTCTTTTCAAAAAGCAGATCGCAGAGGGCGGACCGGTTACCGTTACCGACAAAAATATTATTCGTTATTTTATGACGATTCCGGAAGCAGTATCACTTGTCTTACAGGCAGGTGCTTACGCAAAGGGCGGAGAAATCTTTGTGCTGGATATGGGAGAGCCGGTAAAGATCGATGATATGGCAAGAAATCTGATCAAGTTATCCGGATTTGAACCGGATGTGGATATCCCGATTGTGTACACAGGGCTTCGACCGGGGGAAAAGATGTTTGAAGAGTGTCTGAAAGAAGAGGAAGGACTTCAGAAAACGGAGAATGATCTGATTTTTATCGGAAAACCGATTGAATTTGACAGGGAAGAGTTTTTTGAACATTTGAAAGATCTGAAGAAGACGGCATATGAAGATGATCCACAGATGAAGCTGGTGGTGAAACGGTTAGTGCCTTCGTATCAGGTGGAAAAAAGCAAATAATTAGAAGTAGAATGGGGAGCAGTCGGAGCGGCTGCTCTCTTTAATTTTACTGCATGCTCTATTCGTAAATGGTATAATTCTTAAGTGAAGTATCACAGTTTGAGCAATCAAAAAAGAACAACTGTGCATAAACTACAGTTGCTCAAAATGTGATTCTTCATGATTGTACCAGGTTGCGGAATTTTAGCCAGTACATTATGGGGATTGAATACGCCTGTCCTTCCCACAAAAATAACGTCATGACAGGGTCTTACGTTAATTTATAAGGTATATTATCCTGCCGGAATAAAAAGAGACATGGCAAACAAGCCCTCTGCCGGGGGGCTTAGAAAAACATATGGGAACAGATGTTTAATTCTGGAGGGCAAAGCTCCTGCCAATATGCCGCATGCTGTTTTTTCCACAGCATGGGCACAGGCTGATGCCATACTTCCAAACGGTCTTCATTACTTCTGCAACAGAAGAGCCGGTGAAGCGGGATATAAATTTCCGGTGTCCCTGAATCCGGAAGATGATGTGGAGGTTTTTCTTCTTCCGGCGATTGTTTAAGAAACCATAGTACCGGATTTTCTGGAACCCGGCCGGGAGCACATGCATCATCAGACGGCGGATAAACTCCACCGGTGTTATGCGGACAAGGATTTTGTCTCCGGATCTGTAGTCTTTTGCCCGGAAGGAAACCTCATTTTCCGTAATAGAGACAATGCGGGAGTTGGTAATGGCAATGCGGTGGGATAAATAGAACGTCCAAAGCACGTTTGGACAGAATCGCATAGCGGTCAGAATGGTTTTTGCCATGCCTGATATGGATGCGCATGTTTTTGCGTTGGATATTTTCATAACGAAGATGACAAACTTCGCCAATACGCAGACCGGAAGAATACATGAGTGCGACCATAGCCTTCTGCTTCAAATCCGGCATGGAATCAATAAGGATGGAAACTTCCTGTTTGGAAGGGACAAAGGGAAGATATTCGTCAAATCTGCGCATAGGAAGCTGGGTATCATCCCACGGTTTGTGAAGGACATACAGGGTAAAAAAGCGCAGCTGTGAAATAGCACAGTTTATGGTACGGTCAGTAAGACCACGGAGGGAAATCATTTCCCAAAAAGAATTTAAATAATTGTCCATGATAAAATCTCCTTTGAAATGTAATAGAAAATAGAAACATTTCAAAAAGGGGAGGTGGACGGGAAAAAAACAGATATGTAGTTGTTGAGTTAAAAAATCCATGGTAACATAAGCATAGGAGTTTGTGTGTATTGTTTATTGTTAAGGTAGGGGTATCTCAACAATACAACATATACACAAAAACTGCTATTTTTTTTGAAAAGTAGTGGTTTCATGTATTGGGGGGCTAGCCGTCGCGCTAGCGACTTGGCACAATTTAACAAAAGAAATATCAGAGAGCGAGGAAGAAAACATGAGTCCAGAAGTAGTTAAACCAGAAATAATTGATACACTAGCTAATGCTGGACAAGCTTTGATTGCTTCTCCAGCAGTGCAAGGTGTGGTTTCATCTTTAATTACAACTTTGTTTTTCCGAAAAGGAGAAAACATTAAAGTTATGGAAGCATTAAAAAAGAAGGAATTTGAAAAAGTTCTGGAGGAATTACTTGGAGCGGGAAGACTTTCCTATGTAGAACTGTATAAGTGCCGAAATTTCTTGAAAATTGCAAAACGGGCAGATGAAATGATCGCATCTAATCAAGAAAGGCAGCCTGAAATGGAAGTAGAAGAGAACGTAGATCAGACTACATTTAGCTTTGACTGGCTGATGCGTTTTTTCGATGCCGTTGGAAATATTAGCAACGAGAATTTGCAACAGTTGTGGGGGAAAGTTTTGGCCAATGAGATTGTGAAGCCAAAGGCTTGTTCACTCCGTACATTAGAGATGATTCGGAATATGTCATCTGAAGAAGCAAATATATTTTCGGATTTATGTAGGTATGTTATGCAAAGTGGGGATATTTATTATATTGATGCGGCTGGATTTTTTTGTGAGGAAGATGGAGATGAAGAATGTCGGGAGTTTATAAGAAACAGGGGATTGTCTTATGAGAGACATATTGTGCCATTGTTAGAGGCAGGCGCACTTAGCCAGGATCATGATTTGGCTTTATATATTTCTAAAGATACAAATTTGGAGATGCACAATGATAAAATATGTGGTATTGTCATGAGCTACGCTGATGTTCCTGAGTTACTCCGTAGAGATGCTTATTTATTAACCGCTAGCGGAAAAGAACTATATTCTGTTATTCAAAACGGTGGGGGATTTGAAGCAGATGAAGAATATGCGGTGTTGTGCCTAAAAGGTATGAAAGAGAAAAATTCAGAATTTTATGTAGGAGCTTTTCTAATCGCGCAAGGCGGAGAAGGGGAGGATCTTTTGGAGAATTAGGATGAAATAAAACTATATAATATCGAAAAAGTTCATACAAAAAACAAAGGAAGGAAATGCCATGGTTCATTCAGAAAAATTAGACGAAACTGCATTATGGAAAGAATATAAGAAAAAAGCTGATGCAGGAAGCGAAAGATGTATATGGGTAAAAAAAGTTTATGAATATGCTGCGAATTATTTGAAGGATGTTCGCAGAATCTTTGGAAATTATACGTTGCATGACGAAATACATATCTTAAATGTATTGGATGCCATGGGAGGATTGCTGGGAGATCAGATTAGTAATCTCACTGTGGGGGAACTGGAACTGCTGATTTTAGTTGCAAGTTTGCATGATGTGGGCATGGTTTACACAGATGAGGAACAGAAGGCACAATACGAGGATACAGAAACATGTAAAAAATTCTTGAGAGAACATTACCCGGAATTTCTTGGGAGCACAGCAGAAGAATGGACAGAAGATATGCGGCAGTGGTATCTCCGCAGCTTGCATTCTGAACGTGTGGCTGAGGTGCTGCATAATGAGGCATGGAAGGAACTGATCAGTCAGCGCCCAATAGATGTCGTGCCATTCCAGTGTATTGTGTCCGTTTGTGAGGCACATGGTTACAATCCTTCAGATATGGTTGGTAATCATGATTTGGATTACTTAAATGCAAATGATGTCAGTCCATTGTTTTGTGCACTACTGCTACGGTTGGGCGATTTATTGGACTTCGATGATACCAGAGCACCAAAGGTATTGTACAGCTATGTAGGAGACAACGAAAAAAGTATTGAAGAGTGGAAGAAACATCAGGCTTCTGCCGGATTTTTTTATCCGGCATCTCCTTCGACTGAAGCTTTGCCGTATAAAGCCCATTGTACCCATCCAGGTGTGGAGCATGCGATCCGTGATTTTCTGGACTGGATCGAGGTTGAACTTGGAAATTGCATAAGGTTGCAGAAGTCTTGTAGAAAAAGCTGGCAACAGAACTTTCCTTTTCCCCGGACTATTTTACGCAATGAAATTGAATCCGATGGATATATGAGCGGAGATTTTTGCATCACGATGGATCAGACAAAGATTCTGGAATTGCTGACGGGAGAAAATTTGTATGATAACCGGGATGTTTTCGTGAGAGAATTGCTTCAGAATGCGATCGATGCCACTTTACTTCGAGGAAAAATGGATTCTGATTTTATACCGGAAAAGTCCCGTATTGATTTCTGGGAGTGGAATGACAAGGATGGAAATATCTGGTTCCGTATTGATGATGAGGGAACTGGAATGACCATGGGAATGCTGCAAAGATATTTTCTGAAAGTGGGAAATTCATATTACTCTTCCAAGGAAATCGAAAGAGACTTAAGAGATCACCATCAAACAGAAAAGTATTATGGTATCAGTCGCTTTGGAATCGGTTTTCTGTCATGTTTTCTTAATGGTGATTATGCGGAGGTGTCGACTCTTTATTTTGATTCTGATAAAAACCGGCGAGAAGAGGAGACCACGAACTCGAACATGAACAAACATTATGGATTGCGATTGCAGGTGACGGGACTCAGCGGATATTATACTTTGTTGAATCAATCACAAAACCACTTCACAAATGAGCCAATGCCAAATCCGGGTGATTTTGTTACAGAAACTTCTTATCAGCAGGAAAGAAACGGATATCGGAAGAATGCCGGAACTTCGATTGCGATACGTTTGAATCCAGGAAAATTAGGAACTTTAAATTTGAAGAATACAGTGGAAAAATATCTGTGTGGTTCCCGGGTGCCTGTGTATTATAATAATGAGAGGATTGGGCAAACTTATGATGAGATAATGAAAGTAGCACATGATGTAGAGGGGGAGAAAGTCTATGAGCTAACGGATGAACTGAAAGAACAGTTTGATCAGAAATTTCCCAAGGTGCAGGGACAGTATCCGAAAATTGTAATGACGACCATTCCTTTGGATACAAAAGACGATCATGTTTTACAAGGGGTGTCCGGAGTATTGACAAAATATGACTTGCGTTTTGAAAAAATTCCCTGTTGGCAGGTGAAAGATTTGAAGTACGGAGTTACTTGGCGTGTTGAAGTGAGAGATAAAAGGCTTCAAATAGTACTATATGTAATGCATTTGGGAGAATATAATTTAAGTTACGAAGATTGGGATGAATTTAAAGAAATGTATGATGCAGAAGAGATAAATGTACTTGCAGATGCATTTGAAAATTGTGATGTGTGTCCTCAGTCAGAAGAGCAGTTGGGAGAAATATGGAGCCCGTTTCGATCATCTGCTAATATATATGAAGTCTGGAGAAGTTATCATGATCGTGAGCAACTTCAATTAATGAGAATTTCTCTTGAGGAATGTGGGTGCCCAGAAATTATCCCCTTGAAATCAGACACACGAGATGAAGTAATTAGGTGTGCATATCAAGGTGTTGTTGCGGGAAATATGACTGAACCGTACGGGATAGATTATTCCAATATGGGAATGTTTTTTATGGAAAATTCATATCAGCCGATAACACAGGCTAGCCGTGAAAAAGTGATGAAGATTCCGATAGAAGTGGGGGTGTATATTTGCGGTGTTGCCAATAAATATAGGATGATAAATCTATTGCGAGGGCAAAGTAAGTGGATTGCATATTGGAGTGATTTAATAATAAAAAGTTGGAAAAATGTGAAGAATCTGCTATTGAGACAATGGATGGAATGTAATCAAAAGGATTATTTTGAGCAAAGATTGCGTTTTTTGAAAGAGCCTCTTTCATCAGAATGGAGGAAAAATTGTTCTTATATAAATATTTATGATGATTTTGTTTTATTAAATTTGTATCACGATGTATATTTGCAAGATCATTATTGGATGAAAATTGATTATGAGAAAGGGCAAACAATTTTGTTCTTTAATAAAGAAGAGGAATTAGAAGTGGCATTAGATCTTTTTCCACCAATGCGATTTTGTAAATCGGCGAATGATAAAAGTCGAAGATACCTTTGTAGTGAAGATTCGTACTATCGGAAAGGAATTACTCTGGATCATCCTTTCATGATCTGGCTCATGAAGAATGCTGTTTTAATGAATAAATATTACCAAAGGCAGTTTAGACAGATCATAGACTGCCTTCGCTACAAATCGGCAACAGTTATTATCGTTGAAGTAAATGCTATTCGCCAGCAACTGATCAGCTTGCCCGAACATCATGGAGTGGATGTATATAACTTTCCGCAACTTAGCAGGGATGATTTCTGGTATATGGAAGATGACAGTGAGATATCTATATAGAGGAGTATTTTTCGGTGTTAGGTCAAATTCTGGGGGGTGATTAATTGAATCACGCCTCATAAATAGTTTTGGATCTGTTTAAATAAGAAATTTTTGTTTGTTCTGTAAGAAACGATAAAGTCAACTAAAAGCCATGAAAATGAAAAAAAGATAGATGAAAACGGAAAAAAGTAGATATATATGCACATATATGCTATAATAAATTGGTTTAGGGAAATGAACATAACATAGTTATGAACAGAAGGAGAGTTGCAATGGCACACAAAAAGCTTTGTAAAACCCTTAAAATATTAGCAGGAGCGGCGGGTATTGCATTTGTTGGAATGCAGCTTGTCGCGAAAAAGAAAAAGGCTGACTATACATACAAGAATGAACCAGCAGAACAGAATCCATTTGAAGGCAAGAAGGTTGTTTTTGTAAAAAATGACAATGATGCTGAAAATGCAGATGGTGTCAGGGGACACTTGGAAGAGTCAGGTGTTGTTTTCACGCAAGAATCCTTATATAGTAAATATGCCAAGAGGGCATTAGATGTAGTTCTTTCGTTTGGAGGATTACTTGTTCTGTCTCCGGTATATGCAGCTATTGCGCTCGCAATTAAAATTGAGGACCCGGGATCTGTACTTTTCACCCAGAAACGGTTAGGAAAAAACAAGGAGTATTTCAAATTACATAAATTCAGAAGCATGAAAGTATCCACCCCTCATGATGTGCCGACACATCAGTTGGACAATCCGGATCAGTACATAACCAAGGTTGGTAAATTTATTCGCGCGCATAGTTTAGATGAATTACCACAGATCTGGGATATTTTTGTGGGAAATATGAGTATCATCGGACCGAGACCGGGATTATGGAATCAGGATCTGCTTACTGCAGAAAGAGATAAGTATGGTGCGAATGATGTGAAACCGGGATTGACCGGGTGGGCACAGATTAACGGAAGGGATGAACTGGAGATCCCGGTAAAAGCAAAACTGGACGGTGAATATGTGCAGAAACAGTCATTCTTATTTGATCTGAAATGTTTCTTAGGAACCATTTCTAAGGTTTCCCATGATGATAGTGTTGTTGAGGGTGGAACCGGAGAAATGAAAAAAAATAGTTACAATTATTCAGAAGGAAAAACAGATGAAGAACTGATTGGACATATTGGATTTGGTGAGACGGTAGAGGTGGATTTCAACACAAAGAAGAAAGTGCTGATTACCGGAGCCAGATCATATATTGGACAGTCGTTTATAGAATATGCACAGAAGCATTATCGTGACAATTTCGAAATTGAAGAACTGGATTTGAAAGATGAATCATGGAAAGAAAAAGATTTTTCAAACTATGATATTATCTATCATGTGGCTGGTATTGCACATGCGGATGTTGGAAAAGTTTCGGAAGAGACAAAGAAAAAATATTATGAGGTAAATACCGGATTAGCCGTTGAGGTAGCGGAAAAAGCAAAGAGAGAAGGGGTAAAGACATTTATCTTTATGTCTTCTATGATTGTTTATGGAGAATCTGCACCGTATGGAAAGAGAAAGGTGATTGATGCTACCACAGTTCCACAGCCAGCAAACTTTTATGGTGATAGTAAGCTACAGGCTGATGTGGCAGTTCGAGAATTAGCGGATGATACTTATAAAGTCATTGTTTTACGTCCACCAATGATCTATGGAAAAGGCAGCAAGGGAAACTATCGTACATTGGCTAAGCTTGCAAAGAAATTACTGATATTTCCAAATGTGGACAATGAAAGAAGCATGCTTTATATCGAGAATTTGTGTGAGTTTTTATGTCAGATTATGTTGATCAAATCGTATGCTAGAAATTCGGTTGTATTGTTGCCTCAAAATGGAGAGTGGACAAAAACATCAGATATGGTAAAAGAGATTGCAAAGGCTAGTGGAAAAAGGATAGCGGAGTTAAAATGTTTTGCACCAGCGGTCTGGATTGGAAGTAAGATGCCGGGAAAAATCGGTGGTCTTGTCAATAAGGCATTTGGAAATAATTTCTATAATAAACGAATTTCTCATTATGATGGATTGAATTATCAACTAATTTCTGTAAAAAAATCGATTGTAAAGACAGAGGAGTAGGAATATTGAAACCTAAAGCATTGGTAGTTGCTTCTGTAGCATCTATGATTCAACAATTCAATATGCACAATATACAACTACTTTTAGATCAGGGGTATATTGTTGATGTCGTTTGTAATTGTAAAGAGGGAAATACTATTTCTGATGAGAAAGTGAAAGAAATGGTAAGAGAATTGGCAGAAAAAGGAGTTTCTGTTACACATGTACCTATTCCACGTAAGATATATGACATAAAAGGAATTTTTAAATCTATAAAGCAGATTAGGAAAATGTGCAAGAAGGAAAAGTATGCACTTATGCATTGTCAATCGCCAATAGGTTCAGTGGTGGCAAGGGCAGCCGCTATAAAGGCTAGAAAAAATGGAATGAAAGTGATATATACAGCACATGGTTTTCATTTTTATAAGGGCGCTCCTAAGAAGAACTGGATTATATTTTATCAGATTGAAAAAGTGTTTTCTTATGTGACAGATGTTTTGATTACAATTAATAAAGAAGACTACACATTTGCAAAAAAGCATATGAATGCAAAACAAGTTGAGTACCTTCCAGGTGTAGGGATAGATACAGAGAAGTTCTGGTTGGAAAACTTTGATGAAGAGACGAAGAGAGCTGAACTTGGAATAACTAAAAATGATTTGATGATTCTTTCTGTTGGAGAACTGAATAAGAACAAGAATCAGGAGGTTATCATTAGAGCAATTGCTAAATTGAATGATTCGAGAATTCACTATTTTATCGCTGGTAGAGGTGATAAAGAAGAATATCTCAGAAATTTAGCAAAAAGTCTAGGGGTTAATCTTCAACTTCTTGGTTATCGTACAGATATAATTGAACTTCTTAATACAGCAGACATTTTTGCGCTTCCGTCTTTAAGGGAAGGACTTTCGGTTGCTTTAATGGAAGCAATGTCGGCTGGGCTACCATGTATTGTTAGCAGGATAAGAGGTAATGTCGATCTTATCGAAGAAGGCAAAGGTGGATATTTGTGTGAACCGGATGATGTGGATGGCTTTAAGAATAGAATAGGTGAACTCATGTTTAAATCAAAAAAGAAAACTGAGTTTTCTAAGTTTAATAGAGAAAGGATAACTTTTTTTGATATTAAAGAAATAAACGACAAGATGAAATTGATTTATTTTTGTAAATAGAAAGAATTTTTGATATGAGTGGAAAATTTGTTATTTCAATTGATTTCGAATTGATATGGGGAATGTTGGATCAATCTAATCGTGAAGAATATAAAAAGAATATTGATGGTGGAAGAAAGGCGGTTCCTTTAATTTTAAAACTTTTTGAACAATACAACATTCATGCTACTTGGGCAGTAGTAGGAATCATGGCGGCAGAAAACAGAGATGAACTTAATAAGTATTTACCTAGTTTGAAACCGAATTTTAGAAATGAATTATTATCAGCATATTCCTATTTTGAGAATATGGGAAATACAGAAGAAGATGACCCTTACTGTTATGGCTATTCATTAATTGAAAAAATAAAAAAAACAAAGAATCAGGAAATAGCAACGCATACATTTAGTCATTATTATTGTGACGAATTGGGAGCAGATCTTAACAGTTTTGAATCTGATCTACTAAGTGCAAGATGTATTATGAAAGATAAGTTCCATGTGGATGTTAGAAGTATCGTATTTCCTAGAAATCATGTAAGGCAGCAATATGTTGATATTGCAAAAAGATTAGGAATCAATTGTGTGAGAACAAATCCAAATTCCTATAAATTGAGCCACAATAAGGTTGTTGTTTGGTTTTATAGGATAATTCGTGCGATAGACACATATTTTCCAATTTGTGGAGCAGTTTGTTTCAACGAAACGAAGGATTCAAATGGCATGGTCTATACATGCGCTAGTAGGTTTTTTAGACCATATAGTAAAAAAATAGCTGTATTTGAGAAAATTAAAATTATAAGAATAAAAAGCCAGATGCGGTATGCTGCTAAGAATGGAAAAACATTTCACTTATGGTGGCATCCGCATAATTTTGGAAAATATACTGACAAAATGATAAATCAGCTTGAAGATATTTTAGACTATTATTCTTTTTTAGAAGATAGATATGGAATGAAAAGTTTTAATATGTCGGAATTGGTTTAGGAGAAACTTTTTATGACTACTACATTAAGATATGAATTTGGGAAGATTGATGATATTGAACAGCAGTTTACTTTATTTAATAAAGTGTTTGACCAGGAAGCAAATGAACAATCATGGAAAAGAAAGCATTATGACAATCCGCTACATAATGGAAAGTACTATTTGATGTGTGCATATGATGGTGATAAGCTAGTGGGAATTAATGGATTTGGACTTATAAACTATAATTATAATGGAATGAAATTTAGAGCTGTTGAGTCATGTGATACGGCGGTTGATCCAGATTATAGAGGCCGTGGAATTTTTATTCATATGATAGAAAAGGCAGAAGTTATATTTGAAGAAATGGGATTCGATTTCATTGTTGGATTTCCAAACGATAATTCGTATTACGGATTTATGAAACTGGGATGGATTGAAATGGCTCGAACAAAGAAAATGCTTTTTGTATGTGATGCTCATAAGGCTTTTTTGAAAATTACTGGAAGATATATACCGAAGTTTTTAAATATAATTTCAAAGGCATGGTTAAATGTTCACGGATTTGTATTTAAAAATAGTTTTTCAGTTGAAGCGAGTGTGATAAAGAGCAAAGATGAATATTACAATTTGGCTGGAAATAAATACATTCATATTGATATGAGTGATGATTTTTTTGCTTGGAAATTGTCTTCTGGGCATAAACTACTTGAAATAAAGAAGAATGATACTTCTATCATAAAAATTTTAATTTGCTCATATAGGGAAAATTCAAGCTTTAAAAGAGGAAATGTTTTGATAATACACAGGGAGACAACTGACTATAAAGTATTGTGGAAAGCTTTAAATTTTGCGTTAAGAGAAATAGAAAAGAATTATGATATGATAAATGTTTGGGAGTCTGGAGATGATTTGATAGACAAAGCTTTAAAAAGAGCCGGATTCTTTAATGATTTTAGACATAAAAACGGAGATGCTTTTATTATTAAAATCTTAACAAATAATCCGCAAAAGATAAAAATTTTGACTAACAAACAGAATTGGAGTCCGAAATTTATAGAAACTGATTACGTGCTAGATGATTATATTTAATTTTAGTATTATTGAATATAAAAAGGAGTTATATGAAAATTCTTTATGTTATTACAAGCTATGGTGTTGGTGGGGCATCCATTCAATTACATAGAATGTGTAAGTATTTATCAAAAAGAAACAATGAGATAGTTCTTGTTTCAATGACAAAGCCTGAGTCAAGTGAAATGGTAGATGAATTATTAAATGATGGAATTAAATTTTATTGTATGGATATGGAGAGAGGGAAAGCACGATTACATGATTTGATTCAGTTTGTTAGAATGACAAATGAAGAGAAGCCTGAAATAATAAATTCACATATGGTGCATGCAAATTTTCTTGTAAGAGTAGCAAAGCCTTTTCTGAACTGTAAAAAAATAATTAATACAGTTCATGGGGAAGAAGAATTTTTAGGAGCAAGGAAATTTTTGTATCAAATTACAGATATGGGGACAAATGTTGTAGTTTGTGTTGGAAAAGAACTTGCCAATCAAGCTAAGAAATTGAAAATATCGTCGTACTCTAAAATAGTTACGATATATAATGGATTAGAAATTGCTCAGTATAGTAATGCAGATAAAAAGGTCGTGGATAAACTACGAAAAGAGTATTCAATTAGAAACACTGATTTTGTATGGGTTTGCGTTGGCAGATATGAAAAGGTAAAAAATCATGCATACCTAATTCATGAATTTAAGTATGTTTGTAAGATGATTTCCAATGCAAGATTGTTTATTGTAGGATATGGAGAAGAATACGATAATTTAATTAATATCATTAAAGAGGAACATTTGACAGATAATGTTTTTTTAACGGGAAAAAGAACAGATGTGCATAATTTTTTGAATATGGCAGACGCATTTGTATTATCCTCGTTGCATGAAGGTCTTCCACTTACTTTACAAGAGGCTGGAGCGGCAGGCCTTCCAATTGTTTCAACAAATGTTGGTGGTTGTAACGAAATAGTATTTGATAATAAAAATGGGTATTTATGTAAAAGTGCTGTTGAAACAAATTTGAGTTCATGTATGATAAAAATGATGAAATTGGATGGGGAAAAACGAGAAATGATGGGAAAATTGTCAAGTCAAATAGTTAAAGAAAACTTTGACATCAATAAAACAATGCGTGATTGGATTGCTTTATATTGTAGGCTCGTTGTATAAAATAAGAAATATAAAACTTATTCTATCAAATTTACAAATTTATTTAAAAACAAGCAAACAAGAGTTAATTAGGAATGGTTATGAAGAATATTTTGTTTTATATTAATACATTAGAAAATGGTGGAGCAGAGAGAGCAATTTGTAATACTGCATCATATTTTGCAGAACATGATTGGAAAGTAATTCTTCTTACTTCATATCGTGTAGAAAAAGAGTATACATATAGCGATAAAATTCAGAGAGTGATAATAGAGCAAACAAGGACGAATGACTCTGCAATCCGGAGAAATTTGAATCGAATAAAAGCTATTAGAAAAATCTGTAAAGATTATAAAATAGATATAGCTGTTTCGTTTATGAGGGAACCAAATTTCCGATTGGTTTTGGCAACATGGGGAATTAAAACTAAAGCGGTTATTTCTGTAAGAAATGATCCAAATAGAGAGTATAGTGGTACTTTTGGAAAAATGGTAGGGAAAATTTTACTGCCATGTGCTGATGGTGCTGTATTCCAGACGGAAGACGCAAAAAGGTGGTTTCCTCAAAAACTTCAAAGGAAATCAAAGGTAATTTATAATATAGTTGATTCAAGATTTTTTGAAACAGTATATCGTGGAGAGCATGACATTATTACTGTTGGAAGGATCTCTCCACAAAAAAATCATACCATGTTAATTAAAGCTTTTAAGAAAGTTCATGATAAATTTCCTGAAGAACGATTGGTTATATGTGGGAGAACTCAGACCGAGATGGGCATCAAAGAACTGATTGAAAAATTAGAATTAGAGGATAATGTTATTTTGCTTGGACAGAGAGAGAACGTTCCAGAAATATTGTCGAAAGCAAAATTATTTGTTTTAAGTTCTGATTATGAAGGCATGCCCAATGCACTTATGGAGGCAATGGCGGTAGGGATTCCCGCGGTATCTACAGATTGTCCGTGTGGGGGACCAAAAGAATTGCTTGGAAAAAAACTAGAAACTTTATTGACACCTGTGGGAAATATAGATGCTTTAGCTGATAAGATGATTTTTTTACTTGAAAATGATAAGGAACGAGAAAACATTGGAAAAGAATTAAAACAAAGAGCACAGTTGTTTCGAGTTGATGATGTAGGACAAAAATGGATTGACTATATAGAAAGTTTGCTTTGATTGAAGATTACATAAGGTACTAAATAGAGATGTTTGTTTATATAATTATTTTCTTGATTACAATTTTTTTGAGCATATTTGAAACTAATATTAGTTACGTCACTATTGGTGGTCGTAAGGTTGCAAATTCAAAGATATCATTTGTTATTATTTTTAGTTCTATTTTATTATTGGGAATATGCAGAAATGAGTATTTAGGAGCAGATACATTAAATTATAAGATTTATTATTGGGATGTGTTTAAAAATCTTGATTTTGTTTCAGCCATACAGAGAGATAGTGATTTCGGATATGGATTGATAAATTGGATTATTGCAAAATTTACGAATGATTATTGGGCTTTTCGGTCTATTGTTTTTGTTTTAACATTTTCAATTATTGGAGTATGGATATATAAGCATTCTAAGAATATTGCGTTAAGTTTCTTGTGTTTTATTGCATTTGGAATACTTAGTTTTGATTTTACAATATTAAGACAAGCACTGGCAGTAAGTATTACTGCATGGAGCTTTGACTTTTTAATAAATCGAAAACCAGTAAAATTTTTCCTTATAGTGCTTTTGGCTGCTTGTTTTCATAAAACTGCTTTAATAATGTTATTGATTTATCCATTACTGGACAAAAAAATTGAAAAATCAAGATTTGCAATTAAGGTGGTGTATTATCTGGTTGCTATATCGGTTGCGGCAATTGGTGGTCAAATTATTACACGAATTTATCAGAGACAGGATTATAGTGAATACGTGGTCAGAGGGGAAGGATATAGTCTTCTTGTTTTCCTTTTGATGTTGATTGGAATTTTATATTTTTTTGCAAATAGAAAACAACCAAATTGTAAAATACAAAGTGAATTAGAATTATTAAATTCGATTATTTGTTTTCAGATAATAGCAACTAGTTTTAGTTTGTTTACAAGAATATTGTATTATGTGACCATATATTTATGTGTTACAATACCTGATATAATGGAAGAATTAGATAATAAAACAAAGAACACAATGTTGGTAATAATGCTTGTTTTGTTTTCTGTGTTATTTTATGTTACATATCATGGAAGTGATGTTGTACCTTATGTTACACATTGAAATATGTATTGAATTTGAAAGGAAATTCGCATGGTAAAGAAGTTGATAAAATGTATATATGATAAAAAGTATCGTTATGAAGTTAAGAATAAGTTGGGATTTTATAAGAATATGTCAGATGAACAATTTCTAGGAAAATGGTTTAAAATTCAAATTGGAAACGATTTAAATTTGAGCAATCCTGTGACATATCAAGAAAAAATGCAATGGCTTAAATTGTATGATCGTAAAAAGATATATACCATTATGGCGGATAAAATCAGAATGAAAGATTTTGTTTCTGAAAAGATAGGAGATGAGTATGTTGTTCCAATTATTAATCAATGGAATTCTCCCAAAGAGATAGATTTTTCTGAACTCCCAAATCAATTTGTGCTTAAGTGTAATCATAATTCTGGAACAGGAATGTATATATGCAAAAATAAAGCAGACCTGAATATGCAAGAGGTGATAAAGAATCTTGAAAAGGGGATAAGAGAGAATTACTTTTCTCTAAGACGAGAGTGGCCATACAAAAATATTGAAAAGAAAATTTTTGCAGAAGAATATTTGAAAAATAAAGAAGGGAGTGAAATTATAGAGTATAAGGTACTGTGCTTTGAGGGGAAAGCAAAACTTGTGGAGCTTATTTTAAATCGATTTAAACAAAATGCAACACAGGATTTTTATACACCAGAATGGAAGAAAACAGAAATTTATGAAAGCGATATTCCACCATCAGATTATGAGGTCGAGCCCCCGAAAAATCTTAAAAAAATTATAGAATTATCACAAGTGTTGGCTAAAGATATACATCATCTTCGTGTCGATTGGTACGAAGTAAATGGAAAACTATATGTTGGGGAATTGACTTTTTTTGATGGGGCTGGATTTTCGTTATTTTATCCGTTAAAATATAATGAAATTATCGGTTCTTGGATTCAATTAGATAGTGAGGAGATGCAGACATGTCATTAGAAATATTTAAACAGATGGAATCAGAGGTTAGGTCTTATTGTAGAAAATATCCTACTGTATTTCAATATGCTAAAAATGCAAAACTTATTGATGAAAATGGAAAAGAGTATATTGATTTTTTGGCTGTTGCTGGTTCTATGAATTATGGACATAATAACCCATTTATAAAAAATGAAATTATGAAATATTTGGAAAAAGATACCATTATCAATTCGTTGGATATGTATACAATTGCAAAAAGAGATTTTTTTGAAACCTTTAAAAATAAGATTCTTGCGCCAAGAAAACTTAATTACAAAGTGATGTGCTGCGGACCGACAGGAACCAATGCTGTGGAGGCAGCATTAAAGCTTTGCAGAAAGAATAAAAAAAGAAATAATATTATTGCATTTTCTGGAGCATTCCATGGAATGACTTTAGGTAGTTTGGCTTTAACTACTGATAGGACAAGTCGTGGTGGTTCAGGTGTTCCTTTAAGTAATGTTACTTTTGTTCCGTATGATGGAACATTGGATTCATTGGAATATTTGAGATGGATATTAGAAGATGATCATTCTGGTATTGAAAAACCTGCAGCCATTTTTCTTGAAACAGTTCAAGCAGAAGGTGGCATTAATGTTGCAAGTAAAGAATGGCTTCAAGAAATAAGAAAAATATGTGATGAAAATGACATTTTAATGGTTTGTGATGATATTCAGGTTGGAAATGGAAGAACGGGATACTTCTTTTCTTTTGAACGAGCGCATATTGTTCCGGATATGGTTGTATTATCAAAGTCAATTAGTGGATTTGGTATGCCTATGGCATTGTTATTGATGAAAGAGAACCTTGATATATTTAAACCGGCAGAACATAATGGCACATTTCGGGGAAACCAATTGGCTTTTGTTGGAGGAGAAGCCGCTATACGCTTTTTTGTAGAAAAAAAAATAGATGATGTTGTAAAATATAATGAAAAAATTATTGGAGATTTCTTAAATCAAGAGATTGAAAAAATAGATGATAGGATTGCAATCAGAGGTATTGGTATGATTTGGGGAATTGATTTTGGAAAGATTGATGCAGGGATAGCTTTAGAGTGCGTTCATAAAGCGTTTGATAAACAATTGATTTTGGAAGTTGCCGGAAGAAAAGATGCAGTATTAAAAATTATGCCACCATTAACGATTGAAGAGGATGTGCTAAGGCAGGGGTTGACTATATTAAAAAATGTTATAAAAGATGTTATGGGGGGAAAGAATGAATGATTTTATTTCTCTTACTGTGGTTATACCAGCATATAATGCTGGTATGACAATAGAGAGATCATTAATTAGTTTAGAAAAACAAACAATAAAAAATTTTAATTGTGTAATTATAAATGATGGGTCAACAGATGACACTAAAATGAAAATAGATAGTATGTTATCTAAATTATCGTTTAATGTTCAGGTTATAAATAAGGAAAATGGAGGGGTAGTATCCGCAAGATATACAGCATTGCAATTTGTTGATACAGAATTTGTATTATGCTTGGATGCGGACGATGAGATACCTTCTAATACTATTGAACGATATAATTATATATGGAAAAACCTAAGCGCACAAGAGAAGAATATTTATATTGGAATATGTGGTTTAAGCTATGATTATGTAAATCATGTGATTTGTGGCGGTAAATTTCCTGAAAATATCAATGATGTATCTATTAAAAAATATATGAAATATAGATTTAAAGGAGAAAGGGAAAGTTTTACAAAAACTGAATATCTTCTAAAGAAATACGAATTAGGAGTTGAACTGGGGAAACAATTGGAAAGAAACAATATGGGAAATAATGTTTCAGAGGGATTGATGCACATTACCATTGAACGAGAAAACAGATATTATTGTGTAAATGAGGTTTTTCGCATCTATCATACAGAGAGTACAGATTCATTATGCAATAGAGCTTTATCTTTAAAATCTTGTAAAGAGTCTTATTTTAATCATCAATATATTTTGAATCATTTTTTTCCGAGCGATTATATGCCGTTCTCTATTCAGTTCAAATCTTCTCTGTATTTGATAAAATTTGGTTTACTACAAAATAAGTCGTTGTTTCAAATTTACAGAGATTTAAATACGAGGCAGAAAAAGTTTGTTTTAACAATGGCGCTTCCATTTGGAATAGGAAATTATGTATTAGGAAAAAAGATTGCAGTGTAGGTAGAAATAAATTAAGAGGAAATATTAATGATACAAGTTTTACAGAATTTAAAAATAATACTTACAAAAAAACAAAAAAAGGATGCATTTTTTGTTTTTTTAATTACGCTTTTTTCAGCAGCGTGTGAGACGGCAGTTCTTGCAGTTATGTATGCTTTTATTTCTGGAATTATCAGTTTTGAGAATTTGGAATCGACAAGATTATATCGAATATTAACAAATGTATTCCCTTTTGTAGAACCACAAAACTATATACAAATTTTATCAATTATTCTTGCTGTTTCTTGCATAGGAAAAGGGTTTGTTAGTTATTATGCAAATCGAAAGAATTATAAATTTTCTAACGGACTATATTATACTCTTTCAGAGAAATTGTATAATAATTTTATTTATAATGATTATGATGAAATTGTAAAAATTAATTCTGCGGTTATATTAAAGAGCATTACGCAGGACACCGTAAATACATATATTTTAGTAAGAAATGTGATTTCTTTATTTCAGGAGCTGGTAATTATCATTTTGATGGCAGGATATTTAGTGATTCAATCACCTTCTGTGATTTTAATAAGTGGATTGGGATGCATAGGTATGTTCCTATGTATGAAAAAGGCAGTTACATCACCAATTAAAAAGTATAGTGAGAGAAGATTAAATGCGATTGCAGATTCCATTAAAAATATGAATCAGACAAACGGTTCTATAAAAATGATAAAAATAAATCATTTAGAGGCTGATTTTAAAAGAGAATTTATGTCATCGGTTAAAAATGTAAAGGATAATACAGTAAAAACAGATACTTTGGGTATGTTACCTAAGGTCTTTCTTGAAAATGTAAGTATGTTCTTTTTGTTTTTTTTAGTGGCTTTTTTATCAATGATTGGTAATAATATTATAGGCTTAATTCCTGTTTTAGCAACTTTGGGAATGGCAATGTATAAAATTATTCCGGGTATTAGTAGAATTACAACGTATTACGCACAGATTATGCAATATGTACCTTCTATGCAGATTATTCTTGATACATATGGGCATTGCAATTCTAAAGATATTGAACAAAATAGAAAGTATGCACGGGAACAGAAAATTGCGATTGAATTGCAGAATGTTGCCTTTAAATTTACAGACAGTGACAAAATGCTGTTAAAGAATGTTAATCTAAAGATTAATGAAAATCAATCAATAGCATTAATTGGGGAAACGGGAGCTGGGAAAACTACGTTGGCAGATATTATTCTTGGTTTGAGAAAACCTTCTTCAGGTGCAGTATTGGTGAATAAAAAAAATATTCAGAATTTTCCTGTTTGGTGGGCAAATCAAGTTGGGTATGTACCGCAGTTTATTTATCTTACAGATGATAGTATAAAAAATAATATTTGTTTTTATGAGATGTATGATGAAAAAAAGATGATCAGTGTTTTAAAGGATGCACAATTATGGGATTTTATAAATAGTTTACCACAAGGTATAGAAACGGTTGTGGGTGAACAAGGAGTTCGTTTATCGGGAGGACAAAAGCAACGAATAGGAATTGCAAGAGCTTTATATAAGGATCCGGCTTTTTTAGTATTAGATGAGGCTACCTCTGCACTAGATAATGAAACGGAAAGTGCAATAGTAGAAACGATTGATTATTTAAAGAGTAAGTTGACAGTTCTTATTATTGCACATCGATTAAGTACCATTGAGACTTGTGATCATGTGTACAGAGTATTTGATGGGAAAATTGAAAGGGAAAGATAGTAATGAATAAGTCGTTTAAAGGAAAAGTTGCACAAATGACATTTCCTATATGGTTTTTATATTCAAAAATTCTTATGAAAAGAAAAAAGTTAAATATATATTCCGAATTAGAGACAATAGAATTATTGAAAAAAGGATATTCTATTGGAAGATTTGGCGATGGCGAAATAAATATCGCCATGGGGAAAACATATGGAATAAATTTTCAAAAATATTCAGTAGAATTGCAGAGAAACTTACAAGAACTATTAGGGGAAAATTCTTTTGCAAATGAGAAATTTTTGATTGGAATCCCTCAATTAATGAGTACATATCAAGGCTTTTGTTATAAACAAATTATTTTTTGGAGCATTTACAATTCATCAAAAAGAAATTGGTTGATTAAACACTTATATGATGAGGGACAAGGTCAACAATATGGTGATACTTTTTTTGCAAGAGTAAATGGTTTTAAAAATTATTCAAGGGTAGAATTTTACAACAAGATTACTTTGTTGAAAGAAATATGGAATCAAAAGAGGATTCTTATTGTTGAAGGGGAAAAGGTAAGGTTAGGTGTGGATAATGATTTATTGTCTACAGCTGAAACAATAGCCAGAATATTAGTGCCAGCATTAAATGCATATGACTATTATGACGAAATTGTGAAGTGTGTAGTTGAGCAAAACAATATTGATATGGTACTTATTGTTGCGGGACCAATGGCTACAGTAATGGCATATGATCTATATAAAAAGGGATTTCAGGTCATTGATATTGGACAATTTAATGATGATTATAAGGATGCTGCAATGAAGTTTGGAGGATTTCAGGGGATGATTTTGGAAGAACAAGATTATGAAAAACAAATTGTGTGTAGAATTTAAATGATAATTGGGGTAATACCGTTATATAGCAATTGAAGCTGTGGGGATTGAAGAGAGTGGCAAGTGAAATTCAAAAATTTGATATTTTCGATACTTGTGTTTGGAAATATGCAAATGATTATTAGTATAATTATGTAACGAGGAAAATTAGGAAATGTGGATGGTTAAAAATAATTTTGAAAAAGATAAAATCAGGTATGGCGAACACGGAAAAATGCCTAAATTTCAGATTTATTTGCGAAAATATCAAATGGCAAAAGGAAGGGGAAGCAGATTAATCTGCAAATTTTTGTTCGCATATTATAGACGTAGAAATCTTGTAGACATGTCGATTGAGACAAGCATTGGGGGGGGATTGTATGTAGGGCATCCCTATGGAATTACTATTAATCCGCAAGCGGTTATAGGGGAGAATTGTAATATTCATAAAGGAGTAACTATTGGACAAGAAAATCGTGGAAAAAGAAAGGGGACTCCGGTAATAGGAGATGAAGTATGGATTGGAATAAATGCTACAATAGTAGGAAAAATTTCAATTGGATCAGATGTTTTGATCGCACCTAATACATTCGTCAATAAGGATATACCAGATCATTCTGTGGTGTTTGGAAATCCATGCGTGATTATTCCAAATACAAAAGCAACGGAGGAGTATATTTGCAATAAGGCATGAGTTTTATTTCAATTAGTGTCTGCTGATTAGGTTGCAATGAACTAGGTTGAAGAAAGGGTATATGTTATGAAAACAAAAAGGAATTCTAATATGGAACTTTTAAGAATTTGTGCAATGCTTATGATTGTTGCATACCATATTTATATTCATTGTATTACCTGTCAGCTTACAGATTTGCAATCTATACAGGAAAGAGGTAATGGGTGGTTCTGCACTCCAAATTTTTCAAAAAGATTATGTATACTAGCATTAATTGCTCCATGGGGGCAGATTGGAAATGCCATTTTTCTGATTATTTCTGGATATTTTATGTCAAGTAAAGATGTGATTGATTTAACGAAAATTTCTAAAAAATTATTATTTCAGTTGGGCTTTGCTGCATGCGTTCTAGGGCTTGTATCCATATACACTTCAATAACAAACATCACAGGGCTTTCAATTAGAGTGGTTCCTTTTAGCTGTTTCAATAGTGGCTCGTGGTATATAGGATACTATTTTTTTGTTATTGTTTTGGGAAAAGCATTTTTAAATAAAATTTTAAAGGGACTCTCTCAAAAAAACTATTTAATGCTTTTAGCCGCTCTATTTGCACTTCTTCAATTTACTTGGAGTGTTAGTGTGATATCAAATTTGGGCGGAGGATTAGAAACGCTGTGCACCGGCGTATTTTTGTATTCTTTAGGTGGATATATCAAGGAATATAATCCTTTTGAGAAAATAAAATTATGGGGTGTAATTGCAGTTATAATAGCAATGGATGTAATAGTAATTGGAAACTTTTATCTTACTACTGCAAGTAATATATTAAATTTCAATCCTGAGGGAGAAGATACTTTTGTTCAATCTATACCAAGTTATACGAATAATCAGATAATTCCATTAATTATTGGTATTGCGATGTTCGAATTATTTAGACGAATTAAAATGCCGAATTTTAAGGTGTTGAACTTTGTTGGTGCATCCACTTTTATGGTTTATCTGATACATGATAACGAATTGTTTTATGACATATGGAATACACAAGATTGGATAACTCTTATATGCAAAAATGTGGCGCTATTTGTCCAAAGATATCTTATCTGGATACTAGGAACTTTTGGAGTTGGGGTATTATTATATTGTTTATTTATAATTCTAGAAAAAGTAATTATTATATGTAAGCCATTGGTGATTAGAAAATAACAATGCGTACTGTTTAATGGCTAGTTATTAACGATAAGAAGGTGCTGTATTCTATAGATGATAGGGTGGAAAATCTGATCTCTCTTTATACTGTGACTAAGAAAGCGAATTGGATTAGAGATAATGAAAAGATCCAGATTTTTAATTACGGGAACTGTAAGCGTGATTTTACCTATATTGATGATATTGTAGAAGGCGTGATGCGTGTGATGCAGGCTCCACCGGAAAAGAAGAAGGGAGAAGATGGTTTACCGGTTCCACCGTATGCGATATACAATATTGGAAATAATCATCCGGAGAATTTGCTTGAGTTTGTGGATATTCTTCAGCAGGAACTGATCCGGGCGGGCGTTTTGCCGGAGGATTATGATTTTGACAGTCATAAGGAGCTGGTGCCGATGCAGCCGGGGGATGTGCCGGTTACTTATGCAGATACATCGGCATTGGAGCGTGATTTTGGATTCAAGCCGAGTACGGATTTGCGGACGGGGTTACGGAAGTTTGCGGAGTGGTATAAGGAGTTTTATAAGATTTAAAATGATAGTAGAAATCATTTTGATTTCAGTCTTTTTATAAATTAAGAAGTTGGAGAGTATAAGGAGAAAGTTTATGACAAAAAAAATGGGAGGTTGTAATAAAAAAATTGAAAATAAGATGATTTTATATAAATGTATTAGGTGGATACCTTTTGCACTTTTTTTGATAGTTCTTGTTGGAGTTTTTTCTTATATCAAATCTAATACATTGGTTGTGTTAGAAGGAGAGCCAAAAGAAATTATACTTAATGATTTCAGAGGTAATATTGCAATGGATACAAGGATGATTTATATGGATAAAGGGGTATTAACAAATAGAGATGCTTTGACTTTTTCAATTGACAATAATAAGTATACGGCGGCACCATATGAGGTGGTAATTAAATTTGGTTACGAAAATGGAAATAATAAATATGGAATCAAATATGCATATTGTATAGCGACACAGAATCACAACATGTATTATTCTACAACAACAAATTCGGAATATGTTATGAGTGCTGATTTAATAAATGTTGAGAAAGGTGATAACACTTTGGAATATTTTCATCATAAAATAAACAAAGCTAGTGGGATGGAAAGTGAAAGTAAAATTACTAATATTAATTTTGTTAAACCTAATGCGGAAGGCTTATTACAAATACAAAACAATGAACAGATAGATATATCTGGTGACTGTACTGTTTATTATAAAAACAAAATTCTTGGGAACAATAATATAAGCTTGGAAATTTTGAATGAAAAATCTGGTTGCTCATTTGAATTTGTTCATTTGTCAAATTTAGAAGTGCTTTTAAATGAATCGGAGGGGATTGCATTAAATGGGAAAGTGAATGGAATGACAGGAGAATTTGAAGTCGGCGATGGAAGATTATTATCAACGTCACCTTCATCTCAGAGGGAATTATATATTGGTGCTCAAAAAATAGTAATTAATGGGTCTGATTTAAATGTAGAGTATAATTTTAATACAGATTTATCAAAAATGGTAATTAAAGGTAAACCTGATAAGGCAAAGTTAGAAAATATTGATTTAAAGGAAGGTTGGGTTCAATTTTTTTTGGCCAATTGGGCGGCCATTATTATGGCATTTATAGGAACCATTATGTCAATTGGTGTAGGAACTATTGCTATAAAGAAATCTGATAATATAGATACATAATGATTAAAAAATAGTTCTAGTAAGCATAAATAATCTCAAATAGTAAGAATTATGGAGATTGAACATATTATGGAAGTGTTGCCATAAGCAATGTGTGTATTTATAGTTTTATTATCATGTCCAATAGGATATACGAAAAATGTAATGTAAGTTCTCAATTATGAGTACAATGGCAAATCAAAGCCCTGCATTTTTTGCAGGGCTGAGTTGGTATATATTTTTTCAATAAAAGTTTAATTTTTTTAAATCGACTTAGGCATGCTTCCTAAATGTATGGAGTTCATGGAAATAGTTTATCGAAGAATTTTTGTGTTATTTATGTATTTTAGAATGTCGGTGAACGGCAACTTGAAGTATAGGTATACATTTATTTAATCACGTTGGAACAGATCACGTGTGTATACTGAATAATCCGGTCTCCATGTCCCCACTGTCCGGAGATCGCACAAGAATATTCATTTAGAAATTGCCAAAGCAAACCGGTTAAAACCGTATGAATACGTTGCCTATCTGTTAATAGAGATACCAAAGCATATGGATGACAAGAATCAGGACTTTCTTAAGGATCTGTTGCCATAGTCACAAGAACTGCCGTCACACATACGGAAGCCGGTAAAAACAGAAATCAAGAGATAACCATGCCGTGAAAACGGCATCTAATTTGTCAAGGTACTCGGGTTGCACCGTTTACAGAGTAAGTAAAACTAATAATGTTATTATGGAACAGTATGTGAATTGTCAGATATAGCATTAATGTAGGAATTGATAATAGATTGTTTTTCACATATAATTAGTAGTGTAAATAATTAAAAATATGATTTTGAGAGAAAAATGAAAGGATACAAATATGGGAGCTGATAAGCAGATGGAAATTCAAAGTTTGAAATTGACGAATTTTCGTGGGATAGAGCAGGCAGAATTGGCTTTAGATGGTAAATCGGCGGTTATTTATGGCATTAATGGCATGGGAAAATCAACTGTTTTGCAGGCATGTAGTATCCTATTCTTCAGAATACTAAATATGCTGACCGAATCAGATCTTGGTAGTGATGGCAAGGTGAAAATTGAAGATTCTGATATAAAAATAGGTGCTCAAACGGCTCGTATATCTATGCAGTTAAATATAGACCATACAATATACCCTTATTTTCGTAGCGCGGAATCAAATGGAAAAAGGATACATTTGGTAGGGGAAGCAAAGCGTATAGTTGAGCAATTTAGAAGATTGTATGTGGGACAATATATGGTTTTGGAAGAGGAAGAAACGGATGAGTCCGATAGGGAAAGTACCAGAGAGTTAGTATTTAATGAAAGTAATATGCCAATATATGCGTCATATGGTGTAAATCGTTATGTATCGGATCGCAGAAATAAGGTTTTAAAAAAGGACATAAAATTAGCTGGAAAATTGGAGGCTTTGAGGGATGTTTTTGATCCAACCATCAATTTTCAGTTATTTTTTGAATGGTTTCGAGGACGGCAGGAGTATGAGAACAGTAAAAGAGTGGAGAAAGAGTCTTTTAAGGATGCACAATTATCCGCGGTGCGAGAAGCTATTTTAAAGATTATGGACAATGATTTTTCTGATATCAAAATTAAAATTGATGATGAAGATGCACAGATGGTCGCTGTAAAACACCATACAGAATTAAGTATTGCTCAATTATCGGAAGGTGAAAAGTGTGTTTTGGCGATGACGGGGGATCTGGCTCGTAAATTGGCAATCGCGAATCCTAGTAGAGAAAATCCGTTGGAAGGAGAAGGTGTCGTATTGATTGATGAGGTGGATTTACATCTGCATCCTTCGTGGCAGGGACGTATGATGCCTCTTCTGTTTCGTACATTTCCGAATATTCAGTTTATAGTTACTACACATTCGCCTAAAGTCCTTAGTGAGATCAAAGATGAGGCTAATATATTTGAAATTTATCAAGATGGAAATGCTATAAATGTGCGGAAACAGAATCCTATGAATGGATGGGATATTAATCACATTATGCGTGATTTTATGCATACAGATATTTTAAATGAGGAAACCCAAAAGTTAATTGATGAAATCTATAATTGCATTGAAAACGAAAATTTTGATCAGGCAGAAGAACTTGTTGATCAGTTGGCAAGAATTACAGATGAAATGAACGTAGAAGTTGTTCGTGCCAGAACACTAATTCATAGGAAACGATAACATGAAAACGATATACAAAAATGATGAACCACAGGAAATTTTGCAGTGGAAAAGTAAATTTAAAAATAAAAATGGAAGAGTGCCGAGGTATTCTGATTTAAATGAAGTCGAAAATCTACCTCATAAGATTTTTCTGAAAAATAGTTTGATATCGGAGCAAGGGCATATTTGCTGCTATTGTTGTAAACCTATTGACACTAAAAATTCGCACATTGAACATATCCGTCCAAAAGAAAGGAATGAATATAGAGCAATATCGTTAGAATATGAAAATTTGTTAGCGTCTTGCCAGGGATACCATGATCGGGAAGAAAATTGTGGTCATAGCAAAGACAATGCATTTAATGAAGAATTATTTGTTTCTCCATTGGAAGAAAATTGTGAATCGTTATTTGAATTCAGTGATAGGGGAAAGATTAAAGCTGTTGACGGAAATGAACGGGCAGGGTATACGATTGAGCTATTAAACTTGGATACAGAACAGTTAAATGCAGCAAGAACAGAAGCTATGTGGGTTTCAGGGGCGATGGATGAACTTACAGAGGATGAATGTCAGAAATTATTGGATAAATTTGAAAATGTAGATGAGAGAGGACGATATGCAGGATTTAGTGATGCGATTGTGTATCAATTGAAGAAACAGTTAGCATATTTGACAAGGGATAAATAGAGAAAATTTTTTAATTAGTTGAGATTTTAAGTGGAACTGTTATTTTGGAAGGATTATGATGAATAAAAAAACGATTTTGATTACAGGTGCAGCAGGTTTTATTGGTTCAAATTTGTGCCTGAAGATATTTGAAAACTATGAAAATATTCATATCATTGGTATTGATAATATGAATGCCTATTATGATGTGAATATTAAGAAATGGAGATTATCTGAAATTGAACGTGCTGCCGAAAAAGCAGGTGTGAATGGTTCTGAATGGAATTTTATCGAGGGCAACATAGCAGATAAGAATTGTATCGATAAGTTATTTGCTACATATAAGCCGGATATTGTTGTAAATCTTGCAGCTCAGGCCGGAGTACGTTATTCCATCACCAATCCGGACGCGTATATTGAGAGCAACCTGATTGGGTTTTACAATATTTTGGAAGCATGCCGTCATTCTTATGATAATGGACAATCCGGAGTACAGCATCTGGTTTATGCAAGTTCATCTAGCGTGTACGGATCTAATAAGAAGGTGCCGTATTCTACGGAGGATAAGGTGGACAATCCGGTTTCCCTTTATGCTGCGACTAAGAAATCAAATGAGCTGATGGCGCATGCGTATAGTAAGCTTTATAATATTCCGTCTACCGGACTTCGTTTCTTCACGGTGTATGGACCAGCGGGCAGACCGGATATGGCATATTTCGGATTTACGAATAAGCTTAAAAAGAATGAAAAGATTCAGATTTTTAATTATGGAAACTGCATGCGTGATTTTACTTATATTGATGATATTGTAGAAGGAGTGATGCGTGTGATGCAGGCTCCACCGGAAAAGAAGACGGGAGAAGATGGTTTACCGGTTCCACCGTATGCGATATACAATATTGGAAATAATCATCCGGAGAATTTGCTTGAGTTTGTGGATATTCTTCAGCAGGAACTGATCCGGGCGGGCGTTTTGCCGGAGGATTATGATTTTGACAGTCATAAGGAGTTGGTGCCGATGCAGCCGGGCGATGTGCCGGTTACTTACGCGGATACATCGGCGTTGGAGCGTGATTTTGGATTTAAGCCGAGTACGGATTTGCGGACCGGGTTACGAAAGTTTGCGGAGTGGTATAAGGAGTTTTATAGTTAGAAAGTATTCTTTACAAAGATAATAGTACACGCATGGATAAAATAGTAGTATATTTGTATAAATGGATAAAACAGTGATTAAAATGATAATATCATGTAGGAAATATGTGATAGGAGGAATCCGTGGAATTTAATATTAACAATGTATGTAAAGTGAACAAGGCTGACATTACAGCGAATGGAATTACAGTTATTGCTGGATATAATGATACCGGAAAGTCTACTATTTTGAAATCAATTGATGTTTTTTTGAAAACTTTTGGAAAAAAGCAAGAAAATATTGAATCAGAAAGATGGAATAGTATTTTTCAGCTGTTGGTGCAGAAGCAAGAACTTCTTAACCAAATAAATCCTCAGGTTGGGCTTGGAAGATCGGTTTATGTCCTCTGTGAAGAATTAAATAAAAATAGGTGTGTTGATGCAATCGAATATTCGTATTTTAAAGATGTTTATTTGAAAGTTATTCGGGAGTATCTTCAGTATGGAGAAAGTTCTATAGATGAAAAGAAATTATGTTCAGATTCATTTATAAAGGAACTTTATGATGGAATAGATGAAATTAAGAGGCGACCTCTAAAGAACTATTGGGGCTACCATACTTTGATGGATCTGCGAAGTGAGTTTAGTGGAGCATTGGTTAATTTAATAAACCATAAAGCATCAATGTTTTCAAGTGGAAACCATCGAGAACGAAAAATTGTATTTGAGGGAAATAGTTTGCATGTAGAAGGCGATGGAATTCCATCAGGTAATATTATTTATATGGAAACTCGAAATTTGCTGGATGATTTAGGAACCAGATCCAGGCAGCCGTTTGATAGTTTGAGAAGATATCTATATAAGGAGCCGAAGATTGAAGCCCTAGAGCAATATGATATGCTTGAACAGAATAAGAAAACATTAAACGAAATATTTAAGGTGGTTTTGCATGGAAAACTGATGAAGGATGACGATGTTATAAAATATCATGATGATCAGATAGACGAAATGATTAATTTACGCAATGTCGCATCAGGTATGAAATCTTTATTGATTATACAAAGATTAGTAGAGAATGGATCATTGACTTCAGGATCCTGGCTTATGATTGATGAACCGGAAACGAATTTGCATCCGGAATGGCATATTAAAATGGCTGAGATTTTAGTTCTGATGAAAAAGGAAATGAATATTAATGTTATCGTATCATCACACAGTGCATATTTTATTCGTGCATTGGAAGTGAAACTGGCATCAAATCAAATGTTGGAAAGTGGAAATTTTTATCTTATGGAGAAAAATGGAAAGATGTTTGATGCTGTGGATGTGAGCAAAAATACAGAACGAATTTACGAACAATTATATAAGCCATTGGAAGAATTGTAATAATATAAAGGGGAACAGAACAAATGACAAAAGTAAATTTGCCTGATGAGAAGGTGACGTTAGAAAAATGTTCTGAAAATGATAACGGGGAAGCTGTTACACATTTGCAAAATATGGTATATTGTTTTGATGATATAAGTCAAGATGAAGGAGACAAGTATCGAAAAAAGAAAAAAATGTATTCTGCGGACGGAATTCATATAAATGATAAAGGAGAATTATTCTTTTTCGAATTTAAAAACACGCCGCATAGTCATATGCCTTGGCCTGTTGTCATGCGAAAGATGCATGACAGTATTTTAACTTGGCAGGTTTGTCAAGCGTCGAATGAGTCTTTAGATGATTTAATGAAAAAGAGTACATTTTTTGTAATATATAATGATAGTCATTATGAGGGAGAGAGAGAAAATCCAAGTGTTTCAATAGAAAAAATGAAGGAACGGATGAAATGTTTGGCAAAACAGTCAGATGAGCCATTATTAGGAGGTCTTGGGTTATATTTGAATTCATTTTATAAAGAAATACATACAATAGATGTTGATACATTTGAACATGGATATGTGAATAAAATATTCAAAAACATTAATATGGAAGGATAAGAGTATTTTGTTTAGAAAAGTTTCAGGAATCAAAATGATTCCTGAAATCTTAAAAATTAATCACGTTGAAATAAATCACGAGTGTATACCTTATCATGTACATCATCTAAATTTGAGTCATAGCGATTTGCAATAATGCTATGGCTCATTTTTTTGAATTGATCCAGATTATTTATAACTTTACTTCCAAAAAAGGTGACACCATTTTCGAGAGTTGGTTCATAAATAATAACAGTTGCACCCTTCGCCTTGATACGCTTCATGACACCTTGAATACTGCTCTGGCGGAAGTTGTCGGAATTGCTTTTCATGGTAAGTCGGTAGACACCTATAATAATTTCTTTCTCTTTGGAAACATCCCATTGACTGTTGGCTTCATAGGCACCTGCCAATTGAAGAACACGGTCTGCAATAAAGTCTTTTCGGGTTCGGTTACTTTCTACAATAGCGGACATCATATTTTGTGGCACATCATTATAGTTGGCCAGAAGCTGTTTGGTATCTTTCGGGAGGCAGTAACCGCCATAACCGAAAGATGGGTTGTTGTAATGGGTTCCGATTCGCGGATCAAGACACACACCATCGATAATATCTCTTGTATTTAATCCTTTCATTTCTGCATAAGTATCCAATTCATTAAAATACGATACGCGAAGTGCCAGATAGGTATTGGCAAATAATTTTACAGCCTCTGCTTCGGTGAATCCCATAAACAGTGTATCGATGTTTTCCTTGATTGCTCCATCCTGCAGTAATGCTGCAAAAGTGTGGGCAGCTTCGACCAGATGTGAATCTTCCGGATCAGTAGATACAATGATACGGCTGGGATAGAGATTGTCGTACAGTGCCTTGGATTCACGTAGAAATTCAGGGCTGAAGATGATATTGGAACTGTGATATTTTTCTCGAACAGATGCGGTGTATCCGACAGGAATGGTGGATTTAATTACAATGATTGCATCCGAATTAACTTTCAGGACAAGTTCAATTGCTGCTTCTACTGCGGAGGTATCGAAATAATTCTTCTGGCTGTCATAGTTGGTTGGAGTTGCTACAACGACATAATCAGCATTTTTGTATGCGGCTTCACCGTCCAATGTAGCAGTCAGATCCAATTCTTTAGTGGTCAGATATTTTTCGATGTATTCATCCTGGATGGGAGATTGACGTTTGTTAATCATATCAACTTTTTCCGGGATAATATCTACAGCTGTGACGTGATTGTTTTGTGCCAATAGAGTAGCGATTGACAGACCAACATATCCAGTTCCGGCCACAGCAATGTTCATAGGTGATGGTACATTCCTTTTTTTCTCATGTATTCCATTTGTAAATACGTCAGTGGGATCGAAACCGAGCACTTCTCCTAACTGTTCCAGTTGTGGAATGGAAGGAAGAAAGTCTTCTTTTTCCATACGAGAGATTAGGGAACGGTTGATTCCGGTTGCATCGGCAAGTGATTGCTGTGTCATGGAGAGTTTTTTACGGTTCGTGGTTATAAGGTTCGCCAGGATGGCGGTGGAGAGTTTTTTCATGGTGATTTCCTTTCTATGGCTATAATAATGAAAAAGTTATTTATAATAACAAAATAGTGCTAATAACTGTTTGTATAGTATCATAAAATAAACAAAAATGCAATGGAGTGTGAATTTAAACGACAAAAATGTAAGCCGGAAAAGAAAAAGTGAATTTCTTTGTTCATGTGATACTTGAAATTAGGCTTTACAATTTTTAAATGTTGAGAGAATATAATAAATATTGCGGGAACATGCGTTTGCTAGTATAATTAAAGAAAAATATGGAAGGATTTGTGTTGGGGAGAGGGGGCTTATGAGTAAGCTGAAAGCAAAGAAATGGACTTTATTATATACAGAAATTAGTAAATTAGGAGAAGGCGGCAATGCAGATGTCTACCTTGTGGAGGACAGCAGGTCAGGAAAAAGATATGCATTAAAAGAACTTCGTAGTAGCAATAGAAGTGAAGAGAAAAAGTCCAGATTTGTCAGTGAGATTCAGATTGCTAGAGATAACTGTACTATAATACCTGGTATTATTCCAGTAATAGATTATTCTATGGAAGATTACTGGTATACAATGCCGATTGCACAGCAGATAATGGGTTGCGTAAATGGAATGTCTCTTGATGAAATCATCAATGGAGTTTTGCAGCTGTGTGAGACACTTGGAAGATTGCATGAAAAAGGGATACATCATAGGGATATTAAGCCAAGCAATATTTATTATTATGATGGTAGATTTTCGTTTGGAGATTTTGGGCTGGTGGATTTCCAAGATAATGATGATTTCACCAAGTCGGACAGAGGGTTGGGTGCGATATTTACGATTGCACCAGAGATGAAGAGAAATCCAAAACTGGCGGATGCAAGTAAAGCTGATGTATTTTCTCTTGCGAAAACACTGTGGATGTTTCTGAGTGACGATGAAAAGGGATTTGATGGAGTTTATGATTATCTGGATCAGAGCCATAGCCTGAGGTATGTGTCTAGATTTAAAAAGGAACATTTGGTTGAAATTGATGAACTGTTGAAAGATGCAACAGAAAATAATCCGGATTTAAGACCGGATATCCATGAATTTACTAAGAAGCTTTTACTTTGGCGTGAGGTAGCAGATGATTTTGATAAATCCCAAAATAGTGACTGGAAGTTTTTGACAAAGCAACTGTTCGGGAAAAATGTGCCGGGATCTTCTATATGGAGAGAGGTTGATGCAATCATTGATGTTTTGAATATTGTAGGCAGCACACCGGCATACAATCATATGTTGTTGTCGGATCGTGGTGGAACAGATTTTGCATATGCCAAGAGAGCATCAGAAGAGAATTGTATCTATCTTTACGATACGACGGGGATGTGCTATCTCGTAAAACCAAAGGCTTTATATTATGAAAGCTTTACAGAAGATTACAGATGGAGTTACTTTCGCCTGGATTTGCAGAATCTGTCACCGGTTATTGGAAGATATGATTACATAGATTATGAGTATTTAGTTGAAGATACACCGGGACATTATGTGGACGCTTCTTGCGCCCAGTATGGAGTATATGATTATGATTCGGGAGAACCACTGCCGGAGGGGTACCATCTTTTGAAAAGGTATCTGGATGGAGTGTTCCTGTTTGCCTTGAAAAAAGGACCTTATAATGGAATATCCGGCACTTATGATGGACGTCATGGTATGGTATCTAATGATGAGTTCAGAGAGTATACAGAGTATCTGATGAAAATGTATCTGGCAATAAATGAGAGAGCAGCACATGATGAAAGATATACAGATTTGTCAAAGGAAGAATTAGATGACAGGATATTAAGAATTCCATTGTTTAATAAAAATCCTTTTGAAATATCTGCTTACGATGAGGGCGAAGAGAGTGATGATGAGGAAGTCAAAAGAGCACACGCAGAGGAAAATCTGATTGTTAAAAAACATGCATATATAAAAGAAAATTACACAGAGTGGGATTTCTCTGATGCATTTTCCGTGTCTGGTAATGTTCAGACAGAACCTATAGACTTCTTTTTTGAGTTTACCAGATCATTTACAGGGAATCTGTTTGAAATGATAAACAATGAACGTAGATGTATATGCCATGATGGTTTTATTAAAGAAATTTCAACTGATGATTTGAGGGAGTGTGCTGTTGTGCATGATCGTAAGCAGGCTATAACAATTTTGGAAAATATCAACAGGATTTTTGAGGATTATCTGAGCAAGGCAGGACTTGAAGAAATAGAGGATTATCATCAGTATTTTGAAATCAGCATAGGAAGAGATGGAACTCCAGAGCATTTATTTACAAAAACTGAGATTGAGACTCTGATGAGGAATGCAGATGACAGGCATCATAACAGGCTTGTTATTGATGGGAATGGCTATGCAAGGATTATTTCAGATGAAGAGAGAGCTTATCTGTATCCGGTATATATTGAAGAATGGAATGCCGGAAATAATTATGTTGGGAAATATTCTAAGCTTTATGCTTTGGATGACAGTTATAAATATTGTTTGTATGGATGGTATCGGTATTTGATTACTGGAAGAGGACAGTTTATTGATTATCTGCCAGAGAGAGTAGACGAAGCTGAACTGATAGAGCAGATTAAAGAGGTTTGAGCAGAAAGAAGGCATTTTGAAAATACAAAAGAGAGATTTTAGAAAAAAATTTAGAGATAAATATTATGAATACTATAATGAGAGCGCACCGATAAAGAAATCAAGACTATATACTGCGTTATTGGCAGGGGCATTATTTTTTTCTATGGTTGGATTGCTTTTAAATTTTTTGTACATTGTAATTGAGAAGGCAAGCATACATTTGGTGTATGTGGAACTTGCAGCTTATATAATAGCGGGTATTATTTTGGCGATTGGTGAGTCAAAAAATGTATGCAAAGATTATAAAAAGAAATTGTTAGAAAAAAGCTTACAGGCAATTGATAAGACGTTTAATGATAAATGGCATCCGAAAAATTTGTATTGTAAGGAAAAATGTATTGAATTGTTTAAAAGAGATTATAGTAAATCTTGGGGGTATTTGTTATCAAAGATAATTAATAAAACGGTAGCATTTTTGCTCACGATACTATTTTCTTTGATTACATACATATATCCAGGTGTGCATGATGTAGACTCTCGATGGGTTACATTATTTTTTATCGGCTTTTTGGTAATTCAATATTTGGGAGCATATATACCTAAAGTGGCAGAAAAAATAGCTGTTGATTATTTATATGACAGAGTATGCAATGATTACAAATATTACCTGGCCGAGCAATGTGTATATGGTGAAGCACAGAATGCATCAGGGGATGAAGATCAGAAGGTGATTGTGGATTCAAAAAAGAATATAGTTAGTATAGGAGTGGTACTTTTTGTTGTAGGTCTTTGCATTTTTCCGATGATTGTATGGGGGATTGGAGCATATTTTGACAATACGGCATTTGCGAGTACAATAATTACATATGCAGGAAGTATTATCGGTGGCGGTATCACATTGGCAGGAGTATATATTACGATTGTTGCCAATAACAGACAAAGAAGAGAGGATCTGACACTTCAATATATGCCTGTTTTAACAGAACGTATTGTTCCATACGCAGAGAAAACGACTTTGTGTAGTGAAATCACATATTTGTTTGGACATCCGTTGTTTGATGATAACGATATGGAATTTTGCAGTCAACAAATCGAATTAGAGAATGTTGGCCGGGGCGAAATCGTTAATTGCAGTATTGATATGACGGAGATTCGTTTATTTACGGCATCAGAAGATGATTTGTATGCTATAAAGAATGATGCCTGTATTCTGGGAGATGGCTTTTTTCAATTTATTCCGATAAATGGGAAGATTGTATTATATGTGACTTATCCCAAGGCAAAGGAATGGGTATATGAAAAAGAGGCGAGTCTTTCTATTGAGACTACAATTGAAATTGTGATACGAGGAATTATTGGAGAATGCGAGTGTCGGTATCAATTGCATTATTTCCTCGATTTGAATTATGAAAAGGATGAGGTATGTAGAAGTGAGATCAAGACAGTTACGTTGAGTTTGGAGAGGGAGATGTAAGAAAACGGGAGAAAAAAATAAGAAAAGTTGTTTTGTTATTACACCAATGGCTCCACCACGTACCTTCTGATACAGAAAAACGTCGTGAAGCTGTAAAAGCAAAAATATAGGATATTTATGATGATTCCAGGAAGAACTATGGTGCTCCGAAAATAACTGTAGAACTGTAAGTCCTCAATTGCGAGTACCACAACAAAGCAAAACCCTGCATTACTGCAGGGCTAAGCTGACATGTGCTTTGGAATCTCGGTGAGAAGTAGTTCGAAGTATTGATAAACATTCAGGTAGTTGGCTTTCGCAGTCTCAACAATACTATAGATCATTGCACTGGCACGGGCTCCGTTTGAGGTCTCGATCAAAACGAAGTTCTTACGGTCAATGGTGAAAGGACGAATGGCTGGGGGTGATATCATGAATGACCGGATCGGTCGCAAATTCCTGCATCAGCCAGCGGAACGGTTCCAGAGTCATGGAACGGAGTTCATCGGAATTTCGGATCAGCATCTTTAAGCATGGCAGACCGCCTTAATGATGGTTGCCAGAAATGCTTCTGAAATGTCGGAATCGAATTCGATGGAGATGTTATTGTATGTAAGTTTTGCGGTCGAGCGAATCGCGCGATTCGAGTTATACGATACAAGAGATATTTTCTCAAAAATATGATATCATGATAAGGTACTTGTGCTTGAGGATTTACAAAAATGCAAGTGTTAATTAAAGTCTAGCGTCGAAATATTGAGCGTTTACTTTTGATGAGGAAAATTTTGAAATGAGCAGGTATAAAGTGCTGGTACAAATTGGAATAAAATGATATTATATTGATATATGCATACGATAAGCACTAAATGGAGAATACTATGTTTAAATTTGATATTGAAGATGGTGTTATGTCGGTAATGATAGATAAAGACATTGATAACAATATAGGAGACATTTCAGAATTATTAAGAATTCATAATGTCTTTTTAAATTCGGATTGTACAAAAATTATTTTGTTTTTTACAGAATGCAACTATATTGATGCAGCCGTTTCTGTTATAATTGGAACCTTTCCAGAATATGCTAGATTGCATCATAAAAAGGTAAACTTTAGATTCCCAAACAGGCAAAACCCAATTCTTAAGTTTATGAAACAGATTGGAATGTATGAATACTATACGAAAATTAACCAATATAAAGGCGACGATATTATCCCGTTTAATAGAATTAAAGATGAATCCATGATGGATGAGTATACTGAAAAAATTATGACCCTTGCTCCTATTAAAATGCAAAAAGAAGCACAAGATATTTTATCTTCGTATATATATGAAATATATCAAAATGGTTTATTTCATTCGAAAAGTGAGATAGGGGTGTATACTTCGGGAATATGGTTGCCAGATAAAAAAGAATTTCGTTTTTCAGTTTACGATATGGGAACTGGGATCCCTGCGAATATACGTCAAACTTTAAATATAAAAGATTTGGATTCAGAAAAATGTGTAAAGATAGCATTTATTGATGGCTTTTCCACAAGTAAAGAGAAGGGGGTTAATAGAGGACTTGGACTTACAAGACTTAAAAGTTTTATCAATTTGAATAATGGAAGTATGTCTATGTATACAGATGATTTATGCTATTGTATAGATGAAAGCCATAGGGAAACTTACAAAAAACTAAGCACTCCAATAATAGGCACACTAATTATTATAAATATAGTAGCTGATGAAAATAATATATATATAGTTGAAAAGGAGAAAAAGCATGATTAGCATCAAAGTAAATAAGTTTTTACAAAGTGCATTTTCAAACGAACAAGCTGAGATATTAAAAGGAGAGATTAGCAATTATATTGATAAGGGGGATAAGATTGTTTTAGATTTTGATGGAATCACAAAATTTACTACATTATTTTTTAATTTTAGCACAGGATATTTTATTAATCTACTTGGGAAGGAAAAATATGATAGAGTATTTGAACTAAGAAATTTGAATGATTTGGGTGAGAGTACTTATATACATTCATATAATAATTCTGTAAAGAATGATCTGAAGGGATCAGAAGAAATGCAGGCGCAGATTATGAATATTATTAACAGCACTGATGAAACATAGGTGTAGATATGGCAAAAATTATAGATATTAAAAATATAGATATAAGTAAAATAAAAAGCGATGAGGTATTTGCAATAGATACAAATGCATTAATATGGACACATTATTCAAAAGCGAGTGATCCGAAGTTAAATAAACATCCGTATCAGGTTATAGCATATCCGAATTTTATTAGTAGATTGTTGCAAAATGGTAATAAAATTGTTACAACTACATTGAATATTTCAGAGTTGTGTGGCGTTGTGGAGAAAAATGAATATGAGTTATATAAAGCAATTCATAGTCAGAAGAATTTGAAGTTTAAAGATTATAGGAAACAAACTGACCAGAGAAGAAGTTATAAAGAAGAACTTGACACGATGATTATGGAGATAAAAGATGCATATGATAATCAAATAGAAATTGTAGAAATAGATCCTGCTATTATTTTAAGTTTCCAATCCGAAATATGTAACAATAGATGTGATATATTTGATTATGCAATAATCGAATATTTTAAGAAAATGCGAATTGTAAATTATATAAGTGATGATAAGGATTTTGAGACAATTGACGGAATTAATTTGTACACTACATATGAAATCCCATAATTAAAAAATGGCATACGATTTAGGTGAACGGATATGAGAATAAAATGGCTTCATATTTCAGATATACATTTAAATAAAACAGGAACTGAAACAAGGCGTATGCGAATGCAGCTTATTAGTTACCTGAAATCTGCTAAGGTGTTATATGACTATCTGTTTGTGACCGGTGATTTGCGTTATGCTCCAAATGGTGTTTTTGATCCTGAGACTTGTACATTTTTGTCTGATGTTATGAATGCAGCACATGTTCGTATAGAAAATGTCTTTATCATTCCAGGAAATCATGACATTGATCGAGAAAATTTTGATAGAAAAAATCATCTTACCTCGATATGGGGTAACTTCGACTCCTATTATAATTCCAAGGAGGGAATCTTTCAGGATGAGGACTTGATTGCAATCGCATCAGGGCAGGAAGATTTTAATGAAATCATAGAAAGCTTCTACGCAGACATTCCAGATAGAATAGCAAAGTATAAGGACAATTTGCATCCACATTTTAATATTGTAGCGGACAAGATTAATGTTTTGCATGTGAACAGTACACTGTTATACTCAGTTGAGCATCAGAATGAGCTTGCAATCGGAACATATCATCTTTTGGATGCCCTTATGAACATTGATAAATCTAAACCGACAGTTCTGTTGTCACATTATTCTTTTGATTTCCTTAACAGAAATGAACAGAAGGAGATACTGAGACTCCTTACAGATTTTAATATCCAACTATGGCTTGCAGGTCATGAACATGATGAAATGCTTCGCAGGCAGAGAGATTTTTTTTATGAGTTTCAGGGGGGAAATCTGCTTTATGAGCCTGGAGACACGAATAGTTGTGTATTGGTAGGAAATTTAGACCTCGAAACAGGGAATGGTCTTATGCAAGGACTGGAATGGCATACAGATTTGGGCTGGAGACTCAGCAAAAATATAAGTCATCAGACTGACAGAAGCAGATACCATTTCAAATTACAAGATGACAATGCCATGAAGATAGCATTGGAATGCGGAGCCAAGAGTGATGATTTTACTTCAATAGCAGGGGCACCATATGCTTTTGAAACGTATGTGCCTGAAACAGAATCCATACCCGCAATGCCAGAAGCGGATTTTAAGATGGCAAAGAAGAATCTTGGCGGAATAAGTGCATCACCTAGTTTGGAAAATTATGACGAGGAAAATGATGACTCTTATGCGATTACCTCAGTCCCTTGGATGCAAGAAAATGGCCTATCACTTCTTTGGGGGAGAGGACAAGAGGAGTCCTATAAAGGATTTTTGTACCTTGATGGTTGTTTTGCACCATTTATGGAGGTAGATGTCTTTCAGTCTCATTATGATTCCTTCGATAATTTTTTAATGAAGAGCGACAGTATGGAGATTCATGTAATTAAAGCAGGAGACATGATTGTATATATTTCTTACAGATATGATCTTTCAAAGTATAGTGACGTAGACATGCGCCTGTTTCATTTTAACAAAATTAAGGAATACATGGGCTCAAATAAGGTATTTGTGAAGATGGTGGGACATGAAACATATAATCTTAATTACAAAACGCAACTTGATACAGATGAATGGCGTGAAAATCTTAAATTAACCGATTATTGGATACAGCAGATGCAAAAGATTTCCAAAATTGAAGACTATTATGGAATAAAATTCTATCTGCCAATTAAGGGAACTGACGAGGATTATCTTGCCATAGAGGTTTTGAGTGATTCTATAGATGGTAAATATTGCCGGACGCTTCCTCCTATGAAGATGAGGGGACAGTTGTTCAGAAAAAAGTATTATCTAAAAGAAAAAATTGATATCGAATGCACGGACAGATTGCTTAGGCTTACGTTATTTGGATATTCTTTTCAACCAGTACGGCAGTATATTATCCCAGGTGAGTATGTTTGGGATAAGAGACAAAGTGGATGGATGAATAGAGAGGCTGGGGGAGTTCCGATATGCGTTGACTTTGAAGTGTCTTGTGAAGCAGATAAAAATCGTGAACTGATATCGTACATTTCTTTCGAGGAGTATCAGAATGAGTTTAATTTGAATGATGTTCCAGAACTTGACGGTGAATTAGAAAAGTTTTTTGACGAATATGTGGACCTTACATATGGAATACAGCATAATCATCAGCTTTTCTTAAATTATTTGGATTCACTGTATGCAATTTGTGTAGAAGACGGGGAGAATGCCTTGCGGGAGCGAGGCTTTGTGAAGAAATTCCATGATAAAGTGACAGTTAATCGCCTTACAGACAATGCTGTATCTGCAGGTTGTAAACTTGTTCAGGGGATCGATGCGGTTGTTCTTAAATATGGAGTACAGGATGAATTTAGTAATACGGTCTCCGATGATAATCTTGGATATCAATGGATGGTTGTCATGAATGAATACAGTGTCAATGGACATTTTCCTATAGCATTGGATGGGTTTGGGGAAGCTTATTATGATTTATTGGTGCTTCGGACCGAAGCTAAAAATGAGGGTGACGGAAAACTGGCGGATATTATTGATTTGTTTGAGAAAGAAGTTCTTGTGGATAAAAAGCCTGTTTTTATCCATTATGATATGATTAGAAACTATTCCTATACTGTGGCAGAAATTCAGAAAAAATACTATTTATATATGGAACATATTCTTGATAATTATGTAGATAAGATGAAAGATGCTATTGAAAATAATCCGAAGTTAGTGCATAAGGGTAAGTCTTTTACAAACCATATTGTATATACGTTGGCAACGGATCCTACTAACATGCATATTTTCGGAAGAAACGAAGATGTTATGGAGGATTTCTATAGATTCAAAAATGAGGCAGATAAACATTTTGATTTACAGAAATTAGGAATGAACAATCCGTAAATATTGTTATAGTGAAATCAGATGATGGAGGCTATTTAAAATGGGATTAAGTGATTACATAGATAATCTTGATACAAAAAATGAATTTCAATTTTTTAATTTTCAGGACTTATCGAATATGAACAAGGTATTTGACTATTACAAAAAATATGCAGAGAAGATATTAAATTTTAATAATTCAGAAGGTAATATATATAATAAAAAAGTAAACAAAGTTTTTGAATGGAATTATGCTTGGGATTTTTCAATTAATGCAGGTTCCAGGGAGGAATTCTATAAGGAGCAGCTCCAATTGAATGAGGGAACAATATGCAGGATATATGCATTTTTCTATCAATGGGTTAATCAAAGTTGTGTGTTTGAAAATGGTGAGGAAATTGTTGAAGAAATTCATATGAATTTGACGGAACACTTTATGGAGGAAAAGTTTTCTGAAACTATATCTATGAGTACTTCATTAAGAAAGAATAATATTGCAGAGTATCTGGCTAAGTTCGCAATTGAGATAATTGTTGCGCATGAAATAGGACATTTATATAATGGACATACAGAATATTATTTAACGCTTCAGCAAGAATTAAACTCAGGTATTTCGGAAAAACGCAGAGAACAGTGTTTGCTTGATTTAAGAACACTGGAGTATGATGCTGATGCATATGCTGTAAATCGTGTGTTAGAGGAAGTTGTTTATTTGATTGAGTGCCAGGATAAAATATTAAATCTTATGGAATCTGAAAAGGCAGTTCTAGATTTGTTAATGTATGCAATTCATGGATTGTGTTTTTTGATGAGAATTGAAGAAACTGAAAGAATTGATCAAAATGCAAAATTAGATCATCCTCATCCAATTATTCGTGAAATATGTATGATCAGTGCTTTGAAACAACATTTTAAAAAAATGAAGGAAATAAAAAATATTAGGTATGAATATGATTTTGAAAAAAGTATAGTTATTCAAAAAGCAGAAAGTACGATGTGTGCTATAAAACATAGAGATTCTGGAGAATTAAAAGAAATATTTCAGAATAAGTTTGAAATATTGCAAAATGGTTGTAGTGAACTTGATTTAAATTGGAAAAGAGTGGCAAAATATATTAAGGCAAGTTCGAGATTGCCAATAGAGGGAATTGATTATAATTAATTGTAGGATAGTATATGGATTAATTATTATTATTTGAGAGTAGGAGAATAATAGAATGCAAATTTGGTTAGAAGTGAAAAATTTTGCAAAAATAAAAGTGGCAAAGGTTTGTGTAAACAAATATTCTGTTTTTGTTGGTCCAAATAATTGTGGAAAAACTTTTTTGATGCAATTAATTGAGGGAATAAATGGCTATTGGAATAAGTTGATAGATAATTCTGCAATGAATACGTTGCTTTATAAGGAAAGTGAGAGTAGTAAAGTATTTGAAATAAATGCTACTTCTTTTTCAGAGTTTGTTAAAGTGATTAATCGGAACATCGAGTCGGAGTTACAAAATATTGTTTCTGATACATTTGAAAAAAATATTCCAATAGGTGAATTGAATATAGAAATTAAATTAGAACCTGATGAAGAATATACTATTTATGATGGAAAGGGAGCTGAATCAATTGAACAATTATTTAAGCAGACGCAAAATATGCAGGATGAAAATGCTTTGGATATTTTAGATAATATGAATGGAAGAACACCGTTTGGTTTGTTGTATAAAAAGAACAGAAAAGATGATTCTGGACTTACATGGGCACTTACAATGGGAACAGATAATATTGAGCCAGAGGTGGCAAAAAGGCTGGTTGCTATGCTGTTAAAGTTAGATAGTTTTTTCATGCCAGCATCCCGGAATGGTCTTATGCTGTTGTATCGCGAGTTTTTTGCGCATAAAACAGATTCTTTGCTATCTTTTCAGAAAAGTGGTGGAACTATGCAAGAACAGGAAAGTAGATTATTGAATCTGACCAAACCAATGTATAATTTCTTACGTTTTTTACAGACATATAGTCTGGATGAAAAACATATGGAACATTTCCAGAAAGAGATTCAGTTTTATAATGAGAAAATTATAGACGGACATATCACGACTGATGGTCAAAATGGATTTCAATATTCAAATCGACTTGGTATGGAAAATGTGCCAATGTATTTGACATCTTCAATGGTTAATGAGGTCGCACCGTTATTTTTGGTAATGACTTCAAAAAATAATTATGAAAGATTTATTATTGATGAAGTGGAAGCCAGTTTACATCCTGAGAAACAGCGGGAGCTAGTTCGCTTGTTAAATCGGTTATATAATCGTGGATGTAAATTTATCATAAGTACACATAGTGATACTTTTGTGAATAAGTTGAATAATCTGGCAATCTTATCTAACTATGTTCATAATAACGACGATGAAAATATATTAAATCAGTTTGAAGTTGATAAGACTGATTTGATAAAAATAGAAGATTTGTATGTGTATGAGTTTGTTCAGACCGAAAGTGGACAATGTGAAGTACATGAAAAAATTTTTAATTCTAAGTACGGATATCAATTTGATTTATTTACGCAATCGGCTTTGACAATATATAATGAGGCGGTTAAATTGGAGGAGTTGACAAAAGATGCCTAATCTTCAAATTAAGGATATTAATTCTAAAAACATTTCTAAAAATGTTTTATATAAGGTGCCGGAATCTATGCGGATTCAATTTGTGGAGTCACATGAAGACAAATGCGAAAGAGTTTTTCTGGATTATCAACTAGAGGATGAGCAATTTGGAATATATGCCACAGAATATAGAGCACCTGTGATTAAAAAAGGAATCAAAACTACGGATATTATTGCCTGTATTATTGATGAAAAGCAAAAGAACATATATACATTGGTTGCTGATGTGAAATCCAATATTTCTTCATTTAGCGACGACCTTTCAAAAGGTGCAGCTTTAATAACTGTTATAAAAGAAGTAAGAGATTTTTCAGAACAAATTGAGGATGGGCTCTTACATAAAGAAAACTTTCTTATGTATCATAAAAATGAAGGTTTTAATGAAAGATGTGAAATGGCAATTTTTACGCGAAATTTTGAATGCGAAAAGTTTAGAGATGCAGCCAAATATATAGAAAAATTATTATATGAAGATAGTGAAAAAGGTCAGGTATTAGCTGAAATCGTAATGAAAAGAAACCTTATGAGATATAAAGGAGAGGAAAAACGGCTTCTTAAGTTTGCTGAACAAAAGTTGCTTATCAAGGATAAGGAGTTTGATCTAAAGGTATATCTTTTGAAGAAGGAAAAAAATTCCGGAGATTATACGTATAAAATACCATTAAAACTATAAGAGTCTCGATGACAAAAGAAAAATGATATTGTGTTTAAGTTTATGAAGGAAGAGGAGAAATACTAATGGAACGAAGATAGGCGCTGATTACTGTTAGTTGTAAGCTGATCCGCGTGTTCTATGCGGTGATAATAAAAGGGATGGACTATGACAGATTTAAAATGTGTCAGATATCCGTCGAAAAAGCAACGTAATGGCCGTCTAAGCAAGAAATATTAACAGGAAAGCGTCCGCCATCAATGGTGCTGTGAAACAGGAATGCAAAATATGTAAGAAAAGTAGAGCCAGTAGCTGCGTTGACATTTTTTATAGGGCAACGCCCTGCTGAAGGAACATGAGTAGCACCAAACTATGGATAAGCAGAACGAAGGAATTCAGGAGCCATCAGAGGAGGAAGTTCCTGATAGACATGAGAGGTTAGCTACTGTAGATAAATTTGGAAAACAAGAAGGTCTTCATAAGAAGCAAAGACGTTTTATTTCTTGTACCTAAAATCATCAGAATGGACTCCATGAAATCGCTTCATATCCAGAAAACTCTATTTTGGAGATATATGTAACCTATCAACTGTTCAGCAATGTTAGTAAAATCAAGGTTTTTTGTTGAATATGCATTAAAAAGAATAGAGAGGAATTGAAAATGATAAATTTATACCATTACACAAGTGTTGATGGATTTGAGGGAATAGTAAAGAACAATTCGATACGTATGACAAAATCAGAATTTCTTAATGATCCATATGATTGCCATTTGTTTGTAAAGTTAGTGGAAAAGTATTTAGATGCAAATGAGAGTGAAATCAATAAAGTGATTGGTCAATTAAGTACAAACAAAGTAGAGGTTACGGAACTGTATAAAGAAAAAGACTGTAATTTAATTAAATATATTGAATATATTCAAAAGAATATAGGTCTTTATGTTATGTCACTAACTCAAAAGGAAGATGAGATGAATATGTGGAATTATTATGGACATGGAGGGATGGAGTTAAAATTTTCAATTGGAGAATTAGTAGATTCACTAAGGGGAACGTTTATTTCAGAAAAAGAGTACTTGACAAATGCAAATGTGATATATGCGAATCCAGAATTGGACATAGAAAAAATTTCAGTACCAGATTTTTCAAAGTTTATTTTGATGAGTAAAGATTCTCAAAATATATTTATGGAGCATAGAAAATTTATTAAAGATAATTCTTTTTATCATGCGGATCAATTGTATTCAATATCCAATTTAGGAAATTTTATTTATATATATGTAAAAGGTTACATTACTACTTTGGAGTATTTAATTAAGCAAAATCAAATAAACATTAACACTGAACCTGACGTTGTGTTTGAGAGGGTTTTTGATAATATATCGAAGCTTAATAATTTTTTTTATTGGAAACATGATTTGTCTCTCTATATGCTGGTTTTATCTGCATTAATAAAAAGTGATACATACCAGTATGAAGATGAGCATCGTATAGTATATTTTGAGTATAATATTGATGGAAATAAAAGAAAAAGTGAAGAGTATGGAGTTAAAAGCATAGATAATAATCGTTTTTTATACCCGTATATTGTTTTTGAAAAGGATTGCATGTTAAAAGAATCTTTGAAAAGTGTTATTGTTTCACCAATTACAAGAAATTTACCTATTGATAAGAACTCATATTGTGAAACCTTGAAAAAATTTCTTTTGGGAAATGGATTTGATAAATCGGTAGATATAAAGTATTCAAAACACATGATTCGATGGTGATGGTGATGGTGATTGTGATGAGTGTTTGTGTGTGTGATTTATGAAGCAAGCACTGCAATTTTTTTGCTTTTGCTTTTTATTCCAAAACAACATTGATTGTGGTACCAGTCAGAAAGGCGCCGTGATTTAACCTCTTTTGATATGGTTGTGGGATCTTTACAAAGGAATGCCGCAATGTCTTTAAAAGTCGCACCTTTGGATAACTCGTTTTCGATGTAGATACGGTCATTAAGTGTCAGATGTTTCTGGTTTCCAGGGATATATTTACTCATGATAATTCTCCTTCTACTGCTGTCAGAAGGAAATATTACAATAACACTGATGTGTGAAAGAGTAAATATCTACTGTGCAGGACTGAATTCCACCGCTCTGTTGGGCAGTGGAATTTAAAATGTGCGCCTAGCGGCGCACGTTTCCAACGGGTTAAAGTCCCGAATCCGCCCGGTAGTGGGAAGGATATAGCCGAAAGCAAGGGTGTCCATCGTGAGGTGGAATCTGAAGGGAGCTGGATGTGAGGAACATACTAACTCATGGGCAAATCTCTGGTTTGACGGACAGAAATCTCATATGAGGTTATGCATGAGGGTACTACGGAATTGCAAGTATGAAGAACAACATAGATGACATCAATGGATGGCTCTATCACAGAATACGTATGTGTATATGGAAACAGTGGAAGAAACCAAGGACGAAGGTACGTAATCTTAACAAGATGGGAGTACCCGAAGACTTGGCAATGCAAGCGGGTAATACCCGACGGGGACATTGGTTTGCAACACATACAGTTGCAGTAAACATGGCAATGACAAAAGAAAGACTGATAAACAGCGGCTTTTATGATTTAGCCACAGCCTATCAGTCTGTGCACGTCAACTATTGAAAGCGCCGTATACCGAACGGTACGTCAGACTGTCTAACGATTAAGAAAAATGTTATAATA
>ERZ835880.317-NODE-317-length-56111-cov-66.387541_pt1 | contig 56111 bp, 48 predicted proteins | sample MGYA00519944_ERZ835880 | MGnify/ENA primary metagenome ERZ835880 (study PRJEB31850, sample SAMEA3708787) | human gut metagenome | biome: human gut; feature: human-associated habitat; material: faeces | place: China | collected 2014 ... | reverse complement strand
TCCCGACTCCAGCCTTTTCTATGATTTTCCAGTGTAGATATGTATATCAGTACCAATTATAAAGCATGCCGATTCGGGCATTGACCAGTGCCATTTCGGCTGAGAGTTTCATGGTTGAGGCATCAACCATATCGGTAAGAAGTGCAAGGTCATTCTGATAGCGGTTTTGCACCACGGAGTAGTTCTGATTGGCAAGTTCCACCTGTTTCTGCTGTGTCTTCACTTCGGTGTAGGATGTCAGAAGGTTGGTATAGCTTGCCTGAACGGCATTCTCCACTCCCTCGCGTGCCAAAGCGAGTGCTTCCTGCGACTGCCGGTGTTCGATACGTGCCTTGCGGATACTGTGTTTGTTCTTCCAGAGATTACCGATACTGAATTTCACACCTATCCCGACAAACCACACATTTACATTGCAGTCTTTCGGAATAAGGTCTTGCGTATAGGGCCCAAAGAACTGATTCTCTGCCACGACAGCTACCGAAGGCAATGATTCCGCTTTCACCTGCCTTACTTTCTGACCAGCAAGATCGGTGGCAACTGCTGCTTGACGGATGCCGAGGTTATTATCTGCGGCAGTCTGCTGCCATGTTTCCTGGGCAGCAATTGCCGCAAGCGCATGTATCTCGGTGTCAAGTTCATTTTTATCGGGAGCAATGACCGTCTGCTCCGGCAAATGGAGTGTCGTGACCAGCTGATGGTTGATGACAGAAGAAGCATCAATAAGTTTCGTCAGCGTAAGCTCCAGACTCTGCAACTGAAATTCATAGCGGGTGATGTCGTTCTGCAACACTGTACCCTCCTCACGACGGGCTTTCATTTGCTCAATCTCTGTCTGCGTCAGTGCGATATTCTGGCGAACCACCTCTATCTGATTGTCCAGTTTGCAGAGGTCAAGATAGTAACCCGTCAACAAAAAACGCACCTCCTGGCGGTTCTTCTCTACATCAAGTTCTGCCATTTCCTTGCCCAGTTCCGCCATCCGGATACCCGAACGGACAGCCCCACCTGCATACACAACCTGCGACACCTGAGCCGTAAAGCTGTTTCCCCAGTGAGGAGTATCCTGCTTACCGTTTGCCACGGGAACACTTCCCACACCCGGGACGATGTAATCAGTCGTACCATTGGCCGAAAAACCTCGTGACAGCATGAATGCATTGCCCGTATAACTCCCCTGAAGGTTCAAGTCCACACTCGGCAACAAAGCCGATTTGGCTGCTGCTACCCCTTCATCGGCTGCCTGCAAAGCCACCTCGCTTACTCTCACTTTCTGACTCTGCCGGTCGGCAAGGTCGTAAAGTGTGGTGAGCGTCATTACCTGCACAGTCCTGTCTTGTGCACATATAGGCACACAAAAAACCTCTTCAGCTATCAGACCGACAGCCAAAGCGGAATAAAGCATAAATTTGTTCATGAAATAAAAATAGATGTATTGTTGTTCATTATTTTTCCTTTAACCGTTAATTTTCGTCATTCCCTCGGAAATACTAATAATGAACTAGAGAGTCCGGACAGCAATTACATCTGCCACAATGCTTTACAGACAGCCCCATCAGGGAATATAAAAGATGAGAACCGAATTTCAAACACTATTGATTAAGAAATCCGGTGCAAAAGTACAAATAAAAATTCAAAACAGGATTGAGAAAATCAAAATAATTGTACCTGCAAATTTTATAAACTTATATAGGTCCTTTTGCTTCAAGGCTAAAAAGGTGGTATATTTTTTCATTCGGCGGACTTGCGGTTTCGAATTCTCATTGTGCAATATCACGAGTTACCGGAAGTGCTGACTGCCGGTGTTCGTCAATTCCTACGCTACTTCAGACGGAACGACCAGATAGAACAAGACTGTATAATAACGCGCCTCTGACTTTGGTTTCAGACGTATGCCAGGTAAAAAGAAATGAGCCCGGCACAATACCGGGCTCACCACTATGGAAAATAGAATAATCAAATTTAATCTGATATCCCCGATGGGGAAGTCCTTTACCGAAGATTTCCGGTTGCCCCGCTTTTTTATCGGAACAGAAAGGCTGCAGCCACCGGCTGCCCTCCTCATCAATCCTTATCGTGATCGAGGTCGATTACATTGAAGTCAGTATCGAACTTGATTTTCCAGAAGTTGGACAGCAGCACCTCAAATTCATTGCGGTCTCTTTCCAGCTGAAGCACTTTCGCATCGGGATAGTTGGCCTTGATGTATTTCATGACAGGAGCAGGAACCACTGCATCGGGAACAAAAGTACCTTTGCACTTCACTTCCTTCCAGGCTCCGTTCTTATCGAACTCTAGTTTACTTCCGTCTACGAACACCACATCGTACGAAGTATCGAACCAGCCCTTGTCGGCCTTGGTAAATGCCACCTTCAGGCCCGGGAAATGCTTTTTGACAAACGTCTGCGCTGTCTGAGGCAACTGTTCGAAACGGATTGGCTTATCATCGCTAGCCCATACAAACTGCATTGTACACACACATACCAGTAAAAATAATAACTTCTTCATATCCTACATTTTTTAAGTTTAACGACTTGTTTCATTTATTATTCTACGACAAAGTAAGTGCCCAATTCTGAAAAGATTTGGGAAAATGCAGGTTTTCTGCAAAAAAAAATGCAAAATCACCGTTTTTTCAGCGGTCAGTAGGTTGCGTGACGGACCAGCCGGAGAGAATGGTCAATACACTTCGGCAATTCCTCCTCGTAATGCGTCACCATGATAAGGGTTTTCCCCCTGCGCTGACAGAAGGTATCAATGACCTCCCGCACCAGCTGGCGGTTGCGCGCATCCAGTCCGTGCAAAGGCTCATCAAGCACCAGCAGTTCCGGGTCTTTCACAAAGGCACGGGCCAGCAGCACCAGACGCTGCTCCCCGCTGGACAACTGGAGGAAATTCCGGTCCTTCAGTTCCGCGATGCCAAAGATATCCATCCACCATTCACAGACGGCACGGTCTTTCTCCTGCACCTTGCGGTACAGACCGACCGAATCATACAGTCCGCTGGCCACGATATCCACTGCCGGAAGCTGTTTCAGGTAAGCCCGGTGCATCTCCGGACTGACATAGCCGATGTGTTTCTTGATGTCCCAGATGCTCTCGCCACTCCCCCGCTTGCGTCCGAAGAGAGCAATCCGGCAGGCATAGCTCTGCGGATTATCGGCACAGACCAGACTGAGCAAGGTCGATTTGCCCGAACCGTTGGTTCCGCTCAGCGCCCACCGCTCTCCACCGTTCACTGTCCAGTCGAGGGCATCCAGTATCACCCTGTTCCCGTAACGGATACTCACCCCGTCGAGCTGTACCACCTGGGCAGCCTCATACAGGTTATCCGCATACGGCAAGTCCAGGATACGGCGTTTCCGGTCGTCCGAAAGCACCGGAAGGCTCACCGGCCGTACGGAAGAACGGTAATCGGCAAGCGTGCGTTTCGGCAGGCAGACCTTTTCCTCTACCGGAACCACGTGGGTGATGAAATCCGGAATTTCATCGGCCCTGGACAGTACCAGCATCACCTGCAGGCGGGTCTTCCTTATCAAGTCCTCCAGCAACTGACGGAAAGACTGACGGGTAGGCGCATCCAGTCCGATAAACGGATTGTCGAGAATCACCACCCTCGGAGCCGACAGCAGGGCTTTGGCCATCTGAAACTTGCGGAGTTCCCCGCTCGACAGCAGGATGACCGGCTTGTCGAGCAGCGATTCCATGTCAAAAATCTCCAGCAGCAGTCTCCGAAGCTCCTCATCCGCAGCCGGAGGAAGCAAGTCTCGCACCACAGGAATGTCATCCAGATCCTGCGAATTCCAGCGCTGCTGGTAATAATATCCGCCGTCGGCATCCCCATACGAATCGCGGAAGGTAATATAGCGCACGCATTCGGAAACCATGCGCGTCTCCTCTTCTCCAAAATCATACGACACTTCATTCATCAACAGCGGATATCTTCCGGTGAGGATTCCCACCAGAAGACTTTTTCCTGAGGCATTGGGGCCTACAATGGCCAACTGCTCTCCCTCTTCAAGGGAGAAATCGACCGGCTCCGCGAGCCGGTACTGAGGATGGCGAGTCACCCCCTGCTTTACCCATATTACCGGATGCTTCATCTTATTATTGTAACAATAGCAGCTTATAGATTTCAATTATGAACGGATTACTGATGTACGATCATTGCCGAGCGCGGTGCCACCGTGAGCTGTGCTCCCGACACATTGCCCAGTCCAGCCACCGGATCGATCTTTCCGTCGGCACAGACAATGCGGTACTTGCCTTCTGGAACATCGACCTTCACCGCTTCGGTATTGCTGTTGAGTACCACAGTAATGTTTTCCCACTTGTCTCCTCCCGGTTTGCCGTTCAGACGGAAGGCTACGACGCCTCCTTTCGGAACCTCCAGGAACTCCAGATACTTGCGGACCAGGTCGGCATCACCCAGACGGAAGGCAGGATGCGCCCTGCGCATGGCAATCAGCCCCTTGACATAATCGAACACCTCACGATGGGTGGTCTTGTTGCTCCAGTCGATGGCATTGATCTCATCCGGACTGTTGTACGAATTATGTACTCCCTGCTTGTCGCGCAACACTTCGTCGCCGGCAAAGATAAAGGGCACTCCCTGTGAGGTAAGTACGGCTGTCTCCGCCAGTTTCTGTAACGCACGCAGTTCCTGAACCGAAGCCTTCGGCAGTGTAGCCTTGAGGCGGTCAGCCAGACACATGTCGTCATGACAACTTACGTAACTGATCATCTGATAAGGCTGGTCGGCCCATACCTTCGGCACGCGGTGTACCTTGTCGAGCTGCAACTGAGGATGCTCGATACCTCCCACAATACCAAACTTGATGCCGGCTTCGTGACCGTGACGGCCAATCAGGAAGGCTCCCTGTGCATCGTTGCCGAACGGTCCGCGCAGACTGTCACGGAACTCGTCGCTGAAGGCTGCCACACGGGGCATCAGATGCACGTTGTTCTTCATTGCCAGTTTCTCGGCAGGCAACTGCGGAGCACCGGCTGCCCATCCTTCTCCATACATGTAAATGGTAGGATCAATCTTATCGAGTGCCTTACGGATGGCATTCATGGTCTCGATGTCGTGAATACCCATCAGGTCGAAACGGAAACCGTCGACATGGTATTCCTTCGCCCAGTAACATACCGACTCAATCATGTACTTGCGCATCATGGCGCGCTCACTGGCTGTCTCATTACCGCAGGCAGAAGCGTTGGCAAACTTGCCTTCCTTGTCCTGACGGTAGAAATATCCCGGTACCGTACGTTCGAAGTTACCCCCTTCTGTCAGGGCAGTATGATTGTAGACCACGTCCATGATCACACGGATACCTGCCTTGTGCAAGGCCATCACCATCTCCTTGAATTCCCGGATACGGACTTCGGGCTGGTAAGGATCGGTCGCATAGGAACCGTCGGGCACGTTATAGTTTTTCGGGTCATATCCCCAGTTGTACTGAGGCTTGTCGAGGCGGGTCTCATCCACGGAAGAATAGTCGTACGAAGGAAGCAGATGCACGTGAGTCACTCCCAGTTCCTTCAGGTGATCCACACCCGTACTTTCTCCCAGATAAGTATGCGTACCCTTTTCCGTCAGCGCCACGAATTTGCCCCGGTGCTGGATTCCCGCAATCGTATCGATGGAAAAGTCGCGATGGTGCATCTCATAAATCACGATATCGGAAAAACTCTTCAGTTCGGGACGGACATCCTTCTCCCATCCTTCCGGATCGGTAGCCTTCAGGTCGATGACTGCCGCACGGTCGCCGTTCACGCCTACCGCCTTGGCCATCACACCCGGAGTGTCTCCCAGCCACACATCATTCACTTTCACATTAAATGTATAGAAGAATCCTTTCAAGTCTCCGTCGACAGCTGCGTGCCACATGCCGTTCTCCCCATACTCCATAGGCACCATCTGCCAGGCAGAACCTCCCTGCGCCTCTTTGTAGAGCATGACACGCACCTCCTGTGCGGTAGGTGCCCAAAGTGCAAAACGAGTGGAAGAAGGATCGTACTCCATTTCTTCCCACTTACCCTGATAGACAGGATATTCATCGAATGAATCATAAGAATCTTTCTGCGACGGGCTGCATCCCAATGCAGCAGCCATTGTCGACATTGCCAAAAAATACTTTACTTTCATAGTTTCGTTTTACTTTTTAACCCGGTCAGGGTTTTTCGCTATAAAATCTTTCCAGCCGGAATAGGATTTCTCAATAACCGGACGCCCCATCTGCAGGTAATGGCAATAGGCTGCCCCCAAGGCATCGGTGGCATCCATGAACGGGCCCATCTCGGAATCGGGAATGTGCAGCATGCGCTTCAGCATATCGGCCACCTGCTCCTTGCTGGCCTGGCCGTTGCCGGTAATAGCCATCTTGATTTTCAGCGGAGCGTATTCCGTTACCGGGATGTCACGGCACAAGGCAGCGACAATGGCTACCCCCTGAGCACGTCCCAGTTTCAGCATCGACTGTACGTTTTTCCCGAAAAACGGCGCTTCGATGGCCAGTTCGTCCGGCAAATAGGAAGCGATGACTCCCTGCACCCGTTCGTAAATATGTTTCAGCTTGAGGTAGGGGTCGGTACAGCGCCGAAGGTCGATTACCCCCAGGGTGAGCACCTGAGGCCGGGTACCGGTTACCTTCAGCACACCGTATCCCATAATATTGGTACCTGGGTCAATGCCCAGAATGATTTTCTCTTTAACCGGCTGTATCACTTGATCACCTCCATCAGTGTAGGAAACCCGATTACCTTATCCTTGAAGACTTTCATCATCTCTTCGTTCAGACGCATTCCGGTATGCGTATGCCAGCGGTGCAGGACGGCACTGTCGGCCACCTCCCACTGCAGGGAGAAGCATTCGCTGTCCTGTTCCTTATGACTGAGGATGCGCAGGATACGCGGTTCTTTCAACTCTCCGGACTTCTCTGCTTCCGGAATATAACACTCGTTCAACCAGATTACAAAATTGCGCGCATCGTCCAGCGCCACATGATAAGTTGTATTATATATCAGCATAAGTTTTAATGTATAGAAACATTCAGTTTTCTGCAAAGATAACAATTCCTGAAAATTATGAGAAGAACCCGGGCGGAAAATAATTTCCTCAAAACAATGAGTATTCAGTCTAGTTTTATTACTTTTGTGCCATTGTTACCGTTTTGTGCAAAAAAAATGGAAATAGAGAAAAGTTTTATACAATTGATAGAGGAGAGCATCCGTAGCAACTGGAACCGGGATGCACTGACAGACTACAAGGGAGCTACCCTGCAATATAAGGATGTAGCAAGAAAAATCGAAAAAATGCATATTCTGTTCCGCCATGCCGGAATTCAACAAGGGGATAAAATCGCATTGTGCGGACGAAACAGCGCCAACTGGACCGCTACGTTCCTGGGGGTAGTGACTTACGGAGCCGTAGCCGTTCCGATTCTGCATGAATTCAAGGCCGATAATGTACATAATATTGTCAATCACTCCGAAGCCAGAATGCTGTTCGTAGGCGACCAGGTCTGGGAGAACTTCAATGAGGCTGCCATGCCTAACCTGGAAGGAATCATCGAACTGAAGAACTTTGACCTGGTGGTATCGCGTTCGGCACAACTGACCTATGCCCGTGAGCACCTGAATGAGGAATTCGGGAAGCGCTATCCGTGCCGCTTCCGTGCAGAAGATGTTTCCTACCGCAGAGAGGAGCCGGAAGAACTGGCGGTCATCAATTATACATCCGGCACTACGGGTTATTCGAAAGGAGTGATGCTGCCTTACCGGAGCATTCTTTCCAACATCATGCACATCCACGACAAGGTAGGACTGCAGGCAGGCGACCGGATCGTATCCATGCTGCCGCTGGGACACATCTTCGGACTGGTATTCGATTTTCTGTACGGTATCACCGTAGGAGCACATCTGTGGTTCCTTACCCGCATGCCTTCTCCGAAGATTATCGCCGAATCGTTCTCGGAAATCAAACCGAGAGTGATTGCCTGTGTACCGCTGATTGTCGAGAAAATATTCAAGAAGAACATCCTGCCCAAGATTGACAACAAACTGGGTAAATTGTTGTTACACCTGCCTATTATCAGCGACAAGATCAAAGAGCAGATACGTCTCCAGGCCATGGAGGTTTTCGGAGGGAATTTTATAGAAATCGTAGTCGGAGGTGCTCCGTTCAACCCGGAAGTGGAAGCCTTCCTGCGGCAAATCAATTTTCCTTACACCATCGCATACGGTATGACCGAAGCTGCCCCGCTGATCTGTCACAGCCGGTGGGATGAAATCACTTATACCTCCTGCGGAAAAACAGTGGCCAATATGGAAACCCGCATCTTGTCGGACGATCCGGAACGCATTCCGGGCGAGCTGATCTGCAAGGGTATGAATGTGATGCTGGGTTATTACAAGAACGAAGAGGCAACCGCACAGGCCATCGACGTAAACGGCTGGCTGCATACCGGAGACATGGCCATCAAGGACAGCGAAGGGAATATCTACATCAAGGGACGGTGCAAAAACATGCTGCTGACAGCTTCCGGACAGAACATTTACCCGGAAGAAATCGAAGCACGACTGAACAACATGCCTTTCGTCAACGAATCGCTGATTCTGCTTTCGGGAGACAAGCTCATCGCACTCGTTTACCCCGACAACGAAGAAGCCTTCGCACAGGGATTGAACAAAAGCCAGCTGGAAACAGCGATTGAAGCCAACCGGATAGAATTAAACCGACAATTACCGGCATACTGTCAGATTACGAAGGTAAAACTTTACCCGGAAGAATTTGAAAAAACAGCCAAGAAAAGCATCAAGCGTTTCCTGTATCAGGACATGAAATTTTAAAAATGGGTGAAAAAGCAAATATTTCTTTTAAATTAAAATATTTTTTTACCTTTTCCTTGGTGGTTTTAAATTTATGCCATATATTTGCGGTGTACATAATAAAAAGTCAGAAGTTGTGAAACTTCTAAATGTTAATAAATAGTTTAGTTAAGTCTAGTTTAGTTTTTGTGTTGTGATACTCCTGGCAATAGCGATTGTCGGGAGTATCTTTTTTATGCTGATTTTCAATACTTTAAATCTCATAAATAGTACACACCGAACTATCCATAAAGTAAATCAGTAACAAGAAAATGAACAAAAAACGTCACTTTTGACGGTATTTCATTCCACTTTCATTCCAGTCGCATTCCTATGAGAATCCAATTCAGGAATAGCTACAGCAAGGATTTGAAGGTACCGGATAAAAATTTTATTCCACTTTTTGAGTCAAACTAATAATTAAAGAGATTATGGCTAATTTTTTTGTTACTATCGTACCAAACCTAAAACTGAAGAGCGGAAGCCACACAATCCGTATTGCAGTTACTCATTCCGGACAGACACGTTACATTCCAACTAACGTTGTTATAGATAACGAATCAGAAATCAAGAATGGCAAAATAATCAAACGCCCTGACAAGGATGCTCTAAACTTAAAACTGAAGAAAACACCGAGCATGTACGAAGAGAGAGCGGAACAGATACCATATATTGATGTCCTCTCCTGTTCTCAACTCATACAGATACTAAAAGGTCCGGCCATCGGAAAAAAACACAGGACATTCGCCGACATCGCAAACGAATATCTATCTCAGATAGACGAAGAAGACCGGGCAAAGTCATACAAACTGTACAGGCTAGCCGTAAACAAATATCTATCTTATGCCGGTGAAAACTCTCTCATGGAACAGGTAACACCTTTGCATATTAATAACTACATCATGTCACTCCAAAAAAGCAAACTGTCTTCTACTACTATTAATATATATAACACTCCTAAAGGTAATAATCAACTATGCAAAGAAAATGAGATACGTGAACTTCAAGGTGGATCCGTTCATCACAGCCAAAGTCCCATCAGCAAAGAAACGTGACACATTCATCACTATTGAACAACTCAAACGAATCCGTGATGCAAAACTTGATAAGCACAACATGCATGTCATCCGCGATATCTTTATGCTCACATACTATCTCGCAGGTATGAATTTAATAGATATGCTGGAATACAACTTCAAAAATGCTATAGAGGTCAAATATGTGCGTAAAAAGACCAGAGTGATTGCCCCATACAATATGCCGACAGCACAAATAGTCACCATCAGCATCATAACATAATTTAATATCTTCATGATTTATAAGTTTTGAGTTCCGATGGACGGAGTCGAACCGCCACCCTGCAGAAGTAATTGTAATCCTAAATCAAAGCCCTCAGTTTACTGCTGCTCTAACCATTAAGCTACACCGGAATGTTCCCTCCGAGATTATATAATCATGGGATTTACTCGAAGGGATTTTTAGTTGTCACACTAAAATTAAATCACCTAAAAGATTATTTATTATTATAAAGCCCGCATATGCAGACCGAATTGTCGCAAATTCTACACTCTGTCGGACCGCCCGTTATCCACGGTGAATTACTATACCAGCCTGGTACGTCCGTCAGCCTAAAGACGTCAAGGAACTCTTCTCTTTGGTTCCCGGATAGGCGGTCAAGCCACACCGGGTAGTGAACAGCAATGTCATTCACTGAAAATGGACTTCTTCAAGTCCTCTTTGGTTTCAAAGAGTGTGCTTTCAGCACGTCCTTTGTAAGCTTCAGAACTGTAAGGAGAATCACCCACCAGGTAGTATGTTACTGACTGGTTGTCCTTGGCAATACTAATTGACGCAGAACTGATTTCTTTCTCAACAGCTTTCTGATTCTCATCGAGCATCCAGACATTCTGGCCTAACTCGTACTTTGGTTTTCTCACTTCCATAATGTTTTATTTTTTGGTTTTTGACTTTTGATGAGGTTTATTACGCAAATTTGTATCTCAAGTAATCGGCTTCGCTTGCAAAGCCAGGGTCAACAAAACTGAAATCATCATCTTCATTTTCAATGTGGCTTTCAGCTAACCTTAATTCATCTTCAAAAAACTTATGAATTCTTCCTTGGTTTCATCCGTGCTGAAGTGATTCTGCATCTCTTCTTCTGCCATGGATTTTGCCAGTTCGATGTCATTGATTAGTGAAATGGCTTCGTTTCTATAGGAATATTCATCTGTTTTCATATTGACTTTTAATTTAAAATTGTTACTTTTGGATGTGTGATTGATTGTATTGCAAAGATATCGCAATATTGCGATATATAAAATATCTTCTTATAAAAATATCGCAGTATGGCGATATTCAACATTTATATAGAATATTATGGATAAACAGGATATTAATAATGCGTTTATAGAGCGCTTAGAACAATTAATGGAATACAAATCTCTGAATCAGCATTCACTATCTAAAGAAATTGGGTTTAGTTATTCAACGGTTAATAAGTATTGTAATAAAAAAAGTAACACCATTGACTTTGAATTAATCTATAGACTTGTATCGCAGTATAGCGACATTGACGCAAACTGGTTAATACAAGGAAAAGGTGAGATATTACAAAATAACGAACCCTCAGAGAACAGAATGAACAAGCTGATTGACACAATCACATTCCAGCAGGACACCATCAAGAACCTGCAGGCAAGAATCAAGGAACTGGAAGCGGAACTAATTATTAACAAACAAAAAATAGGATAATATTCATCAACATAATAAATTCATAGATATATGGATAATAATATAAGGAAATATTGTGAACATATTATGAAGACTCATAAAAAGACACTTAAATTTCATTTGTAGAAATGGCAATGAAAGGATTTATCTCTATGGATAGAACGAATTTAGAGAATTTGGATGATAATAGATACCATATAGTATGTATGCCTAAACGACCGGAACCTATAGAAGGCCTGACAGAGATTCTTAAGATCGAGCATAAAGAACAAACTTTTAATAAACCTACAAGTAACATTAATCTACTTGAATTATTCTAAACCAAATAAACATCATGAACAAAGCAGTATTAATCCTGATAGGTGCAGCAATAGGCTGCCTTGTCACACTATTGGTAACATCAATACAGAAGCAGAACGAAGAGGAAAAAATTGAAGCTGCAATGGAATTAGTAAAAGGGTTCTACAATATGGCCAACCCAGAACCAACAATTCAATATATTGAGGTTATTGGTAAAAAAGGGAAAGCTACTTTGCACAATTTTATGTCTAAAGACTCAGTAGAAATTCTTTTAGGGAAGCCAGACAAAGCAACCATGAACACGTATTCAAGTAAAGTACGTGAGAACTGGGATTATAAAATCAATAATAATTATAGCTTAGATCTGGACTTTGAGAACGGAAAACTTACCAATGTAAACCAATACTAGAAAAATGATATGCCAGATTTAGATATTAAAGAAATAGAAAAAGGTCTACCGGGCATAACACCCACAGCCGCAGGGCAGCTAAGTGAGGCATGCATGGTTTGCTTACATCGGTCTAATCATCCTGAAAATGTAACAATGACATTAACTGGAGATACGAATAAGGACTATAATGTGATATGGGAAGACTCATTTAACGAACAAATAGACCGAACATACCAAGATCAAGAATATACTACAGAACATGGAGCTATATGTATATCAGCTTTACTTGCAATAAAAGAAACTGATTATACGATAATAGAGCGTTCAAGAAAAGGTACTGGATTTGATTACTGGTTGGGATATGAGGATTCTATTCCATTTATGAAATCTGCAAGACTTGAGGTTTCTGGAATTTTCAAAGGAGGGCAGAAACCACTTGAAACAAGATTCAAAAAAAAGATTAAACAAACGAACCAATCAGATTCCATTAATATACCTGCATATATATCAATTGTTGAATTTAGTACACCAATTGCTAAATTTGCACAAAAGAAATAGTTATGGATATAAGAATACTACATAATGAAGCAATGGATTTAGCAGACAGAGCTGATCTATGCAAACTCAGAAAGGAAACCGAAGAGTCTGTAAGATTGTATACGCTTGCTTTTGAGAAAGAAAAGAAAATAGCAATATATGCTCGAGAGAATCGTATAGGCGAACCAACAGAGTCTGTTCTAATTAGAAGCGCTGCAAGTCTTGCTTACAATGCAAAGCTATACAGAGAAGCTGAAAGAATGATTGCATATGCTTTATGGAAGGAACCTCCTTTTGAAATAGCAGAAGAATTAAGGGATTTACTTGAAATGGTAAACTTTGAAAGACACATGCAAGTAAAAGGAGTTGAACTACAGGAAGGAGAAATACAACTCGTTATTTCTGGTAAAGGAGTAAGCAATGGAATAGCTAGAAGTGAAGAGGTTTTAAGCAGAATCAATAATTTTGTAAAACTTACAGAAAGAACTATCGAAAGGACAGCTGGTAAACCTTTTAGAAAAAGCGGTCAGATTTCAAAAGAATTAAAACCATACAGTAATTCATATTTATCAGCATTGAGACCTGCAAGTCTTGCGTTTACAATTAAATTCTCAAAAGACAAAGATACAACAATACCAGGTTTCAACAGTTTAGAACATGTCATTGAGGATATTACAACAAACATAGCACTCATCGATGATGATAATATGGAGGCTTTAAAAGCAAACATACCAGACGAATCATATAGAAGTAACTTTATAGCACTCACTAAAGAACTTGCGCCGGATGGTGAAGAAGTATCACTATTTGGTATTACATCAATGAACAATGGAGTGCAAAAGAAAACTTCACTTCAAAAAAGCAGAAAAAGCATGATTGAATCTATCAAAAAGAATATTGAAAATGATGAATCTAGATCTACGCGTAGAAATTCTGAATTGATAGAGATAAAAGGAATGCTAACTGCAGCCGATGCTATAGGTCAAAAGGTGAAAATTTATACAGAAGATAAAACTATACAACTAATCGTACCAGACGGATTGTCAGATATAGTAAAAAGCTATTGGGAATCTGAAGTTTCTGTCAGATATAGAACAAAATCTGGTAAGAGATACTTAGAAACAATAGATGGAATTTAAGCCATCTATTGTAACATATTCCATTTTCATTCCAGTTGAGTATTTTTCAACACTTATAACATACTGATTTACATACAGGAGTATCACATTACAAAAGCTATGTCTAGTTTAGTTTTTGTGTTGTGATGCTCCTGCTATTAGCGAATAGTGGGAGCATCAATTTTTTACCCCATTTTCAAATGTAAGGATATCATTTTTCGACCCGCCCACAATTTCTTTCAGTTTTAAATTGTATCTTTGCTTCCGTTATGAAGAAGATATTTTTACTCATCGCCGTTGCACTGATAGTCAGTGAAACGCTGTCGGCTCAAAATACATTACAGAATCAATTCGGAAACCAGTTTGGAGGTTCGGCCTCCGGTACTGGCTCTAATCTATACGACCGTAACGGAAATCCGATAGACACGACCTCGGTAATCGATGCCAGTACCATTCCTATCGGTCTGTTTTCGTGGACCATCGACAAGCGGTTCGGTAACATGACAACAATTCCGATAGATACCCTGCAGACCGGGTTCCAGAACTCCAATGACGTAGGAGGAATGACGGGACATTACAGTGCGCTGGGTAACCTGGGAGCTCCGCGCATCTCCCATGTCTTTTTCGAACGTGAAGACCCTTCACAACTGTTCTTTACCGACCCCTACAGCCAGAACTTCATCCGGCCCGACAATGTGGTCTTCACCAACACCAAGTCGCCTTTTACCAACCTGACTTACTACAAGCAGGGAAGCAGCCGCGACGGTGAGGAACGCTTCAAGGCTTATTTTGCCATGAATGCCAACAAGCGTATGGGCTTCGGATTCAATATCGACTATACTTACGGACGAGGAAAATACTCCAATCAGTCAACCGCCTTGTTCAACGGTGATCTCTTTGCGTATTATCACGGAGATAAATACAACATGCATTTCAGCTTCATCAACAACAACATGAAAATGGCTGAAAACGGAGGTATTACCGACGAGCGCTACATCCGCTATCCGCTGGAAATGGCAGAAGGAGGAAAGACATACAGCAGTGGTGAAATTCCGGTGAATCTGCAGAATATCTGGAATCATAACACCGGATACCACGGATTCCTTACCCACCGGTACAACCTGGGATTCTACAAGGACAATCCGGATGTAAACGATACAGTGCATACGGAGATTTTCGTTCCGGTAACCAGTTTCATTCATACCGTACAGGTAGACATCAACAAGCGCCGGTACATTTCATACGATGAGGACCAGAATGCAAAATACTTCCACAACAACTTCCTCACCGACCAGGACCGGGACGAAACCGACCAGCTGATTGTCCGGAATATGTTCGGACTGTCGCTCCGTGAAGGGTTCAACAAATGGGCCAAAGCCGGTCTGACAGCATTTGTCACACATGAATACCGCCGCTTTACCATGACTGATACCATCACCGGACAGCCGGGACAGCGGTTCATGACGGACTACAAGGAAAACGTGGTTTCTGTGGGTGGACAGTTGATTAAGGAACAGGGAAAACTCCTCCACTACAACGTCACCGGAGAGATTGCCTTGCTGGGAGAAGACATCGGACAGTTTACCATTGAAGGTAAAGGGGACTTGAATTTCCGCCTGTTCAAGGATACGGTCCGTCTGGAAGCAAATGCCTATATCAAGAACCTGAACCAGCCGTTCTACTACCGGCATTTCCACTCCAAGCATCATTGGTGGGACCAGGATCTTTCAAAGACCATGCGTACCCGCATTGAGGGAAAACTGAGCATAGACCGGTGGCGCACGCAACTGAAAGCGGGAGTGGAAAACATCACCAACTATACGTATCTGGACAATGTTGCCGTAAAGAAGACACAGACAGATGCCGGCGGCACGGAAACCGTGACTTATCTGAATGAAGCCGCAGTGAGACAACATTCCGGCAACATACAGATTTTCAGTGCAACCTTGCGCCAGGATTTCAAATGGGGCATCCTGCACCTCGACAACGAAGTGACCTTCCAGAAGTCGAGCAACCAGGAGGTGCTGCCGCTTCCCGATCTGGTACTTTACCACAACCTCTACCTGAAGTTCAAACTGGCCAAGGTACTCCGCATCGAATTTGGTGGAGACATACGCTACTATACGGAATATTATGCACCCGACTATATGCCGGCCCTCGGACAGTTCTACCTGCAGAACAAGGAGACACGGTATAAACTCGGTGGCTATCCGCTGGTCAACGGATACATCAACATCCATCTGAAGCGTACCCGTTTCTTTATCGAGATGTACAACCTGGTGCAGGGAGAAGGCGAAAGAAGCTACTTCCAGATTCCGAAGTACCCGTTGAACCCGCGTCTGCTGAAGTTTGGTATATCTTGGTATTTCTTTGACTAACGAGAAACCGCTTATGAGAAAGACACACAAAGCCATAAAATACACGCTGCTGGCTGTCGCGATTGCAGTCGGAATCGTATGGACAGGAAGCCATCGGGAGAAAGCCCCTCTTTCGGGAGAGCCGCGCAGCTATGAAGAAATCAAAGCCTCGGGGGTCTTGCGGGCCGTGACGGAATATAATGCCATCAGCTACCATGTGGCGGGAGATACCGTACAGGGATTCGACTATGAGCTGCTGCATGAGTTTGCTGAAGCGCAAGGCCTGCGGCTGGAGATTACTCCGGAGATGAGTTACGAAGAACGTCTGAAAGGGATTCTGCAGGGGCAGTACGATGTACTGGCCACAGGTACCTTGGTAACCACACGTTCGAAAGACTCCTTGCTCTTCACGCATACTTTGGCTTTGGGGAAGCAGGTGCTGGTACAGCGCAAGCCCAAGGAAGAAAATGACAGTACCTATATCAAGAATCCGCTGGAGCTGGCACACAAGACACTGTATATTACGGAAAACTCTCCTGCCCTGCTTCGCATTCATAATCTGATGAACGAAATCGCCGATACCATATACATTAAGGAAATAAAGGACTACGGTCCTGAGCAACTGATGGCCATGGTAGCCGGAGGAGACATTCCCTATACGGTATGCGACGAAAGCATTGCACAGGCTTCGATTGGCGATTTCCCGGAACTGGACATACAGACCGGTATCGGTTTCACGCAACTGTATGCATGGGGCGTGAGCAAAACCTCTACCGAACTGGCCGACAGCCTGAATGCCTGGCTGGACAAATATACAAAGACGAACGACTACAAGAAACTTTATAAAAAATACTTCAATTAAAACATAAGCTGATATGGACAAGCTGGAGAATGTACGATGGGGCTTCATCGGCTGCGGTGAGGTTACCGAGAAAAAAAGCGGACCTGCCTTTAATATGGTAGACGGATCAAAAGTAGTGGCCGTCATGAGCCGTGACGAAGAAAAAGTAAAGTCATATGCAAAGCGTCATAACATTCCCCGATGGTATACCGATGCACAGGAACTGATAGGAGATGAAGATGTAAATGCGATTTATATTGCGACACCTCCGTCTTCGCATGCTACCTTTGCCATTATGGCGATGAAGGCCGGCAAGCCAGTATACATCGAAAAGCCGATGGCGGCCAGCTACGAGGACTGCGCACGCATCAACCGTATCTCTCAGGAAACGGGAGTTCCGTGCTTTGTGGCATACTACCGCAGGTACCTCCCCTACTTCCAGAAAGTAAGACAACTGGTGGATGACGGTGAAATCGGTAATGTCATCAACATTCAGATACGTTTTGCCCAGCCCCCGAGAGACCTGGATTACAACAGTACCAATCTTCCCTGGCGTGTACAGCCGGACATTGCAGGCGGAGGTTATTTCTACGACCTGGCACCTCATCAGCTGGATTTGCTTCAGGACATGTTCGGTTGTATTCTTGAAGCCGAAGGATACAAGAGCAATCGCGGAAAACTGTATCAGGCAGAAGATACCATCAGTGCCTGCTTCAAGTTTGCTTCAGGACTGCCGGGGTCAGGTTCATGGTGTTTCGTGGCTCACGAATCGGCCAAGGAAGACCGTATCGAAATCATCGGCGACAAAGGGATGATCTGTTTTTCAGTCTTCACATACGCTCCGATAGCCCTCCATACCGAACGCGGACGGGAAGAGATATTGCCTCCGAATCCTCCACACGTACAGTTGCCACTGATCAAGGCGGTCATCGAGCACCTGCAGGGAAAGGCCATCTGTACCTGTGACGGTATCAGTGCAACCCCGACCAACTGGGTAATGGACCGTATTCTGAACAAGCTTTAAACGGTACGTCTCATGAAAAAACCTTTGTTACAGAATTGCCTGCTGTTGCTTTTCTTTGTCTGCATGCCCGCTCAGGCACAGACGGAGAAAAGCCAAGGGACTTTCATGCAACAAGTGGTAAAACTTTTCAGTGAGACGGATACTACGTATATCTCCCCCAACCGTTATAACCTGACGGTCATGGCCGAGCAAAGTTTCTGGTACGAACGCTACCGGTTGAAGGCTCACCTTGACAATCAGACGCAGAGTATCAGCCTGGCTCCTTCGGTCACACCGAAAATCGGAGCCTATTTCGGCTGGAGATGGATTTTTCTGGGAATGTCTTTCAGTATTCCGGACCTGATAGGGAAAAGCACGGGCGAAACAAACAAGGAAGAATATGTGTTCAACCTGTACAGTGCCCGTATCGGACTCGATTTGTACTACCGCAAGACCGGCAATGATTTCCGGATTACGTCTTACTCCAATTTCAACCTTCCGGATACGTACATCGGTCAGAAATTCGAAGGCTTCCAGAGCAAGATTATCGGACTGAACACATACTGGATTTTCAACAGCAAGCACTTTTCTTATCCTGCCGCCTACAGCCAGAGTACGAACCAGCGGAAGAGCTGCGGTTCGTTCATGGCAGGCTTCTCTTATTCAAGGCATCACATTTCGTTCGATTATACCAAACTGCCCGATGATATGGCAGCCCAGCTCCGTCCCTCACTGAAGTTCAACGACCTGCAGTATCACGATTACAATTTAAGTTTCGGATACGGCTACAACTGGGTATTTGCAAAGAACTGCCTGCTGAACCTTTCCCTGATGCCTGCCATCGCTTATAAGAAAGCCAAAATCAACGGAAAAGAGAATCCGCTGGACACTGAATGGATGGATTGGATCAAAGACATCAACTTCGACCTGATTACCCGTGCAGGAATTGTATGGAACAACCAGAAATACTACGTCGGAGCATCACTGGTAATCAACACCTACGACTACCGGAAAGACCGGATATCAATGACCAATTCATTCGGCAGCCTGCGTGTCTATGCCGGATTCAATTTCTGGAAACGCCGCGAATACCGAGGAAAATAAAAAAGGGATATGAAATAAATCCATATCCCCTATTAATCCATATTTTGACGTTTCACAATGAAAGCGATACACAATCAGAAATGTGCCCCTAAAGTAAACAATACCTGATGACGCTCATTGGTTACCTTGGTAGCCGGAACAAACAGATTTCCATTCTGGTCAATTCCACCATCGAAAGGATAAAAATCAGCCTTATAGAAATCGTATTTGTAAGCGATATCCGCATAAATCACCCTGCCCCTGTAACCCAGTCCGACAGAAACAGCCTGCCGCGACTTCAGGTTCATGTATTCAGGATCCGTTCTTGTTTCATCGGTTACCATAATATTCTTGAAGGCATCGTCAGTAATGGGAGCCGAACGGAAGTTATATCCGGCACGTACACTGAAAGCCGATGTAACCTTTGTCTCCATACCTACCCTGAAGGTATGCACTCCCTTCAATGTTTCACTGATGGCATTGGTTCCGTTCAGGTCGTATCCTTCCGTATTCAGCAACTTTGCAGCCGAATATTTTTCAAATTCATACTCCGCATCCAGAGCCATGACTCCACCTACTACAGTACCCATACTCAGATTGAAGCGCCACGGCGTTACGAAGCGATAATCAAACGCATACTGTCCTCCGGGCAAATAATCCATCAGGTTCTCCGTATACGCTTGAGGTTCAGATGACAAATCGGTAGCCAATACCGCCATATATCGGTCGGACATGTTATACCATGTAGGCGTATGTATGGCAATACCAAAGCGGAACGGAGAATATTCGAACGGACGGATAATTGCTCCGAACTTCAAGTCCACTCCCATACCTTCCGTCGATGTGGTATTGTTCAGCGTCATGCTTCCCACATAGCCTCCGCTTGTCAGATGCTCTCCATAAGAAGAAGTCCGCTTATAATCGATGTCATACAGGCCCAGTGTCAATCCGAAATAAAATCTGTCACGGACATTGTAAGACAGGTTGAAATCATATTCACTGATGGAGCCCGATTCACGGCTGAAGTATTCACCATCCTTTCCGTTCCATCCTACAAACTGCGTAATCTCCTCTTTTCCTCCAGGAGTCTTATTATATGCCACATCCAGTAATCCGGTTCTGGCTCCCATAGCCACCAGGTACGGAGTTCCGAAATAATAGCTGTCGGTATACGGATTATCACTGTCCAGCAGTTTTTTAAAGTCACCATATACATTATACATTCCGGAATTAGCCATCATGGAAGCCATCTGGCCGGACAAGGAATTCCCGTTCAAGTTGCCCTTTGCCGCAAGCTGCCGGTTGAAATTGGCCCGTTTATGATAATTGAATCCAAAATTCACATAACGCACATCCGTCTTGTTACCTACTTTCGTACTCCATACTACACCAATCTGGTCGAAAGAAGCCTTATTTCGGGTTTCCTTCATTACGCTGTTTCCCCAGTCACTCTTTGCTACATTACTGTTATATCCGAAAGTAGCAGCAAAATCATTTCCACGGAACAGAGCGATACCTGCAGGGTTCGTAGAGATAGTCGACAAATCCGCTCCCAGCGCACTCATGGCTCCTCCCATACCAACAAAACGTGCCGTTCCGTTGATATCATTTCCCAAAAAGTTCAAAGCCCCGTACTGATTCTGGGCCGATACGGCAGAAGCACAGACCCCTGCCAGCATTCCTAATATTATTTTCGATTTCATTTTGGTCATTTTTTATCAGTCAATCCTGCTTATCTTCTACTTGATCCGCCTCCTCTTGAACTTGAACGGACACTTCCTCCACCCATCGAACTGCGGGTACTGCTGCTTCCTCGTGAGAACGAACTGCCTGAAGTTCTAGGACTGTACGAGTTGGTATTACCTACCCTGCTGTTCGAACGGTTATAGTCGGAACTGCGGCGGGTACTGCTCGGACGATTATAGATTGATCCGGTCCGGTCTACCGTACTGCTCGGACGTACGTAACTGGAATTGCCTCCTCTTGACGGGCGGGTAACGGTTCCTGACGACGGTCTCAAACGGTCAGAGCTGACTCCCACACGATCCATGTTGCCCACTCCTCCGGACGGACGGGTAGACGGTCCCGACGGACGTACAGATACGGAAACGTTATTGTTTCCCGGAGTGACTACCCTACCGATAGAAGCTCCCCTGCGGGAAGAAGAACTGCCCGAAGGCACAATGTATCTGCCATCAGAAACCCCACTTCTGCGGGAAGAGGTATAATTGGTATATCTCGAAGGACGGTTGTCCGTATATCCCGGACGGCTCCAGCCACTTCCGACCCATCCGTAATAAGGAGGATGATGATGCCATCCCGGCCCCCAATAGCCCCAATAATGATTCCAGTATCCGCTCCAGTAACCGGCCCAATAGCTTCCGCCCCAATAACCTCCATACCACGACGGAGAATACCAGCTGCTATACCATGACGGTCCCCAGTTGAATCCGATGCTCCAATGCGGTCCTGAAATACCCCAGTTCCATCTCCAGTCCCACCACAACGGGTTGCTGGAAGTCGGGAACATATACGCATACATTCCATCGTCGTACACGTTCCAGTACCACGACGGATAAGCACCGTACACCACGTCCCAGTACAACGGACTGCTTACCGGAATCGCATAACGGGGACTGCGGAAACGTACGATACGCATGGCATACTCATAGTCGTCCTGCGTACCTTCAAATCCATTCACCCATTCGCCGCGTTCACCGTAGGGCTTTTCTTCAATATAAAGTGTATCATTCTGCACCGAGAACTTATTGTCCCTTGCCGTAAATCTCCGGTTATATTCATCAATGTCCCGCATATTACCCGCCGCATCTTTCACTACGACCGTAGAACCGGGAGCTGCATACACCGTTGTAGTATTCTGCTTCGTCACAGGTGCCTTCTCTACCTTCTTTTCCGTTTTCTTCTCCTTCTTCGGAACGAAATAGAGGTCGTCATTACTCTGTGCCATAGCCAGCCACGGCAAGCAGGCCATTACCAACGAAGCCAATATTCTTCCTTTCATATGCATCTGTTTTTAATTGTTATCACTTCCTTTTTATCCAATACAAAGATAAGAAGAATCTACAGATCCGCATGCAGAAATTCCCTATTTCAGTATAGGGGTTTCCCTAAAACAGGGAACAAAAGCCGCTAAAACCTGCCTCTTCTTTATAATGAAATGGCAGATTTTTCATTTTACTGCACAGCGGTTTTACCCTTTAATGATTATAAACAAATGGCAGGAAACATCCTTTCAGATATCTCCTGCCACTCAATATTATCTAACGAATTCAGCTATTATTTATCCAACGGGAAAGTAAAGCCTTCACCACCGTTATCGTCAAAAATAGCACCTGACGGTTTAGGCAAATGCTTGCCATTCTTACTCCAGTCCCAAAGTTGTGATTCATCCTCCGTAATTTCACCGGTCTCTACATTTCTCTTTTTACCGTTCAGCGGATAATACAACAACAGATTGTCATCGTTTCCGTCAACCATTTTCCATGCATAGGCTTTCAACTGCTGCGGTGTGCGTGCCGTTTTCCAGAAACGGACTTCACGGATCAGTTCATTGGTACCACTCAGCCAGAAACCGATCATGCCATAAGGGCCGGTACGGATTTCACGGTCGGCAACCAGTTCACCATTTACATAAATAGAGTTTTTCTTACCGTCGTATACGAAAGCCAACATATACCATTCATTAGGCTGTGCGACAAACTTATCTTTCGGCACATCAATCTGAGATCCTCCCGTTTTCATCTGCAACTGGTTAGGCTGAATTGTCACGTCTCCGAAACGGGTATAAATTTCATCCATCGTACTTGAGCCGGAAACCAGTTTAGTACCCCCGAGAGCTCTATTATTACTAGAATAGCTTGCACGGTTTATCATCATCTCCATTGTCCACTGGTCAACCTTGAAATCATTCGGGAACATATCAGCCTTCTCGCTTCCGCTGCCTTTCATTCTCAAGCACTTTGTATTGATACGCTGTTCCAGTACCAACAGAGCTTCATCCTGTCCAGGGATTGTTCCTATACTTCCCCCGCTCAATTTTACAGGCAATGCATAACTTCCCTGCATTGAGAATTTCACGTTTTTCAGTTTTAAAGGAAGAATCTGAGATGCCTGCAAAGCACCGAATTTCACTTCCTTAGATACCTCATACATTTCTGGAGGAAGCATCAGATATTCTGTAGCATGCTTTTTATTATACGCATCCAGCTGTGCCTGACTGCCTGCCTCTACCTGAATCGTATTTTCAGAATCCTCTTTCTGTGTCAGGTTCAGAATAATATTCTTCACCAATATTTCCTTGCCCTCTTCCACAAAAATCTGAGTCATCTCATCGCTTGCGATATATGCTCCTTGTCCCGACTGATAGTCAGCCACTGGATCTTTATATAATTCATTCTGGCATCCAGTCAGCATCAGCCCCCCGAGAAGGATGCCTAAGTAAATATTTCTTTTCATAATATTATCTATTCTTCTTTAATTAGTCAAAATTACCTGGGTATAATTGATTTCCATAATTCAGCGCCATTTTCAGCCACTTATAAGGAGGATCATTCGCAAAGTCATATTCCATATGATAAGTTCCGATACCTCCGATTCTGCGTCCGCTCGGTAAGTCCATTGTTGCATAGTCCAGAATCTGACGACCTTCCGGCAGTGCATTGATTTCGGAACGCACACTTGTATATCCCGAAACACCACCGGTACGCCAACCCTGTTCAAACTCTACAGTCAGAATGGTCTTGCGTTCCCAATCCTCAAGATGAGGATGATTGATTTTTGTAATTACACGCTGAGTACTTCTTTCCCAATACGCCTGATAAATGTAATGATCTACCATTTTAGAAGTCTCCGTAGAGAGCAGATCCGGCTCTCCGTCCATCACAAACATTCTTCCGGCCGGGCGCAGACGATCAGACATTGTTTTAATAAAAAGATGCATGTTCTGATTCTGTCCAGAGTTCGGGCCGATAATACTTCCATCTGCTAAAGTTCCACTATGACCATAATTCGGTTCATAATCCAAGTCAAAACCATCCAGATTATACTTCTCAATCGTATCACAGATAGCATTGGCATAAGCCACTACCCCTTTGCTGAAATCACCCTGACCCTGTTCTGTAACCCAATAGGTACGAGGATCTTTTCCCGGAGGTGTCATCTGGTCACCCAAGTCCTGCACAATCCAGCAAAGCAATGCCTTACATCCCTTTACTTCCTGGAAGAACTTCAAGTCAGTCTTCTGGTCCTCAGAAAGATTACCTCGAGTACCCCACAGTGATACAAAGTCAACACTATCCGGCAACATCTTCAGATAGTTCTGAGCATTGCTACCCTTTCCTGTCCAGTTACCAAACCATCCGAATCCCTTCACATGAGGTGTCTTACGGTATTCACGGATTTTAGCAAAATACTCTCTCATGGTTGGAGTCAGGTCTGCTTCAGTTTTTGCCTCCAACAACGGTATATATTTTTCAAGGCCTTCCTGGTTTTCGAAAACCTCTCTTTCCGGAGTGTTCCAGTCAGAGCATCCTACAAAACTTGACGCAATAAGCAGTGCGCCGAAATATTTCATTAATTTCATAATATTACTATTTATCGACTTAGTTATTCATTTAAGGTTGTTTAGGTCTGTCACTGCGTACCCACCACAAACGAGTAGCTCCCTGGTCTTCTCCTTCCAACAAGCTTGGTACCTCAGACATATTCGGGTTTGTACCATATTCCTGAGGTGAGAAGCGGAAACGTTCCGGTGTAATCATACTGGCCACACCATTAATTCTGGAGTAAGCTATAAGGTCTGCCGGCTTCATCAGATAAGGATAACCTGTACGACGATACTCAGTCCATGCTTCCATTGCATTCGGATACAGTGCCAGATATTTCTGCGTAATAATCTGCTGCAACTGCTTTTCCTTTCCGGCGCTTGCATTCCATTTAGGCGACACATTACCGTCACTAATTGCACAAGAATAATTAGAGTTATATCTAAGTTCACTATCACGGATATCCCTAGGTTTCTTTTCATTATTCAGATAATCGCCCAAGTTCACTCCATTCTCTTTGAACGACTGGGTAACTCCCGTCTCATATAAAGTCTTCACATCTTCTTGAATCAGACCATACAATGCCGCTTCGGCTTTAAGGAAATAAGTTTCCGAAGCACGGAACCAATAGAGCGGAGAGTTCGCGTCTACTTTCGGACGAGCCGCGTATTCAGCCGTATTTGTTCCTTCTCTCTTTGCCCGGTCACTGGTAGGTGCAATAGCATAAAATCCAGCCCTACCTCCATAAACACCTTCCGTAAAATACGCATTCAGACGCGGATCACCATAACCTGCCAGATACGCCCAGATAGTTGCTCCCAGACGGGCTTCCTTGTAATCCACTACCATAGGCAGCATGGAATTCATCAGCGGCAACTTTTCCGTACTCTGAATCTTGGCTTCCTGAGATTCATTCTCGATGACTCCACCAAACTCCTGATTCAAAGCCTTATCAATGTACTCTTTAGCCAAAGCCTCATCCTTAAAATGTACACGTACTGCCATACGAAGCAACAACGAGTTTGCCAGACGCGCCCAGTTCTGAGCATTTCCATCATAAATCGCATCATATGTCGGAAGAATCTTGGAAGTAGCCTGACTCAGTATTTTTGCAGAATTGTGCAAGTCAGCCATCATTGCCTTATATACCACTTCCTGCTTGTCCAGTTTCGGGGCAATGTCTCCATTTCCCGCCTTGGTATACACGATTGGTCCGAAAGCATCTGTAGCACGCAGCCATCCGGCTACCTTTACTACATTCACCAATGCTTCCACCTGCTTGTCGGCAGGGTCTTCCGAATCCTTAGTATATTGATAAATACTGTTCCAAGATCTGAACAATTTTGAATACAGGTTCTGGTAAGCATAATTCATACGAGCTTCCGTAAAGTTCCAACTCGCCTCAGTATTAAAGTTCCAGTTATTGTTCATACCCCAGTAACCGATATAGTTACCTCCCGACATGATATCCGTATTGGCAAGGTCATTACCCGGTCCGGTAGTCTGAGTAGGTGAACCGATAGGAATAACCAGCTGCTGCATGTCCATGAACGGAGCCCCGTAAAGCAAGCCCCCCTGCTTCATTTCTTCTTCAGTGATTCCATACACATTTGTGTTGACTTCCGGATAATTGCATGAAGCCAATGCCAACAATGAAACCACCGGGAATATATATTTCTTGATTTTCATATTATTAAACAGTTAATCGTCAATTAAAATCCAAATTTCAAACTTACACCAATGGTTCTCTGACTAGGCAACATAAAGTAATCGTATCCCTGGCCAAATGTACCTGTAGAAGCCGTCAGTTCCGGATCGAATGGAGCCTTGTTGTAAATCATCCACAAGTTGGTTCCATAAACCGACAGGTTCACATTATTGAAAGAAGTACCCTTGAACCATCTGTTCGGGAATGTATATCCCAGACTTGCTTCCTGCAGTCTCACATTGGTAGCCGAATAGGTATTATAAGCATCCAGGTTTACTACCGACTCATAATAATCCTTCGGCTGTACCAGTACATTTCCGACCATCACACCTCCGGCATCACGTGCATCGGCAGAAGCCTTGGAAACACCATACTGGTCAAGCATCGCCTGTGTCTTTGAAATCACGATACCACCCAAACGGGCTGTCAACAGGAAGTTGAAGTTAAATCCTTTATAAGAGAATCCGTTTCTCCACCCCAGGTTCCACTTCGGGTTCACACTACCCAGTTTATAAGGTTCGGTTGATTCGGTAGTCAGCGGCTGTCCTTCATTGTAAATGATATATCCGTCCTGGTCACGTTTCAGACGCTCTTCCGCATAGATAGTACCGATTTCACCTCCTTCACGCAGACGGAAACGTCCTACCCGGATATCACTCAGGTCGATGTATTCTCCCGTTACCGGATTCAGCACATTCGAAGCCAGGCTGATAATCTTGTTGCGGTTGGCAGTAGCCGTAAACGAAGTACTGTAATTAAATCCGTTTCCGAAAGTCTGGTCATATCCCAATGAAAGCTCAATACCCCGGTTCTCTACATTACCTGCCTGGACAAACAAGAAGTCATATCCTGCAGATTCCGGAAGTTTTGCTTCAAGCAACTGGTCATATGTATTTGATTTATATAATGTTACACCTACTGAAACTGTATTATTAAACCACTTGCTGTCAATACCCAATTCATAAGAACGTGTTCTTTCCGGCTTCAGATCCGACAACGGATAATACTTATACGGTTTGATGACTCCACCTTCCTGTTCTCTGGTAATCGTTCCCGGTGTCAATCCGGTATATGGAATCGGAGAACCTACTTCCGTATAAGAAGCACGCACCTTCAGGAAACTCAATGTCGGCGAGATAGCCTCCTTGATATTTTCCGGAAGCAGTTCGGTAACCAGTGCAGACACACCGACTGACGGATAGAAAATCCACGGATGCTGAGTATTTACCAACTGTGACGGTTTGTCCGCACGTCCGGTCAGTGTCAGGAACAGAGCCGATCTCCAGGAGAGTTCTGCAGAAGCAAATACAGCTGCATTCATCTTACGGCTGTCACCTCCATCCTGGTAAGGAGCACCGGTAGTCGGGTCAATGTTGTCATAAGTAAACTTATTCGGAATCAGCAGCAACTGTCCACCGTAACCTCTTCCCTTGGTATCATACTCTTCGAACGAAGCACCCGCATTGACCGTTGCATGATACAGTTCTGCAAACTGTTTGTCGAAGTTCACCATGATATCCGCATATTTCTGCTTGAAACTCTGATTAGAGTACGAATATCTTCCCTTAGGTTTGGCAAACGTACCGTTAGTCGAAGCATAACGCTTGTCTTCTTTCTCAGTATAAGTATTGTCCAGTCGTCCGCGTGCCGTTACATTCAGGAAACTGGTAATATCATACTTCAAAGATGCATACATCATATAACGGTCTTTTACTTCCGGACGAATGTTGCGGTATGCAATCCAGTAAGGGTTCTGTGCAGCGATACCGAAATCACCCGGTCCCCAAGACTGTACGTTGTAGCCCAGTTCAGCATCGTAGCGTTCGAAATACTTTTCCTTTTCAAAGTTCTCGCCTCTCGGATACAGGTACAATCCCACGATCGGGTTGAAATAAGTACCGTAAGACAACATGTTGTTGGCATATTCACGTACATAACTGAACGATACGTCCACTGTCAATTTATCCTTGAACAGTTTCGAAGTATTGCGGACCATCGCATTGTAACGGTGATACTTGTTGTTCGGCACAATTCCCTTCGAGTTAACTGCCGCTCCAGAAAGATAAGTCTGGTTCTTGGCATTACCTGTAGAAAGGTTGAACGAATTGGTAAATGTAGTACCCGTATTAAAGAAATCAACCGGGTTGAATGAAGAAGGAGTATCCAGTCTGGCTCCCCATGAAGAAGCCTCTCCCGCTACATTTCCATATGTATTCTGGAATTCCGGCATCACAAACGGCTTGGAGAACTCTGCAGATGAAGATACATTCACACGTGTCTTTCCTTCAGCACCTTTCTTTGTATTGATCAGGATGACTCCGTTCGCAGCACTAGCACCGTACAGAGCGGCAGCCGAAGGTCCGGTCAGCACTGAAAGGCTTTCAATATCCTCCGGGTTAAAGTTGGCAATACCTTCACCGGAAGTTGTACCCGAACCAAATCCTGTACCATCTCCCTTACGGTCGGCCTGGTTACCCATCGGAATACCGTCAATCACATATAATACGTTGTTGTCACCCTGAATGGACTTGTTACCACGCATTACCACGCGTGTACCACCTCCGACACCGGAAGCACTACGCTGGATGTTCACACCAGCCACCTTACCGTTCAGGCTGTTTACAAAGTTTGCATCCTTTACTGCAGTAATAGCCTCATTGTCCACTTTCTGCACGTTATAGCTCAATGCTTTTTCCGAGCGCTTGATACCCAATGCAGTCACCACTACCTCATCAAGCACTTCAGTGTCTTCGCGCATCACAATACGGCCCATGTCCGGTTTTACCGCCAAAGACAATGTTTTATAACCCACATAAGAGACTTCCAAAGATGCCGAACGGGAAGTTGTCAATGTAAAATTACCGTCGATGTCTGTAATCGTACCGTTCGTTGTTCCCTTTTCAAGAATACTTACCCCAATTAAAGGCTCACCGTTAACATCAACTACAACTCCTTTAACCGTAACTTTATCTGCCTGGGCAGAAACTGATGAGATATCCATGTTCGGATATCCTCCCGGGAGCGCAAAAGCTGCACCTCCTGAAGCCATCAGCAACAAGAATAAATGCGAGAACTTGCTCACTTTCATAAATTAAAGATTTAAATGATTACACAAGGCTGTTTTTTTAAAGATTAACAAGCCAAAAATTAAATTAAACACATAGTATTATTATATAATATAAAGTAACAACCTTAAAATGCCATAACTTAAATAAATGTTTTTACTATTAAAACAACGAAATCGCTAAAATGTTTTCGGAAATACGTATTTTTTTCAAAAAAAATTATTTTTCTACTTTAGAGAGAAAATAAAAATTACCTTTCTTTCTTTTTTTACCTCTGCCGATTCCAAAGTTTTTAGTACATTTGTCCATGTATAGAGAATATATCCGGGATGCCACGCGGTAGTCGGGATCTGTTTTTTGTATATTAATATTAATAATGTATCATCTCATAATTTAAATAACCCTATGAAATATTTTGAAGTAACCTTTACCATACTCCCCTATTCCGAAACAGCGTCTGATGTCCTCTCTGCACTGACGGCAGAAATCGGATTTGAAAGTTTCGTGGAATGTGAAGGAGGCATGCAGGCCTATGTGCAGCAGAGTTTGTTTGATGAAGCGGCCTTAAAGGCCATTCTTTCCGACTTTCCGATGCCCGATACCCAGATTACTTATACCATCACCGAGCCGGAAGACAAGAACTGGAACGAAGAATGGGAAAAGAATTTCTTCCAGCCCATCGTCATCGAAGGACGCTGTGTCATCCACAGTACCTTCCACAAGGATTATCCGAAAGCAGAGTACGATATCGTAATCAATCCGCAGATGGCTTTCGGTACCGGACACCACGAAACCACCAGTTCGATACTCGGGGCATTGCTGGAAGCCGACCTGAAGGGTAAATCGGTACTGGATATGGGATGCGGTACTTCCATTTTGGCTATCCTGGCCAGCATGCGGGGTGCAGACCGGGTAACCGCCATCGATATCGACGACTGGTGTGTCAACAATTCTCGCGACAACATCGCCCTGAATCACCTCAACAACATTACCGTGGAGCTGGGAGACGCTTCGCTGCTCAAGGGCCGCGAACCGTTTGATGTCGTCATTGCCAACATCAACCGGAACATCCTGCTCAATGACATGCATGCTTACGTAGACTGCATGCACAGCGGTTCGGAAATCTATATGAGCGGCTTCTACGTAGAAGATATTGATGCCATCCGTCAGTGCGGTGAAAACCTGGGACTGGAGTTTGTCGGTTACCGGGAAAAGAATCGCTGGGCCGCGGTTAAACTGATCAAGAAATAACACTGTTGTATCTTAGCTGCAAGCATACAGATTCTCCGACCTCCGTACGCGGGTTATAGCACCTGCATACGGAGGTCGGACAACTTTGCACCGGAGGTTATACAACCCCGCCCCGGAAGTCGGAACACTTTTCTTCACCCGCTTCTTTTTCTTTCTTTATCCTTTACTCTTCCTCTCTCAAGTGGCAGGAATACCCGTCTGAAGCCCCCTTCCACAAAATAAATCACGGCTTCCACTAGGAATATTACAAACATGTTACTAACTTTGTCGCGCAATTATACATTTTCAGCATGAAACTGATATTGATTACCACCCCCACGTATTTCGTGGAAGAAGATAAAATAATAACCAAATTATTTGAGGAAGGGCTGGACATCCTCCATTTGCGCAAGCCCAACACCACTCCTACCTATGCGGAGCGGCTTCTGACTCTCATTCCCGAGAAATACAGAAAGCATATCGTGGTACATGGGCATTTTTATCTGAAGGAGGAATATAAATTAAAGGGGATTCATCTGAACCACCGGAATCCGGTAGCTCCCCCCAATTATTCCGGACACCTGAGTACTTCGTGCCACTCACTGCAGGAAGTCAAGAACTGCAAGGACAAATACGACTACGTATTCCTGAGTCCGGTATTCGACAGTATATCCAAACAGAATTACTATTCGGCATATACCCCCGAAGAAATCAGACAGGCGGCCAAAGAGGGAATCATCGACAAGCACGTCGTAGCCCTGGGAGGCATTGATGAAGACAACATCCTGTCGGTAAAAGACTACGGATTTGGGGGAGCCGCCATCATGGGAGGGCTGTGGAACAAGTTTGACCCGGCCTACGACCAGAATTACCAGAAGCTGCTGGATCATTTCCGCAAGCTGAAGCAACTGGCGGATTAAATATTCCGTATTTCGTTTGTAAGGATTAAAGAATTAAAGTAAATTTGTTTTCTAAATTAACGGCAATATTATCAATTTTTTACAATGAGCGAAACATCACCTTTTAAAGTATTTTCGGGTACAAACTCGAGATACCTCGCAGAAAAGATCTGTAACAGTTTAGGATGCCCACTGGGTAACATGAACATCACCCACTTCGCTGACGGCGAATTTGCGGTGTCATACGAAGAGTCTATCCGCGGACAGCACGTATTCCTCGTACAGTCTACTTTCCCGAACTCAGACAACCTGATGGAACTTCTGCTGATGATTGACGCTGCCAAGCGTGCTTCTGCAAAGAGCATCATCGCAGTAATCCCTTACTTCGGATGGGCACGTCAGGACCGCAAGGACAAACCGCGTGTTTCTATCGGTGCTAAACTGGTTGCCAACCTGTTGAGCGTTGCTGGAATCGACCGTCTGATTACTATGGACTTGCATGCAGACCAGATCCAGGGCTTCTTTGACATCCCGGTTGACCACCTGTATGCGTCTACTATCTTTGCTCCGTATATCCAATCACTGAACCTGGAAAACCTGGCAATCGCTACTCCTGACGTAGGTGGCTCAAAGCGTGCCAGCACTTATGCTAAATTCCTGGATGTTCCTCTGGTACTTTGCCACAAGACTCGTGAAAAAGCAAACGTGGTTGCTTCTATGCAGATTATCGGTGACGTAAAAGACAAAAACGTAATTCTGATTGACGATATGGTAGATACAGCCGGTACAATCACTAAGGCTGCTGATATCATGAAAGAAGCCGGAGCACGTTCAGTACGCGCCATCGCATCACACTGCGTGATGTCTGGTCCTGCTTCAGAACGCGTTCAGAACTCACAGCTGGAAGAAATGGTATTTACTGACAGTATTCCTTATTCAAACCGCTGCGCAAAGGTTAAGCAGTTGTCTATCGCTGACATGTTTGCTGAAACCATCCGCCGCGTGATGACAAACGAATCTATCAGTTCACAGTACCTGATTTAATACGCATAACCGCATCCCGTCCGGGTGTGGAGATTCATTCATTTGTCAAAGTCGTTTTGCTGCTTTTCCCTTCAGGTGAGACAGCGGACCGGCTTTGGCAAATGCTTTTTTATGTAGAACCCTTCTTTTTTCTTCTTGCTATCACAGACATGAAAATACTTTGGCTGGACCTCAACTGCTCGTACGCACATTCTTCCCTGGCCCTTCCCGCCTTACATGCGCAGATCGACGAACCCTCCTATGAATGGGACATCGTTTCGGCTACCATCAATGAAAACAGTGGCATGACTGCCGGCGAAATCTTCCGTAAACAGCCCGATATCATTGCGGCTACCTGCTGGCTCTTCAATCATGAAGTCCTGCTTCATGTGCTTGCGCGGGCCAAGGCCCTGCTGCCCGACTGCCGCATCATCCTGGGGGGACCGGAGTTTCTGGGAGACAATGAGGAGTTTCTGCGGCGCAACCGCTTTGTGGACTGTGTATTCCGGGGAGAAGGAGAAGAAATGTTCCCTCTCTGGCTGAAATACTGGAACCGGAAAGAGATGTGGGAAGGAATTACCGGACTCTGTTACCTGAAAGGGGAAGAGAGTATTTATCAGGACAACGGACTGGCCCGAGTCATTGCATTCGACCGGCTGGCTGCGCCGGAGACGAGTCCGTTCTTCAACTGGGGAAAGCCTTTCGTGCAACTTGAAACAACGCGGGGATGCTTCAATACTTGTGCATTCTGTGTCAGTGGAGGGGAAAAACCGGTGCGTTCCCTCCCAATCGAGAAGATCAGGGAACGGATAGCAACGATCCATCAGCATGGCATACGGAACATCCGCGTGCTCGACCGTACCTTTAACTACAACAACCGGCATGCCAAGGCGCTGCTCGGCCTGTTCAGGGAATTTCCTGACATCTGCTTTCACCTCGAAATGCATCCGGCGCTGCTCACTGAAGAACTGAAGCAGGAACTGAAAACCATGCCTGCCGGACTCCTGCACCTGGAAGCCGGTATCCAGAGCCTGCGCGAGGAAGTGCTGGTTACTGCCCGACGGATGGGAAAACTGTCGGATGCGCTGGAAGGCTTGCGCTTTTTATGTTCCCTGGACAATATGGAGACGCATGCGGACCTGATAGCCGGACTTCCGCTGTATCACTTGGAAGAGATATTCGAAGACATCCGTACCCTTGCCTCGTTCCGTGTGGGAGAGATTCAGCTGGAATCCCTCAAACTGCTGCCGGGAACTGAGATGAGAAGAAGGGCCGGCGAACTGGGGATTCAATATGCTCCTTTCCCACCTTATGAAGTGTTGCGAACCCGTGAGATTACTCCCGACGAACTGCAGACAGCAAGACTGCTCTCGCGTTTGCTGGATGCGTTTTACAATACACCGGTCTGGCAACCGCTTACCCGGAAACTGATTGTGGAGCAGGGTGACTTTCTCCACCGGATGCTGGCATACCTGATAGAGAAAGGGGTGGCCGACCAACCGATGGGACTGGAGAAAAGGGGAATCCTATTGTATGAATTCTGCCGGACACACTATCCGGAGTATGAAACGGAGGCGGAACTGGCGTGGATTGAGGCTGGAATGTCATTGAAGAAACAGCCGGCTGTGCGCATCCGTACGAAACATGTCACTCCTCCCGAGCAGTGGAACGTTATCTACGGCCAGTATCGGGAATCCATGAAGCTCTGTCTGCTCCCGGGAAGGGAGGAACAGGCAACCAACTACTGGTTTGACTTTGATACGGAGACACAGGATGCTCATCCGGTATTCCGCGCAGAAAATTAAAAAATAGAAGTATATTCTCCGACAAAGGATAAGGCTCCCCATTGTACAGCAAAGTATCACTGTATGATGGGGAGTTCTGTTTTGCCGACTATCCCTGATTTCTTAAAAAATATTCCGCTTTTTTGTCGGCTAAGAAAAATGAATATATTTGCAAAAAACTAACAGACTAGACAAAGGGATGTTGCACAATGTCCCTAAATCATAAATAAAAGAATACTTTGTGATTAAGATTTTTACTTTTTATTATTACATGATGAATCGTACCAACTACATCCACTTCAGTTTCCGGAGAATGCTCTCCGTACTTCAGAAAGACCTGATGGAAAACAAAAGGAAAAATATATACCGTCTGCTCGGGTGTTATCTCACCTTGTGCCTGTTTTTCATTCTCGTCACTCTGGCTCACGCCGACACTCCTGCCGGACTGGGAGCCGAAGCACATTATCAGAAATACTGTCAGGGCATATTGGCCGTTGTCGGTTTGCTGTGGCTCATCCTGTCCGGATACTCGGCTTCACTGATTGCAGAAAGCATGAATACTCAGGAGAAAAAGATAGCCTATCAGAGGCTTCCTGCAACGCTGGGAGAAAAATTTGTAAGCCGTGCCTTGTACGTGGTACTCAGCGTACCGGTAGCCTTCGCTATCTGCCTGCCATTGGCAGAAGTCACACGGATAACGGTAGCCTACATGCTGGATACACCCACGGAAATCAAACAGTACTGTCTGCCCGATCTGCTGAGAATGTTCATCGATCAGCATCGGCAACCGGTAACGGATCCGGAGGGTTACCCGCATGCGTTGTACTTGTTTACCGTCGCAATGGGATATGTGTGGGTGCATTCGCTGTTTATCTTGGGAGGCACCTTTTTCCATAAAAGGGCCTTCTTTAAGACAGCGGGGCCTCTGTTGGGGATTTTACTGGTATTCGGAATCGCCTTGTCTGCAGTTGACCTTCGTTTCCTCGGTCCGTCAAACAGACCGGAGGGCCTCACCCCACAGGTAATATTGGGAGTAGCAAACGGAGTGCTGGGACTGCTTACGGCAGGCAACTGGTGGCTCGGGTATTACCGGTTCGGTAAAAATCTCGCATAAAAAAACCGGCGGAAGTGTCGGGGGATTCCCTCCTGTCACTTCCGCCGGCTTCATATACCGGGTATAAGATTCTTCTTATCGCAAACGCTCGTAAGCTTTGACCAGCATCTCATCCTTTCCGATGGCACGGATAGCCAGCCAGTTCAGGATGATGGATACTACCGGCAAGGAAACGGTCCACGAATAAGTGAAACTTCCGTATCCCTTCAGTGTGCTGTATACAAAGAAAGCCAGAGTAGCGTAATATCCGATCAGTACAATCGAGCTGAACAATGTCAGGCGAATCTGCAGCATCCGCTTCTTGTACAGGAAGATGGTTGCCAGAGACAGCACAGCCACCAGCATCAGCAGTACAAACAATGCCCAGGGAGTATAATCCAAAGCACCGTCAGGCAATGCCACTGAAAGGTTAGACATCTCGGCTACAGCCGCTTCCGTATAAAAAAATCCGATAGGGAAAGACATCATCAGCACCATCAGAATAGCGACAATCAGCAAATAAACCGTCTGAATTCGTTGTATCATAATAAATTCCTCTGTTTTTAAATGAAAAGAACACAAAAGCGCGTGATGCAAAACATTCCCGGAATCCCGTCATTTGCATGCTGGCGATTTTGCGTTCTTCCCTATATTGACAATTACTGCAATTTTTCTTTTTCCTTGGCAGGATTTCTGTGGTAAACCTTACCCTCGATATATTCCTGCGCAGCAATCAGAGTAGGTTTCGGCAACTTTTCATAATAACGTGAGATTTCAATCTGTTCTCTGTTCTCAAACACTTCTTCCAAGTTGTCGTTGTAAGAAGCAAACTCCTGCAGTTTCTTTGACAGATCGTTCTTCATTTCAACCGCAATCTGGTTGGCTCTTTTACCGATAATGGCTACGGTTTCATAAATATTGCCAGTATCCTCACACATTTCCATCAAGTTACGGGTAACAGTGTTGGTAGGAGCATTTGTTTTTTTGTAATCCATAATTTATTATTTAATTATAAACAGTTATGATTAATATTCATCGTTCACGAAGCGGTTGGCAGCCTTAAAGATGGCTTCCACCTCTTTGGTATACTTGCTGTCGGGGAACTCATTCTTGAATGCATAGTATTCATCGATGGCTTCCCGCATACGTTCCTCTTTCTTCTCGGCCACACTTTCCTTGGCCATGTCGTACTTGGCACGGAGAATCAGGATAGACAGTTCCTCACGCATCTTGGTATAAGGGTACTCCCTCAATACATTCTGAGCCGTAATCACTGCTGCCTGGTAGTTGTTTCCGGTACTGCTGTAAGAACTGTTTCCGGTGTACGAACCCAGATCGTAATACAGTTTGGCCGACAGGTATTCCTTTTCTACCAGTTTGTCCTGCAAGGTGAAAATCATCTCCTGAGCCAGGTCTCTCCGGTTGCTTCCCGGGAAATATTCCATGAACATCTGAAGTTCCTGGATGGCCTTGAACGTACTGCTCTGGTCCAGTCTCGGTTCCGGAGTATCCAGATACAGGGCCTTTCCGCTGTGGAAACGGGCCAGTTCGGTATATACACCTCTCGGATAAGTGGTATAATAAGTATTGAAATAATGCGAAGCAGTCACATAATCCCCCTGATTATAATAAGTCATGGCCAGCATATACAGTGATTCCTCTGCATTGGAAGTACCCTTCATAATCGGTATCAGTTCCTCCAGAATGACAGCGGCCTTGTTGCTCTGACCTTTGGCAAAATATCCTTTGGCAGCCTCGTATTTATATTCGTAGTCTGTACTTTTCAGCACCTTATTGTATTCTCCGCATGAAGATAATATTCCGGCAGAGAAAAGCGCTATAATGATAGTTCTTTTCATATTAATCGATATAGTTGCGCAAAATTACTCTTTTCCAATGAATAATGCAATAAGTGAACACTTTTTAATTTAAAAATCACTTACTCCTTTAAAATAGCGTTTCACGGGAGGCGGCGCCATGAAAATATTATGTAATTTTACCGGAACAAAACCAACCATGCAACCGATTTTATGAAATTTGAACTTATCTCAGACTACCAGCCGACGGGCGACCAGCCGGAAGCGATTGCACAGCTCACCCAGGGCGTGCTCTCGGGAGCGCCGGCACAGACATTGCTGGGGGTAACCGGTTCCGGAAAGACTTTCACCATTGCCAATGTCATCAAGAATGTCAACAAGCCGACGCTGATCCTGAGCCATAACAAAACCCTGGCCGCACAGTTGTACAGTGAATTCAAGAATTTCTTTCCCAATAATGCAGTCGAGTATTACGTTTCCTACTACGATTATTATCAGCCGGAAGCCTATCTTCCGTCGACTGATACGTATATCGAAAAGGACCTTTCCATCAATGACGAGATAGACAAGCTGCGTCTGGCCGCGACTTCTGCCCTGCTCTCAGGAAGAAAAGACGTCATTGTGGTGTCTTCGGTTTCATGCATCTACGGTATGGGAAATCCCGCAGATTTTTACAACAACGTGATTGACATCAAGAAAGGGAAACTGCTGGACCGGAATGTGTTCCTGCGGCACCTGGTCGACAGTCTGTACGTGAGAAACGACATTGAACTGAACCGGGGAAACTTCCGGGTGAAGGGAGATACGGTTGATATTTACCTGGCCTATACGGACCACATCCTGCGTGTCATGTTCTGGGACGATGAAATCGATGCCATCGAGGAAATCGATCCGGTATCGGGTACCCGGGCAGGCAGTTTTGAAGAGTACAAGATTTACCCGGCCAACCTGTTCATGACAACCAAGGAGAGTACGCTCCGGGCGATTCATCAGATTGAGGATGACCTGACCAAGCAGGTGGCTCATTTTGAGGAAATCGGTAAGCCGTATGAGGCCAAGCGACTGTACGAACGGGTGACTTACGATATGGAGATGCTGCGCGAACTGGGACATTGTTCGGGTATCGAGAACTATTCCCGGTATTTCGACGGCAGAGAAGCGGGTACACGCCCCTACTGTCTGCTGGATTTCTTCCCGGAGGATTTCCTGATTGTCATCGATGAGAGTCATGTCAGTGTGCCGCAGATCCGTGCCATGTACGGAGGCGACCGTGCCCGAAAGGAGAATCTGGTGGAATACGGGTTCCGTCTGCCGGCAGCCATGGACAACCGTCCGCTCAAGTTCGAGGAGTTTGAGGAACTGGCCAAGCAGGTCATCTATGTCAGTGCGACACCGGCCGACTACGAACTGATTCAGAGTGAAGGAGTCATTGTGGAACAGGTAATCCGTCCGACCGGTCTGCTGGACCCTGTGATTGAAGTACGTCCCAGCCTCAACCAGATTGACGACCTTATGGAGGAAATCCAGCAGCGCATCGAAGCGGAAGAACGTACGCTGGTTACTACACTTACCAAGCGTATGGCCGAAGAACTGACGGAGTACCTGCTGCGGCACAACATCCGTACCACCTACATTCACAGTGACGTAGAGACTCTGGAGCGTGTTAAGATCATGGAGGAACTGCGCGAAGGCGTCTTTGACGTATTGGTTGGAGTCAACCTGCTGCGTGAAGGACTGGATTTGCCGGAGGTTTCCCTCGTGGCCATCCTGGATGCGGACAAGGAAGGCTTCCTCCGGTCGCACCGTTCACTGACACAGACTGCAGGACGAGCGGCACGAAACGTAAATGGAAAGGTAATCATGTATGCAGACAAGATTACCGACAGCATGCAGCAGACCATTGACGAGACCAACCGCCGAAGGGAGAAGCAGATGAATTACAACCTGCAGCATGGCATTACACCCCGACAGGTCAAGAAAAACCGGAACAGCCTGCTGGCAACGGAAGCCGGACCTGCGGAAAAGACCGATGCAAAGGCTTACCAGGCATATACGGAACCGACCGTGGTGGCTGCCGATCCGGTTATCAGCTACATGAGCAAGGAGCAGTTGCAGAAGAGCATCGAGCGTACCCGGAAGCTGATGCAGGAAGCTGCCAAAAAACTGGAATTCATCGAAGCGGCACAATACCGCGATGAGTTGCTGCGTCTGGAAGACTTGCTGAAGACCAAAGCATAAGAAAAAAAATCACAGTGGCCCGCGTGGGCGACTGTGATTTCTATACAGACAGGGCCTGCCACAGTGGCAAGCCCTGATTTTTATCTTCAAAGAGTAATTTACTATCAGTCAATGATATCGAATCCGCAATACGGAACCAATGCCTTCGGAATACGGATACCTTCCGGAGTCTGGTTGTTTTCCAGCAATGCAGCTACGATTCTCGGAAGAGCCAAAGCCGAACCGTTCAGTGTGTGACACAGTTCAGTCTTCTTGTCTGCATTACGGTAGCGGCATTTCAGACGGTTAGCCTGGTAAGTATCGAAGTTAGATACAGAACTTACCTCCAACCAGCGCTTCTGTGCTTCAGAATATACTTCGAAGTCATAGCAGATAGCGGCAGTGAAACTCATATCACCTCCACACAGACGCAGGATGCGGTAAGGCAATTCCAGTTTCTGCAACAAGCCTTCTACGTGATCCAGCATTTCCTGATGAGACTGCTTGGAATGTTCCGGTTTGTCGATACGTACCAGTTCCACTTTAGAGAATTCATGCAGACGGTTCAGACCGCGCACATCCTTACCGTAAGAACCGGCTTCACGACGGAAGCACTGTGTATAGGCACAATTCTTGATCGGCAACTGCTTTTCATCCAGAATCACATCACGATAGATATTAGTTACAGGAACTTCAGCAGTAGGAATCAGATACAAATCATCCAGATTGCAGTGATACATCTGGCCTTCCTTGTCAGGCAACTGACCTGTACCGTATCCGGAAGCGGCATTCACCACTGTAGGAGGCATGATTTCTTCATAACCCGCAGCACGTGCTTCGTCCAGGAAGAAATTAATCAGTGCACGCTGCAGACGGGCACCCTTACCTTTATATACCGGGAAACCGGCACCTGTGATCTTCACACCCAGGTCGAAATCTATCAAATCGTATTTTTTTGCCAATTCCCAATGTGGAAGCGCATCCTTCGGCAGTTCGGTTTCCATACCTCCCATCTTCACTACCAAATTGTCTTCGGCACAGCTGCCTTCCGGTACTTCATCATAAGGTACGTTAGGAATGGTATAGAGTACATTCTGCATGTCTTCGGCAGCCTGGTCCATTTCGGCCTGCAAAGTCTTGCTCACTTCCTTGATTTCAGCCACGCGAGCCTTGGCAGCCTCTGCCTCTTCCTTCTTGCCTTCCTTCATCAGCATACCGATGGTCTTCGAAGTAGCATTGATTTCAGCCAGGTTCTTATCCAACTGATTCTGTGCGTTACGACGTTTGTCGTTCAACTCGAGCACCTGTGCAATGGCTTCCTTAGCATTGGCGAAGTGCTTCTTTTCCAATCCACTGATAACCTTTTCGGTATTTTCTGTAATTTGTTTTATAGTAAGCATATCTTGTTATTTTTGTATCCCTTTATTTATTTCGGTGTGCAAAGATATTCTTTTATCCACACAAACAAAAAGAATATCCAAAGAATCTGATGGTCTTTCTCAGATTCTATGCTCCTGCTCCGTTCAGCCGATTATACTCTGACGGATGCGCACCAGTTTTACGAGGAGGTCTTCCAGCAAATCCAGTTTCAGCATGTTTGCCCCGTCACTTTTCGCTACCGAAGGATCTTCATGGGTTTCCAGGAAGAGTCCGTCCACACCGACAGCCACTCCCGCCTTGGCAACCGTCTCAATCAGTTGCGGCATGCCTCCGGTCACTCCGGATGTCTGGTTGGGCTGCTGCAGCGAATGAGTCACGTCCAGAATCACCGGATGTCCGAAACTGCGCATTTCCGGGATTCCCCGATAGTCTACAATCAGGTCCTGATATCCGAAGGTAGTTCCCCGTTCGGTAAGCATCACCTGGTTATTACCGGCTTCCACCACCTTGTCCGCCGCAAAACGCATGGCCCCTGGAGACAAGAACTGTCCTTTCTTGATGTTCACGATTTTTCCGGTACGGGCAGCAGCAACCAGCAAGTCGGTCTGACGGCAGAGAAAAGCAGGAATCTGCAGCACATCCACATACTGAGCGGCCATTGCCGCCTCATCAGCCGCATGAATATCGGTCACCACCGGCACATCGAACTCCCGGCGCACCTTCGCAAGCACCTTCAGTGCCTTCTCATCTCCGATTCCGGTAAAGGAATCCAGACGAGAACGGTTGGCCTTACGGTATGACCCCTTGAATACATAAGGAATATTCAGCCGGTCGGTAATTTTCACGATTCGTTCCGCAATCCGCAGCGCCATGTCTTCGCCCTCAATGACACAAGGGCCGGCCAGCAGGAAAAAATTATCTGTTTTCGTTAAATCCGCAATTGTTTGTATCATAACTATTTATTATCTGTATATTCAAATTTGTATTTTCAATTAGGAATGATCAGCGTCAATGCTTCCAGGTCGATGGTCACCTCTATCGGGAAATGCTTGTCGCCCCATATACGTCCGTCGAGACTGATTTCCGCATTCTGCGCACGCATGATCTTCACCTTACGCGTCCGGTAAGGCTTCACAATCTTATGGTTCAGCAACCTTCCCTGCTGCAGCATCCACAGACCCGAAATCAACTGTTTCAGTTCCGGCCGGTAGATCAATGACACATCCAGCCACCCGTTATAAGGCACCGCACTGGGAGTCAGTCCATAGCCCCGGCAACTGCCGATGGCCACTGCAATCAGGTTTCCCCGGATGTGTTCATCGTTCACCTTCAGGTGCATCCGGTGCAGCTTCCGCTCAAAGGCCACCAGAATCAAGGAGGAAAGATACGACAGCAGCGGAATTCCCCAGAAACGGCGCGTACCGTCGGTAATCCGCACAATCCTCGCCCCCAGTCCAATATAAACCGCATTGATAAAGTGCCGGCAAATCGTACGGTTCTCCTCCGTATAACAGAAGTTTCCCACATCAATTCTACGCAGCCTGCGATTGATCAGCACATCCACCGCCCCTTTGTAGTCATCCGAATCCAGTCCCCAGTACCGGGCAAAATCGTTTCCGATTCCATTAGGAATAATCCCCAATGCAATGTCCCGCTTATCCTCCACTTCCGAATGCATGATGCCGTTCACCGCTTCATTGATCGCGCCATCACCGCCTACCACCACAATCGTACGATAGCCGTTATTCGCCATTGTCCTTGCCAGACGCTCTATGGATCCGAATCCCTCCGACTGGACATAATCGAACTGGACCTTACGTTCCTCCATATAGTCACGTATCTCCTTCCAGCGCTTCTGCGCTTTCCGGCTTCCGGCTTTCGGATTATAAATCACTCCCCAACGGGTTGGTTCTACTGCCATACTCCAGTTATTTTTGAATTATTATTATCAGGCTCCGAGGACCTCCGGCAAATACCGCATGCCTTCGCAAGCACCTATACTCTCTCATTTCTCCTCCGCATTCAGCAGGCTCAGAATCTGCTCCACCTTTTCATCCATCGGTGCAGCCGCTTCAATCCAGTGAATTGGAATACCACGGCGTTCCATTCCGCGGAACCAGGTCATCTGGCGCTTCGCAAACTGATGAATCGCAATCTCCAGCTGACGGTACATCTCATCGAAGGTCAGTTCACCGGTCACATACAGCGTCAGGTATTTGTATTCCAGACCGTAGTAAATCAGGTCTTCGGGAGCGATACCCTCTGCCAGCAAGGCACGCACCTCCTCCACCATACCTTCCTCCAGGCGCTGCTTCAGTCGTCTGGAAATCTTTTCCCGGCGAAGCTCCCTGTCGATGTCCACTCCGATGACCAGACTATGGATTTCGGGGAACTCCCGTTCGGCCACCGGATGCTGGAGATAATACTCCTCAATCTCGATGGCACGGATGGCCCGCTTCACCGTATCCACATCGGTCGAATTATGCAGTTTCTTATATTGTTTCAGCATTTCGGTCAGTTCCGGCAGGCTCTTCTCCTCCAGTTCCGCCCTCAGTTCCGGATTCTCCGGCACCGGCATCAGCCGATACCCTTTGAGCACCGACTCCAGATACATGCCGGTTCCCCCGCAAAGGATAGGAAGTTTGCCCTTCTCACGTATCTGCCGGAAAGCCTCCAGAAAATCCCGCTGAAATTCAAACACATTATATTTATATCCCGGTTCGGCGATGTCAATCAGGTGATAAGGCACCTGATAACCGCCCACCGTATAATCGGCCAAGTCCTTACCGGTACCCAAGTCCATACGACGGTAAATCTGCCGGCTGTCACCACTGATAATCTCCGTCTGCAGACGAGCCGCAAGGGCTGCAGCCAGCGGCGTCTTTCCTGAAGCCGTAGGACCCAGTATCGTAATCAGTTCATAGTTCATCATTTTACGTCTTCACTCATCCATAAGTTCTGTTTACAAAGATATGTTTTTTTAGACACATCCCTATAAACTATACCTGTTTTTATTTGTCCGGGATAAAACACTCCCTGCAGAACCGACCGACAATACCGATAAATGATTACCTTTGCACGACCTTTTAAAACAGCAACAAACGATGAACAATTCCTACGAAGCCCGATTAGGTACCGACCGGATGCTACCGCTGGTATTCCGGATGGCACTGCCCGCCGTCATGGCACAACTGGTAAACCTGCTTTACAACCTGGTAGACCGCATCTACATCGGTCACATTCCAGAAATCGGAACCGATGCCCTCGCCGGTATCGGAGTCACCGGTTCGGTCATCATCCTGATCTCGTCTTTCTCGGCCATCGTAGGCGGAGGAGGTGCCCCACTGGCAGCCATCGCACTCGGGCAGGACAACCGCCGCCGGGCCGGTGAGATATTGGGCAACGGCTTCCTCATGCTGGTCTGCTTCACCCTTCTGACCTCATTGACCGTCTATACGTTCATGGAGCCGATCCTGTATGCCATCGGTGCCTCCGAGCGTACCATCGGATATGCCACCGACTACCTCTCCATTTACCTGGCAGGTACCCTGTTCGTAGAGTTGTCGGTCGGACTGAACCCCTTCATCAACACCCAGGGCCGACCAGCCATTGCCATGTATTCGGTACTCATCGGTGCCATACTGAACATCCTGCTCGACCCGCTGTTCATCTTCACTTTCGGCATGGGAGTAAAAGGCGCCGCACTGGCAACCATCCTGTCACAAGCCTGCAGTGCCATCTGGGTGCTCCGCTTTCTCACCTCTCCACGTGCCTCCCTGCCCCTGGAACGCAAATACATGAAACCCCATAAAGGAATCATTCTCTCCGTACTGGCACTGGGCATCTCTCCCTTCATCATGGCCAGCACAGAGAGCCTGGTAGGCTTCGTCCTCAACAGCAGCCTGAAGACATTCGGAGACATCCACGTCAGTGCCCTGGCCATCATGCAAAGCGCCATGCTCATCGTCAGTGTTCCCCTCACCGGTTTTGCCCAAGGCTTTGTCCCCGTTGTCAGCTACAACTACGGACACGGCAGTGTCTCTCGCGTCAAGGAATGCTTCAAGATTGTACTTACCGTCATGTTCCTCTTCAACTTCCTGCTGGTCACCTTCATGATTCTGTTCCCGTCCCTGGTTGCCTCCATCTTTACCAGCGACCCTCAACTCATTGAAACCGTCAGTCGTGCGATGCCCATATTCTTGGGAGGAATGACCATCTTCGGTCTCCAGCGTGCCTGTCAGAACATGTTTGTCGCCCTGGGACAAGCCAAAGTATCCGTATTCATCGCCCTGCTGCGAAAGGTCATTCTGCTGGTTCCCCTGGCGCTCATCCTGCCACATTTCATGGAAGTTACGGGAATATATGCCGCAGAAGGAATCTCCGACGCCACAGCGGCCATCTGCTGCACCCTCATTTTTGTCTGGCAGTTTCCCAAAATCCTGGAAAAAATCAAATAAACTGCCGCCAACAGTTGTCATAATGATATAATTTTCCATTATATGCAAAAAATATGCATCCATTTGCATGGATTTTACATAAGAATTCATATATTTGCAGCGTAACACTTAACTAACTATTTATCATTATGAAAAAGATCAACTTCACATGGAAGCTGGCCTGTCTGGTATTGGCAGGCAGCCTTTTCTCCGGTTGTTCAGACCAGGATCCTCCTGCACCACAAACTGAAAGAAGCACAACCGATGAGATGTATTACGCCAACCTGTTTGCCGGTGAAATCCTGCAGAACTATTATTACTGGAACAAAGAAGTGGCGGGTGACCTTGCACGACTGGACCCGAACACCAATACGGATCCGATAAAGACCGTATCGGAAATCCGGTATCACAAAGAAAACACCCTGATTGACAAATGGACCATGCTGACCGACGACATGAAGCAGTTTACCGAAAACGTGGGAGGAGTATCCACCACCTTCGGCTACCAGCCAGTCGTTTACCGGGTAAGTGACAGCAGCAACCAGTGCATTGCTCCCGTTGCCTTCGTCTACAAGGACAGCCCTGCAGCAAAGGCCGGACTGAAGAGAGGTGACCTCATCTACCAGATCAACGGAAAAGAACTGAGTACCGACAACTATCAGGAACTGTTCAACTCCGCATCCATCACACTCTCCCTGGCCACCATCGACCCAAGTACGAAATCGCTCAAGCCGAAAGGCAAGCCGGTCCAGCTTACGGCCGTAAAAATGTACGAGAACCCCGTCCTTCATCATTGCACCTTCGAGTTCAACGGAAAGAAGGTAGGCTACCTGGCATACAGCAGTTTCGACCTGAAATCCATCCCCGAACTGGTGGAAATCAGCAAGAAATTCAAGTCGGAAGGCGTGCAGGAACTCATCCTGGACCTCCGTTACAACGGTGGAGGATACGTCATCACAGAAAACGCCATGGGCTCCATGTACGCCCCGCAAGCCGCAGTCAGCAGCCACGAAATCTTTGAGAAAGAAGACTTCAACGAAGAGATGACCGCCTATTTCAAGCAGCATGGAAAAGACAACATCACCCGCTTCCAGACAGAGTACAGTTACCCGCAGGAAGGACTGAACATCAGTACCAAAGACGCGAACATCGGTCTGAAGAAAATTTACGGAATCATTACCAAGAATTCCGCATCGGCTTCAGAAGCCCTTCTGGGAGGTCTTATGCCTTACATGGATGTGGAACTCATCGGCGAACAATCGCATGGCAAGTACTGCACCGGATGGATGCTTTCGGCCAAAGACGCCTACGATAAAGTGCCGCCCGCCATCCAGGAGTGGGGAATGTACGTAATGGTAAGTGTCTATAAAAACGCAGCCGACCAGACTCCGTGCATGCCCGACGGAATGGTGCCGAACGTCAAGGCAGAAGACGATCCCATGCAGCCCTATCAGTTGGGAGATGAAAACGAAGCCATGCTGAAAGTCGCCCTGACACGTGCAGGCAAGAAATATCCGGATGCTCCTGCAAGCCGCAGCGGAAAGACGATAATGGAAGAACTGCCGACTCCGCAAAAAGCCAATTTCGGAAAACGCATCCTCCTTCCTCCCGTCCTGTAAGCGGTAGAAAGCACACTGTCTGTTCCGGAATTGCTCCGGAATAACATCCTCATAAAAAAGCCCCCTTCCACTCATTGCCACCCTCATCGGGCAACGCATGGAAGGGGGCTTTCTATTCCCTTACTTCAACAATATCCATCCAATCAGACTATCGCAGTACATCCCCAGCACATTGATTTCAGTCCAGATGATATTTTTTCTTGTAATAAGATTCCGCAGTATAAAGAGAAGCCGCCGGATTATTACCCGTCACACGGTCCTTGGTCACCAGGGTAGTCACATACGCCTCCGAATACCGGTAAAACAGACTGTCGTGTCCCACACAGAGACCGATGACCACATTCAAGTCCGTATGCTCCCGGTTCAACAGCCGGGCCTGCAGAATCGGGTTACACATAGCCGCCCCGATACGCTCACACTCCTTAGGAATGCCGACCGACGATTTAGGGGTACCGGATACCTTGCAGATCACCGCATACGGCTCAAAACCGTTGGCACGGAGAATACGGGCAAACATACGCGCTTCACGGATCAGTCCGATACAATTGGCAATACCGATTTTCCGGGCCCCGATCTTCCGGGCAAATTCCATAATCTCCTGTACCCGCGTCCACTGGCAATACCCTTCGTACTCCACTTCGGCACTTGCCACCATAATCTCATGATTCCTGTCCTCCCCGTAACGCTCCAGAGCCCACTGTGCGTCTTCCTCCTGCAAATGCGTCGTCAAGCAGAAATCCGGGTAAGTCCGGTTCTGAAACTTACAGTTCTGAGTGCCGCAATCCGTACAAGAATGCCGCACCTCCCTTTGTTTTTCACTTTCCATATCTTCCATATCATTTTCGTTTCAACGGAGTTCACGGATTTTCGAATCCGGCAGAAACTCCATGTCTGTCACATTAAAAGGCGTAATCCAATATACCCGGGTTTCCTTTCCTGCCTGCCATCCTTCTTCCCCATTTCCTGCTTTCATGGCAGGTTCCTCTTCCACCGGACCGGCAGCCTCCTCCCCGGCCGCAACCTTCAGGCGAGTCAGAAAATCCCGGAACCCCTCTCCCGGCACACGGGTCACGGCAAACGGAGCGAGAATCAACATCCCCGGCAACCATTCCGTCCCGGATATCTCCTCCCGGAAAGGATATATACGGAAGGTCCCGTCCTTCCCCCTTTCCAATACCTGGAAGGAATAAAGACGGGACAATCTTGCATCATATATTCTATGACTTGCTAATTTCATCATGCTGACAATTATTTCCCAAAAGAAAGCTTCGGCTCATTCAATTTGGTTTCTACGGGAACCTTCCGTTCTTCCGACAATTTCGGTGCAGCTGAAACACCGGCTACCGGCACATTCCCGTCCATATGATAACGCTTCAGGGTAATCCGGTTGACCAGCAAGTCCGAAGCATCTCCCGGCAAACCGTTATAATGGATAAATCCACTGACATCCGTAAACTCATATGCCGAATCAGGCTGCAGTTCCAGCTCATAATGTCCGGAAGCCGTAATACGGTAACTCTTTCCCACCACGCTGTCGTTCTGGAACGTAAATTTCAAAGCCATGACAGCCGAACGGCCCGCAACCGCCTTTTCAGGCAGCCAGGTAAAGTCGGCCGACAAGACCAGCCTGTCCATCGGATGGAAAGTCGTATCCACCTTCAAGTCAAACGCCACCTTGTTACCCAGTCCGGCAGTAGTCAGCCAGACCAGCGACCTGCCCTGCCACACATCCATGCTGTCGCCCGACAGAAAGACATTCAGTCCTCCCTCACGCTTCTCAGCCTGCAGTTTCAGCTGGTCCTCCACCTTCATATAACGCTCTTTCAGACGATTGTAGATATCCGACAGCACTTCACTGTGACGGGTATACCAGACCATGGAAGAGTCGAACTCCGCCTGAGTGACGTGATGCTTGCGGAAGACATATTCATAATATGCTTCTTTCTTGTACGTTTCATTATAAGGCAGGGAATTTCCCATGGTTCCCGCCAGATGATAATCATACAATAAATTCTCCATGGCATCGGGCTGGATAATATCCTCCGGAATCTGCTTTCCGCAAGCACACATCAGCACCATCCCCAGTACCACCGCAGACGCATATTTTCGGGCGCTTCTCATTTCTTTTCTCCTTTCACTTTATCGGTATGTGTTTCTCCACTCAAGTAACGGCTGTAGAAAATCAGCAGGGCAATCATGCCGCAACTGATTGCCGCATCGGCAAAATTGAAAATCGGACTGAAGAAGATAAACCGTTCTCCGCCCCATACAGGCATCCAGTCGGGCCAGTAAGTGTCGATGATGGGAAAATAAAACATATCCACTACCCTTCCGTGCAGCCAGTCGGCATATCCCTGTCCCAGCGGAACCCAAGAAGCGACCTGATCGCGGGTACTGGCACTGAAAATCTCACCATAGAAGACACAGTCGATGATATTGCCGATGGCACCGGCCAGGATAAACGCCAGGCACACGATAAAACCGGTAGCCACTTTCTCCTTCCGGTGTGTAAGCCGGTACAGATATACCGTAATGGCAATTACCGCGATGATACGGAACACCGTAAGGAAAAACTTGGGCAGGACCTCCATGCCGAATGCCATGCCGTTATTCTCCGTAAATAAAATATAAAACCAGTCGGTAATGTGGATACTCTCATGCAACAGCATATGAGTCTTCACACTGATTTTAATAATCTGGTCAATGATCAGTACCGCCATGACAATCCATGCCGCCAGCCAACCTTGTGTCAAAAATTTCTTCATAAATCAAACTAACCTAAAAAACACAATTGTCACTCAGGCAGAAGAATTGCTGCGGAAACCACGCTTACGCACGGCCTCACAGTATTCCTTCACTCCGCTCTGAATGACAATTGCACCAAAATTATTTCTTTCCGCCTTGTTTGGCCTCAATGCTCAATGTAGCATGAGGTACCGCACGGAGTCTTTCCGCAGGAATCAGTTTACCGGTTTCGCGGCAGATTCCATAAGTCTTGTTCTCAATGCGCACCAATGCCGCACGCAAATTCTGAATAAACTTCAGCTGACGGGCAGCCAGACGAGTCGTTTCTTCTTTCGAAAGCGTATTGGCACCTTCTTCCAACACCTTGTATGTGGGTGATGTATCGTCGGTATCGTTGCCATCAGTGTTCATTATACTGCTTTTCAATTTCTCATAGTCGCGTTCTGCGAGCTGAAGTTTTTCCATGATAATGGCACGGAACTCCTCGAGTTCAGCATCCGAGTATCTTGTTTTTTCAGCCATAAGATATAAAGTTTTAAAGTTAATAATAGTACCCATCCGGCCCCATAGCCCGGATGGGTGAGTTCATATCACAGTTTTGTCACATTAATATTCAATTTGAAATCATCGAATTCCAGTTCTGTGCCGCCCTCTACATTGTCCACCAATACCAGAGAGTTTGCCAGAACCTGGTTGCAAATATAATTATTATATTCATTTACAGCATCATCTGTATTCGAATTTTTCGACAAGGTGATATTTATCTTATCGGTAATTTCAAAACCGCTGCTCTTTCGGATATTCTGGATACGGTTGACCAGCTCACGGGCGATACCTTCGCGCTTGAGTTCCTCGGTCACGGTTACCTCAAGAGCTACGGTCAGCGTACCTTCATTAGCAACCAGCCATCCCGGGATATCCTCGCTGAAGATTTCCACATCGGCCGCTTCAACCACTGCCTCACCTCCGTCAAGAGTAAAGGCATATTTGCCGGTCTTTTCCAGTTCGGCAATTGCCTCCTGTGACATTTCTGCCACTGCAGCAGCCACTGCCTTCATCTGCTTTCCGAATTTCGGGCCCAGTTTCTTGAAGTCACATTTCACCTTCTTCACCAGAATGCCGGATGCACCTTCTTCGAACTTAACCTCCTTCACGTTCACCTCGCTCATGATCAGATCCTTCACCGCTTCGATATGACGCTTCTGTTCTGCATCTACCACCGGTATCATGATACACTGCAGCGGCTGGCGTACCTTGATGTTCACCTTACGGCGCAATGCAAGCACCATAGAAGTCACATCCTGTGCCATCTGCATGCGTGCTTCCAGTTCCTTGTTGATCATGCTTTCGTCGGCAACCGGGAACTTGGCAAGATGTACCGATACCACTGAGTCACGGCCGGTAACCGCGATAAGGTCAGTATACAGACGGTCGGCATAGAACGGAGCCACAGGAGCCATCAGTTTGGCCACGGTTTCCAGACAGGTATACAGTGTCTGATAAGCCGACAGTTTGTCGGTTGACATGGCACTTCCCCAGAAACGCTTACGGTTCAGACGCACATACCAGTTACTCAGGTTATCGTTGACAAAGTCCGTAATCATACGGGCAGCCTTAGTCGGTTCGTAATCGTTGTAGCATGCATCCACGTCCTTGATCAGCGTATTCAGCAGCGACAGAATCCAACGGTCGATTTCCGGACGCTGATCCATCGGCACGTCTTCTTCCGCATAGCAGAATCCGTCCACATTGGCATACAGTGCAAAGAATGAATACGTGTTATAAAGCGTTCCGAAGAACTTACGGCGTACTTCATCCACACCCTCCTTGTCGAACTTCAGGTTGTCCCACGGAGATGAGTTGGTAATCATGTACCAGCGCAACGGGTCAGAACCGAATTTCTCGATGGTTTCAAACGGATCAACCGCATTACCCAGACGCTTGGACATCTTGTTGCCGTTCTTGTCAAGCACCAGACCGTTAGAGATTACGTTCTTGTAGGCCACGCTGTCGAATACCATGGTAGCGATTGCATGCAGGGTAAAGAACCATCCACGAGTCTGGTCCACTCCTTCGGCAATGAAATCGGCCGGATAATAAGAGCGGTTGTCTACGATTTCCTTGTTCTCGAACGGATAATGCAACTGTGCATAAGGCATCGCACCCGAGTCAAACCATACGTCAATCAAGTCAGTTTCACGCTTCATCGGCTTACCGCTTTCCGATACCAGTACGATATCGTCTACGTACGGACGGTGCAGGTCGATCTTCTCATAATTTTCCTTCGTATATTCACCCGGAACAAATCCCAGTTTCTTATAAGGATTCTCCGACATAAATCCGGCAGCAACGGCCTTTTCGATTTCATCATACAATTCCTGTACGGAACCGATACAGATTTCCTCACCGTCCTCACTGCGCCAGATAGGCAGCGGAGTACCCCAATAGCGCGAACGGCTCAGGTTCCAGTCGTTCAGGTTTTCGAGCCACTTGCCGAAACGTCCGCTACCGGTAGATTCCGGTTTCCAGTTGATGGTCTTGTTCAGTTCAATCATACGCTCCTTGGCAGCCGTAGAACGGATGAACCAGCTGTCCAGCGGATAATACAACACCGGCTTATCCGTACGCCAGCAATGAGGATAGTTGTGCGTATGCTTTTCTATCTTGAATGCCTGGTTGCCCTGCTTCAGCATCATACAGATCACGATATCCAGTGACTCAGCCGCCTGTGCAGCCTTCTCGTCATACTTGCCGTCTACCGTAAACTGCGGATCGTACGCATTCTTCACCCAAGCACCTTCGTATTCCTTGTAAGCCTCTACATTGACACATTCCTTTACGAAAGCCTCATCCAGTTCCTCCAGCAAATAGAATTTACCGGTCAGGTCAACCATCGGACGAGTCTCACCCTTCTTGTTGATCATGAAAAGAGAAGGGATGCCGGCTGCACGTGCCACATTCGCGTCATCCGCACCAAAAGTCGGAGCGATGTGTACGATACCCGTACCGTCTTCCGTAGTTACATAGTCGCCAGGGATTACCCGGAAAGCCTTCTGAGAAGCTTCCTTCCAGCTTCCGTCTTCCGCTACTTCCACCGGTTTCACCCAAGGAATCAGCTGTTCGTATTCCATTCCTACCAGGTCAGTACCCTTATACTCACCTACCACCTTGAACGGAATCAGTTTGTCGCCCGGCTTGTAGTCTTCCAGTGCCAGTTCTTCCGCCTTCTTGTTGAAGTGTGCGTACAGCAACGGCTTGGCCAATACCACAGTGATTTTCTCTCCTGTATAACCGTTATAAGTCTGTACGGCCACATAGTCAATCTTCGGGCCGACACACAGTGCCGTATTCGAAGGCAATGTCCACGGAGTAGTGGTCCATGCGATAAAGTAAGGCGTACCCCACTGTGCCATTTCCGGTTTCGGGTTCTTCATCTTGAACTGTCCTACCACCGTTGTATCCTTCACGTCACGGTAACAGCCCGGCTGGTTCAACTCGTGAGAACTCAATCCGGTACCTGCTGCCGGAGAATACGGCTGGATAGTATATCCCTTGTACAACAGTCCCTTCTGGTACAACTGCTGCAGCAGCCACCACAAAGTCTCGATGTAACGGTTGTCATAAGTGATGTACGGATTTTCCAGGTCCACCCAGTAACCCATCTTATGAGTAAGGTCCGTCCACTCCTTAGTAAACTTCATCACGTCGGTACGGCAATGCTTGTTGTATTCCGCTACCGAAATCGTCTTACCGATATCCTCTTTGGTAATACCCAGGGCCTTTTCCACACCCAGTTCCACAGGCAGTCCGTGAGTATCCCATCCAGCCTTACGCTTCACCTGATAACCTTTCATGGTTTTAAAACGGCAGAACGTATCCTTAATGGTACGAGCCATCACATGGTGAATTCCCGGCATACCATTTGCTGAAGGAGGACCTTCATAAAACACAAACGAAGGACATCCTTCCCGTTCCGTCATACTACGAGAGAAAACATCGTTTTCGTCCCATTTTTTCAGCACTTCCTTGTTTACATCAGAAAGGTTGAGCTGCGAATATTCAGTAAATTTCTTACTCATAGCTATGTTGTTTTTATCTTATATCATTTTATCTCTATGATTCTCATCCAAGAAATCAAGTTGCAAAATTATAAGAAAAATGGATATACAGAAAACTTTTGTGATATAATTCCCGATACAGCCAATGGTTTACACCGCTTTTTTCACACTATTTATATTCGGGTATCACAGTCCTTCCCCCACTTTTCCGATACATGCACAGGCCGCATCCCGTCATCCGGCCCCTCTCCTCCTTCCTCTCTTACGAGAACTGCCGCGGGTAGCGGAAGAGGATACTCAGCAAGGCCACCCCACCAAGCACCATCGGATAATACAGGTATCCGACAATGTTGAGCGGAGAAAGTCCTGTCAGCTCTGCCGCAATCAACATCTGCGCCCCGTAAGGAATGATTCCCTGCACCACGCACGAGAAAGTGTCCAGCAGACTGGCACTCTTGCGCTTGTCGACCCGGAAACGCTCGGCAATGTTCGAAGCCAGCGGACCGACGGTAATGATGGCAATCGTATTGTTGGCCGTACAGAAGTTGGCCATACTCACCAGCAGGGCGATGCTCAGTTCCGCCCCCCTCTTGCTCTTCACATGATTGGTCAGCCGGTACAGTATATAGTCGACTCCCCCGTTGAAGCGGATCAGTTCCAGAAGTCCGCCCGCCATCAGCGTGATAATGATCAGTTCACCCATTCCCAATATACCACCATTCATGGCACTGAACCAGCCGAAGAAATCAAAGCATCCGTCCATAATGCCGATGATTCCGGTTGACAGGATTCCCAGCAGCAAGACCAGCGTCACGTTTATTCCTGCAATGGCAGCTCCCAGTATGATAATATAAGGAATGATCTTTTCAATGTCCACGGAGGTAACCGGATGAGCCACCTGCACATCCATTCCGTAAAACACGTAATATCCCAGTACCAGCAGGGCAGCAGGTACCGCTATCATGAAATTCGCCCGGAACTTGTCGCGCATCACACACCCCTGGGTCCGAGTGGCAGCGATGGTAGTATCCGAGATAAACGACAGATTATCACCGAAGAAGGCACCTCCGACCACCAGGGCCGCCATAAAGGCTCCGTCTATCCCGGCCCGCTCGGCCACTCCCGTAGCAATGGGCACCAGGGCCACGATCGTACCGACCGAAGTTCCGATGGACAACGAAATGAAGCAAGAGGCAAAGAAGATTCCGGCAAGCAGCAGTTGACTGGGCAAACACATCATCGCCAGTCCCACGGTAGCATCAATGGCTCCCATGGCCTTGGCCGATGCCGCAAAGGCCCCCGCCAGAATAAAGATCCAGACCATCAGCATGATATTCTTGTTGGCCGCTCCCAGCGAATACTGCAGGATACGGTCGTTCAGCGACAGTCCTTTGGTCGTAATTACCGCAAAGATAGAAGATATCAGAAAGGCAATTGCTATAGGAATCTTGTAGAAATCATTAATAATCAGAGAGACAACAAAATAAAGCAAAAAGAAAACGACCAGAGGCATCAATGCCCACCCATTGGGCTTATTCACTATAGGGGTCAGTTTATTTAATTCCATATTCAAAAAAACCAATATTCCCGTCCGGGATTTTCCTATTGTTAGATTATAAAGATAAATACAGGGTGCAAAATTAACAGATTATATCCGGAAGCACAAGATTTTCCCTAAAAGTTTAAGAATTGTAAATAAATGAATCCCTGCCGATACCGCTGATAAAGTGTCCCATAAAGACGAAACATTTATTCTCCGGAGGCGGCAGATACCCTCACCTGCCTGCAGAAAAAAGAAAGCATCCGCAGAAAGAAAAATCCATCCACTGCCCGATTTCATCGCTCAGCACCGTGGTTTTATTAATCCGCGCCGTTAACTGATAAAACCACGACGGCAAGCCAGTTATACTCCCTGTTGCCTGAAAAATACGACGAGGTTACGGAAACTTATTCTCCGGATACTTGAAAAGAATATTCCCTTATACACCCTCGTACCACCGACCGGTACGCAGTCCTCCGCCCCAGTTCCGCCGGAAGCATACAAAAAAAGGCCGCCCGAAAAACGGACGGCCTTCGCTATATGGTCAATTAACTGATTAGCAGTTTACAGAAGCCATGTGAGCGATCAGATCCAATACTTTGTTAGAGTAACCGATTTCGTTGTCATACCAAGAAACCACTTTAACAAATGTATCAGTCAAAGCGATACCAGCTTTAGCATCGAAGATAGAAGTGTGAGTGTCAC
>ERZ835880.316-NODE-316-length-56185-cov-6.938536_pt1 | contig 56185 bp, 48 predicted proteins | sample MGYA00519944_ERZ835880 | MGnify/ENA primary metagenome ERZ835880 (study PRJEB31850, sample SAMEA3708787) | human gut metagenome | biome: human gut; feature: human-associated habitat; material: faeces | place: China | collected 2014 ... | reverse complement strand
ATTGTTGATACACTGCCTGTCAAAAAGTCGAGTTAATTAAAGGATGAAATACTAGGAGGTGATGAAGCGACAAACATAAATCGTTTTTGTTATGTTTGTTAATATATGCGTAGGGACAGGGAGAGGAGAATTTTACTGGAGTAAAAATGTAAATTAGCAATGGTTTATAATTAAAAAAACAAGAAAGGATTTTGGAAGTATAATAATTTCCGAAAAAGTGTGAGAGTATGAAGAAAAAAAATATTAATTGGAGCATTATGTATATCAATGATTGTACCATATTTTGCAAATGATTATGTAACAGAAGCAAGTGAGAATACATATATTAATGGAGTAGGATATGATGAAACTGGTGGTGTTATTGGGGAGGTTGAAGATGAAATTAGGTACAAGAAAGAACGCTATTATATTGATGATTTTAATACGGTAGATGAATATTTAGCATATTGTGAAAAAAATGGATTTACAGATGAATTGATAAACGCTCAATGGCTGGGTGGAAATCCAAGTGAATATGTAACTCCAACATTGCTATATAAAATAACTAATTTACCATCTAGTCGTGCAATGCAAAATTTTTATGTTGATTCAAGTTATGTATATGTTACACAACATATGGGAGATGGTAATGTACGATTGAATAGGTGTTCGATAACAGGAAGCGGTACAGCAACTTATATAGACCATATGACATTAACAAATGTTGGACATGGTTCTACTCTTGAAAATTATACTTATAATGGAAAAAAATATTTTTTAATAACAACGAAAAGTAATATGATAGTTAATACAGTAACAGGTGATACGAATTATTATTCTTTACAAATTGGAAGAATTCAGTATTCACCAGGTTCTACAATTGATAATCAACAGATTACTAGATTTTGTAATTTGAATTATGCGAATATGACAAATACGAGGTTCGCAGATGTAGAGAGAGTAAATGCAGCTTTAACGACTTCAGGTGATAAAATAATGTTGTGGGTACGTTCATCTTCTAATACAATTCAATATAGCGTTTATGATTTTGATACATTTAATTTGCAATTAGACAATGTAGAAAATGGAACTAAATTAGCATATTTTTCAAATAATAGTGTTATGAAGAATGCATGTGAATATTCAGTGGTACAAAATGGTTCTAATTGTGTTTTACCAAATGGATCGTTTCAGGGAATTGATTTGGCGAATTTAGGTAGTACAGGTAAGCATGCGGTATATATTGCATCAGGTGATGAGAATACCAATAAAGAGCTAGTGATTGCAAGGGTGAGATATAGTGTTGGGGCACAATTAACTTATATGGATAATGTTGGAATTACATTATCAGGAAATAATAATGAAATAGAAGGTATTCATGTCATAAATACAAAAACATTATATATAGGTATTGCTAAACATAATGCAAATGGAAAACAGAACTATATTTATTCAGTACCTAGAAGCAGTATTTAATAATTAAAAAATAACTTAATAACATGTATTTTAAGGAAAGGGGAGATTACAATGAAGTATTTTTTTACGAAAAAACATTTTTCAGTATTTTTTGGTAGTATTTTATTAGCCTTAATTTTGGGGTGTGGTCTGTATAACGGAGGCATAAAAGCATCTGCGGAGGTGACTACTGAAGTTTTAGGAAATACATTGACAGAGGTTTCGGGCAGTGGAACATTGAATGTTGCAGAAAATATTGAAGATATAAAATTGAATGTTTCAGAGACATCTGAGATAACAGATATCTGTGTTGCAGATGGAAATAAAAATTTTAAAGTATATGAAGGCGGACTTTATTCAGCAGATTACAGCACATTATATTTGGTGAGTGCTGGCAATGATACATTAAAGCTTCACCCTGATGTTAAAAAAATATGTGACGATAGCAGAGAAAAAAATCATTTTGTGTCAATAGAATGTGATGCTTCAAATGAAAATTTTTGTGTTGAAAATAATGTTTTATATAATAAGGACAAAACAGAAATCATTATTTTTCCGAGCAAAATGACAGAGTATACAATGCCTGAAACAGTCAGTGATATTTCGGTTATTACAAATGAATTCTGTAATGATTCTGAGGATGAGATGTTTGTAAGATACAATAATGTTGCATCTAATCTTGAAAAAATTGATGTTCACAGTGGTAATAAAAAATATGTTGCAATAGATGGCGTGTTGTACAACAAGAGCAAGACAGAGCTTGTTTTATATCCAGAGTCAAGGAATGGTGTATATGTGATGCCTAAGTCTGTGAAAAAGGCAGATTCGGCTGTATTTTGTTCAGCAAGAAAACTAACACAGCTTACCATATCAATTAACAAGACATTTGTACTCAATGGCTGCACTTCGTTGAAAAAAGTTAAATATACTGAGGGTGTAAACGGAGTAAAAATATATGGAAACTTGTTTGGTGAGACAGGAACAAAAATTGATAGGATATACCTTCCATCCACTATAAGATATATAGAAATTATAAATGTAGGTAAGGGTGCAACTGTATATGGATATCAAAATACAGGAGATTATGAGTATGATTTATCTCCTATAGCTGATATAAAAAAATATGTGATTTCTCGTGGTTATAAATTTAAAAATCTTGGTACAGCACCTACAAAAGTAAAGAGTGCAAAAGCAACAATAAAAGGAAGCAATGTCAAGGTGAACTGGAAATCATTGTCAGGAGCTAAAGGTTACAAGATTTCATTTGTACCAGATAAAAAATATCGTTTCAATGAAGTGGTTTTGAAACAAATTTCAGGTGTAAAAAAGACTTCATGTACTATCAAAAAGAGTAAATTAAAAGGGAAAAAGAAGATATATATCAGAGCATATAAAGTTATAAACGGAATAAAAGTATATGGAAAAGCTGTTGAGATAACATGTAAATAAAAAAGGTTATTTCACGGTACGATTGGTACTGTATAATGAAAGGAACTAAAGTTATATTAGGTGCAGATAAGAGTTATAAAAATACCAATGTAAAGAAAGTAAATGCACAAAGAGCAGCTACACATTGACAAAAGGAAAGAGTGCCAAGATTAAAGTATCCACAGTGCTTGCAGACAAGAAGAAAAATAATTATCTGACGACATATAGAATAGTTTCGCTATAGAAGTTCAAACAGGGATATTGTAATCGTAAGCGATAACTGAAACATAAGTAAAAGAGGCTATATAAGTACATAGCCTCTTTTTTTATTCATCTTGAATGGTAATAGAAAATGCAGCAAAAGAGATAAAAGAGCAAGAAAATATAACTGAATAGATTTCGCTGTCGCGAAATCTAAGGAATAAAAGACTTTCAAAAAACTTCATAAAAAGAATCGCCACAAAAAGCAACACAAACAGTTACTTTTGAACGATTTTTTTTGATTTTATACTAAAATACGACCACTATGGTATTGTTCCTGGTCAGCATATGCATTCATTTTCTAACAAGGGCACGCTTTCGCTACACAAACTTCGTAGCAGTACATAGTATCCTAAAAAACAGGATACAAGTACTGGCGAGTTTGAAGTGCCCTATTATAGAAAAATGAATCATATGCTGACAGGTAATTTATGTTGTGTGTAAAAAATATAAAAAAAGCACCCTTTCAAACAATTAAAGTTGTATAATGTAAGTGCGTAAACCAACATTAGGAAAGGAGTGTTTTTCAATGAAAATAATATCACAATTATCACTGTTTGACGATACTTTTGAAGAAAATTTAGGAGATTTATTTCGGCTACAGACAATTCTTGCTGCTTTACCAGACGAAAAACTGATTCAAAAACTGCAAAAGATACGTGGAAAAGGCAGAAATGAATGGTCTGTTACAGCACTGTGGAATTCATTTGTTGCGAGTTTTATTTTCGATCATGACTCTGTTGCCAGTCTTTTAAGAGAATTAAAACGAAACAGTCAGCTGAGAATAATCTGTGGATTTGAACCTCATTTTTATAAAAGCAAAGGAAATGTCGAAAAAATAATTCACTGTAAAGTTAATTCGTTTGGAGGAAATTTGCATGGGTAATAGAAAAGAAGAAATATTAATTGTGGCATTGCATCTGTTTGCCAGAGATGGTTATGAGGCTGTTTCAGTAAGTCAGATAGCAGGAGAGCTTGACATAACAAAAGGGGCATTATACCGTCATTACAAAAGCAAAAGAGATATTTTTGACTGTATTGTCAAGAGGATGGAGCAGCAGGATGGTGAACAGGCATCAGATTATGATATGCCGGAAGAGGGTAAAGAGAGAATGCCGGAAAAGTATGAAACAGTGTCGTTTGATGATTTTGTGAAATACAGTAAGTCTATGTTTGAATACTGGACTGAGGATGATTTCGCATCATCGTTTCGGAAGATGTTGACAATAGAGCAGTTCCGCAGTAAAGAGATGCAGAGTTTATATCAGCAGTATCTTGTGGCTGGTCCTGCCTTCTATGTGAAAGATTTATTTGAAAGCATGGGAATTACAGATGCTAAAGACAAAGCAGTCAGATTTTATGCAATTTTGTATTTCTATTACAGCTTATATGATGGCACAGATGATAATGAAAAGGTAAAAGAAGAATTTGTATCAGCAATAAATTGTATGGTGCAGGAATTTAAATAAAATCTGCATTCCGTTTTTCAACCAGTAGGATACGACATGAAAGCATCCACCAAGTACATATTCGAGTAGCAGCTCTGAGTCCTGACTGCTGGCATTGGGACATTTTATCTGTTCTGTTTGTGTTTTCCAACAATGCATATATTTCTTTGACAAGAGAGTCTTCTGTTTTATCATATAAATCGGGAACATCTCTATAATATTTGTAGAAGGTTCCACGGTTTACGTCTGCTTTTACATAAGTATCCACAACAGTGATTTTATCCATTTGCACAAATACGAAAACATACTTATTTATTTTCGGCAGTTTAAAGAATAAAAGCGATAGAAATTCCAGTTTGTCAGCCGGAATTGTTAATGTATCAAATAATGCCGATATAATAACTGGTAGAAACGCACTTTATCCGGTAGAATAATACAAACTGGGCATTGTAAAGAAACAAGAGGTGAAAATCATGCGCATTGCTTTGGCACAGATGAAAACATACAAAAATATGCAGGATAATTTGAATAAAAGTATCAAATTAATCAAAGAAGCTGCGAATCATAATGCAGATATGATTCTTTTCCCGGAAGTTCAATTGACAGAGTTCTTTCCTCAATATAAAGGCAAAGATGTTGAAAAATATCTTATTAAAATTGATTCAAAAGAAGTACGGCAGCTTCAGGAGGCAAGCAGGAAAAATTCTATTATTTCCATACCCAATATATATTTGGAGGAAAACAGAAAGCCATATGATGCAAGTTTATTTATCGGAACAAATGGTAAGATACAGGGTATTCAGAAAATGGTTCATGTTGCACAGGCTGAGAAATTTTACGAACAGGATTATTATACTCCATCAGATGATGGATTTAAGGTGTTTGATACGATATATGGGAAGATAGGAATTGTAGTCTGCTTTGACAGGCATTATACTGAAAGTATCAGAACAGAAATGCTGATGGGAGCAGATTTGATTGTAATTCCGACAGTGAACACAAAAGCAGAGCCATCCGAAATGTTTGAATGGGAATTAAGAGTACAGGCATTTCAAAACAGTGTGGCTGTTGCAATGTGTAACAGGGTAGGAACGGAAGGACAGAATTTTATCAATAAGTAAATGTTCCAAAAAAGAAAGATAGATTAGAAAAATATGTATAAAGAACTAAAAATTAATTTGCAGGATACAGAATGGAAATATGATTATATTGACCATGACAGGAATATCGCAAGAGCGATTGTTTATGATGAAAGCGGACAATTCTACTTTGTAAGAGCAAATAGAGATGATGACTTTGGAAAAGCAACATTGATTGAAACTGCCGGCGGTGGTGTAGAGGAGGGCGAAGACCTGATTGCTGCTATAAAAAGGGAATTAAAAGAAGAATTGGGTGCAGAGGTAGAGGTGGTTTGCAAAATCGGAGTTGTAAGTGATTATTATAACCTTATCCATAGGCATAATATCAATAATTATTTTCTGTGTAGAGTTAATTCGTTTGGTGATAAAAATCTAACTGAAGATGAGATAAATTGTTTTCATTTGTCTACATTGAAATTACCTTATGAAGATGCAGTTAAAGAATATAAATACAGGGCAAATACAAGATTAGGGAAACTTGTGGCAAACAGAGAATTACCTGTTTTATATCGTGCAGAAGAAATAATTGACTCTGGTGTTTAGGTATGCAGATGACTTAAAATATTTTATTAAAGTTTAAACTGATTGAAAGTGAGGTACAATTATGGTGGTATTTTGGCGTATTAGAAATATCTGATGGCATGAAACTATGTTAAGTAGTTTTATGCAGAGAATGGTGCAATAAACTATTTAATAAGGAGAAAATCATGATATTTCAGGATAATATTGCAAAAAGATATTTGCAGATACATAGCAGAAAGTGCGGAATTTTAAACAATTTTTATTTTTATTGTAAAGAGAGTTTCATTTATAATAAGTTAGGATTTATTTTATCACTGTTTTTAGTGCCGGCCGGGATTATAAAATCGTTGGCTTCGATATTTATTCCTAAACTTGTGATTGATTCACTTGGAAATTTTAAAAGTGAATATACATTTTTGATAAATATTATTATTGTAACGGTTGTTATTGCTGTCTCGTCCATTGTCGAACTGTTGGCAAAAAATACGATGGAGCACAATATGAATTCATTCGTACTGATACAGCTCAACAAATTGTGGATTGAGAAAGTGTCAACCATGGATTACGAAGTGTTTACATCAGAGCTTGGAAAGCAGTCTGCGAGCAAGGCGAGAATGACACTTGAGGGAACAACCAGATGGGGCATAGGTACATATATTCCAAGATTGTTGGAATTATTAACGAGTTTTATCGGCATTATGATATATGGTGTGATGCTCATATATGTTCATCCTCTTGTCCTTGCTGCTCTTATCACAGCATATGCAGTAAATATGGTTGTGACTCTTTATGCAGAGAAGAAAAAACAGATGCTAAAGGACGATGCTGCAAAAGCAGAACGAAAAATGAATTATTTTGCTTATAGCACCAGAGGTTTGAGCATAGCTAAGGACATCAGAGTATATTCCATGAGAGAGTGGATTAGTCAGATGGCTGGAATGGCAAGGCTTGATAAGAAAAAAGTAGATGATAAGGTTCAAAGCTATCAATTGTTTGTTGTTATCGTCAACGGTATAGTCGTATTGCTGAGAGATGGTTTAGTATATCTGATATTGATATGGTTTACTCTTAAAGGTGACATTACTATTGGCAGCTTCGCACTGTATGCAGCCGCAGTAAATGGTCTTGGTGAGTGGTTAGCGCAGATAACGACAGGAGTTGGTGCATTTCGGGAAAGTGATAATAATGTAACTGATTTCAGACAGTTTCTTAGTTTGCCGGACGGAAAGACTGGTTCTGAGGAGAAATTGGAACTTTCCGGCGCTCCGAGCATAGAACTGGATAGTGTCTCGTTTTCTTATGACGGTGAGAATAATGTGTTAGATAATGTCTCATTAAAAGTGAAACCGGGTGAGAAGATTGCTGTGGTTGGTTCCAATGGAGCCGGAAAGACTACACTTATCAAATTGATATGTGGTTTGCTGCATCCGTCAGACGGGCAGATATTGATTGACGGAATCCCGATTTCATCTGTTGCCTGGGAAGATTGTTCAAAGGCAATATCCGCAGTTTTTCAGGAATCTGTGCTGTTGCCTGTCAGTATTAAGAGAAATATTGTCATGAATGATAAAAAAGTTGATGAAGACAGACTGGCTCGTATTGTAGCACTTGTAGGACTTGAGGATAAGATTGCTTCATTGGAAATGGGACTGGAGACACCATTAGTCAGGCATATCACTGAAAATGGAACGGAGTTTTCAGGCGGTGAAGTTCAAAAACTCTTATTGGCACGAGCAATCTATAAGGAATCTCCAGTTTTGATTCTTGATGAGCCTACAGCCGCAATGGATCCAATTGCGGAGCAGAATGTTTATCTGCAATATAACGAGTTATCTAAGAACAAAACGGCTTTTTTTATTTCTCACAGACTGTCATCTACAAGGTTCTGTGACAGGATAATACTTATTGATGGCGGCAAAATCAGAGAAGCCGGTACACATGATGAACTTATGGATAAGGGTGGTCTGTATCATGATATGTATATGATACAGAGCAGATATTATCAGGAGGGGGTGCTGGCAATATGAAAAAGAACGGCAGAACCTTCTTAGATGACATTAAATTGATTAACCGCGGAATAAATGAATTTGAGATATTTCTTCCGGGACAGCTTAAATGGTTGTTCATATATTCTGCGATAACCATGCTAATACCGTATATTGGTATCTGCATGACATCTGTAGTTATAAGTGAGCTCAGTTCGCAGCAGCGGGTATGGGTATTGACTGTGAGTGTAACTGTTGAAATTATGCTGACATTGATACTTACGATAGTATCGGCAGTTATCAATAAACGGATTTCGGTTGGTTATAACCAGTTGTTTCCGGCACATGAGATTAGACTTAATGAGAAAGCAAATGCTATGAAATTCAGTCTTTTGGAAAATGAAAAGATTAGAGAACTGCGTGATGAAGTATCTGGAAGCATAAGTTGTTCAGGTGCAGGCATGGGAAGTCTTTACTGGGACTGTGAAATAATCTTTAAGGCTTTGTTTTCAGCAGCGACTGCGATTGTGCTGTTGGCATTTAATGCAGGTGTTAAGGGAACTACACTGGGATTTGACAACACTTTGTTTGGATTTGCAAATTCTGTCTGGGGATATTTGGCATTGACAGTTATTATTATCATTTCCGCAGCCGTATCATCGAGAATGACGAGCAAAATATTTGATGTTTCTTTTGATGTATTCAAAAACGGTGCCAGATACAATCGGTATGCAGACTATTACAAGCTGGAATACCTTTCTGACGATAAGTCAGCCAAAGATGTTCGTCTGTATGCTCAGAAAAATCTGATTTTGGACGAGGTCTTGGATAAGTGTTATATTCCGTTTGCAGAGGGTGATAAGAGAGAAAAAGATGCTTCGAGCAAAAATAACGGAATCATGCTCTTGTTAAGTGCCCTTACAGGCGGATTTGTCTATATCCTTGTTGGTGCTAAGGCGATAAATGGCAGTATAGGGATAGGTAATGTATTGCTTACATATTCTGCTGTTACAATGCTTATCAAGGCACTGACGGATTTTGCGATGACATTTACTGACCTTAGAAATAATAATGAGCATTTGCTAAGATACTTCGATTATATTTCTTTGGAAGAAGAAGCCGATGCTGCGGATAAATCTGTTGCTTGTAATTATGCACAGGTAAATATTGACAATGTATCGTTTCAGTATCCGGGCTCTAAGAATTATGCACTTAGAAATGTATCTCTTTTCATAGAAAATGGACAAAAGATCGCAATAGTCGGAGCCAACGGTTCGGGCAAGACAACTTTGGTAAAGCTGATATGCGGATTGTACGATGTTACAAAAGGTTCTATTAAGATTAATGATACAGTGGTAACAGCACGAAATAGAAATGAATGCGGAAAGTGGCTGTCGGCTGTATTTCAGGATTTCAGCTTGCTGGCTCTGCCGATAGGTAACAATATTTCAGCAGGCAAAGTATATGACGAGTCAAAAGTTTGGAAAGTGTTGGAAAAAGTCGGAATCAGAGAAAAAATTGAGGAGTACCCTGAGAGATTAGAGCAATCCCTGTTTAAGGATTACGATGATGATGGCGTGGAACTGTCTGGTGGTGAGGCACAGAAGATAGCCATAGCGCGAGGCATTTATAAAGATGCGGCTTTGATTATACTTGATGAGCCGACAGCAGCACTAGATCCGTTTGCAGAGTATGAGATTTTTACAAAGATGAAGGATATCTCTCAGGATAAAACGACGATATTTATAAGCCATAGGCTTTATTCATGTAAATTCTGCGATAAAGTAATCGTTATGGATGGCGGTGAGATAGTACAGGTGGGAACGCATTATGAATTAGTTAAAATCAAGGGCAGGTATTCAGAAATGTGGAATGCTCAAGCAAAACATTATGTAAATAACTAAAAATATCAGAAGAAAACAAAATGCGAAAGGCATCAATGTTCTATGATATGTTGGTGCTTTTCGTGGAAAGGTGGATTATAAACAAGGAATACCGATTGAAACCTGTCTGGAGGAGATTGATTGATGAAAAGACCGAAGGCTCTGCATAAGGCAATGAACTAAAAAAGAAACCAGCGTTTTGCCCTCTAAGAATTGCTTTGCAATTCTTAGAGGCTTCTCACAATGTTACGAGCACTATAACATAAAAAAGGAAACTGCATAAAAACAGATTCCTTAAATGAGGGGAAATCCCTGTCGAAGAATGGAAGTCCAGTTACTTTTCTGATAGAGAAAACGGACGATGATTACAGTCTGTTTTTCTTCATCAATCGTATAAAAGGCAAGGTAATTATTGATTATCACAAAACGAATGCCCAAGCTTGCCAGTAACGGATCAACTACTAGACGGAACTTCTGTGGCAGATCGGCTAATGAGCCTATCTGTTCAGTCGCAACATCTAACAGATTATCTGAGGCAGTGGGATTTTTGAGGGTAAATTCGATGTAATCCGCAGCACGCATAATATCATGCTCTGCGGTGGAAGTGATATGAACCTGATAGCTCATCGACTGCGACGGATCCTGATATCAGCCATAGCTTCGGAAAATGGTCTTGTACTGCCTGTGGCAATATCGTCCATTCCTTCCTTAATCTTGCTGTAAAGTTCAAAGCGACTGTTCATTTCTTCGTAGGCTTCAATGCTCATAACAGCAAGATCACCTTTTCCATTCTTCGTAATAAAAACTGGTTCAGAATAATTATGACAAAATTTAGAAATTTCATTGTAATTATTCCTTAAATCAGCACTTGATTTGATTGTGGGCATAAAAACACCTCCTAGTATGATAACAAAATTATACACAAATTTTGTTATGGGGTCAACAGATATATCATTAGCGTTAACATTATGCGGCTATGGGGATTGCGACAAATTTATTACACATCAGAAAGTCCCATGTACGACATTTTTTATGAAAAAGTTGTACATGGGTGTCTATAAATATCAGAACAAAAGTTTATTTCTCAAGTAGATTTATGATTTCTTTATATGATTCCAAATCACTGATACTTTCATAAAATTCATTTCCTGTTTCAAAATCATGTTTTTCCAGGTTACTATAGCCATCTGCAATAAACTTAAATTTTCAGATGTTTAAAAACCATACGCATTGACATTATGCATGGATTGCTAAAATTGGTGTTAATCGGACATTATTATTCATAGATGTTTATACAGTGGTTTCTATCATTGCAGGTACAGTCCTGTTGCATGAGGTATTGACAATATGGCAGATGGTGGGTACAGTTATTATTGTCACAGGCGTATACATAGCCAATTACAGAAAAAATTAAAATTGATCATTCAAGCTTTGTAGCTTTTTGATACGGGTGGGAACCTACCGGAAAGTCAGGCCAATACAATATAATTTTAAGAGGAATTTATTTATGTTTTATTATGTTTGGCCAGTTTTATTGGTGGTGCTTTCAAATACTGTGTATCAGATATGTACAAAGGGTGTTCCTGAAAACATGAATCCATTTGCATCGTTGATCATTACTTATCTGGTAGGTGCAACAGTAGCATTTATTATGTTTTTGATTTTGGGAGACAGCCGGGACATTCTGACAGAATTGAAGAAAGCAAACTGGACATCTTTTGTACTTGGCATTGTACTCGTGTGGCTTGAGGTCGGCTTTATATATGCATACAAAGCTGGCTGGAAGGTCAGTGCAGCCAAAATTGTTACTTCATCCATACTTGGGGTAATTCTCATCGTTGTTGGATATGTCGGATATAAAGAAGCAATAACATGGAATAAAAATAAAATAGTCGGCGTTATTATATGCCTGGCAGGACTTGGATTGATTAATCTGAAATAAGTGTAAAGGTAAAAATAATGCCGATATAATAACTGGTAGAGACGCATTTTATTCGGCAGAATAATACAAACTGGGCATTGTAAAGAAACAAGAGGTGAAAATCAGGAAAAGCAGACCATATACAGATCTTAGAAGGACAGAATTTTATCGATAAGTAAATGCTCAAAAAATGAAGATAGATTAGAGAGGAAAGGATTAAGGCGGAAGTGGGTTCCGGACGAAGGAGATTCAAGAGATTATAATGAAATTCATGGAGGAACAAAAGACTTGATAAACTCTATAGGAGGTTAAATACAATGGAAATAATTAATAAGAATATTGATCATGGAAAAGCGTTTGACTGGGGAAAAACCTCTGAAGATTATGCAAAGTATCGTGATATTTATCCAAAAGAATTTTATGCAAAATTAGCTGAATTATCTTTAGGAGTAAAGGGACAAAATGTATTGGATTTGGGAACAGGAACTGGTGTGATTCCAAGAAATATGTATTCATACGGAGCAAAATGGACAGGGGCAGATATTTCGGAAAATCAAATTTTATATGCAGAGAAACTTAGCAAAAATGCGGGGATGGACATTGATTATATTGTTGCTTCAGCAGAAGATGTTGATTTTCCGGAAGGAACATTTGATGTGATTACAGCATGTCAATGTTTTATGTATTTTGATAAATCGGTTGTCTTGCCGAAACTTCATCGTATGTTAAAGGATAATGGTCATTTTGCAATTTTGTTTATGGCATGGCTGCCAGAAGAGAGTGAGATTGCAAAAGCGAGTGAAGAACTTGTTTTAAAATATAACCCTTCATGGACTGGTGGAAGAGTGACAAGATATGAATTGCAGGAGCCGCCTTGGTGTGCGGGGATGTTTAAGGCTGTAAACATTTTAACATATGATTTGCCAGTACATTTTACAAGAGAATCGTGGCATGGAAGGATGAAAGCATGTCGAGGAATTGGAGCGAGTGGATTGAAGAAAAGTGAGATTCAGAAGTGGGAACAGGAACATTGGGAATATATGCAATCACTGCCGGAAGAATTTGATATTCTACATTATGTTTCAATCTTGAATTTAGAGAAGATATAAAAAATTATACAAAAGAAAAACTGGATTGTATGGAAATTAAAAACAAGGATGAAGTTGTTATAGATGGTTGATGAAAGGACGGTGATTAAAATATGACAAATAAAGAGATACTTGATATTGCAATGCAACAATCTGCATACGATATTAATGCTAAGGCTGCTGATTTTCTTATGGATACAAATGTGTTTGTAAAGTCTGAAATTGGGCCATTGGCAAAAAAATATTATGAAGAACCTATTGCCTGTAATTTAGTTTCGTATGGAGGTAATATAGTTGCGTCCGTAAAAGATGAATATAGAGAACTTGTTGAAATGTATCTAAGCAAATACGAGTTTTATCATTGTTTTGAAACTCCTAATATGCATTGGTTAGATGAACGAATGAAAGAAAATGGATACCGTATTTGTTTTATGGCAGAATATTTTTTGCCAGATGTTAATGTTTTGAAACGAAGAGAATGTAACTATCATCTTAAGGTGTTAGAACAAAAGGATTTTGCAAATTTGTATCTTCCGGCTTGGGGGAATGCACTCTGTGAAAATAGAAAGCAACTAGATGTTCTTGGGGTTGGTGCTTACGATAACGGAAAACTGATCGGACTTGCCGCCTGTTCTGCAGATTGTGACGATATGTGGCAAATTGGAGTTGATGTTTTGCCTAAGTATCGTAGGCAAGGGGTTGCTTCTTCAATAACAAGTAATTTGGCAGTAGAGATACTCGATAGAGGCAAGGTGCCATTTTATTGTTGTGCTTGGTCGAATCTGAAATCTGTTAAAAATGCATTGCGGAGTGGTTTTGTACCGGGATGGGTAGAGATGACACTAAAAGCTGCAAGCTTAGTTGAAAATATGAATAAATAATAAATCAAGAGCGATTAAGAAATTCTGCTAGCAGAGCATATTGTGGAAAAGGTCGGAGGATAATCAGTGTATTCTCCGGCCTTTTCACATATTTGAAAACACGATTCTTGTATTATCCTGTGTAATACGGATGCTTTCTCCTGAATAGAGCTTATCATTCAATGATTTTTACTGCTAATTTCACCGGTGCAGGGATAGAGGTGATATTTCAGTTGTGGTCAGTTTAAAATCAAACAAATCAAAATTTTCTTTGATATGCTCCGGTTTGGTGCTTCTCGGAATGACGATTATGCCTTTTTGTGTCAGAAAACGAAGCAGTACCTGTGCAGGAGTTTTACTGTATTTTTCAGCAAGTGAAAGTACCACAGGTTCATTAAACATTTCGTCTCGGTTACCTTGACCAAGTGGTGCATAGGCCATGTGTGCAACCTTTTTTTTATCCATCCAGCTGCGTTCTGTACTGCGCTGGCAGTAAAGGTTAGTTTCAATCTGGTTGACAGCTGGGATGATTTTGTTGTAGGCAATCAAATCAAGAAGCTGATCAGGTTCAAAGTTAGAAACACCGATTGCAAGCGGATTCCTGTCAGGAAAAGTGACGGTGCAATCCGATTTTTCGCATAGTGATGATGTTCGTAAATATGTCCCACAGCTTCAGAAAGAGAACATGGAAGCTAATCAGCCGATTCTTGATTTACTGGATCATTATGCCAAAAGTAAAAATGCAACAAAAGCACAGATTTCTCTGAGCTGGATGTTACATAAGTATCCTAATGTTGTGCCAATTCCTGGTTCAAAGAATCAGGAACGAATTCTAGAAAATCTTGGAAACGTTGGAAATCAAAGAAAAAAACGGAATCATTTCAGTAGTAGATCATGCATCTATAGGAATTTACGGAACGCTTGCTTTGATAGATCTAAAGAAGGATGCGCAGCTTTTGATTAAAATACCTAAAGCATATAGTGGCAAAATCGTTTTACAGACCAAAGAAGAAAGTGAGTATACTATTTTTTGTAATACGAGTAGCCGCAGGAATAATATGACAGAAACTTATGGAGATGGTAAAAAAATATTCAATTGAACTCTGAACATGGAGAAATACAATATACTTGTCTGAATGGAAAAGCTACTATGAAACCGAGGAGCCGCTATAACAGAAGACATTCGTTAGTATCAGAAGAAGTTCGTAAACACTGGTGTGACGATATAACACAAGTGAAACAATATGGGAAAGCATTTGACTGGGGAAAAACTTCTGAAGCCTATGCAAAGTACCGTGATATTTATCCTAAAGAGTTTTATGCAAAACTAGCGGAATTATCGTTAGGAGTAAAGGGACAAAATGTACTGGATATAGCTCTTGTCTTGAAATATAACCCTGCATGGACTGGTGGAAAAATGACAAGATATGAATTAAGGAGGACGAAAGTGAAAATTATAGATATTGTTGGCGAAAATTATTTGGGTAGTTGGGATGAAACCAGAACCGCTTGTAGAGGTATAGTTATAGATGGGGAACATATGTTACTTTCATATGAAACAAAAACAAATCAGTGGATGATTCCAGGTGGAGGTGTGGAAGATAATGAAAGTGATGAAGAGTGTTGTATTAGAGAAATTGCTGAAGAAACAGGTATAGAAGTGGAACCTTTGCGTTTTTTGTTAGAAATTGATGAATACTATGAAAATTGGAAATGGGTTAATAAGTATTTTATCTGCAAAGCAGTAGGTACAACTCAAATAAAACAAACGGAGGAAGAAAGGCAAGCAGGTATGGAACCAAGATGGCTTCAAATAGCTGAAATTAAAGATATCTTTTCAAAGCATAATCTATATAATGGAATAGATGAGATGCGTAGAGGAATGTATTTGAGAGAGTATACGGCATTGCGTGTTATGCAGATTCCATGATATACTTATAGCGTAATTATGTCATGTGTAGCTATGTAAAATTTAGAAAATTATTAGATATTCAATCAATAGAATTTATAAGGATAATGGGAGAAATAGATATGAACGAGAAATGTGTGGTATTAAATGCAAAGAAAATGAATTTTGATGGTAAGTTGGATTTTTCCATTTTATCTTCTAATGTTACAGTATATGATGATACAACCGAAAAGCAGTTGTTAGAACGTATTCAGGGTGCAGAAATCATTGTGACAAAGGAGATGGCTGTGAGTGAAGAAATGATACAGAGATTTCCGGAATCTGTTAAACTGATTTGTGAGGCAGGTACAGGATATAATAATATTGATCTTGATGCAGCACGAAAGAAGGGGATTACAGTCTGTAATATTCCATCATATAGTACAGAACGTGTAGCACATACTGCAATCATGATGATATTGAATCTGAGTTCTGCAATGCAGGTACAGATGAAGATGCTGGCATGTGGAAACCATGACAATTTTACAGGAAATCTTCAGGTGCCACATGTTGAGGTAAACGGTAAAACACTTGGTATTATAGGGGCAGGACATATTGGCAGGAAAGTCATGCAGATTGCACAGGCACTGGACATGAGCATACTTGTTTACACGCGGACACCAAGAGAGGATGAGAAAGGTATCCGCTATGTATCACTTGAGGAATTACTTAAAAATAGTGATTATATTTCTATGCATTGTCCATTGACAGAAAGCACAAAACATATGATCAACAGAGAGACGTTATCACTTATGAAGCCATCAGCGTTTGTCATTAATACTTCAAGAGGTGCGCTTATTGATGAGGCTGCTCTTATAGAAGCGTTGGAAAATGGTACGATTGCAGGAGCCGGACTTGATGTTCAGGAGATAGAACCACCTGAAGAAAACAGCCCTCTTTATACTATGGACAATGTCCTTTTAACACCTCATATGGGATGGAAAGGACTTGAGACAAGACAGCGGTTGGTTTCTATTCTGGCGGATAATATAAAGAAGTTTATGGAGGGAACTCCAATCAATGTAGTATCAAGTCTATAGTATCCGGCAGAATAGTTATAAGTAGTAAATGTGCTGTATGGTGGATTGCAAAGGGGAACAGATAAAGAATGAATGAAAAATTTAATGTAAGAAAAGCAACTGAAAAAGATATATCAGAGATACAAAATATGATAAAAGGTTTGGCAGTTTATGAGAAAAGACCTCAGGACATGACGGCTTCAAAAGAAGATTTGTATTATTGGATTTTTGAAAAGAAAGTAGCGACAGTATTGCTCGCTGAATACAATAATGAGATAATAGGATACGTTATTTATTATCCGGTATTCGGCTCGTTTGCCGGGGAGGCAGGAGTTCATTTGGAAGATTTGTTTTTGGATGAAAAGTACCGTAACTGTGGATTGGGAACAGAGTTTTTTTCAAAAATAAAAGAATTTGTCAGGCAGGAGGGGTACTCAAAAATAGAATGGAATTGTCTTGAATGGAATATACCGTCAATTTGTTTTTATAATAAAATCGGTGCTGTACAAGAGCATGGAAGAAAATATTTTATTTACAGCTGCAAATAAAAATTATACAAGGGGATGTTAAATATTTTACAGAAAAAAATCAAAAGAACAGTAGTTTTGTTTTTAGTATTTGTTCTGCTTTTTACTATGATGGGTTTCTTAGCAAAAGCTTATAAGACAAAGACGTTGGCGAAAAAGGAGTATGGTGTCTTTTTGAGCGCAGATTCCTCAGCAATGGAGCAGATAAAAAAATATAAAACGGTTGTGATTGACGCACAATATTTTAAAAAAAGGGATATTGAATCACTTCATAAAAATGGAACAATGGTATATACATATCTGAATATTGGATCTATTGAGAATTTTAGAAAATATTATACAACTTATAAGAAACTGGCAATTGGTAAGTATGAGCATTGGGATGAGGAACAATGGGTGAATGTAGCCAGTCCGGATTGGCAGAAATTTATGACAAAACTGGCACGGGGACTATATAAAAAAGGTATTGATGGTTTTTTTATTGATAATTGTGACGTATATTATTATGCTCCACGAAAGAGCATTTTTGATGGACTTACAGTGATTTTGAAAAATATCATGACATTTGGGAAAAAAGTCATTATCAATGGTGGAGATACTTACGTCATGAAATATAAGGAACATTATGGTACAATTAATAATATTATGACAGGCATAAATCAGGAGACTGTATGGAGCCGTATTGATTTTGATAAAGGAACATTCAGTGAGCAGAAAAAGCAGGAGAGAGATTATTTCTGCAAATATCTTAAAGCATGCAAAGCAGATGGTGTTGAAGTGTATTTGTTGGAATACACAACCAACCGGAAATTAACTCGTAAAATAGAAAAATATTGCAAAAAACATGGGTATTATTTTTATATTTCAGACTCCCTTGGATTGGATTAGGTTTGGCTTTAGCATTATCAGGTATTATTTTTGCCGGAAATTATTTATTTGAATAGATTTCGCGACAGCGAAATCTATTCAGATAATGTGCAGGGAACCTTTGATGTAATTCTCATGGACATCATGATGCCTGTGATGGCTGGTCTGACTGCTTCTAAAAAAATACGGGCAATGGAGCGTCCTGATGCAAAGACAATTCCTATTATAGCAATGACAGCAAATGCGTTTAAGGAAGATGCAGAGAGGTGTATCATAGCAGGAATGAATGCACATCTGGCAAAGCCATTGGAGATTGATAAGATTATTAGTGCGATTCATGAAAATTTAATCTGATTTCGGCAGCAGAGAAGATAAAGGAACAGCAGCAGTTTTCGCAGGAAGAATAAAATTTTGTACAGACTTATATTTCATGAGAAGTTAGATTTAGACAGTAAAGGATATTGTGATTGTCTGAGCATACCTGAATGGAAGTATGGGTAAATACTTGAGTGGTTTGTACACATCAATCTCTGCGTTAAAGTGACCACAGCGAAAATAATTCATTCAAAAAAAGTCTTGACATATAATTGCTGAGTATTATAATACATTAGTAAATAAAACAAAATATGTTCACCGAAATTCGTTGATGAGAACAAAGCCTGATGTGGATTTATTTACAGAGAGCCTGTGGCTGGTGTAAACAGGTAATGACCAGATTAGGATATCCTCTTTGAGAAGCGGGTTGAAAGCTTTATAGAAGTTTGTAGACCTCGCCGGTATCCACCGTTATATGGATGGCATATGTTGGTGTGCTTGAGAGTTGTAGTTTATTACTACAGAATTAGGGTGGTAACGCGGATGATATTCGTCCCTTTTTTAGTCAGATGACTGAAGAAGGGACTTTTTTAGTGGACATATATAAGGAGGAACAAAATGAAAGTATTACAAAAGACTAGCAAATTTTTATCAGATTACACTTCAATTGTTGTAATAGCAATCGCTGTTATAACATTCTTTGTACCGGGCATTATGTCTTGGGTTAACTATAAGCTGTTTGTAGATTTTGCAGCAAATAAATTTACAACTCAGTCGATAATTATTGGAATTATTATGTTTAGTATGGGTCTTACACTGACTGCACAGGATTTTAAAATATTGGCAAAAAGACCGTTTGATATATGTGTCGGTGCAATTGCACAGTATCTTATAATGCCGTTTCTTGCATTAGGAATTACAAAGGTACTCGGACTTTCAGATGCGATAGGACTTGGTCTTATTCTTGTAGGATGCTGTCCGGGAGGTGTATCATCAAATATTATGTCTTACCTTTGCGGCGGAGACGTTGCATTTTCAGTCGGCATGACAACTGTATCAACAATCCTTTCTCCGTTTATGACACCGCTTTTAGTATCTTTCCTTGCAAGCGGAACACATATCTCAATTAAGGCACTGCCTATGTTCGTGTCTATTGTAGAGACAGTAATTCTTCCGGTTGCACTTGGATTTTTGCTCAACTACTTGTTTGGTAAAAAGAAAACATTTGTTGAGTTACAAAAGATTATGCCGGGAATAGCAGTTCTCGGTCTTGCATGTGTTGTTGGAGGAGTTGTTTCGTCACAGGGTTCTAAATTCTTTGAATCAGGTGTTGTAATCTTTGTGGCAGTTCTCTTACATAACGGACTTGGCTATTTGCTTGGATATGGTGCAGGTAAGCTTGTCGGAATGAATACAGCAAAGAAAAGAACAATCTCTATTGAGGTCGGTATGCAGAATGCGGGACTTGCCACAAATCTTGCCACTACAACAGCACAGTTTGCATCAACACCTGAATCTGCTATAATATGTGCAGTATCATGTACATGGCATTCTATTTCAGGAACATTGCTTGCCGGAGCATTTGCACTGAAAGATAAATTAAAGGAAAAAAATAATGGATAAAACAGCTGAAAACGAATACCGCGTGACGGTAAATAACAGTATTTTTCATACAAAACTAAAAGGAACTCATGTTGTAATTTTATTTATTGCATGCTTTGCTGCACAGTTTTTAATTTATGCAGTTACCCAGAAAATTTTTAACATTCAAAATTTTTATGTTGAAGAATATCTGCCTGAGGCTGCCTTTATAATTGCTTTTTTGGTGGTATGCGTTTACTATTATATTGTAGATAGGCGAACGAATGGTGTTATGCAGATGACAATACATTTTCTGGATACCTCTATGGAAATATGTATTAAAGGAAAGAAGAGCATTGTAAAGTATAATGATATTGTTGAGGTCAGCAAGATAATGGTGATTGACCGTATACATACTGAAAAAGGCTGTTACAGGATGAAGATAAAATGCCACGGCAGAACAAGTCTTGAGTTTGAGACGACAGAACAGGAGTATGATAAGCATTTGGATTTTGAAGAGACAGAATTGTATGTTTTTTATAATGCATGCAGGAAAAACGGCTTGAAATGCTGCTAGTGTACTGATTATTTATCAGGGAAATCTAAAAAAGATAACCTGTAATCGGTAGGTGTATTTCCGGTAATTTTTTTGAATACACGGGAAAAATAAAATTCGTTTACAAATCCGTTTTCTAAAGCAATTTCACGCAGTGTGATATGGCTTGAACGCAGCATTTCCTGTGAGCAGAGAATGCGGAATTCATTTAAATACTGAAAAATCGTCATACCGGTATATTTTTTAAAACGTCGGTTAAGATAATCAAAATTACTGTGCAGGGCATTCTCAATGTCTCTGCCGGTAATTTTTTCTTTGTAATTTTCTTTTAAATATTCTAATAGATTTGTCATGTTCTGATTTTCAAATTCACGTTTTGCTGAGAGGAAGGAATCATCACATAATCTCGTTATCTCCCCAAGTAATTCTATCAGTTTTGCAGCGGTAATACATTGATAATATTCGAGCATTTCATGATATGATTTTTTCATTTCACGGCACATTCTGTAAATACTTTTATAATTGGAACTGCCTGATTTAAAATGTTTGGGAACAATTAAATGATTTTCCAGTATATTCTGGCGTTGAAATATATTCATGGCATTTGTACGGCTTGATTTTGCCAATTCCATGTATTCTGTTTCTGTCAACGTTGTTTCTGTGGCATTTTCCCATGTGAAATGTATATAAAAATAATGGACGGCTGATGTTTTGTAACCTTTATGACATCTTTTAGGGTCTAAAATAATATAGTCGCCTTGTGTGAGATGATATTTTTTTCCATTTTCTTCTATATACATATTGCCTTTTACGATGTAAAACAGGACAAATTCCATGGGCTGACGTTGGAAATGTATAAATTCATAATTGTTATCAATATCATTTGCGTATATTATTTTTGGTAAAGTATTTAATGGAAAATGAAATGCAATCATGTCTGTCTCCTTTGTATCTGAGTGCTCTTTGAGGTTTTGGAAACAGTATATCTTATTATTTAGAATATATCAATAAAAAGTCGCTAAAAGACAAAAGAGTGTCGCCTTGTTTAATGGAACAATACATAGAAAGAGTTAAAATAAAATCATAGGTGCTTGCAGGGTTGCGAAAATTGCAAGGCAATAGGGCAATCCGTAGCATTATCACAGGATTTATTTATAAGAAATAATAAAATGGAGGAAATGTATGAGAAAACGAATAAAACAAATTCTTGCAGGTGCGTTATGCTTTGGTCTGGCAATTTCTGATAAATCAGCATTGTCGTTGGGAGAAATTAATATGGATAAAGTGACAGTTCAGGCAGCTGAAAATGTAAGTGATATTACAATTGACGGAAATAATATCAATAAAGAGAATAAAAACGGTCTTACTTATAAGGGATTTGGTCTTTTGACAACCAATTCCACATCTGACCTTTTGATGGATTATAAGGCTGAGCATCCCGAAAAATATGTTGAGATGCTGCAGTATTTATTTGGTGGTTCCAAGCCGCTTATGACTCATGTAAAAATTGAAATGGGTAATGACAGAAACAATTCTACAGGTGCTGAGAGCTGTACAATGCGTACGGAGGATGAGACTGCAAATGTAAAGAGAAATGCGGGATTTCAGTTGGCAGCAGATGCTAAGAAGATTAATCCGAATATTAAAATAAGTATCTTAAGATGGAACACACCAAAGTGGGCAAATACTACGGAAAAGCAGTATAAATGGTATAAAAATACCATTATGGCTGCCTATGAGACATATGGTTATATGGTAGACTATATCAATCCTAACAGAAATGAGGCATGGAGCGATAAGACTGACACTGAGAATGTGAAGAAATTTGCAAAGTGGATTCAGGAAGAAAACAGCGATACCATCAAAGATGCAAAAGCGTTAGATTTGTATAAAAAGATTAAGTTTATTGTATCAGACGAGGCTGAGATGATTGCAAAGACAGCAGTAAATGCCTTGTATACAGACGAGGAATACAAAAATGCAGTAGCAGCGATAGGCTGGCATTATCCGTATTCTGTGGCAAGTAAAAGCAGGGACGGTGCGGATATTCTCGCAAAGGATGATATTATAAAAATTGCAGATGAAATGGACAAGGAAGTTTGGAACAGCGAGAATCAGGCTGTATTTTCCGACAGTGCATTCCGTCCGGCAAACAATACAACATTTAAGGATGACAGCGGAAATGTAATTGCCGACTCATCAGGACTTGGTGGAACAGGCAGTGCATTAGAGATGGGAAATTACATTATAAAGAGTTTTGTTGAATCACGCAGAACACATGTTATATATCAGCCTGTAATCGGTGCTTTTTACCAGGGAGGACAGTATTCCTCTAAGGAACTGATTGGAGCAAAAGCCCCTTGGTCTGGTTATGTCAGATATGATGCGGGTACTGTTATTTTGAGCCATTTGTCAAAATTTGCCGTTACAGGCTGGGAGAATGAGGATAATACAGCCGGCATCTGGAGAGTTATACCTCAGTCAAGTTATTGTGGAGAGGATGATGCAAATGGAGACAGACGTGTGGTGAACAGTACAACCGGTGCTGACAGTTATATGACATTGGCATCACCTGATAAGGATGAGTTTAGTACTTTGATGATTAACAACAGTGCAAAGACAAAGAACTACCGTATTTCAGTTAAAAACATGCAGTTAAAAGATAATCAGACATTGCAGTGCTTTGAAACAAAGGCAGCAGGTGACGGTACTTTTGATTCAAATTATATGTCAGATAAAGGCGATATAACGGCAGATGAACAGGGATATTATAATGTTATGGTTTCGCCGTTCTCTGTTGTTACGGTATCGACATTAGACCAGAATAAAGACGAATTGAAAAGTGAGTGCAAATTACCTGAAAACTCAACAGACAGAACAATATTAGATACTGATGAAAACGGAAACGGAACAGTTACGGATAACGAGTATCTTTATGCGGATAATTTTGACTATTCAGATAAAAAGGTTAGTGTGATAGGCACAGACGGAAAGCTCAGTGATGAAAAAGAAGATTATATTGAGTCACGCGGCGGCAAAACAGGTGCAATTGCACGTTATACAAATGTTATTAACGGAGCATTTGAGGCAGTTAAGCTGGCAGATGGAAATTATGTACTGCGCCAGCAGTTAGATGAGAGTGTGCAGGGTGTTGGTTCAGCTTGGAACGGCTCTAATGCAGAGGTGCTGATAGGTGATTACCGATGGATGAATTACCGTGCAAATGTTGATGTGCAGTTTGAACAGACAGAAGCTAAAAGTTCATCTGCTGTCATAGCAATTCGTCAGACAGGTGGAGGAACAGCAATTAAAGATTCTTCGGGCTATTCTTTTGAGATTGATAAAGATGGTGCTTGGAAGCTGTACCGCAAAAAAGTAACCATTTTGGAAGGAACAATTACAGACAACAGCATATTTAAACAGGGCTTCAATCAGTGGAACACTTTGTCGTTGGAAGGCAAAGAAAACCAGATTACAGCATATGTAAATAATAAAGTGGTTGCTACTTATACAGATACAAATCCTGTAACATCAGGAAGAATTGCTTTAGGCGGTACATACGCTGCGATGGATTTTGATAATCTTACAGTTAAAAAGATTGAGAATACAGCTCCGTATTATGAAGAATTTATTGACAATATGCAGCAGTACGAGTTAAATGATGTAACAAAATCTAAATTAGTATTTAATGACAAGTGGTCACACCAGTGTGGTCAGGGAATGTATGTATATGATCGTACAGCATCATACAGCACAGGTACAGGTGCTTTTTTGACATACACATTTAAGGGAACCGGGGTAGATGTTTTAGGCTATATGAAAGCTAACAAGTGTAAGATAAAGGTGACTGTTGACGGTAAAGTGGTCGAGACTGAGGCAGCAGTTAATCAGGCAGAGGACAGCAGAACAAATTATTCTCTCCGAAATTTGAAATACGGAGAACATACAGTTACATTTGAAGTTGTGAGCGGAAAATGGTGTATAGATGCTATCGGCATATGTTCGGCAATATACAAAAAAGACTTAAAGAGGGGCACAAAATTTGACGTTTCAAAAGTGACATACACAGTTAACGATGTTAAGAAAAAGACAGTGACATATACAAAACTGAACAATAAAAAGGCAAGTGCTGTAGTTCCTAAGACTGTTAAGTACAATGGCGTTTCTTACAAAGTTACTGAGGTTGGAACTATTGCATTTTCAAAGTGTCAGGATTTAAAGAAAGTTACAATCGGTGCAAATATAACAAAGATTTGCAAGAAAGCATTTTATAACAGAAAGAAATTAACACAGATTACAATAAATAGTAAGCTATTAAGGAAAATTGAGTCTAATGCAATTTCCGGTATTTCAAAGAAAGCTGTTATTAAATGCCCTAAGGCAAGGAAAGCTGACTATAAGAAAATGCTGAAAAAATCGACAGGATACAAGAAAACGATGATAGTCAAATAGTAAACGATAAGCGAATAAGCCCATTCGTTTTGAGTGGGCTTATTTTATGTCTTGCGGTGACTATAACTGTAATTCAATAGTCCTGTTTATAGGTTTATATGGAGTAAATTTAACACCGGCAGAATTCATCATTCTTTTTGCTGCTATGACAGAAGGTGTATCAGAATACTTATCTGACATATAAATGACTTCTTTTATTCCGGATTGAATAAGAGCTTTTGTGCATTCATTGCATGGAAAGAGGGTAGTATATATTTTTGCGTTTTTTAAATTTGTTCCTGTATAGTTTAACAACGCATTTAACTCTGCATGGCATACATAGAGATACTTTGCATCCAGCTCGTTGTCTGAGTTTCGCTCCCACGGATATTCATCATCAGAACAGCCAAGAGGCATACCGTTGTAACCGACGGATAAGATTTTGTTGCTTTCGCTGACAATACAGGCGCCTACGCTTGTATGGGGGTCTTTGCTCCTCTCAGCAGATAGGAGAGCAATACCCATAAAATATTCATCCCATTTTAAGTAATTTTCTTTCTTCATTGTTTGTCTCCTGTTAGATCTTAATTATATGATGCAAGGGTCAAAATACCTTTTGTCCCCAACATCATTATGTGTATATGAAAAAAGAGCTGCCCACACCATTGGCAACTCTTTAAGTTTTAAATAGATTACGCGATTTTATTTACAGCAATTGTAATACGAGAAATCTTTCTTGAAGCTGTTTTCTTGTGGAAAACACCTTTGCTTGCAGCTCTATTGATTTCAGAGATTGCTGTTGTTAAAGCCTTAGAAGCAGCGTCCTTGTCTCCTGCTGCGATAGCAGCGTCAACACCTTTGACAGCTGTCTTAACTTTAGACTTGATTGCTTTATTTCTCTCTGCATTTCTGCGATCAACTAAAATTCTTTTCTTTGCTGATTTAATGTTAGCCATTCCTTACACCTCCCAATTGTGAAATCTTTTGTTTCATCAAACCGGACACGGTCGCTTTGAAGTAAACATACTCATTTATCATAGTGATTATTTTGACATTTGTCAAGGCTTTTTTGATGATTTTTTACGCTTTTTTTGATGAATTGTAGCAGGCTGAGCTGTTACGAATTTTTTATTTGTTTTGAGGTGTATATTATTGCTGGATTTAGGGAAAAGTAAATTATATTAGTAAAAACTGGGCTATTGTCCACAACGTAGGCGTGAACAGCAGCAAAAACAGGAGGTTTTATGCTTAGCAGAGTGACAGACCTTGCGGTTGAGGTGAGGGAAAGTTTCCCGGATGATAATGTGGAGATTTCAGGTGTTCAAATAGAAAAGACTGATACAGGAATTTTAGGTATCACAATGACTGTCGTTGACATTAAAGATGAACATGGTGCAGAAGCGATGGGAAAGCCTGTAGGAGAATATATTACGCTTGAGTTTTCTGACAGTGGATGGAGAAAAAGTGATGAGGAAGGCTTTGAAAAAGTTTTTGCAGGTATTATCGAAAAAATGATATTAAAAAAGACACATGGAAACAGAAAAATAAAAGTTTTGACAGCCGGTCTTGGAAACAGATATGCGACACCAGATATGCTCGGAAACAAGGTCATAGAGTATATAGATATAATTCCGGAAAAAATTTGTGCCATTGCACCGGGAGTTTTGGCTCAGACAGGAATGGAGACATGTGACATTATTAAAAAAATAGTTTCAGAAGGCGGATTTGATTATATTCTGGTTATAGATTCGCTCTGTTCAAGACATACTGAGAGACTGTGCCATACAATTCAGGTGACCGACACGGGAATATCTCCGGGGGCTGGGATTGGAAACGTGCGAAAGGAGATAAATGAGAGGATTATGGGGATACCGGTTATTGCCATAGGAGTACCAACAGTTGTATCAATGGCAACCGTTGCATATGACTGCATAGAGGAAACTCTTCTTGGACAGGGATTTTCACAGGAAGAAACAGATATATTCCTGCGTCAGATGTCCAATGAAAAATACAGCGGTCTTTTTGTTACACCTAAAGATATTGATGAGCAGATTTTTTTTATCGGAAAAGCAATTGCCGGAGGGCTTAACAGTGCTTTAAATTCGATTATATTAAATTGAGTTGTTTTTGCCGGAAATGTTTTGATGCAGAGATTGATATAAACTTCTCGGCTGAGCAAAAAATATTCATATCAAAAGTTTTTTTGCATATTTTGTTCTTAGAAGATATAAGATGCTGCCATGTTACTGCCCTGCAAGGTTTACGGGCAGGCAGTAATGCTGTCAGAAAGAGAAGGACATGATATATGAAAAATACAAAGAAAATTATTGTTATGATTGTTGTTATCATTTGGGTGGCAAGTTTTTTTGCCTTGAGACTGAAAAAAATAGATATTGGCAATAAAATACAAAATATGGTTACTGCCGGTCTGGTAAATTTCGGATATTCAAATTCTTCTGCTATAAGTATGGCAAGAAATGGAAGTGATGTTCCTCTTTTACTTAAATTTATAACTAAAACAAGCTCTGGAGTTTCGTATATGGTTGAACACGGAAACAGGTTTAGGAGTGTTGCCGAAAAAGAAGCTGAAAAGACAGCTATGACGTGGGTTGGCATAAACAGCAGAAAAAAGATATGGAGTGGAATGTCGGGTGAACTTTATATGAATGCATGTCAGGAGGAAAATGAGGACTTGGAACTGGCAAAAAAAGAGAATGAGGCAGCAAAAAAAGAAGAAAAATTGAAGGGAGACTCTGAGAAGATAAAACAAAGGGATATAGTAATAAGCCGTAATAAAACAGCATCCTTAAAAGAAAATATTAAAAAGGTTAATACATTGAAAAAAGGTCTTAACAGAAATTATCTTCTGAAAAATTTTTATATAGCGGACTCTACTACTTCCATTGACAATAATGTTTTTAATGTAAAAAAACTTTTATCGTCAGATTTAAGAATTAAGAGAAACTCTAACAAACCGCAAATACTTATATTTCACACACATGGCGGTTCAGAAGCGTTTTGTGATAGCAAAAGCGGTGTGACAGCTCAGTCCATAGTAGGAGTCGGAACAACACTTACATATAATTTAAAAAAATACGGTTACAACGTGATACATGATACGACAAAGTATGACATAATAAACGGAAGAATTGACAGAAACAGAGCATATAACAATGCGGCAGAACATGTGAAAAAAACATTGAAAAAATATCCGTCAATACAGGTTATAATAGATCTGCACAGGGATGGCGTAGGAAATAAAGTACACAGAACAACTGTAATAAACGGAAAGAGGACGGCACAGGTAATGTTTTTTAACGGATTGTCGAGAAACCGCAACGGAAATATCGGATATCTTTATAATCCTAATCTGCAGTATAATCTAGCATTTAGTCTGCAGCTAAAACTAAAATGCATGGAAAATTATAATGATTTTGCAAAGCCGGTATATCTGAAAGGATACCGATATAATCTCCATCTGAGAAAAAGAGCACTGCTTATAGAACTTGGAAATGAAAATAATACATTACAGGAGGCAAAAAATGCAATGCCATATCTCGCCAGTGTGATAGATAAGGTGCTTAGCGGAAAATAGATACTGTACCACAGCAAAAATAATTCCATATTGTTTTGACTGATAACCTACGTATGTGTTACAATAAAAAGCAATGGAAAAAAACAGCGGAGGAATACAATGGAGAGAATTAAACAGTCCAATATCAGAAATTTTTGTATCGTAGCACATATTGACCACGGCAAATCCACACTTGCAGACCGTATTATCGAAAAAACGGGGCTTCTTACAAGCAGGGAGATGCAGGCGCAGGTTCTTGATAATATGGAACTTGAGAGAGAGCGTGGCATTACCATAAAGGCACAGACAGTTCGTATCGTTTATAAAGCAAATGACGGTGAGGAGTATATATTTAATCTTATTGATACACCGGGACATGTGGATTTCAACTATGAGGTTTCAAGAAGCCTTGCAGCATGCGAGGGTGCCATTCTTATAGTTGATGCGGCACAAGGTATAGAGGCACAGACACTTGCAAATTGTTATCTTGCGCTTGACCATGACCTTGAGATAATGCCTGTCATAAATAAGATTGACCTTCCGAGTGCGGAGCCGGAGAGGGTTAAGAGTGAAATAGAGGACGTTATAGGTCTTGATGCAGAAGATGCACCGCTTATTTCAGCAAAGATGGGAACAAATATAGACCAGGTATTAGAGCAGATTGTCAAAAAGATACCTGCACCGTCAGGTGACATTGACAAGCCGTTAAAGGCTCTTATATTTGACTCGTTATATGATGCGTATAAAGGCGTTATAATATTCTGCCGTATATTTGACGGCTGCGTAAAAAAAGGCGATGAGATAAAGATGCTTGCAACAGGTGCAAAGGCAGATGTTGTGGAGGTTGGAATTTTTGGGGCAGGACAGTTTATACCATCTGACGAACTTTCAGCCGGAATGGTTGGATATGTTACGGCAAGCCTTAAAAATGTTGGTGATACAAGAGTGGGTGATACAGTTACCCTTGCAGAAAATCCTTGTGATGAAGCACTTCCAGGATACAAGAAAGTACAGCCTATGGTTTATTGCGGTTTATATCCGGCAGATGGTGCCAAATATCCTGACCTTAGGGATGCACTTGAAAAACTTCAGTTAAACGATGCCGCACTGCAGTTTGAAGCTGAGACTTCAATTGCTCTTGGATTTGGTTTCAGATGTGGTTTTCTTGGTCTTTTACACCTTGAAATTATTCAGGAGAGGCTTGAAAGGGAGTACAATCTTGATCTTGTCACAACAGCACCGGGTGTTATATATCATGTTTACAAGACAAATGGAGAAATGGTTGAGGTCACAAATCCGTCAAACCTTCCTGACCCGTCAGAGATTGAGCACATGGAGGAACCGATGGTTTCGGCAGAGATTATGGTTACAAAGGAATTTGTGGGTGCAATAATGACGCTTTGTCAGGAAAGACGAGGTGTTTATATTGGAATGGAATATATGGAAGAATCAAGAGCACTTCTTAAATATGACCTTCCGCTTAATGAGATTATTTACGATTTCTTTGATGCACTTAAATCACGTTCGAGAGGTTATGCCTCACTCGATTATGAAATGAAAGGATATGTTCCTTCAAAACTTGTGAAACTTGATATTCTTATAAATAAAGAAGAAATAGATGCACTTTCATTTATCCTTCATGCTGACACAGCGTATGAGCGTGGAAGAAAGATGTGTGAGAAGCTCAAGAATGAGATACCGAGACAGCTTTTTGAAATACCTATTCAGGCTGCTGTCGGCGGAAAAGTAATTGCGAGAGAAACAGTAAAAGCGATGCGAAAAGATGTACTTGCGAAATGTTACGGCGGTGATATTTCAAGAAAGAGAAAGCTTCTTGAAAAACAGAAGGAGGGTAAAAAGAGAATGCGTCAGTTTGGAAATGTAGAGATTCCACAGCAGGCATTTATGAGTGTATTGAAACTTGACGAGGAGTAAAATAATATATCTGAAAACTGAGATATTATTGTTAGCAGGGTGATTTACCAAAGGATTGCAATTCTTTGATGAATTTTTGGGGAGATAATTGGAAATGCAAAAACAGATTGCGTTATATGTCCACATACCGTTTTGCGTAAAAAAGTGTAATTATTGTGATTTTCTTTCGTTTAGTGCAGATGAAAGCATAAAGCGTGCCTATCTTGAAGCTTTGCACAGAGAGGCTCTTTACTGGCAGAAAATTCTTTGTGGCAGATACAGGATAGGAACGGTTTTTATCGGCGGTGGAACACCGACCTGCCTTTCAGCTTTGGAACTTAAACTTCTTGGAGATATTATAAAGCAGTTTGATATTGACGATAATGCAGAGTTTACGATAGAAGCAAATCCCGGGACTCTTGACGAAGAAAAGATTTGTGCTATTAGGAAGATGGGTGTAAACAGAGTAAGTCTCGGACTTCAAAGCAGCATTGACGAGGAACTTAAACTTCTTGGAAGAATTCATACCTACAATGAATTTCTTGAAAGTTATCATCTGCTCAGGGATGCGGGTTTTGATAATATAAATATAGATTTAATGAGTGACATTCCTAAGCAGAGTTTTGAGAGTTACAAAAAAACGCTTGAGCGTGTTGTTTCATTGAAACCTGAACATATTTCTTCGTATAGTCTTATACTTGAGCCGGGAACGGTCTTTTATAAAATGCACGAGGATGGAGTTCTTGATATTGCCGATGAAGATACGGATAGACAGATGTATTCTTATACAAAAAAAATCCTTGAAGAAAATGGTTATCACCGATATGAAATATCAAACTATTGTAAAAAAGACAGAGAATGTAAGCATAATCTCGTCTACTGGACTCTTGAGGATTATATCGGGATAGGGCTTGGTGCTTCGTCATGCTTTGAAGGGGCAAGATTTTCAAATTATTCAGATTTAGAGAAGTATTTTGAAATCACAAAAGAACCCGGATTGCAGATAAAAAATATTGATGATTTTGACGGAGACATAAAGAAAAGAACTGAAACTTATGAAAAGCTGACCCCAAAAGCAAAGATGGAAGAATTTATGTTTGTCGGTCTAAGAAAGTGCATCGGTGTGTCAAAAACAGAGTTTAAAAACAGGTTTGATTACAGTATTGATGAAATTTACGGTGATGTGATAGATAAATTTATAAAAAATAACCTATTGTCTGAAAATGATAATAGTGATAGAATTTACCTGACAGATAAAGGGATTGATTTAAGTAATTATATTTTGTCGGAGTTTCTACTTTAAAGCAGACAGGAATGCAGATACCTGTATAATATTTTAAACAATGATAATATTTTAAACAATGGAGGAAATACAAAATGGCTAAAGTAAGTATCTTAATGGGAAGCGATTCAGATTTACCGATTATGTCAAAGGCAGCAGCAATGCTTGAAAAGTTTGGTATTGATTATGAGATGAAAGTAATCTCAGCGCACAGAGAACCGGATGTGTTCGTGGAATATGCAAAAAGTGCAGAGAGTAAAGGCATTGATGTTATTATAGCAGGAGCCGGCGGTGCGGCTCATCTTCCGGGAATGTGTGCAGCAATGTTTCCACTTCCTGTAATAGGAGTTCCTATTCATACAAAGTCACTCGGAGGAGTTGACTCACTTTATTCAATTGTACAGATGCCTTCAGGAATACCAGTTGCAACAGTGGCTATAAACGGAGCGGCAAATGCAGCTATTTTGGCAGCAAAAATGCTCTCTATCTCAGATAAGGAGCTTAGAGACAAACTTGCAAGTTACAAAACTGAGCTTCAGGAGCAGGTAGTAGCAAAAGACGAGAAGCTTGGCAAAATAGGTTATGAAGCTTATATCGAGCAGATGTAATACTGATACATAAAATTTTCTGAAAAATATATGTATGAAAAATGCGGAACATTGTTTTAGGAAAATGATTAAAAAATAAAAAATGCAGGGTAGAAGATTACGGTTCACACACAAATATGTGAGCTGTAATTTTTTGCGGAAATGAGGTAATAATGGCAGATAATATAAAATCAGAAATTGAGAAAAGACGAACTTTTGCGATAATTTCTCATCCTGATGCAGGTAAAACAACACTTACTGAGAAGTTTCTCCTTTATGGAGGGGCGATAAATACGGCGGGTTCGGTAAAAGGAAAAGCCAATTCAAAGTATGCTGTATCAGATTGGATGGAAATAGAAAAGGAACGTGGGATTTCTGTTACATCATCGGTTATGCAGTTCAATTATGATGGTTTCTGCATAAATATCCTTGATACACCGGGACATCAGGACTTCTCGGAAGATACTTACAGAACACTTATGGCAGCGGATTCGGCAGTGATGGTTATTGATGCGTCAAAGGGTGTTGAGGCACAGACAATAAAGCTGTTTAAGGTTTGCGTGATGCGTCATATTCCTATATTTACATTTATCAACAAAATGGATAGAGACGCAAAAGATTCATTTGAACTTCTTGACGATATAGAAACGGTTTTGGGAATAAGAACATGTCCTATAAACTGGCCTATTGGTTCGGGTAAAGAGTTTAAAGGGATATTTGACAGAAAAGCAAAAACAGTAAGAACTTTTGAGGCAGTTTCAACAGGCGGCGCAAAGTCAGCGGCAGAGACAGATTATTCAATAGATGATCCGGAATTAAAGAAGATAGTCCCTGATAATCTCTATGAACAGCTTGTAGAAGAAATCGAGCTTTTGGACGGGGCGAGTGATGAGCTTGATATGGATAAAGTAAGCAAGGGAGAACTCTCGCCTGTATTTTTTGGTTCTGCATTAAATACATTCGGTATAGAAATTTTTCTTAAATATTTCTTGGAGATGACATCATCACCACTTCCGAGAATGTCAAATGAAGGACTTATTGACCCGATTACAGAGCCGTTTTCTGCATTTGTATTTAAAATTCAGGCAAATATGAATAAAGCACACAGAGACAGAATTGCATTTATGCGTGTGTGCTCAGGTAAATTTGATGCGGACAAGGATGTATATCATGTACAGAGCGGAAGAAAACTTAAACTTTCACAGCCGCAGCAGATAATGGCGCAGGACAGACAGGTTATACAGGAGGCATATGCGGGTGACGTTATAGGGGTGTTTGACCCTGGCATATTCTCTATCGGAGATACGATAACAATGCCGGGACATAAATATGAGTATGAGGGCATTCCTACATTTGCACCTGAGCATTTCTGCAGAGTTATCCAGCTTAATTCAATGAAACGTAAGCAGTTTGTAAAGGGGATTACACAGATTGCCCAGGAAGGTGCAATACAGATATTTCAGGAGTTTACGGCAGGTATGTCTGAGATAATAGTCGGTGTCGTGGGTGTGCTTCAGTTTGATGTACTCAAATATCGTCTTGAAAATGAATACGGCTGTGAGATACGTCTTGAATCACTTCCGTATGAGTATATAAGATGGGTTGGTGACCCTTCTACGGATGTCACAAAGCTTAAGAGAATGAACAATGTAAAGGCAGTAAAAGATATGAAGGGAAATCCTTTACTGTTGTTTGTCAATGAGTGGATGATAAGAATGGTATTGGAAGATAACGAGGGACTTGAACTTCTCGAATTTAAGAAAAACTGATTTTTTTGTAAATTCTTTGTTTTTTATGAATATAATAGATACAAAAAGTTTTTGAGGTGGAAGATTTGGCTACAGTTATGCTTGATGCCGGTCATGGCGGCTTTGACAATGGTGCAATGTTTAACGGGAGAAAAGAAAAAGACGATAATCTGAGCCTGACGCTTAAAGTAGGCCAGTATCTTGAAAACAGGGGCGTAAATGTTATCTATACAAGAACAGATGATATTTATCAGAACCCAAATCAGAAAGCAGGGATAGCAAATAGAAGTGACGCAGATTATTTCGTGTCATTTCACAGAAATTCAAGCCCTGAGCCTGATACATATTCAGGTATTCAGACGCTTGTATATCAGGCAGAGGGTATACCTCTTGTTATGGCAAAGAATATAAACAAAGAATTGGTGAAAGTCGGTTTTAAAGACCTTGGAATAATAGAAAGACCGAATCTTGCAGTATTAAGGGGAACAAGGATGCCAGCCGTATTGGTGGAAACAGGTTTCATAAATACGGAGGCGGATAATGACCTGTTTGACGAGAGAAACGATGATATAGCTAAAGGAATAGCAGATGCTATCGCAAAGACTGTATCGGGGGCGGCAGGTACCGGAGTTGATGTTATATCGGAAGATATTGTCGAAACAAAACCGGACATTAAAAATGTTGCTGAGAAGTTTTCTGTTCAGGTTGGAGCATTCAGGCACTATGAAAATGCAGATAATCTTGCAAAAAACGTACAAAAACTCGGTTATGACTGTTTTATTGAAAAGAGCGGACATACTTATAATGTCTGCCACGGACGGTATGACGAGTATGTGGATGTAAAAGAAGCAGAAAAAGAGCTTTTTCAAAATGGTCTGGAGACAAGAATAATCATTTCTGCCGGGGTTTTAACGCAAAAAGAATAAAAACTACTTGCATAATATGGAAAAATGTGATAAAATTTAAATGTTAATAAGTAATTATACTTAGAGTGGGCTGTCAAGTCCACTCTTTAATTTTGTGGAAAAGAGGTTATGTGCTTGACAAAAAGAGAGGAATATGAAACACGGACAGAAGAAATTCTCGAGCCTATTATGAAAGAGAATGATTTTGAACTTGTTGATGTGGAGTATGTAAAAGAAGCGGGAAACTGGTATCTGCGTGCATACATCGACAAGGAGGGTGGAATAACCCTTGATGACTGCGAACTTGTAAACAGAGCTTGGAGTGACATTATGGATGAACAGGATTTCATTCCTGATGCCTATATTTTGGAAGTCAGTTCCCCGGGACTTGGGAGACAGCTGAAAAAAGATAAGGATTTCAAGAGAAGCATTGATGAAGAGGTAGATGTGAAGTTCTACAAGGCAGTAAAAATACCAAATCCAAGAAATGGTAAGGAGATGTCTGTTAAGCAGATAACCGGAATACTAAAAGGGTTTGACGAGAATACTATAACTCTTGAAACGGATTTTTCTAATGAATATATTGTAAACAGAAAAGGTATATCAACCGTAAAATTGACAATAGATTTTTGAGATTGAAAAAATAAGGAGGCAAAAATGGCTGCTAAAAAAACTACAAAATCAGATAAATCTGAATTGATTGAAGCATTAGATATAATTGAAAAGGAAAAACAGATAAGCAAAGAGGTTATTCTTGAAGCGATAGAGAACTCATTGCTTGCAGCTTGCAAAAATCAGTTTGGCAAGTCAGAGAATATAAGAGTAAACATTAACAGGGAGACAGGTGAAGTTAAGGTATTCGCGGTAAAGGAAGTTGTAGATGATGACGACCTTGAAGATGAAGCTACACAGATGGGAATTACTGAGGCAATCTTAGTTCATGACAAAACTGAGATTGGTGATACCGTCGAGGTAGAGGTTACACCAAAGAATTTTGGAAGAATTGCTGCACAGAAGGCAAAACAGGTTGTAGTCCAGAAGATAAGAGAAGAAGAGAGAAAGGTACTTTACGTTCAGTATCTTGAGAAAGAAAGAGAAGTTATAACAGGTATCGTTCAGAGATATAGTGGAAAAAATATCTGTGTAAATCTCGGAAAAGTTGATGCTATCCTTATGGAGAGCGAACAGGTTAAGGGCGAGCACTTTAAACCTACTGAACATATCAAACTTTATGTAGTTGAAGTGAAGGATACTACAAAGGGACCTAGAATTACAGTATCACGTTCACATCCTGAATTTGTAAAGAGACTTTTTGAAGAGGAAGTTACAGAGATACAGGATGGAACAGTTGAAATCAGAAGTATAGCAAGAGAAGCGGGTTCACGTACAAAGATGGCAGTTTCAACAGAAAATCCTAATGTTGATGCTATCGGAGCATGTGTCGGCATAAACGGAAGTCGTGTAAATGCGATTGTAGAGGAACTTCGTGGTGAAAAAATAGACATTATAAACTGGAGTGATTCTCCGGCAGTCCTTATTGAAAATGCACTTAGTCCTTCAAAGGTTATATCAGTTGAAGCAGATGAGGAAGAAAAGACAGCAAAGGTAGTTGTTCCACAGGATCAGTTATCACTTGCAATCGGAAAAGAAGGACAGAATGCAAGACTTGCAGCGAAACTTACAGGATATAAAATAGATATCAAATGTGAATAGGTAATATTGTTTCAGGAGGTGTCAGAAGTGGGCAAGGGAAACGTAAATAACATAAAAAAAACCGCATCGCGTCAATGTACGGGATGTGGTGAGAAAAAAGACAAGAAAGAGCTTATCAGAGTTATAAAAACTCCGGAAGGTGATATAACAGTAGATTTTACAGGAAAGAAAAACGGCAGAGGCGCATATATATGTAATTCAGTTGAATGTTTAAAACAGGCTGTAAAGAAAAAGTCCCTTGAACGCTCATTAAAGACACAGATTCCAAAAGAAATTTATCAGGAACTTGAAAAGGAGATGATGAAAGGTGAAAGTTGATAAGGCTCTTGGTATGGTTGGGCTTGCGACAAAAGCCGGAAAAGTTGCGAGCGGTGAATTTATGACGGAGAATGCTGTGAAGTCGGGAATGGCATATCTGGTCATTGTTTCATCGGAGGCATCAGACAACACCAAAAAGAAATTTAGAAACATGTGTGAATTTTATCATGTGCCAATCAAAGAATGTTGGACAAAAGATGAACTTGGAAAGTCTACAGGAAAGACATTTCGTGCATCTCTGGCAGTAACTGATGAAGGTCTTGCACAGGCAATATTGAAAAAGATGGACTAGGAGGTCGCAGTTTTATATGGCAAAAATGAAGATATATGAGATTGTCAGCAGTATGCAGAGACAATTTCCAGATTTACAAAATAAAGATGTTGTTACACTACTACAGGAAAACGGATTTGATGTTAAGGGCTCGCAGAGCGTTATTGAGGATGATGCGATAGGTTTTTTGTTAAAACACGCAAAAGAGCATTTGGCTAATCTTAAAAAGAGTGAGCATGCGAAGAAGAAAGATACAAAGAAGGCAGAAACTCCAAAGAAAAAGGAGGAAAAAGCTGAAAATACTTCTGCAAGTGAGAAAGCGGCAGTTAAAGAAAAGGCAAAAAAAGAAGAAGTTAAGCCGGAAGTAAAAAATACGGTTGAAGAAAATAAAGATACAAAAAGTGAAAAGGGGCAGGAAAAAACTGTAGCAGCTGAGACAGAAGAAAATAAAATGCAGGAAACAGAAGAAAAGGGAAAAGAGGAAACTGTGAAGCAAGAAGAGAAAAAAGAAGTAGTTAAAAAAGAGGAAAAGAAAGCTGAGCCGGAGAAAAAATCTGAAGTAAAGAGTGCATCAGAGGATAAAAAGGAAGAAAAGAAGTCTGACAATCAGCAGGAAGAAAAGAGAGACAACAGAAACAGTCAGAGCCGTGATAACAGGGATAACAGAAACGGCTCAAACCGTGACAATAGAGATAGAGATAATAGAAACGGTGGAAACAGAAATAACGGAAACCGCGATAACAGAAATGGCTCAAACCGTGACAATAGAGATAATAGAGATAATAGAAACGGCGGAAACAGAGACAACAGAAATAATGGAAGCCGTGATAACAGAAACAGAAATCAGGGCGGCGGATTTTCAAGAGGCGCAGCTATGCCAATGGATTCAATGAAATCTGAGGTTAAACAGTCAAGACAGCAGAGAGCAAACAAGGATTCAAGAAGTGCCAAACAGAAATACGGCAAGGACAGAACAAGAGGCATGGATGATGATGAAATGTTTGAGCAGAGCAGAAAAAATAAGAAGAAAGACCCTAACCGCAAGGGAGCATTTATCAAGCCTGAACCTGTAGCAAAACCACAGGAGCCGGAAGATGGAATCCGTACAATCACACTTCCTGAAAAGATGACAATAAAAGAGTTGTCTGATATAATGAAAGTAACTCCTTCAACGGTTATCAAAAACCTCTTTATGCGTGGTCAGGTAGTAACTCTTAACCAGGAGATAACATTTGAAGAGGCAGAAGAGATTGCACTTGAATATAACTGTATTGCAGAGATGGAAGAAAAGGTTGATATGATAGCCGAAATCCTCAAAGAGGATGAGGAAGATGAGAACCTTATGGTTAAGCGTCCTCCTGTAGTCTGTGTAATGGGTCACGTTGACCACGGTAAGACATCACTTCTTGATGCTATCAGAGAAACAAGTGTTACTTCAAGAGAAGCAGGTGGTATTACACAGCACATAGGTGCTTATGTGACAGAGATAAACGGTGAGAAGATTACATTCCTTGATACACCGGGTCATGAGGCGTTTACATCAATGCGTATGCGTGGTGCACAGTCAACAGATATTGCTATCCTTGTTGTAGCGGCAGATGATGGTGTTATGCCACAGACTATTGAAGCTATAAGCCATGCAAAAGCAGCAGGTGTTGAGATAATCGTAGCCGTAAATAAGATTGATAAGCCTAGTGCAAATGTTGAGAGAGTTAAGCAGGAGCTTACAGAACACGGACTTATCGCAGAGGACTGGGGTGGAGATACAGTATTTGTACCTGTTTCTGCACATACAAAAGAAGGTATAGACCAGCTTCTTGAAATGATAATCCTTACTGCGGAAGTGCTTGAACTTAAAGCAAATCCAAACAGAAAAGCAAGAGGTGTTGTTATAGAGGCGCAGCTTGATAAGGGACGCGGACCTGTCGCAACTGTACTTGTACAGAAAGGTACACTCCATGTAGGAGACAACATAGCTGTAGGAGCAGCATATGGTAAGATAAGAGCCATGATGGATGATCAGGGAAAGAGAGTTAAGACAGCTCTTCCGTCAACACCTGTTGAAATTTTAGGACTTCATGACGTACCTGATGCAGGTGAGATATTTATGGCAACAGACAGTGATAAAGAAGCAAGAAATATCGCTGAGGTATATATTGAGCAGGGAAGAGAAAAACTTCTTGATGATACAAAATCAAAACTTACGCTTGACGGATTGTTTTCACAGATACAGGCAGGAAATATCAAAGAACTTAATCTTATCGTTAAGGCTGATGTACAGGGTTCTGTTGAGGCAGTTAAGCAGAGTCTCCTTAAACTCAGCAACGATGAAGTTGCCGTAAGGATAATCCATGGAGCAGTTGGAGCTATCAATGAGTCGGATGTATCTTTGGCAAGTGCATCAAATGCTATTATTATCGGTTTCAATGTACGACCTGACAATACAGCAAAGGAAATTGCCGACAGAGAAAAAGTTGACGTAAGACTTTACAGAGTAATCTACAATGCTATTGAAGATATTGAGTCGGCTATGAAAGGAATGCTTGACCCTGAATATGAGGAAAAAGTGATAGGTCACGCAGAAGTAAGACAGACATTCAAAGCTTCTGGTGTAGGTATGATAGCAGGTTCATATGTGCTTGACGGAAAGATTGAGAGAAACTGCAAGGTGAGAATCAGCCGTGAGGGAGAGCAGATATTTGAAGGAGAACTTGCATCACTCAAGAGATTTAAGGATGATGTTAAGGAAGTGGCAGCAGGATACGAGTGTGGTCTTGTATTTGAAGGCTTTAATGACATCAAGGTTGAAGATCAGGTAGAAGCATATATCATGGTAGAAGTTCCTAGAACATAGTATTAAAATACCATTAGGAAAGGGTTTTAATACACAGAATTTGTGCGGCGCATAATAGCACAAATCCTGCCATGCCATAATATATGTGTGACAATATATCAAAAGAATGGGGGGAATTTATATGAGAAAGAACAGTATAAAATATTCTCGTATGAATGGAGAAGTTCAAAGAGAGATAAGTAAAATCATTGCAAGAGACATAAAGGACCCGAGAATAAATCCAATGACATCTGTTGTATCAGTGGATGTTACACCGGATTTAAAATATGCAAAGGTATTTGTAAGTGTACTTGGAAATGATGAAGAGAAAGAAAAGACACGCAGAGGTCTTGCAAGTGCTTCATCCCATATACGTTCACTTCTTGCAAAATCATTAAATCTTCGCAATACTCCTGAGCTTACATTTTTGATTGATGATTCAATTGAGTATGGTGTAAACATGTCTAAAAAAATTGATGAACTCATTGAGAAAGAAGCGAAGGGCGAAGAAGAATAGCTATACTGTAAAAAAACTATTGTATTGCAGTTTTTTTGAGGGCAAAACGCTGGTTTTGCCCTTTTTTGTGGAATAGGAAAATGCTCGTAACATAGCGGAAAACCAACGAGAATTGCGAAGCAATTCTTTGAGGGCAAAACGCTGGTTTTGCCCTTTTTAAAGGAGGCATGATAAATGAATGAACTTAATAAAACTCTTTGTGAGGCGGAAACTATCATGATTGCAGGTCATGTAAGACCGGACGGTGATTGTATCGGTGCATGTGTGGCATTGCAGAGATATATAAAAAGAAATTATCCAAAGAAGGAAGTATTTGTCTATATAGAAACAGTTCCGGAAGTTTTTGAATTTTTAGATGAAAATAAAGAAATTTTTTCAAATGAAACAAATGATAAAAAATATGATGTTTTTATAGCACTTGACTGCAGTTCACCTGACAGGCTCGGTGATGCACAGAAAGCATTTTACAATGCAAAGAGCACTATGTGTATAGACCACCATATAAGTAACAGATACTATGCAGGTATAAATGTGGTGAATTCAGATGCAAGTTCAACATGTGAAGTTTTGTATGAGCTTATTACAGATGAAGAAAAAATTTCAGATTTATTTAGTAAACAGAATATTGGGGACAGTATTGATAGACTTTCCGGTGAGAAAAAACTCGGGTTTGAGATAGTAAGAGCATTATACATAGGTATCATATTTGATACAGGTGTGTTCAGATTTTCAAATACATCAAAGAGGACTATGGATATAGCAGGTGAACTTGTTGATACAGGTATTCCTTTTTGGAAATATATTGATGAGTGTTTTCTTCAGAGAACTTATACACAGACACAGCTTCTTGGAAGAACTCTGCTTGCGAGTATGCGTGTCATGGATGGAAAGTGTATAGTTGCAACTATCACAAGAAGAATGATGGAGTTTTATGAAGCTAAGACCGAGGACATTGAGGGAATAGTCGACCAGCTTCGTATAACACAGGGCGTTGAAGTTGCAATTCTTTTACATGAGATTGGTGACCAGGAATACAAAGTAAGTCTGCGCTCAAATGATTATATAGATGTGAGCAAGATAGCTTCGTTTTTTGGCGGCGGCGGTCATGTGAAAGCAGCCGGTTTTACAATGAGAGGTTCTGCACATGATGTAGTTAATAATATAACAGGTCATATCGAGAGCCAGATGTTAAACAAAAATAATTAAGCTAAAAGATAATGATAATAATATAAAGGATGGAAAATAAAGCTTGGATGGTATAATAAATGTATACAAAGAAGCGGGTTTTACCTCACATGATGTTGTGGCAAAGCTTAGAGGAATATTGAGACAAAAAAAGATAGGTCATACAGGAACACTTGACCCGGCGGCGACAGGTGTGCTGCCGGTGTGTCTTGGAAAAGCAACAAAGGTATGTGAACTTCTAACGGACAAAGACAAATCATACAGAGCAGTGTGCAAACTGGGTGTTGAAACTGATACGCAGGACATGACAGGAACTATTTTAAAAGAGTATGATGTTACCGGTATAAGTGAGCAGAATATAAGGGAGTGTGTCGAAAAATTTGTCGGTGACATAAAACAGATACCACCAATGTATTCGGCACTTAAAGTAAACGGTAAAAAACTGTATGAACTTGCCAGAGAGGGAAAAATTATTGAGCGGAAACCGCGCGACATAAATATTTCAAAGATTGATATAATTGATATAGATTTGGATAATAAAACATTTACAATGGATGTTACATGCTCAAAGGGGACATATATAAGAACCCTCTGCCATGACATAGGAAAAGAACTTGACATAGGTGCGGCAATGGAAAATCTTGTGAGGACAAGAGTAACTGTTTTTGAAATAAAAGATGCACTTACACTTAGCGATATAGAGTTTTTATCAAAGGAAAAACCTGAAAAATTTATGGAAAAAGTTTACAGTGTCGATTCTCTTTTTGAATATTCAAAACTTAGTGTTTCGGGGGATGGGATAAGATATCTTCAAAATGGAAACACTTTGAGGGAAAAAGACTTTAAAGAGAATGCGGGTAATATTTCAGAAGACGAAAAAGTTCTTGTCTATGACGAGAACAATAATTTCAGGGCAATATATCAGAAGAAGGGAAAAGAATTTAAGGTATTCAGAATGTTTTAAAAATATTTTCATGTTAAAAAACATTCCCATGTTCTAATGAACATTTCAATAAAGAAAACAGTTTAATATAAAAAATATTTTATGATATTTTCAAGGGGGCAGAAGAAAAATGGAAATCCTTAAAGGTTTGGATATATGTGTAAAAAACAGTGCGGTATCGCTTGGCAAGTTTGACGGACTTCATAGAGGACACAGGCTTTTGCTTCATGAAATATTAGAAAAAAAAGAATTTATTCCTACCGTGTTTACTTTTGAGATGTCTGATACACCGCAGAAATATATATATTCACAGGAAGAAAAAAACAAAATATTAGAAGAAATCGGGATTCGGAGAGAAATATTATTTCCTTTTAATGAACAGACAAAAAACATGGCTCCGCATGATTTTATAAGAGATTTTCTTGTTGCAAAACTGGATGTAAAATACATTTGTGTCGGAGAGGATTTTCACTTTGGAAAGAACCGCGATGGCAATGTGGGAATATTAAAAAGATATGCGTCTGAGTACGGATATGACATAAAAATATTTCATAAGTTACAAGCAGACAACGAGACGATAGGCAGTACACTTATACGAAAAAAACTTGAGGACGGTGATATTGCAAAGGCAAACGACCTGCTTGGACGCAATTATTTTATAGAAGGCACAGTAATACATGGAAATGCACTTGGCAGGACACTTAATATGCCGACGGCAAACATAGTTCCCGATAAGTCAAAACTCCTGCTGCCGTCTGGAGTTTATGCGTCGAAGGTAAAGATTGAGGGCGACTCTCAGGTGTATAAGGGTGTAACCAATGTCGGCAGAAAACCGACGATAGGCAGATATGATATTGGCGTTGAGACATGCTTGCTTGATTTTGACAGAGATATTTACGGAAAGAAAATAACTGTCGAGTTTTATGAACATATAAGACACGAGAAAAAATTTCCGGGACTTGATGAACTTAAAAATCAGATGGAAAAGGACAAAGAGAGAGCGAGACATATATTAAAAAAATAAATTCCATAATATGATGTAGGGGGCAAAAGGTATTTTGACCCTTGCATTATATTATTGTCAAATGTAACAAATTCTTAATCAAAAAGAAATACTTTCTTCTTTGACTTATATTTTTGTTTTGTTATAATAGTAGTTGCTTATGTGAAAACCATAAGGGCAAACGTTTATGTTTGCCCTTTTACAATGCAAAAAAAATTGCATGGCAAAAAAATTTGCATCTGCAAAAAAATGTATAGCAGGGAGTATGTAAAAATGCAAAATGGTTTTTCACATTTAAAATATAGGGATAGTGAGGTTTTAGGACAAATGAGAAGAAAGAGTGTTCAGAGCGTTTTTGCAGGTTTGTTAGTTGCGACTGTACTTAGCTGTACAGCATGTGGCGGAGGGGATAAAAAAGAACAGTCTGCAGTTTCGGTTACAGCAAAAGAAAATGAAGTGAAAAAGAAAGAGCATGTCAAGCTGCTCCTTAGTGAGACAAAGACATTACCGGATAAAATTGACGGGGCAGAATTTCAATCAAAAAACAAGGGAATAGCAACAGTTTCAAAAGATGGTGTTGTACATGGAGTTAAGCATGGAAAAACTACCATTGTGATGAAAAGTAAAAATGAAACGATTACATATACGGTAAAAGTAGCTAAAAAGGGAATGCTATATCCGAAATTTACAATGCTTACAGGCGAACATCTGGATATACAGTTCAGCAACGGTACAAAAGCTAAAAATGTCAAATGGAAAACAACAGATAAAAGCATAGCGACAGTAGATAAAAAAGGAAAAATAATAGCAAAGAAAAAAGGAAAAATTCAAATAAAGGGAAACGACGGCAAAAAAACGTATGTTGCAGGTATAAGTGTAAAAAAGAGACCTAAAAATATAATATATCTTACTTTTGATGACGGTCCAAACAGTTATACAACACCAAAAATTCTGAAAATATTGAAGAAAAACAATGTAAAAGCAACATTTTTTGAACTCCGTCCGGCAAGCTACGATTATAAACTTACAAAAAGAGTTATTGATGAGGGACATACACTTGCTTTGCATGGATTTAAACATAAATATTATGAAATATACAAATCTGAAAAGGTTTATAAAGGAAACCTTGACAAACTCCGCAATCTTTTCTTTAAGAAATTTGGAGTATGGTGTACGGTATCAAGATTCCCAGGAGGAAGTTCAAATACAGTAAGCAGGTACAACAAAGGAATTATGACAAGGCTTACAAAAAAACTTGACGGCTGGGGATACCACTATTTTGACTGGAATGTCGACAGTGAAGATGCAGGCGGTGCAAGAAATCCACAGCAGACATTTCATAATGTAACATCAGAACTTTGCAAAGGAAGAGGAAATGTTGTTCTGATGCATGATTTCTATGGAAATGATAAGACTATAAATGCACTTGATAAAATGATAAAATATGGTAAAAAGCATGGATATGTATTTTTACCTATAACAGCAAGTACGGATGCAGTACATCACGGTGTAAACAATTAAAAAACTGATACAGAGTCAGATTATTTTTTGACTTAAATATCATAATAGTTCATACAAATTTTACAAAGGGGTAAACATATATATTATGTTTGCCCCTTTGCAAAATTTTATATATAACATCATTTCATGGCGGCAGCACAAAAGGAGGAATTAAATGAATTTATTTGACATATTGGGACCTGTAATGGTTGGACCAAGCAGTTCACATACGGCAGGAGCAGTAAGGATAGGTTATGTTGCAAGGCATCTTTTAAAGGATGAGCCGTGTGAGGTTAAAATAGGGCTGTACGGTTCTTTTGCAAAGACAGGTAAAGGGCATGGAACTGACAGGGCACTTATAGCAGGTATACTTGACATGCATCCTGATGATATGAGAATACCTGAAAGTTTTGAGCTGGCAGAAAAAGCAGGAATGAAATTCGAGTTTTACACGCTTGATATAAGAAATGCCCATCCGAATACGGTGTTGATTGATATAACTGGTAAGAAAGGCAGAAAGCTTAGTGTACAGGCATCATCACTTGGCGGCGGCAGGATTATGGTAAACAGGATTGACGGAATAGATGTTAATTTTTCTGCAGAAAAACCAACACTTATAGTACACAATATCGACCAGCCGGGTCATGTTGCAGAAGTCACATCAATGCTTTCGCATAAATGTGTAAATATTGCGACAATGCAGCTTTTCAGGGACAAGCGTGGAGGGTATGCGGTTATGGTAATCGAGACAGACCAGTCAATACCGGAAGAAGCAATAAAGTGGCTTGAGCATTTAGAAGGGGTCATAAAGGTAACATATGTAAATATCGATTAGCAACAATCATATAATGTATTTTCTAAATCTTCGGAACAAAGAATTTTGAGAGTACATATATAAAAATGGAGGTTAGTATGTTCAATTCGTTAAAAGAGATAACAGACAGATGTAAAAGTGACGGCAAAGAATTTTGGCAGATAATCCTCGAAGATGATATGTCAGACAGAAATGTTGACAAAGAAGACTCAATGTCAAAGATGAAAGAACTGTGGGATGCTATGTATCATGCGTCAGTAAATTATGACGGAGATATAAAATCATCAAGCGGTTTGAGCGGTGGTGACGGCAAAAAGATGAAGGAATATACAAAAACACATGACTGTCTTTGCGGTGATTTTATGGGAAGAGTTATTGTTGAGGCACTAAAAATGGGCGAGTCAAATGCATGTATGAGACGAATAGTGGCAGCACCGACAGCGGGTGCATGTGGTGTACTGCCGGCTATATTGGTGCCATATTATGACAGCTTATTAAAAAATGAAAATAAAGAGCAGGATGTGGCAGAAGCAGAAGAAAAAATAATAAAAGCACTTTATGTGGCAGCGGGAATTGGCGGAGTTATAGCAAAAAGAGCTTCAATAAGCGGTGCAAAAGGAGGATGTCAGGCGGAGATAGGCTCTGCAAGTGCAATGTCAGCCGGAGCACTCACATATCTGCAAGGGGGAAACGAGACTCAAATTATAAACAGTGCATCTATGGCACTCAAAAATCTGCTTGGTCTTGTCTGTGACCCGGTTGCGGGACTTGTGGAGGTGCCATGCATAAAAAGAAATGTTGGCGGTGCTGTAAATGCGGTTTCGTGTTCGCAGATGGCATTGGCAGGAATTGAGAGCAGAGTGCCAGCAGATGAAGTGATAGATGCGATGGCATATGTCGGTGATAAGATGGACGAAACTCTCAGGGAAACAGGAATTGGAGGACTTGCGGGAACGCCTTTCGGAAAGAAAGTTGCGGATGAAATCTTGTAGTTGGAAATTATAAAATTCTTGTTTTTTATTATCTGTAAGTATGAGATAATTATATAAAGAATTTGGAACCAGATGAAACGATTGTTATAGACACGGAATTTCAAAAAGGAAGAAGTGTCGGAAAAGTTTATTATTAAATAGCTGTTCTGCCGATTATATTATTGCATTCTTTCTTTTTGTATGAGAAAATAAAAGCATTAGTTGAGGTCAAAATACTTTTTGACCTTAATATCATTTATATTCTGTTATAAGAAGAATGGAGAATAATATGAAAAACTTTGTATATAGACAAATGAGAGTAATTGGATTTTTTCTTTTAACTATAATTGTCCTGATGCCATGTTCAAAATCAAAGGCAGAACAGCGGAAAATAATAGTTGGTTTTGCAAATTCGTCAGATATGGTTTCGAGTGTTTCAATAAGTTCAGATACCGAATATAAAACAGGTTACGGATTTGATTATCTGCAGGATATAGCATCATATACAGGGTGGAGCTATAAATATGTTTACGGGGAATGGAATGAATTATTTGACCTTTTGGAACAGGGCAGTATTGACGTATTATGTGGTGTATCATACAGTCAGGCAAGAAGCGAGATGGCATTGTTTTCTGACAAACCTATGGGAACGGAAGGGTACTATATTTATGTTAAAAGTACGGACTCAGATATAACATCGGACAATTTTAAAACACTTATGGATAAAAAAATAGGTGTAAACGGTGGAAGCGATAAAGTTGAAATGCTAAAAAACTGGATTATGCTCAATGACCTGAACAGCAAAGTTGTCGCTGCAGACGGATACGATGAGCTTAAATCAGGTCTTTCGTCGGGAAAATATGATGCGATACTTGATACGGAGACATCAGAGAACAATTTGTTTATTCCTGTTATTAAGGTTGACGATTCAGATTATTATTTTGCAATAAGCAAAAAACACAGTTATTTAAAGGATGAACTTGATGAGGCGCAGAGAAAACTTTTTTCTGTTGACCCGTATTACAACCAAAATCTGCAATACAAATACTATAAAAACGTAAGTGTCAGAAAAATTCTTGATGCTGATGAGAGAAAATGGCTCAACAGACATATGTATATAAAGGTTGGCTATCTGAAGGACATGCTTGCATTCTGCGACAAAGACGATAAGACAGGAAAACCTATAGGTGTTGTAAAAACATTGTTTGATGAATCTGTGAATTGTTTTTCGGGCTTCAAATTAAAATATAAATATTATGCATACGATAATCTGGGGCAGATGGTCAATGCCTTAAAATCAGATGAGATTGATTGTATATTTCCATTTTACGGTGATAAGTGGTATGCCGATAAAAATAATTTTTCAGTTACAAAAGCGGTTGTAGACTCGCCTATAGTTGCAGTCTATCGTGGGAACTATAGTGACGTATCGATGAAAAAAATCGCAATAAAAAATCAGTCAAACTATCAGAAAACATATTTAAAAATATATTATCCTGACAGCCGTGTAAAGGTATATGATACACCTGAGGAATGTGTAGAAGCTGTTGAGAACGGTGAGGTGACGGCGACAATTTTTAGTGCATACCGTGTAGATCAGGTGTTTGATACGTCTAAGTATAGCGATTTAAAGACGGTAAACCTGTCAAATACGGTACCTTTAAGTATTGCGACAAACAGAAATAACCCTACACTTCTTTCTATATTGAACAAGGTGGTACTTCTGTCAGATAATTCAAACATAATGAGAACGATGATAAGTTATTCGTCTGCAGAGCAGAAAATTTCATTGTCGCGGTTTGTTAAAAATAATGCAAATTTTATAATAATATGTATGTCGGTTACTTTTATTATCATAATATTTGCAATTTCAGCACAGCTTAACCATGTGAAAAAGAACAAAGAGGAACTGGCACGTGCAAAAGAGGATGCAGAGAAAGCAAATGATGCCAAGTCAAATTTTCTGGCGCGTATGTCACATGATATAAGAACGCCAATGAATGGTATTGTAGGAATGACAAAGATAGCACGTGACAATGTCGATGACAGTGAAAGAGTTGTGTTTGCACTTGACAGAATAGACAGTGCATCAAATCAGTTGAAAAATCTGATAAATGATGTACTCGATATGAGTAAACTGGAGAGTGGAAAAACTGTTCTTTCATTTGAACCTTTTAATATCAATACAATACTTGAAAATTTAAAAGATGTATTTGCGGATATGATATCGGAAAAAGGCATTCATTTTGAGATGGAAAAGCATGACATACAGCATGAGAACCTCATCGGAAGTCCAATACATATTCAGAGGGTGATACAGAATATAGAGAGCAATGCGATTAAATACAATAAACCGAACGGTAACTTAAAAATTGTAGTTGAAGAAAAATTTCAGCAGGATACCAGGACTATATTCAGAATTACAATATCAGATACCGGAATAGGAATGAATGAGGAATTTAAAAAACATATTTTTGAACCGTTTTCAAGAGAAAACGAAAATGCCGGTACACAGTATATGGGGACAGGTCTTGGTATGGCAATCACAAAAGAGCTGCTTGAACTTATGAATGGTTCAATAACTGTTGACAGTAAACTCGGAGAGGGAACCGTATTTGTTGTCGAGATTCCTTGCGTGATTGATAAAAATGCAAGTCAAAAGAGAGAGGAAAAAGATGCTGTTATAGATAACTTATCCGGACTTAATATACTCGTAGTAGAGGACAATAAGATAAACGCTGAGATAGCAGAGTACATTCTTAAGAAATCAGGAGCAGAGGTTACACTTGCAAATAATGGAAAAGAAGCAGTAGATGTGTTTGCAGAGACAGATGAGAATTGTTATGATATAATTTTGATGGATGTTATGATGCCTGTTATGAACGGATATGAAGCTACAAGAAATATAAGAAAACTTCACAGGAAAGATGCGAAAAAAATCCCGATAATTGCGATGACGGCAAATGCTTTCACAAAGGACAAGCTGGATGCAATAGAGGCAGGGATGAATGAACATATAGCGAAACCTCTCGATATAAACCTGCTTTTGGAGATTATTTCCAAATACAAACACAAAATAAGTCGTTTTAGGTAACTTTTGAAAATTTATATAGGAATTGGAAATTGAATAGATTAAAAAAAATGTCTACAATAGCAAAAAATGGATATATTTGATTTACATAAGGAGGACAATTAAATGGCAAATACAGACGTTGTTGAAAAGCAGCCATTAACTGAGGATTACCTCAAGAAGATGGACGCATACTGGCGTGCAACTAATTACCTTGGAGCAGCACAGCTCTACTTATTAGACAACCCATTATTACGTGAACCATTAACAATGGAGCATGTAAAGAAAAAGATAGTTGGACATTGGGGAACAGTTCCGGGACAGAACTTTATCTATGTTCACTTAAATCGTGTAATTAAAAAATATGATCAGGATATGATTCTTATTTCAGGTCCGGGTCATGGCGGAAACTTCTTCGTAGCAAATACATACTTAGAGGGAACTTACAGTGAAGTATATCCTAACATCAGTGAGGATATGGATGGACTTAAGAAATTATGCAAGCAGTTCTCATTCCCAGGCGGAATTTCAAGTCACGTAGCTCCTGAAACTCCTGGTTCAATCAACGAAGGTGGAGAGCTTGGTTATTCACTTGCTCATTCATTCGGTGCTGTATTTGATAACCCGGATTTAGTTGTTTCATGTATCGTAGGTGATGGTGAGGCAGAGACAGGACCACTTGCTACTTCTTGGCAGTGTAACAAATTCCTTAACCCTAAGACAGATGGTGCAGTTCTTCCTATTTTACATATGAATGGATACAAGATCAGCAACCCAACGGTTCTTTCTCGTATTCCACATGATGAATTAGAGCATTTCTTTGATGGATGCGGATGGGAGCCTTACTTTGTTGAAGGCAGTGACCCAATGGATATGCATAAGAAGATGGCTGAAGCTCTTGACAAGGCTATGGATAAGATTAAAGCTATCCAGAAAGATGCAAGAGAAAACGGAAATACAGAGAGACCTAAGTGGCCTATGATTGTTCTCCGTACACCAAAGGGATGGACAGGTCCTAAGGTTGTTGACGGAAATCAGATTGAAGATTCATTCAGAGCACATCAGGTACCTATCATGATGGATAAGCCTGAGCATCTTGATATGTTAAAAGAGTGGCTCCTTAGCTATCATCCTGAAGAACTCTTTGATGAGAACGGAAGACTTATTCCTGAACTCAAAGCACTTGCTCCTACAGGAGATAAGAGAATCGGTTCTAACCCACATGCAAATGGTGGTAAACTTCTTCGTGACCTTCGTCTTCCTGACTTCAGAGATTACGGAATTGACGTTCCTAAGCCGGGTGCAGTTGAGGCACAGGATATGATAGAACTCGGTGGATTTGTAAGAGACATCTTCAAACTCAACGAGGAAGAAAGAAACTTCAGAATTTTCGGACCGGACGAGACAATGTCTAACCGTCTTGGTAAAGTATTCGAAGTTACAAACCGTGACTGGAATGGCGAGAAACTTGATACAGATGAATTCCTTGCACAGGATGGTCGTGTAATGGATTCGATGCTTAGTGAGCATATGTGTGAAGGATGGTTAGAGGGATACCTTCTTACAGGACGTCATGGATTCTTCGCAAGTTATGAAGCATTCATCCGTGTAGTAGATTCTATGTGTGCACAGCACGCAAAATGGTTAAAGGTTTGCAATCAGCTTCCTTGGAGACAGTCAATTGCTTCACTTAACCTTATCCTTTCATCAAATGTATGGCAGCAGGATCACAACGGATTTACACATCAGGATCCGGGATTCCTTGACCATATTGCAAACAAGAAGTCAGACGTTGTACGTCTTTACCTTCCACCAGATACAAACTGCTTACTTTCATGTTTTGACCATTGTATCAGAAGCCGTGACTATGTAAACGTATTAGTTACATCTAAGCACCCAAGACAGCAGTGGCTTACTATGGAGCAGGCTGTTAAGCATTGTACTCAGGGTATCGGTATCTGGGAGTGGGCTTCTAACGACCAGGGACAGGAGCCTGACATCGTTATGGCTTGCTGTGGTGATACACCAACACTTGAGACACTTGCAGCAGTTACAATCCTTAGAAAAGCATTACCTGACATCAAGATTCGTGTTATCAACGTAGTTGACCTTATGAAACTTGAGCCAAGTACAAAACATCCTCATGGATTAACAGATGCAGAGTATGATGCACTCTTCACAAAAGATAAGCCAATCATCTTTGCATTCCACGGATATCATACACTTATTCACGAGCTTACATATCGCAGAACTAACCGTAACATTCATGTATATGGTTATCAGGAGGAGGGAACAATTACAACTCCATTCGATATGCGTGTTCAGAATGAGATTGACCGTTTCAATCTTGTTAAGAATGCTATCTCAGTTCTTCCACAGCTTGGAAACACAGGTGCATACCTTATCCAGCAGATGAACGACAAGCTTGTTGAGCATAAGCAGTACATCCATGAGTATGGAATTGATCTTCCAGAAGTAAGAGATTGGAAATGGGATTTATAGAATAAACCCGGTTTCAAATTTCGAAGATAGATTTTTAACTAAAGATAAAACAAAATAAGAATGCAAAAGATAAAACAGGCAACCCTTATGAGGGTTGCCTGTTTGTGTATTTAAATATAAAACTTCTTACATTTTTTCTTAAATTGTGCCGGCGTAAGCTGGTATTTCTCGGTGAAAATCTTATAAAAATAGCCCTTATTATGGTAGCCTATGCTCTCGGCTATCTGCTCGATAGTGTAATCGGTAGTAAGAAGCATTTTTTCCGCATGGCGCAGTCTTAACAGTTGTAAATACTCCGTGTATGTCATACCGGTTTGGGCTTTTAAAAGTCTGTTAAAATAATCTTTTTGAAAATGAAATTCAGAGACAAGCATCTGAATGGAAATATCAGCGATGTTTTCTGTTATGAAATCGGTGATTTCTTCAAACAGTATCGTGTTCATTTTCTTTCTTGCCTGTTTTGAAAGAGAAAAATCATATTCGGTTCCGAGTATTTGAAATATCCTAAGTAAAAGTCCCTGACATATAAAAGGAGAAGCAGCGTCAAAGCTGCTTAATTCCTCGATAAGCGATATAAAGGTACTTTCAAGTTTTAACGGGCTTTCACTGTCGGAATTAGGCTTAAAATGAAGGTACTGCTGAATGTTTTTCTGCTCTAACAGGGCAGTATTTAAAAAGGCTGTTATTCGTCCGGCATTGCTTAGATGTTTCATTATCTCATCAAACATCTGAACCGTTATGCCGAGAAAAAGGATAGTAGAAGAGCTGTCAACAAGTATTTCCTGATGCTGGCAGTTTTTGTCGATAAGACATAATTCACCTTTTTGAAAGACGTATTCTTTGCCAAGGATTTTTTGACGGTACTTGCCCTCTATGACATAAAACAGTTCAAGATATTCGTGAGAGTGCATCTGTGTACGCATTCCGGGAATAACATCCTTTTCATACACGAATGGTGTTTCAGATGGAATTATTGTTGAAGATACGGTATGTGGCTTGTGAATATCCCATATCAGAGCAAACAGGTTTTTGCTCATTGCCTGCGGATATGATTTGATTTCTACCTCATAAGGAGAATATTCAGGGCTTATAATATTAAAATTTATAAAGTTATCAGGAATATATTTCTGATTTTTATTATTGTATATAAGTTCGTTTATTAATGTTTTGATTATATTGCTTTGTGTCATTATTAAATAAATTCTCCTTTTGAGATTTTACTTTTAAGTATGTGTCTGTAAAACGCTATAAGCCGTATAAATGTGGTATTATTTTTAATTTAAAGTTTATATTTTGAGATTTGTGTGTTGAGTGTTCGTGTCTGTGCAGAAAGTTCTTCACTTGCAGCAGCACATTCCTCACTTGTTGCCGAATTAGTCTGCGTTATCTGGGAAATCTGCATAAGGGCACTGTCAATCTGTGATGCAGAAGCAGCCTGTTCATCGGATGTCCTTGCTATAATATTGCCGGATACGGTTATTCTCTCAACTAATTCTGATATGATTTGTAAAGCGTTTCTTGTGTCATCAGCAAGTTTTGAGCCTTTTTGTACTCTCTGGATAGAATTTTCTATCATATCGGCGGTCTGCTTAGAAGCCTCAGCCGAACGTCCGGCAAGATTTCGTACTTCCTCTGCGACAACGACGAAACCTTTGCCGTGTTCGCCTGCACGGGAAGCTTCAACAGATGCGTTTAATGCAAGTATGTTTGTGTTAAATGCAATATCGTCAATTACTTTTATGATTTTTTGAATATCCTCAGAACCTGATTTAATTTCTTTCATGGCAGTCATCATTTCCTGCATTTTTTCATTTGCGGAACGGATAGCCGAATCAGCATCAATTATAAGTTTCTGGACATCGTTTACTTCATCGGCATTATTTTTTGATTTGTCTGCAATCTTAGATACAGAAGCGGTTATCTGTTCAATGGCACTTGCCTGTGCTGTCGCACCGTCAGCGAGATTTTTGCTGGCATCTGCAATCTGGTAACTGCCCTGTGCAATCTGTTCTGCGGCAAGACTCATGTTCGCAAAAGCATTATGATTTTGGGTTACAAGAGTGTTGAGTGCATTGCCGACTACATCATCATCTGATTTTGGGGTGACGGTTATTGAAAAGTCACCGTTTGACAGTTTTTTGATTGAATCAGCCTGTCCCCTGAATGTTTCTAAAAGCTCACGGAAACTGTTTTGCAATGCGTTTATTTCACGGTGTCTTGAATTTTGTTGTATTTCATCGGATATTTTACCATGTGATATGTCTTTTCCAATATCGGCAAGTTTACGGATAGGATTGCATAGGTATGTACTGAAAATATTGCCGGATATGATAATTGCAATTATTATTATAAAAAATATAATAAATATGCTTCGCTGGAGTTTTGCAGAGTATGAATTAAGTTGTGACTTTGTTGAACGCATTTCTTTTTGCATATCATCAACATAATTTCCGGTGGAAACTATCCAGCCCCAAGGTTCAAAGAGTTCAGAATAAGCAAGTTTCGGTGCGACAGTCTTTCCGTCTGACTTTGTGTAGTAAAATTCATTGAATCCGTCAGCGTTTTTGTCTGTAGTAACTGAGTCTAATATTTTCTGTATTATTTTGACACCGTTCTTGTCTGTCTCATTTTTTCTGTTATCGCCTTCCTGCTCTGTGAGTATCGGATGCATAATGAGCGTATAGTTTGTATCGTCAATCCAAAAATATCCGCTGCCGTCCTCGCGGTAACGCATGTTTCGTATTGTTTCTTTTGCCATATTTTTGGCGGCAGCTTCGGTAATGGTACCGGATTTGTAACGGTCATATGCGGACTGCATTACGGTGATGGCTGTTTCAACTTCCGATTTGATTTCGGTTTTGTAGCCGTCATTCATGGCTGTGTTGTACTTTTCAGAAGCCTGTTTTGTGGATTTTTTGAGATTCGATACCGCTAAACTTCCAAGTATTGCGGATGTGATTAGAACGCTCGTAAGCAGATAGACGATTACGGACGTTTTGATACTTATCTTTTTCATTTGAGAGTCCTCCTGCTTTGTATATCTATTTAATCTTTTTGGCTATGGTGCTTAGATTAGACATAAAGATATATAGACATAATTTCTTCTTTTTTATCTATATTCTATTTAATGTTAACTGTTTTTTGCTGAATAAGCAAGAGCGTACCAAACAAATTGGTGAAAGATGACTATATTTGGCAGAAAAGCAAAAATATGTATGCAATAAATATGAAAATATGGTACAATGTCATAAATATAAACAGTTATACATTATTGTATTTGTGGAGAATGGATATATGCAGACGGATAACAGATTGATTCAGA